>JAEEGF010230600.1_pt1 | contig 13568 bp, 10 predicted proteins | sample 9134171 | NCBI WGS metagenome assembly JAEEGF01 (sample SAMN16246542, study PRJNA631951) | gut metagenome | biome: gut microbiome; feature: rumen; material: AP-attached | host: Bos | place: Iran: Karaj | collected 2018-10
ACTACCGGTCATAAGACGGGTTCGATGTACAACAGCAGCATGCAGACCCCGCGTGACATCGCCATCGTCGAAATGAAGGACCTGAGCAACCCGTTTGCTACACCGGGTTACTACTACACTCCTTACGGTGTCACTAATCCGTACTATATCATTGAGAACTATCAGAACGAGTATGAGGCAGAGCGCTTCTATGGCAACCTGCAACTCGATTATGACTTCCTGAAGTACTTCAAGGCAACCTACCGCTTCGGTATGGATACCAACACGGGCCACCACCGTTTCGGTTCTCCCAACATGTCGGCTCTGTTTGATGGCACTCCCAACCACGCTGACGCTCTGAAGGATCTTACGGGCGAGGTCTCGCAGACAATTCAACGCCGCCGCGAGTTGGACCAGAACTTCATGTTAACCTACGACCAGCAGGTGCTTGAGGACTTGCACATCAACGCTCAGCTCGGTTTCAACGGCAATGAGCGTACCTACAAGTCACTCGCTAGCTCGGTTACCAACCTGACCATCCCCATGTGGTATAACCTGGCCAACAGTGCCGAGATTCCCTCGACTTCGACTAGCGAGTGGATTCGTCGTTCACTCTCGGTCTATGGCAGTGCTGAGTTTGCTTACAAGAACATGCTGTATCTGACACTGCAAGGACGTAACGACTGGTCGTCGACGCTGCCTCGCAGCAACCGCTCGTACTTCTATCCCGGTGCCAGCTTGAGCTTCCTGTTCAGTGAGTTGCTCAAGCCCGAGGCTCGCAAGATTATTACCTTTGGTAAGTTGCGTTTGGCTTGGGGTCGCACGGGTAACGACGCTTCGGTCTACCTGACCAACTCGGTCTACGCACAGGCTGCTGCCGCTACCAGCGGTTTCGGAAATGGCTCGTCATTCCCATTCTCAAAGAAAAACATCAATGCCTACTCGTTGGGTAACAAGCTGGGTAGTGATGACCTCAGCCCCGAGATGACCACTGAGTTTGAGGTGGGTCTGAACATGGCGTTCTTTGACAACCGTTTGAGTTTCGATGCATCTTACTACGATCGTAATACCGACAAGCAAATCTTTAACCTGAACATGGATCCTGCCACGGGTTACACCTCGCAGGTGATGAACCTCGGTAAGATTCGCAACCGTGGTGTTGAGTTGTTGGTCAACGTGACCCCCGTCAAGGTGGGCGACTTCCAGTGGGATATCAACTGGAACTTCACCAAGAACAACAGTAAGGTCATCAGTCTGCCCGAGGAGTTGGGTGGTATCGCTACCATCTACGGTCTGAGTGGTGGAACGAGCATGTATGCCATCGTAGGTGAGCCTCTGGGTGTGTTCAAGGCTTATGTGCCTCAGACCACCAAGGATGGCAAGATCATCTGCGACAACCAGGGTCAACCCATCAAGAATGCCGAGCAGCAGATTGTCGGTAGCATGAACTACAAGTACATGATGGGCTTCGGTACTACGCTGAGCTACAAGGGTGTGAGCCTGACCGCTAACCTCGACGTTCGTCATGGTGGTATGCTTTACTCGCGTACCAAGGATATCACCTTCTTTACTGGTAACGCTATCCAGACGGCTTACAACAACCGTAACCCGTTCATCGTGCCCAACTCGGTTCAGCAGAATGGTACCGACGACGATGGCAACCCCATCTATGTCGAGAACACCACTCCGCTTGATGAGACTGGTATCTTCACTTACTGGGATGCTGGTGGTTCAGAACTCGACCGCGCATTCCTCGTTGACAAGAGCTATGTCAAGCTGCGTAATGTCATCCTGACTTGGCAATTGCCCGCTAAGTGGTTTGCAAAGACCTTCCTCACTGGTGTTAGTGTTTCTGCATTCGGTAACAACCTTTTCTTGTGGACTCCGAAGAGCAACACCTTCATCGATCCTGAGACTTCGACCTTCGGTAATGACCTCGAGGGTAACTATGGTGAGTTCTCGGCCAACCCGAGCTCGCGCAAGTTTGGTTTCAATGTGCAGGTTAAATTCTAATCTAAAAGCGAAACAGACATGAAAAAGATATATTTATTACTGACCGTTGCAGCAGTGTTGTGCTTGGCATCGTGTAACCTCAATGTGAACGATGACCCCAACTACCCGTCGAGTAGCGATGTGACGCCCGACTTGGTATTTCCTGCTGCCGAGAATGCAGTGGCTGCTGCCGTCGGTGACGCTATGTTCAACTATGGCGGATTCTTCGCACAGTACTTTGAGCAACGCCCCGAGGCCAACCAGTATAATGATGAGGCCGAGCTGAACTTGGATGAGTCGTCCAACCTGTTCGACCGCTGCTACCGCACACTCTATGCCGGCGCATTGGCCGATATTGAAGATGTGATGGAACGTACCGATAACGCTAGCGACATCTACGCTTGCACCGTTCTCCGTGCCTATGCTTTCCAAATTCTGGTCGACAACCTTGACCAGGTGCCTTACAAAGAAGCACTTCAGGGCTCTTCAAACTCTAATCCCGCCTGGGACAAGGGTGAGGATGTCTATAAGGGCGTGCTTGCCGAGATGGACGAGGCAGAGGCTAATCTGACCAGCGAACCGATGTCGGTCAAGGATCCACTGCTCGATCAGAATGTGGCACAGTGGCGTGGATTTGCCAACGCACTGCGTCTGCGCATGTATCTGCGTCTGATTGATGCAGGTATCAACGCCAGCGAGTATCAGGCAAAGGCCCTCGCTCTGGTCAAGGGTGACTTCTTCACTGGTGATGTGGCATGGGATGTGTACCAGAATGGTGAGGGACAGTACAACCCCTGGTATGATGTGACTCGCGCACTGGGAACCAAGAACCATGTGGCTTCTTACCCGCTGGTGAGCTATTATCTTGCCACTGATGACCCGCGCATCGAGTATGCTATCATGCCTACCGAGGCCAATAATGACTATGTTGGACAGATTCCAGGCGCAAAGACCATGTATAAGTCGTGGGGCGTTGACTGGAAGAACAAGGACGTGAGTGCCATTGACTATACTCCTGCTGCGGCAGCTCCCGTCTATCTGTTCACTCAGAGTGAGCTCCAGTTCCTCATCGCCGAGACGCAGTTGCGTTGGGGTGACAAGGCTGCAGCAAAAGACGCCTATGAGGCTGGTGTCCGTGCCGACTTCGCTTCGCGTAACATCGCTGTGGGACCATTCCTCAATGGCAACCAGGTCAAGTGGGATTCTCAGGTTTCGGATGCTGCACGTCTGAACTTGATCTACATGCAGAAGTGGGTTGCTTTGTTCTATCGCGACCACATGGAGGCTTGGAGTGAGGTGCGCCGTACCGACGTTCCTGCCACTAGCCCAAGGACTGGTAGAGAAATCTTTGAGGACGCAGCTGTCTATACTGCAGGAAACATGATTGTTCCAGCTCGTAACTATATCGTGGCAGGTGGTCTGTGCAAGCGTGTGCCTTATCCTAGCACTGCACGTCAGCTCAACAAGAACACTCCCGCCGAGAAGTTGCTCAGCGACCGCGTGTTCTGGGATGCCAAGTAAATGTGAAAATGACGAGAAATAAGAACTAACTTAAAAATCGATCAATTATGAAGAAATTATATTTGTTGGGTCTCTTGACACTTGGCATGCTCACATTGGCATCGTGTAACGATGACAAGGATGAGCTGACCGACTCGAGACTGACCTATTTCCCCGAACTCCAAATGGAGGGCGATGAATTCATGATTGTCCCTGTTGGCACTGAATTCGTTGATCCGGGCTGCAAAGCATATCTCTACGACAAGGCCAGTGGTGAGATAAAAGACATTACCAGCCAAATAGTTGTTGAGGGAGCAGATGAAGTGGATCCTTATGTGATGGGATTCTACTACGTTACCTACTCGGCACCTGGTAGCGATGGCTATGGTACTTCTGTTACTCGTACGGTTTGCGTCTGCGATCCTACCGTGACGTTAGATATGGCAGGTACCTATGATACCGATATGAACGCTTCGCTCTATGGAGCTGCTAAGAACCCATTTGCTCTTTATGCTGCAAATTATGGTTACACAACTCAGTGTACTGGCATTACTTTCAAGAAGCTTGCTCCTGGTTTCTATCAGGTGAATGACCTCTTGGCTGGATGGTATGAGCAACTTCGTGGTTTCGGTGCCAATTATGGTGCAGGCATTGGTATGATGTCTGGTTATGTCAGCCTTGACAATGATGGCAACATCACGCTGATTAGCAGTTATATCAGAGCTTGGGGCGATTCGCTGGATTACCTCGAAAATGGTATTTATGATCCCGAAACCAGTACCATTGCTTACAGCATTAGCTATGGTGGAAGTGTCTTTATGGACATTGTAATGCACGAGGTTCAGTAACTAGTAACCATTTAAATGACTATAATTATGAAAAAGTATATTTCATTTTTTGTGACGACACTCGTGTTGAGTTTAGGCTTCGCTTCTTGTAGCGTTGAAACCGACGAGCCTGCCGGTGGTACCGCAGTTGAGGACATGTGCGGACACTGGGTGGTTACTGTCGATGCTTATGATAGTGATGGTGAACTCCTCGCTGAGGATCCATATGAAATGGGAGAGTGGAACACACTGACCTACAACACGGCCAACAATGATAATAATGTCATGTGGCTCAGTGACAACGGCGGTGAGTTCTGGGATTATACGGTAAAAGTGTCTGTTGACTACAACGCAAAGACCTTCTCTTGCAATCATGTGTACATATACACCAATGACGGTGAAGACCAGTTCTGCAACATTTTCGATGGCAAGATCATCAAGAATGGTGGTACGAACGTCAATGGCAAGCCGACCGATGCGATTGAGTACAAGATCGAGTTTACCGATGACCCAGGAACCGTTTATTTCGTACATGGCGTACGTTATGCGGGATTCTAGAATGAGCAACAATATTTGTTAAACTCATAAAAACTCCAAGTGTGGGATGCGCCCCTGAGGCGCGTCCCACACTGTTTTTTGGTGGTTTGGAATTAAAGTCGTAATTTTGCGCTCACAAATGAACTACCTGGGTGAAATAATTTCCATTGGAGTGGCATTCTCGTGGACCGCTACGGCACTCCTTAGCGAGTACGGCAGCAAGCGCATGGGTAACTTGTCGCTCAATGTGCTGCGCATGGCGTTCGCGCTGGTGTTTGCCACCATCCTGTTTTGGGTGGTAACGGGCTCGCCCCTGCCCGCTAGCGCCAGCAGCGAGGCCTATGGATGGATGTTGCTCTCAGGACTGGTGGGCTATGTCATTGGCGACTATTGCTTGTTTCAGTGCTATATCATCATTGGGTCAAAGTTCGGGCAGCTGTTTATGACCTTGGCGCCCATCTCGGCCGCCGTCACTGCATGGATTGCGCTGGGACAGCGCTTGCAGCCGTCGGCACTGCTTGCCATGGCGGTTACGCTGCTGGGCATTGGCATCACCATCTTGGGCCGAGGCGATGGCAAACGCTTGTCACTCAAACTGCCGCTCAATGGCGTCCTCTTCGCCATCGGTGCCGCTGTCTGTCAAGGCGTGGGCTTGGTGTTGAGTAAGGTGGGCATGGATGCCTACCAAGCGTCCATGACTGCGCCCACGGCACCTTGGATGTTGCCGTTCTTCGCTAATTTCTATCGTTGTGTAGCGGGTATCATAGGCTTTGCCATGCTGATGTACTTCAAAGAAACCTTTGCCCCGTTGCGTCGCAGCATATCTGACAGTAAGGGCATAACTGCAGCCGTGGCGACCACCATCTTTGGCCCCTTTGTCGGCGTGGGGTTCTCGCTCATGGCAGTGCAATACACTGCGGCGGGCATCGCCAGCACACTCATGGCATTGACACCCATCATCATCATCCTGCCCGCCTGGTGGCTCTTCAAGCAACCCATCACAGCGCGCAGCGTCTTGGGTGCTGTCATCTCGGTGATAGGTGTCTCCCTCTTCTTCCTATTATAATCTGTGCCCTAGGCGATAATTGTGCATTGTGCATTATGCATTGTGCATTGAAGTAATTGGCATCCTCACCCACAGCCAGCGGGGAATCATGCTCCATGCTGCCACCAGCAAGCGGTAACGCCAGTCGATGGTGATGACCGAGCGGTTGCGCGCGATGCCTCGCACGATGCTCTGAGCTACACACTTGGGATCCAGTTGTAGCGGGTAATGATTTCCGTCGGCAATCAGTGGTGTGCGCACAAATCCCGGACGGATGTCGTGCAGATGGATGTGCCGCAACCCGCGTATGCTGCATAGCTGCGACAAGCATTCCATGTAATGGCTCACAAAACGCTTCGTGGCCGAGTAGGCTGGGGCAGCGCCCAGGCCCTTGGTGCGAGCGATGCTGCTGATGACCGCGATGTGGCCCTCCAGTTCACGTGAGGCAAAGTACTGGTAAGCAGTATCAACCAAGCGGGTAAACCCAAGCGCGTTGGTTGAGACTGTTGACAACTCTTTCTTTAAGTCTAGATCGGGGTTCTGATACCCGATGCCAGAGCTGTGGAAATATAGGTCAATGCCACCCAGACGGTCGATAAATCCTAGCAATTGCTCGCCAGCAGTCTCATCGGTGACGTCGATGCGCTCAACAGCAACCACACCGTCAATCTCAGCCTGCAATTGTTCCAGTACTTCCATTCGACGCCCGGCCACACCCACTTGCCAACCTTGGCGGCACAACTCACGTACCACCTCCAGTCCAATTCCCGACGTGCCACCCATCACCACGGCACGACGCTTGCTCTTGTTTTTTCCCATTTTCGATCTACTTCCGATTAAGGCTCAAAGGTAGCTTTTTTTAGTGTTTTGGCAAAATAATCAGCCAAAACTAAGTCTAAAAACTAGTTTTTTACTACCTTTGCAATAAGTTATTCTAAAAAGAACTGATATGAAACATCTCATCTCACTGATGGTTCTGATGCTGGCATGTCTGTCTATGCCTTGTGTCGCCAATAATGACAATATTGAGCGCGAGCAAGTGCTCAAAGGAAAAATCGGACGCTATCCGGTAGTCATGCATCTTGATCTTGATGCTTTCGAAGTGGGGGAACAAGTAGGATACTACACCTACGACTCAATGCCCAACAAGCGGTTCAAACTTGTTATCAAGGAGCAAGTGGCCGTTAACGCTTCAGGAAGCATGAAGGTTGTCATGTACGAGTACACCAGCAGTGGTGTCCATTCGGGCACCTTCGACGGACAGTATGAATGCCGAGGCGACTACTACGAGGGCACCTTTACCAACAGCAAGGGCAAGAAGTTCAAGTTCGTGCTGCAATGAACCTACACTGGCAATAAATAAGTATTGGGTGCGTTAATATGTTATATGGTACCTAACAAGAAACAGGGCGTGCGGCTGGCATCGATGGTGATGGCGGTCGTGCTGTTGGTGGTTGTTGCGTCGTGCTCGACCACCAAGGATAATAATTTGGCTTATTTCAAGAACTTACCAACCTCAGTCACAGGCCAATTGCCACAGGCGGCTCCTGCCGATGTGCGACTCCAGGTCGATGACGAAATCACCATCACAGTGTCGTCAAGCGCACCCGAGGCGACGGCAATCTTCAATGCACCGCTTGCCAATAGCAGTGTGCGAGGCGACGCGACCGTGCAAGGTAACCCGCGCTTGATGAGTCACATCGTGGACCGAGATGGCAACATCGAAATGCCTGTTATAGGCAAAATCAATGTCCTCGGAAAGACGACCGACGAGGTCGCTCAGATGATTCGCGACCGCGTGGCGACCACCGTGCGTGACCCATATGTCAATGTCCAGCTGATGAGTTTCTATGTCAACGTTATGGGCGAGGTCAAGGAACCGCAGCGCATCAAGGTTGACAAGCAGCGATTCTCGGTGCTCGACGCGCTCGCAGCTTGTGGTGACCTCACCGAGTATGGACAGCGCGACGGTGTGGTCGTCATACGCAACGATGGCACACAGACCACCTACCACCAACTCAACTTGGCTGATACGGGCATTTTCAGTTCGCCCTACTTTTACTTGCAGCAGAACGATGTGGTATACGTTGCTCCCAACAAGATACGCATCGACAACTCAAAGTACAACCAGCACAATGCTTTCAAGCTTTCGGTAATTAGCACCGTTGTCAGCGCCGTCAGTGTCGTCGCGTCGCTTGTAATCGCCCTGGCAGTTAAGTAGTTTTTTTAGTCCTCTAAGCCCTCTAAGGCCTCCCATTCTTCCCAGCATGGAAAAGAAACAACCCGTCATAGATTTTGCCGCAATGCTGCAACGTTACAAGCGATATTGGTGGCTCTTTGCCCTCTCGCTTGCTGCGTGCATCGCCCTGGCGGTGATGTACCTCAAGATTGTCAAACCCGTCTATTTGGTACAGTCCATTGTCTTGGTTGACCCCGAGGACAACAGCAAGCCTGGTGCATCGTCTATGGGCAGCTCGTTGCTCAAGACCATCGCTTTGGGCGGTGGGTCACGTGTCGAGGACGAGATTGTTGTCATGGGCTCGCAGCAACTGCGCATGCAGATGGTCAAGGAACTCAAACTCAACCGTTCCTATATCGAGCGGAAGAGTTTTTTCAACCGGGTGGACCACTACAACGATTCACCTATCGAGATTGACGCTCCCGATGCCCTCTTCGACACGTTGGCAACAAGCTTTCAGTTTAAGATTAAGACGACGGCCAATGGGAAAGCCAACATCAAGGTCAAGAAAGGGCGTTTTAAGACCCTGGCCGAGGCAACCGACGTCACGTTGCCAGTGAATGTGAAGACACCTTACGGCATCTTCAACGTCAAGAAGACCGCTAACTACAAGCCCAACCAGGAGTATAACATCACCGCAAACGTCATCGGAAACATCCCCAAGGCCGAGGCGCTCAGCAAGAGCATGGTCGCCGAACTGCTGCGACGCAAGGCCAACGCCATCGACCTGAACACACGTGAGACCAATATTCAGCGTGGGCGGGATATGCTCAATACGATCATCCGACTCTACAACGAACGAGGCCAGAACGAGAAAGACCAGCAGGCAATCAACACCGCCAAGTTCATCGATGACCGACTCGATCTGGTCTACCGAAACCTCATGGGCAGTGAAGCTGAGATTGAGGCTTATAAACGTGCACACAAACTCGTTGACCCTGAACTCCAGGCTAAGAGCGTCATTGGGCGTCAGGACATGGCCGAGCAAGCCATTATCAACCTCGAGGCGCGATACCGCATCGTGAGCATGATCAAGGACTTTGTCAACGACCCGGCCAACGCACATTCGTTCATCCCATTCAGTGCCGACTCGACTGCTGCATCAAGTGCTATCTCGGCTTACAACAACCTTATCATGCAGCGCATGAAGCTTGAGAACTCGGCCCTTAACGACAACCCATCGATGCAGCGGCTCGACGGGCAAATCGATGCGATGCGGGCTAATGTCGTCAATGGTGTGGACAATACGCTCAGGGCACTGCGAGTGCAGTTGGCAAAGGCTGGAAGCGTTAGCGGCAGTGCTAGCGGAGCTATGCGGACGATGCCCACAACCGAGCGACAGACGCGTGAGCTATACCGCCAACAAGGTATACAGAACGAGATTTACACCTTCCTGTTGCAGAAACGGGAGGAGAATGCACTGGTACTTGCTGCCACCACTCCCAAGGGCAAGGTGGTTGATGAGCCATATGGAAAGAGCGAGCCGTTGGCACCCAACAAACCGTTGGTGTGTCTGCTAGCACTACTTGCAGCACTGCTCCTGCCCATGATTCTGCTCGCGATCAAGAGCATGCTGACTAATAAGTTTGCCTCGACCGATGAGCTGGAACAACTCACCTCGCTGCCGGTCATCGGACACATTCACCACAACCGCCACGACACCGACCTGGTAGTGCAAGATGGACGCAACTGGAGCATCGTCGAACTCTTCCGATATGTGCGCAACAATGTGCAGTTTATGATGCCCGATGCCAGTGACAAGGTGGTGCTGGTCACTTCTAGCATCAGTGGCGAAGGCAAGTCGTTTGTCAGTCTGAACCTAGCGGCAGCATTTGCCCTGTTGGGCAAGCGTGTGGTACTGGTGGGTATGGACATCCGCAAGCCCCAACTGGCTCAGATGCTCAATCTGCACAAAACGCCAGGAGTGACAGCATTCTTGGCTAAGGGTGAAACCCCCTTAGAGCAACTTACCCAACCAGTGGCTGATGTCGAGGGACTAGACGTGATAGTGGGGGGTACTGTGCCGCCCAATCCCGCCGAGCTCCTGTTGGGCAAGCGTACACAGATGCTCTTTGACCAGCTCCGAGACATCTATGACATTATCGTGGTTGACTCGGCACCCATCGCCATGGTCAGTGACACGTTCTCACTTACGCGCTTTGCCGACGTCACCGTCGCTGTCACACGCGCCAACCACACGCATCGCGACATGGTCAAGCTCATCGACCGTATGGTTGATGAGGGTAGGCTGAAGAATGTGGGGCTGGTGGTCAACGACACCAAGCCCAGCCAGGACAACGGGTATGGCTATGGCTACGGAGCGACCGACGAGTGACAAGAAACGCTACGTCTGTCAACTGACGTTGTGGGCGGTGTTCTGGGTTTGGGGAACCTATGGCTTCCTTGCCGATGATGTGTTTCGCCAGTTACAGCCCATGCGGTCCATGCTCATGTTGGCGCTCGATGCTATCATCGCGCTCATGGCTTGTATCGTGGTACGACGACTGTGGGCATGGGGGTGCATCGCTCTTTTCATGGCGCTATCGTGGCTGTGTACCTGTGTCTTCAACCCCGAGTCAACACTGTTTTGGGTCAATGGCTTGCGTGAGTTCGTAGGGCTGCTCATGGTCTATCCCGTCGTGCTTTTCATCATAGAAGAGGAGCGCAGCCGTGAACGATTTCTCGATACCTTCGACCGACAAGGACTCTATTTTATCATGGTGCAGGGCTTCTGCATCATTGTCCAGTGGTTTATGTATGGTGCTGGCGACTTGGTGGGAGGTGGTTTCGGTCACTATTTCTCGGGGCAGACTTCAGTGACCATCTATCTCATCTCGTTCGCCCTCATCCGTCGACGCATCGACAACGAGCACTTTATCCAAAGCCTTAACGAGAACAAGATCTACATCATCCTGTTGTTGCCCACCTTCCTCAACGAGACTAAGGTGAGTTTTGTCATGCTTGCCTTGTATTTCCTCTTGCTGGCGCCCATCGACCGGAAGTTGCTCATGAGACTGATGGTTATCATCCCATTGTTGGCCATGCTCACCACTGTTGGTCTAGGGGTGTATAACTACACCACGCAGCTTAGCCAGAGTGGCACGAACTTTAATTCGCTTGAGGATGCCGTGGCCTATTTTGTACTTGATGACCTGGAAAAGGTCGAGGGTGACGCTCGCTGGAACATCGAGAACAACCGTGGACGCGCCGATGTGCCTCGAATCTCCAAGCTGATGTATCTGGCCGTGCTCAATGAGCAAGAGCCAGGTCATGTTGTCACAGGTTTCGGAATAGGGCAGTTCAAGGGCGGTACGCAGTTGGCTCAGTCCGATTTCGCTCGCGAGTACGATTGGCTCCTCATGGGTTCTGTGCCATACGTCTTCCACCTCTACATCCAGTTGGGTCTCCTTGGGTTGGTGCTATTTGTTTGCTACGCCATCTTCATCGCAAGGAAATACCCACTAGGTGCTCACCGCGACGTGAACCTCCAACTGATGCTTCTGGCGGTGGCGCTGCTCGTCTGCCTCTACAACGACATGTTCCGCAACCTTGCTTTCTGCATCGTCTTCTTCACCCTCCTTGCCACCTCATGGATGAGTGATGAAGAAAAAAACTTACAATAATCTCTAAACTCTAAACTCTAAACTATAAACTATAAACTCCTCCTCTGGTCTCTGACCGAGCGCTTCGGAGCAAGCGCCGTGTCGTTGGTGGGCAACATTTTGCTTGCCGCCTTGCTTACGCCCGATGATTTCGGTCTGGTGGCGATGCTCGGCATCTTCACCTCGCTCGTTTATGCCCTCATTGACTGCGGCATGAGCGATGCCCTCTTGCGAGAACCGGCACCATCACGGCGCGACTTCAACACCTTGTTCTTCTTCAACGTGTCGGTGGGCATTACCATCGCGTTGCTCTTCTTTGCGTGTTCGCATGTGGTGGCGTGGCTCTTTGGACGCGACGAGCTGCAGCCAGTCATGGCGGTACTCGGCCTTGGGGCGGTGTTCAGTTCACTGGCAATTGCCCAGGCCACGCACTTGCGTAGCCAGCTGCAGTTTCGGAGGCTCGCGCTCATTAATATGGGTGCCATCGTGTTGGCACTGGCGGTGGCACTGATCATGGCGTGGCAAGGCATGCGCTACTGGGCGCTAGTCGAGCTTCAAGTGGGTTTCTCTGCCTTCTACTGGCTGTTTTTGGTTGTCGTTTCACGATGGCAACTGCGTTGGGAGTTTGACACAGTGCGCTTTAGGCAGTTGTGGCGCTTCGGTGTCAACCTTTTGGTCTCGACGATGGTTGTCCAGTTTTCGCAAAACATCGTCGCAGCGGTACTAGGGCGCTTCTATAGCGCCTCGCAAGCAGGTTACATGGGGCAGGCGCAAAAACTCCAGCAGGCACCTGTTGCTGCCCTTGAGGGGGGCATCAGTAATGTCACCTATGCAAGCATCGCCAAGGAGACTCACCCCGATCGCCAGGATCAGGCTTTCCTGCGCATGTTCCGCATCTTCACCGCGGTATTGCTCATCGGTTGTGGCTTGGGCGTCGCGCTGAGCAAGCCCATCATCACCCTGCTTTTCCCCGACCGTTGGTTGCCCACGGTACCCTACCTGCGACTGCTGCTGTGCTGGGCCATGGTCTATCCCTTGGGAGGTTTCATGATGGTTATGCTCAAGCTGCGTGACCGCACTGCCATTGTCCGTAACATCATTTTGGCCGAGCGCACCGCTATCATCCTCGCCGCTTTGCTCTTGTGGCGATGGGGGGTCGCCGCCATGCTCGCCGCATTCATCGTTATTTCGGCTATTGCCGCCCTGTGTTACTTCTGGCAAGCCGCCCGTGTCTCCACGTTGCGCGCCACCCGCCTCCTCGCTATCTACTTCACTCACCTTCTCCTAGCCGCCATCATTACCCTCCCCATCACTTATCTCGCATGGTAAGGCTTTTTTGTGAAGCCAGAGGGCTGGAACCGGGGTGCTTCACGCTATCAAGCATCAGTTGCCATCCATCAGCGCCCATCTCCATTCAATATTACCCTTTTTTCTCCCATTTTTCGTGCCACTTCCCTGTCCAGCCCTTATATATAATTAGGTGTATCCCCTTCTAGAAAAATTTTTTGAAAAAAATCGTTGAAAAATTTGGTGGGTCCAAAAAGTCGCCGTACCTTTGCACCGCTTTTCGCCCAAGGGCGGGAAGCAGGAGAGATCCTTGACATGATTCGCGAACGATTTTAAGACGTAGTACAAGAGAGAACAAGGGACAGAAATGTCCCCCTCAATTCACGACTACTCAATAAACAGCAGGAATTCATCACGGGCCACAAGCGGGGCGGACGATTCGGCGCATGTCCATCATTTTATTTTCTGTAAAGAAAGACAAGACATACTAACAACGAAGAGTTTGATCCTGGCTCAGGATGAACGCTAGCGACAGGCTTAACACATGCAAGTCGAGGGGC
>JAEEGF010181380.1_pt1 | contig 13565 bp, 10 predicted proteins | sample 9134171 | NCBI WGS metagenome assembly JAEEGF01 (sample SAMN16246542, study PRJNA631951) | gut metagenome | biome: gut microbiome; feature: rumen; material: AP-attached | host: Bos | place: Iran: Karaj | collected 2018-10
TAAAAATCTGTCCATACCATAGTCAAATTCGTGGTTACCCGGAATTGCAATGTCGTAACCTACCGCATTCATAAGATCGATGATTGCTTCACCGTTTGTCATGGTTCCTATAGGCTCACCCTGGATTGCATCGCCGTCATCAACCAAGATTGTGTAGTTTCCTTCTTCTTCAAGTGTCTCTCTGATACTGTAAAGACCTGCAAGACCGAAGCCCTGGTCAACTCCGCAGTGGATATCACTTGTAAAAAGAATTACAATATCACCGTTCTTCCCAACTTCTTCGACATTAGCGTTGTTATCTTCGCTGTTATTAGCCGGTGTCTCTTTGCTTGCGCATGCTGTCATAGAAAGAACAAGCGTAAGCATAAGAATTAAGCTGAGTAATTTCTTAAAGTTTTTCATTTCGAAATCCTCCCTTATATTGCCTTAAGAGCAAAAGCTCTCACTGTTAGTTAATTTTATCACAGATATGATGATTACGCGATAAAAGTTTTTGACCTGATATTTAAGAAGGATTTTGTTAGATTTCGCTTGACAATTTTGGGGCTTCATTGTACAATATGATAGTTGCGAAGGCAATACGTGTGTGTAGCTCAGCTGGATAGAGCACTTGGCTACGGACCAAGGTGTCGGGGGTTCGAATCCTCTCACGCACGCTATACAAAAAGGAGATGCAAATGCATCTCCTTTTTGTATCAGATCTCTTCGAGTCACCAGATATTTCGGATAACCGTCCGCTATGTTTTCAAGAGGTTTATACTCTCTATCTTCCGTATTTTTGCTATCCATAATCGTTAATGCCACTTGAACATAAGCATATTCGTTCTGTATGCTGCGAAGGACAAAATCACATTCAAGATTACAAATCCTTCCAAACTTAATAGTAACAGCACTTTTAAAACGCTCAATCTCATTATTCTGTGATTTGATATTAACGGTTCCCTTTATAACTATACAGTCTTATGAACCATTTGTCATTCAACCTGTGGTTTACATAAATCAAAAACGGAAGGTCTTACGTCTTCCGTTTTTTGCAATAATAAACTCTTTACTATTCGGGAAATCTATTCCGCATTATCAATCCATTCAGAAGCCAAATATAACGGTACATTAACCATCCATTCTTGCTCTCTGTAATCTGCCATAGAGAATCTGACCGGTCTTAAATTGCTATTCTCATCATATAATGTCCTAAGGCTCTTAGAGCGTAAATTCTCTTCTGCCTTAACCTCAATTGGATATACATTCGCTTTCTGAATTACAAAATCTATTTCAAGGGCAGAACGTTCCTTAGTATGATAATACACTTTATTATCAAGGCCCTTTAATTCTTGCAGCACATATTGTTCCGTAAAGGCGCCTTTGTATTCCGTAAATGCATTATTATTAACCAGAACATCCTTCGCATCTACTTCAGACAATGCTCCTAAAAGCCCAAGATCCACGAAAAAAAGTTTAAACGCCTCCAAATCCTCGTAGAATTTCAATGGCTTCTCAACTTTTGATATTCTCAGTACTTTATATACCAATCCGGCATCAACCAGCCACTGAATTGCATTCTCGAATTCTTTAGCTCTTCCGCCTTTTTTTACCGCACTATATATAAATTTCTTATTCTCCTTAGCAAGCTGTGCCGGAACAGAATCCCATATCATATTAACTTTAGGTAAAAGCTCTGACGGAACATGTTTTGAAAAATCACGACGGTAATCTGCCAAGATTTGCTTTTGAATACTACGGACTAAAAGAACATCTTGCTCTTCTGCATACTTCTTAACAACTTCCGGCATCCCACCTACGTAATAATACTGACGTAAGAGTTCAATATACATAGACGACAATGCGGATGTTTCTTGCCAATTATGAGTTTTAATGCTTTCTAAAAGCTTCTGCTTGCCAAGGGCGATCAAAAACTCTCCAAAGGATAATGGATAAAGATTAATCTCATCAACTTTACCTACCGGGAATCCCGTGCCCTCATGTAATCCAATGCCAAGGAGACTTCCGGCAACTGCTATATGATATTCAGATGCATTCTCACAAAAGTACTTTAACGAAGTTAACCCTCTAGGGATAATCTGAATCTCATCTAATATTATAAGAGTTCTCCCCGGCCTTATTGTAACATTACTAAGAGCTGAAAAAACTCTTATTAATCTTGCTGTGTCGAAATCTGTAAATGCATCCTGCATAGCCGTTACTTCATCGCAGTTAATATATGCAACGTCCTCATATTCTCTTCTACCAAACTCTTTTAACAACCAAGTCTTTCCGACCTGCCTTGCGCCATTTAATATAAGCGGTTTTCTATCTTTACTTTTCTTCCATTCGACCAGTTTGTCATATGCAAATCGTTCCATTATATCACCTCGCAAGTCCATTATACATTTTTGCAGGCGAACTTTCAATGATTTTTACATTTTTGCAAGCGAACTTTTGTGTTTTGATACATTTTTACAGGCGAACTTTTTCACCACTTCCACTTCCACTTTCAATCCGTCAACAAAAAGGAGATGCTCTCGCACCTCCTTTATCTTTTGCACTTATTTTATTTCCTTCACCGTATCTCTCTCAACTATCTTACCTAAGACTACACTGTGCTCCTTATAATCTTCGGGATTCTCGATTGTACGAAGAAGCTTATCCGCCGCTATCGTTCCGATTGCTACCGCATCCTGGTCTAAGGTTGTAAGGCCAAATACCGACGACATCGCGATATTATCGTATCCTATCGCACTTATATCATTCGGAATGCTTAACTTCGCAGCATGAATCGCTCTATATCCGCCAAGATAAGAATAATCGTCCGGGAAGATAATGCATGTCGGGCGCTTTTTACGCTTAAGGATCTTATCCGTAATCTCATAGCATCTATCGGCATCGTGGTATGCCCCCTGAATGAGATTATTTCCGTCCACATTTAATCCTGCTTCGCTCATCGCCATCTTAAATCCCATTATACGATTCCTGGTAACCTCCGTATCGTTACCATGGATAAATACTATATCTCTATGTCCCTTTTCGATTACATAACGGGTAAGCATTGTCATTCCGCTTGTATTATCCGCAACGACAGAAGGCCACTTATTAAATACATAATCAATAGTCACAACCGGAAGATCGGAATTACATAATTTAATAACTTCAGGATCGTTATAATCCGCTGTAATTACTGCTACTCCATCAAATTGCCTGTATTTACAATGCTCAAGATAATTACCGACCTGTCCTTCTATTCCCTTATTTACGAAGGTTATGTCATACCCCTTCTTTTCTACAGCTGCTTTGAAGCTCTCCAAAATAAGAGAAAAATACTCATGTGTAAGACCCGGATCCGTACCTGTATATAAAAGCCCTATATTATATGTCTTATTAGTCTTAAGCGCTCTTGCGCTTGGATTCGCGAAATATCCGAGCTCTGCAGCGACCTTTCTTACGTTTTCCTTGGTACCCTGACTTACGTCATCGCGGTCATTTAGCGCTTTCGAGACAGTAGCAGCAGACACTCCGCATTTCTTTGCCACATCTTTAATCGATACCATATTGCCTCCCGGTAGGTACTATTTGCTGATTTCCAGATTGCGACCGTCTTCCTTCGAGAATACATGTACCATACTTCCGTTATATGAAAGCTTGATATTCTTCAAATTAGATGTCTCTTCTCCATTATTAGGTACAATTACAATGATATCCTTGTCGTCGAGCTTTGCATGCAAATGGCTTGATGTACCCATCATTTCGGATACTTCAACCACTGCATCGATTCCACCCTCACCTAATAACATCTGATCCGGACGTACACCGAATGTAACGCTCTGTGAACCAACATTATTATCTGCAAGTCTTCGTGACTTGTTCTCGCTTAATTCTACCACATAATCCTTGTAACGAACACTGTACTTATCACCTTCGCGAACAAGTTCGCCTTCGAAGAAATTCATCTGCGGTGTTCCTATAAATCCCGCAACGAAGAGATTAGCCGGATGGTTAAATACTTCCTGCGGTGTTCCGATCTGCTGAATGTAACCATCTTTCATAACTACAATTCTATCCCCTAAGGTCATAGCCTCAACCTGATCATGTGTTACATATACGATCGTTGTCTGAATTCTGTTCTGCAATTTCAAAAGCTCTGCACGCATCTGGTTACGAAGCTTCGCATCAAGGTTTGATAACGGCTCGTCCATAAGGAGTACCTTAGGATTACGAACTATCGCACGTCCTATAGCAACACGCTGTCTCTGTCCTCCGGAGAGAGCTTTTGGCTTTCTGTCAAGGTACTTTCTAATGTCGAGAATATCTGCTGCTTCCTCAACCTTGCGTCTTATCTCATCTTTAGGCATATGCTTAATCTTAAGAGAATAAGCCATATTCTCATATACCGTCATATGAGGATATAATGCATAACTCTGGAATACCATTGCTATATCTCTGTCTTTAGGTGCAACAGCATTCATAAGCTCGCCGTCGATATATAATTCACCGTCGGTAATCTCTTCAAGGCCTGCAATCATACGTAAAGTCGTTGACTTGCCACATCCCGAAGGTCCTACAAGTACGATAAATTCCTTATCCTTAATATCGATATTAAACTGCTGTACTGCGACAACACCCCTATCGGTAACCTCTAAATTATTCTTCTTTTTATTATGCTTATCTTTTTCAACTTGAGGATATATCTTAACTACATCCTTTAATCTAACTTCAGCCATCTTAGCACCTAACCTTTCACACTTCCGCTTGTAACGCCCTTAATAATTGACTTTGATAAGAAAATATATACAACGATTACCGGCAATATCGCAAGTAAAATGAACATATATACCTTACCCATATCAAACTTGGAATAATCCGCACTTCTAAGCTGCGCTATCATGATAGGAACCGTCTTCTTATCAGAACTCGTAAGTAAAAGCGCCGGCAAGAAGTAGTTGTTCCATGCCGCTACGAACGAGAAAATCATCTGTACCGCTATAGCAGGCTTCATGATCGGAAGAACTATCTTGTTAAATGTAACAAACTCACTTGAACCGTCTATTCTTGAAGCTTCTACTATATCAAGCGGCAACGTAGCTTTTAAATACTGATACATATAGAAGAATACCGCAGGGGCTGCGATTGACGGAACTATTAAAACCCAGAGTTTGTTGTTAAGACCGTACTTATATGCAAGCTGAACAAAACCTACCGCAGATACCTGAGTCGGTATCATCATAACCGCAATAATAAATGTATACGCCAACTTCTTAAGCTTGAAGTTATATACATATATTCCGTATGCGGTAAGTGCGGAAAAGTACGTGGTACATATTGCGGAACCCGCTGCCACGATAAAGCTGTTAACCATTCCTCTCGGAATCTGAATTGAACTGTCCGTAAAAGCGTTTTTAAAGTTATATATGAAATGTCCGCCCGGAATCAGTGTAAATCCTCTCTGCAACTGATTGTTGGTTCTTGACGCATTAATTATAAGCATCACGAAGAAGAAAAGACATAAGAAGCAAAGGAGAATTATAACCGCATACACAAGTATTCTAAGAAGTGTAAGCTGTATGCTCGCAATTTTATTCTTTTTATTCATAATAACCCTCCCTAACCCTTGTCTCTGTCAATGGTCTTAAATACAATAATACTTAAGATTGCTGTTACAATGAAAAGTATTACCGATATAGCGCCGGCCATACCGTAGTTATTCGAACCACCGAGATAATTATTAAGGTACATAATAACCGTCATTACGGTTCTGTTCGGAGTACCCTTCGCATTGGTTAATACGGAAGGAACATCGAACATCTGTAAACCACCGATCATGGATGTAATAAATGTGTATACAAAAATCGGCTTAAGTAACGGCATCGTTATGTTAAAGAACACTCTTGTACTTGAGGCACCGTCAAGGCGCGCACTTTCAAAAAGGCTCTCATCTATCGCCTGTATTCCAGCCATAAGAAGAATCGTTGTATTACCGAACCACATAAGGAAGTTAAGTGTTGCCACAAGTCCTCTTACCGAGATCGTCGTAAAGAAGAAATCAAACGATTGATCGATAATCCCTGTCTGTACGAGCAACGGCTTTATCGGTCCTACATTGGAAAACAATGTGTAGAAAAGCATTGAAAACGCAGATGCCATTATAAGGTTTGGCATGTAGATGACCGTCTTCATGATTCCCTGTCCCTTAATGTTAAGTCTTGTATTGGTAAAAAATACTGCCAATAAAAGTGCTATAACAAACTGCGGAACCGCACCCATAATCCACATAATAATTGTGTTTCCGAAATACTTTAAGATGTCTATCGTACCGCTGTCAGACGGGGTAAGAAGCGCTTTATAGTTGTCGAATCCCACAAAACGGGGACCTATCTGTGTAAGACCATCTCTGAAATTTTCGAAGAAACTGTTGTAAAAGGTCAATACCTGAGGATAAAAGGTAAAGATAAAATATACCAAGAAAAAAGGTATTATAAAAATATAACCCCACTTAGCATAACTTATCGACTTAACCTTAGGTTTATTATCTTTCATATCATTCACCCTTTTAGTCAAAAATTATACCTTATAACATAGAATGCGTAAGGCATTCACTTTATGTATATTATACATCATATACAGTGTTTTATATACAAAAACTGTGGCAGGATATCCCGCCACAGTCTCCGTAGTTTATAAATCGTATTATTTGTCTGTATTTACGTTAGGATATTTTTCCTTAATGTACTTGCGGAAGTTCTCTAATGCCTGCTCTTTTGTAACTTTACCCTTTAAGTACTCACGCCAGTACAGCTGAATACCTTCGTTGCAAAGCTGATCGTATTTAGATGTGTTCTGGAACTTAATGTTCTTAGCAAGCTCTACGAACAATGCTGTATCATTCTGTCCGCCAAGGAACTCGTTACCATAAGTAGGATCTGATGCGAACTTCTCGTTAATCTTCTGGTTGTTAACGAACTGACTCTGCTCGGAAACAAGCTTCTCAACGATTTCATCGTTGTTGATAAATGCGTTCATTGTATCTGCTACAGCCTTTGTGTTATCGCAACCTGTTGCTGCAAGTAACCATGTACCACCCCAGAAATAGCTCTGCGGACCTTCGCATAATCCCCAGTCACCCTTGCAGGTATCCATTGCATTACCCATGCAGAAGTTGTAATACCAAGCCGGTCCGAAGAAGCATAATGTCTTACCTGTATCAAGCATCTGTGGCTGCTTTTCCTCGGCCCATACATCGCAAAGGATTGTATATCCGTTATCTCTGAACATTTCGGACTGATCCATCCAAGCCTGAATAGCTGAATCGATAACGAGGTTTCCGTCTGCATCTACCCAAGCTTCAGTTTTGTTGTTAGAGAATGTACGATATGTCTCACCGTCGGAAGCTGTCATGTAATAACCCTTAGCCTTGCAAAGAGCTGCTACTTCGTTGAACTTTTCCCAAGAATCAAGCTTGCTCTGAACTTCTGCAGGATTGTCTGTACCGAGAACATCTAAAGCGATTGATCTGCGGTATACAAGACCTGCCGGGCAGCACTGGAAGGATACACCCTTTACAACACCCTTCTCATCAGAAGCAGCTTCTACTGTATACTTATATGTATTAGAGAAATCTGTAACACCAATCTTTGTAACGTCCATTGTTGAGTCTGACTGTACATACTTAGCAATGTAATCAGCCTCTGCAAGGAACATATCAACTCTCTCTTCTTCAGAAGCGTTCTCCTGGTTAAGGAGTGCTCTGTCGAGAGCGTCCTGGTAAGCACCGCCTTCGTTAGGAACGATTGTCCACTTAACCTTAGCATCGCCTACATAAAACTCGCCGTCGTCATGCTTCTCAGCAAAGTATGTCTCGAAGAATCCCTTAAACTCTACATTCCATGCCATGATGTGGAAGATCTCTCCCTCACCCTTCTTTGCTGAACCACCATCACCGCAACCTGTAAGCATCATTGAGAGTACCATTGTTGCTACAAGCACTGCACTTATAAACTTTTTCATTTTCATGCTTTATGCACCTCCTGGATACATTTGTTAAATTTCGCCAACCATTTCGCAATTTGCGTAAACGATTTCGTTGATTTTGTTTTACCACAAGTGACACGCTTTTGTCAAGCAATTAATTAATTAATTTTTCCCCTTGCAAAAACGGTTTTAATAATGTATGCTTAAGTCAAAATATACTTAATCGTTTTCGGAATGGAGGAAAAAGTATATGCAATTCGGACATTTTGATGACGATCGTAAGGAGTATGTAATTGAAAGATATGACACCCCGTTACCTTGGATTAACTACCTCGGAAGCGACGATTTCTTTACATTACTCTCCAATACGGCCGGTGGCTATTCCTTCTATAAGGATGCCAAGCTTCGTCGTATTACACGATATCGTTACAATAATACTCCTCTTGATAATGATGGTTTTCATTTCTATATTAAGGATGGCGATCTTATCTGGAACCCGAGCTGGCAGCCTACCAAAACCGCTCTCGACAGTTACGAATGTCGTCACGGCTTAGGCTATACAGTAATTAAGGGTATTAAGAACAATATAGCATCTAAGCAGGAGATGTATGTTCCTAAGAACGATAACATACTCCTTACCAGAATTACTTTAAAGAATACCGGTAATTCTATAAAAGAGCTGACTTTATTCTCTTTCGTAGAGTTTTGTCTCTGGGATGCTGTCGACGATACAACAAACTTCCAGCGTAACTATTCTACCGGTGAAGTTGAGGTCGAAGGAAGTTTCATATATCATAAGACGGAATACAGAGAGCGGCGTAACCATTATGCGGTATTCTATACCAACGCAGAGATTGCAGGTTTTGATACTATTCGTGATGAATTCATTGGATTATACGGTTCTCCGGCAGATCCTTGTGCGGTAAAAGAAGGACACTGCAAGAACTCCGTTGCGCACGGCTGGCAGCCTATAGGTGCACATGAGATTAAGGTTACTTTGGAAGCTAACGAAGAAATAAGCTTTATATTCGGACTTGGTTATATCGAAGTCCCTGAAGACGAGAAGTTTACAGCTCCCAATATTATTAACAAGAAGTATTCAAAAGCTCTAACCGACCGGTATATGACCGATGCCCAGTTTGACGAAGGCTTACATAAGCTTAACATCTTCTGGGATGAGCTTTTACAGGGATTTAAGGTTAATACCGAGGATACTCGTCTTAACCGAATGATTAATATCTGGAACGCTTATCAGTGTATGGTAACCTTCAATATGTCCCGCTCCGCTTCCTACTTCGAGTCGGGAATCGGCCGCGGCATGGGATTCAGAGATTCCTGCCAGGATTTATTAGGTTTCGTACATATGATTCCGTCAAAAGCACGTGAACGTATCCTTGATATTGCCGCAACACAGAAGCCTGACGGCGGTGCATATCATCAGTATCAGCCGCTTACCAAGAAAGGTAATTCCGATATCGGCGGCGGATTTAACGACGATCCTCTGTGGCTTATAGCTGCAGTTTCCGCTTACCTTAAGGAAACCGGAGATTTCTCAATCCTTGATGAGAATGTTGACTTTGATAATGACTCTTCTCTCGCCGCTCCATTACTTGAGCATTTACGGAGGAGTTTCAATTATACACTTAATAACTTAGGTCCGCACAAGCTTCCTCTTATCGGACGTGCAGACTGGAACGACTGTCTTAACTTAAACTGCTTCTCAAAGCATCCGGGTGAATCCTTCCAGGTAACCGGTCCTTCCGAAGGTCCTGTTGCGGAATCCGTATTCATTGCAGGAATGTTCGTAAAGTATGGCAGAGAATATGCAAGAATCCTTAAGGCTTTAGGCTTCGATGACGAAGCGGAAAGAGCTTTTAACGCAGTATATGCAATGGATGAACAGGTTATCAAGTCCGGCTGGGACGGTGAATGGTTCTTACGCGCTTACGATGCTTTCGGAGACAAGGTCGGTTCCAAAGAATGCGATGAAGGTCAGATTTTCATTGAGCCTCAGGGTATGTGCGTAATGGCAGGTATCGGTATTGATAACGGATATGCCAAACGTGCATTGCAGTCCGTTAAAGAGCGTCTTGATACCAAGTACGGTATCGTGCTTTTAAACCCGCCTTATACGACTTATAGACTCAACCTCGGCGAGATTAGTTCTTATCCGCCGGGATATAAAGAGAATGCAGGTATCTTCTGCCACAATAACCCTTGGGTTATCTTCGCGGAGACCATGCTTGGCCACGGTGACAGAGCGATGGAATTATATAAGAAGACCTGTCCTGCTTTCCTTGAAGAGATTTCGGAGATTCACAGAACGGAGCCTTATGTATACTGCCAAATGGTTGCCGGCAAAGATGCTCCGTCATTCGGTGAAGGAAAAAACTCCTGGCTTACAGGTACTGCAGCTTGGACTTTTGCAACACTTTCTCAGGCAATCCTGGGAATTAAGCCGGAATACGAAGGGCTTTTGATTGATCCTTGTATTCCGCATGATATGAAAGAATTTACGGTTGACCGTAAATATAGAGACTGTGTATATCACATAACAGTTAAAAACCCTAATGGGGTTGAGAAAAGCGTTAGCAAGTTAATTGTTAACGGTAATGAAGCGCCTATCGGTCCTATTCCTCCAACCGGTTCTACAATTAATGTAGAAGTAATTTTAGGATGATGGCCCCCTTATTATTAAAAAACGCTGTAAGCCTGCACACTGCTTACAGCGTTTTTAATGTAAAGTGAGCGCAGCGAACTTTGCCCAGCAAGTGCCTCGAGCGTAGCTCGATTTGCATGGCACTTGCTTCACACCTATAATAAACTTTGCCCGGCAAGCGCCTCGAGCGTAACTCGATTTGCATGGCACTTGCTTCAATTTACATTCTTCCGCTCTTAATTATATCATCGCGTATTTCGTCCATACGAGCGTCTGCGAAGCCAAAATCCATCTCTTTATAATTCCAAAGTGCATGACCTATATTATGGCGATTTAAGACTTCATGGATATCTCTATACCACCTTGCCGTACTCTTAACGTCTGCCTTATCGATTACACCATACTCTCCGCAATAGAGCGGTGTTCCGAACTTTTCTGCGGCACCGATTGCTTCTTTGAAAATATGCTCAAAGAATTCCGTACCAATTGTCTTATCCTCATCAAAGCCCTCGAACAATACGGAATTATCATAGATTTCTCTGCTCTTATTCTTAATAAATCCGTACTTTGCAGGGTACTCCATCGCAAAGTCAGCAGGCATCGTGCTCTGCCAGTATGCTCTTTGATGTGTAAAAAGCTGCGGATCGTAGCAATGGAAGCTTAATACTATATTCTCATCGAACGGACCTTCAAGCTCCTTAACCGTCCATACGGAATTATACCAGTAACTGCCGATTAAGATTTTTATTGTCGGGAGCTTTTCCCTGATTCTTCTTATTGCTTCTTTATAAATCTTAATCCATGACGGAAGATACTCCTTATCCGTAACCTCGTTTAAAAGCTCAAACATTACAAAGTCTTCATACTTACCGAAGCGCTTAGCCATCTCATCCCAGAACTTATAATATATATTCTGGTACTTCTCTGAAGTAAAAAATCCACTCTCTTTTTCGCCTTCATCAAAGGAATAACCAAGTGTCTTATGAAGGTCCAAAACTATATGAAGACCGTAATTCTCGCACCACTTAATTGCTTTCTCGATTCGGTTAAAACCGTCTTCTATAAGTGTTCCGTCAGGCTTAATTACAATATTGTAATCAATCGGAAGTCTTACATGATCGAATTGCCAGTCGCTAATCTTCTTAATGTCTTCTTCCTTAACGAAGTTATCAAGGCGATCTGCTGAATAATCACACTGTGAATACCAGCCCCCAAGATTAACTCCCTGTTTAAAACCTTTCAATTCTCTCATATATTTCCTCCAAAAAATAAAATCCCAAAGCTATGATACCATAACTTTGGGATATTTGACAAATAAATATCTATTAAATAATTATTTGATAACGATACCGGTCACATCGCCACTGATGTTACCTGCGTTAGCTTCATCTGTATCGATATGCATAGCAAGCGCATAGCTGTCGGATACACGAACAACTACATCACCGAATGTAAGCTTACGTCCGTCGCAGTTAGTCTCAACAGATACAACGTCCTTATCCTTAACGCCAAATTCTTCAGCATCCTTAGTTGTCATATGGATATGTCTCTTAGCAACGATAACACCCTTATCAAGTGTAAGCTCGCCAAACTCTGTCTTTAATGTAACGCCGGGTGTTCCTTCGATATCGCCTGACTCACGTACAGGTACATCCTTAAGACCGATTGACATGCAGTCTGTCTTAGAAAGCTCTACCTGAGCAGCCTTTCTTGCAGGTCCTAAGATAGATACACGCTCTAAGCTTCTCTTAGGTCCGATAACTGTTACACGCTCTTCTGAAGCGAACTGTCCCGGCTGTGAAAGCTCCTTCTTAACTGTGAGCTGATGTCCCTTACCAAATAAAACCTCAATCTGTTCCTGTGTCAAGTGAATATGTCTTGCAGAAACTTCTACCATTACTTCATTCTTCATAATAAATCATCCTTTACATATTTTAATTGGCTGATCGCCTAATTGCCTACTTGATTATAATACAACGAAGGCGCACTTCTTTCAAGTGTAAAAGCCTAATTCCATAATAATAGATATGAAAAAAGCTCCGAATTCTCATTCGAAGCTTCAATTCAATGCCGGCGACCGGAATCGAACCGGTACTGTATTGCTACAACAGGATTTTAAGTCCTGCGCGTCTGCCAGTTCCGCCACGCCGGCAAAAAATGGAACCTATAGGGCTCGAACCTATGACCCTCTGCTTGTAAGGCAGATGCTCTCCCAGCTGAGCTAAGATTCCATAAGATACATAAAAGCAATCGTATGCAACTCGAGCTTAGCTCGAAGCGATTGCGTAGCAAGGCTCGCTATCGCTCACCTCACATCAAACGACCCAAACGGGACTCGAACCCGTGACCTTCGCCGTGACAGGGCGACGCTCTAACCAACTGAGCCACTGGGCCTTAAAAATAGTTAGATTAAAAAAAGAAATGGACCTTCGGGGACTCGAACCCAGGACCGACCGGTTATGAGCCGGTTGCTCTAACCAACTGAGCTAAAGGTCCATTGTAATGAGACCGTTAATACTGGTCCATTAATGACTCCGACGGGAATTGAACCCGTGTTACCGCCGTGAAAGGGCGATGTCTTAACCGCTTGACCACGGAGCCATAATATATAAATAGGAGGACCCGCAAAGCGGGAGAACCTGTTTATCACGACGCACCTCATCGACGAATGTCGATTCTGGATGTGCGTCTTCCCCACCGCTGGTGTGAAGAAAAAGATTTGAAACTCCCCAAGTAGGGCTTGAACCTACGACACCTCGGTTAACAGCCGAGTGCTCTACCGCTGAGCTATTGAGGAATATAAGGTATATACCTTAAAAACTACATATAGTAACAATCGCTATTCATTGCTATTGAAGAAGCCCTCGACCTATTAGTACTTATCAGCTGAATGCGTTACCGCACTTACACCTTAAGCCTATCTACCATGTACTCTTCATGGGGTCTTACT
>JAEEGF010963735.1_pt1 | contig 13565 bp, 15 predicted proteins | sample 9134171 | NCBI WGS metagenome assembly JAEEGF01 (sample SAMN16246542, study PRJNA631951) | gut metagenome | biome: gut microbiome; feature: rumen; material: AP-attached | host: Bos | place: Iran: Karaj | collected 2018-10
ATTGAAGATATGATAAAAAGTATAGACTTTGGTTTATATGCAGTAGAACTTGGTGGAGGTTCAGTTGATACTGAAACAGGTAAATTTAATTTTGCTTGTGATACTGCATATATGATTAGAGATGGTAAGATAGCAGAATGTGTTAAAGGTGCTACTTTAATCGGTAATGCGTTAGATATTTTAAAAAATGTAGAAATGGTAAGTGATGATTTTGCATTTACTGGAGGAAACTGTGGAGCTTCTTCTGGATGGGTTCATGTTACTATGGGACAACCTACAATCAAAATATCTAATATATTAGTTGGAGGTGAATCAGATGATTAATAAATTAATAACTCTAGCTAAAGAGAACAATATTGATATAGAAATTCTTACTGATGAATGTAAAGAATATGAAATAGAAATATTAAATAAAAAATTACAAAAATTTGATATTAATAAAGAATTAACTTATCAAATAAAGGCTATTTATAATGGTAAGATGGTTGTTTTAGATGTAGAGAATATTAGTAATCCAGATGAAATCATAAATACTATTATTAATAATGCTAATTTACTTGATAATGATAATCAAAATAGATTATGTGATAATGATTATAAATTTAGTAAAGATACTAGTATTAAATTTGATATAAATAGAATTAAAAATGAATTATTAGAACTAGATGATTTTAGAAATAAATGTCCTAATATAGTAAATATTGAATCTGGTTTTTCTTATATAGAAGATAAATGCTCTATTGATAATAGTAATCATCATATGGATGATATGTATGCTTATATGAGAGTAGGATTCTTTATTAGTGCTAAAAAAGGTGATATTAATAAATCTGTATATTTTACTATATATGATAATAAATTTGATATAGTTAGAATAAAAGATGAATTAGAAAAGTATATTAAAGAATTAGAATTGTCTTTAGATGCTACATCTATTAAAACTAATAAATATAATATTATCTTAAATAATAATGTTGTTTACAGTATTTTAGGTTCATTTACTGATGCTTTTTATGAAAAGAGTATAGCTATGAAATTATCCCCTCTAACTGATAAAGTAGGTAAAAAGATATTCTCTGATAAGATTACTATTGTAGAAGAACCTTTAAATGATAAATTTATTGTTAATGAACATTTTGATAGTGAAGGTGTACTTACATATAATAAGACTATAGTAGATAAAGGTGTATTTAAATTACCATTAAATACATTAGAATACTCTATTAAAAATAATACTAAGCCTACTGGTAATGCTGGTGGTACTTCAAATATGTATATTGTTCCAGGAGATAAATCTTATAATGAATTAGTTAAAGAATTAGATAATGGAATAATTATTAGTGAGTGCCATAGCTTACATGCAGGTATTAATTATCAAACAGGGGATATATCATTACAATCTGATGGATTTTTAGTAGAAAATGGTAAGATAGTTAGAGCATTAGATATGATTATTTTACAAACTAATTTCTTTGATATATTTTCAAATGTTATTAGAGTAGGTAATGATTTAAAAGAGTTCTCTAGAGCTGGGTCAGGAGTATCATTATTATTAGAAAATATTACAATTTCAGGAAATATAGATTAAAGGAGAATAAATATGGCAAAAAGAGATTATTATGATGTCTTAGGTGTAGATAAATCTGCTAGTGATGCAGAGATTAAATCTGCTTTTAGAAAACTTGCTAAAAAATATCATCCGGATCTTAATAAAGAACCAGATGCTGCAGAAAAATTTAAAGAAGTCCAAGAAGCTTATGATGTATTAAGTGATGAACAAAAAAGAAAAACATATGACCAATTTGGCTCTGCTGCATTTGATAATAATGCTGGTGGTAATCCATATGGATCATATGGAAATTATGGTGGTTTTAATACTTCTGGATTTGGTTTTGAGGATTTTAATATCAATTTAGATGATATATTATCTAATATGTTTGGTTCTGGATTTGGAGGGTCTAAGAGAAAGAATAGACCTACTAAGGGTGAAGATGTACTTTATAGAATGAAAATAAGCTTTGAAGATGCTGTATTTGGTTCTAAAAAAGATATTACATTAGATTTAACTGAAAAATGTGAAACATGTGAAGGGCGTGGAGGATTTGATTTTAAAAAATGTTCTACATGTAATGGAACAGGTAGAGTAAGAAGAAGTCAATCTTCATTATTTGGTTCATTTGTATCAGAAAGTGTATGCCCTGATTGTAAAGGCCAAGGAGAAGTATTTGAAAAGAGATGTTCTGATTGTAAAGGTAAAGGATATAATATAAATAGAAAAACAATCACTATAACTATACCAGAAGGAGTTGATACTGGTTCTCAAATAAGAATTAAAGGTAAAGGACAAGTTGGTTCTAATGGTGGTGAAAATGGTGATATCTACGTAGAATTTATAGTAGAATCTGATCCTATATTTAAAAGAGATGGTAATGATATATATATGACTCTTCCAATTAACATAGTAGAAGCTACTTTAGGAGGAGAAAAAGAAGTTCCAACTCTTGATGGTAAAATTATACTAACAATACCTCCTTATTCTCAAACTAATGATAAATTAAGAATAAAAGGCAGAGGAGTACCTAATGGATCAAAAAGAGGAGATTTATATATAGTTTTAGATGTAGTTATGCCTACTAAACTAGATAGAAATCAAAGAAGATTATTTGAAGAATTATCAGAAACTAATCTAGATACTTCAGATAAATTCAAAATTTTTAATAAACATTTTAAATAACGCAGAAATGCGTTATTTTACATATAATATATAAATATATTTATTATTTATATATTATTTGTTATAATAATAGTGAGGTGTACTAAATGGGAATTATTAATGAAGATGTATTAAACCTAGACAGCAAAGGTGTTCAAGATAAAATTGAGGCAAATTTTATTTTAAGAATGAAAAATGCGAGTGATAAAGCAAGAAAAGATACAAATGAATTAAGAAATGGAATTATTTTTTATAGAAAAAGTTCTGCTGAAGAAATATTTGCTAGTATTGATGCAGATGCAGCTGAGAAATTTGATAAAATGAGTGATGGCGAAGCTTTGAGAAGAGGATTGTTTCAAAATATAGCAGAAGCCTATGATAGAGACAGATTTTTCCCTCATCTATTTAAAAATAAAAGGCTTAGAGTAATTCGTAAACGAATTGATGAAGTAATTGGTACATTGGATGATGAGTCTAGAGCCAGAATTATTACTAACTATAAAGTAAAAAATAAAGAGGCTTATATGAATAGTGAAGCAAAAAAATGTTTATCAGATGCTGAACTTTTCCAAAATATGACAGACGAAGAATTGAAAGACTATATAGATTTATTCTCTGAAGCAAGAAAACGTGAATATTTATATAAAGCAAGAGTAGCTGCTGTTTGTGCTACTGCTGCTGAAGTTAGTGAAGAAAATAAAACTAAAGTAGCAATTCCATTATCATTGAGAGATGATACTGCAAAAGAAACAATAGATGACGAAGTGAATAATATTGTTACAGAGTCTTTAATTACAGATAAAAATAAGAAGTTTAGAAATAGCGTATTAGCTAAAACTAAAGCCGTAGCTAAAACAACATTTGGTAATGCAAATGTGACAGCATTGACAACAGCCTTTAGTATTGCTGGTGGAATTGGATCTGGTATAGTTTCTGATATGAAAATTGCTGATGGTTCATTATTCCCAGTAATTGCTATAGCAACTCCATTAATATTTGCAGGATTGGCTGCTACTTATTATAGAATTGGTAGAAAAGATGACAAGGAAGCAATTGAAGAATATAAAAAAATGGGTGTTTTGCAAACAATGGTAGACGCAGAAACCACTAAAAGAGAACTTATGGCCTATGACAAACAAATGAGAGATAAATATGATATTCTCATAATTGAAGATGGAGGTAACAATAATGGATTACACAAATAAACAATATACTTTAGATGATGGTAATACATATGTGGTTATCGAACAAGTTGAATTTAATAATCATTCATATTTATACATAGCAAATACTAGTGATGAAGAAGATACTAGATTTGTAGAAATTAAGAATAACCAATTTATTAAAATTGATCCTATAATATTTGAGAATGATGTATGGCCTTTATTCTTAGAAAAATTTAGAAATTAAAAAGATATTCAAATGAATATCTTTTTTTATTCTATAGTTATATTTTCTCTTTTTAAGAATTCACTGAATTTTTCATTAAATACAGGTAATTCTTTTCTTATAACATCATCATATACTAAATTAGTATTTTTAATTGCCTCATATATATGTTTAAATGTAACTTTATCAGAGTTTTCAAATTTAGCAAAAGTAAATATCTTAGAGAATAATGATAGAGATACGTCTGGATATCTAGAACCGTTTTCATATATTCTTTTATATTCTGAAGTCATATTTACTATAAACTTACATAATTCTTCAAGAACCCAATCTGAATAAGGGAATATTACACCAGTTGATGCCTCTATTTTCTTTTTAGTTCCCATTAATATCTTAACTGTAGTAGCTTGATCTGGTTCTTCAATTTCTACTTTTTCAAATCTACGTAAGAAAGCTTTATCTTTTAATAAGTATTCATTATATTCTTGAGTAGTAGTAGCACCAATTATTTTAATATCACCACGGTCTAAACCTGGTTTTAACATATTAAGGAAATCTACACCGCCGCCATTACGAGCAGATGTAACTAAAGTATGTACTTCATCAATAAATAATATTATATCTTTTTGGCCTTTTATTTCTTCAATTAATAATTGTAATTTAGATTCTTCAACACCATCATGTTCATATGTACCAAGTAGGGCAGAAGTATTAATTTTATATATCTTTGAATTAAGCAATGCATTTGGTACATCTTTATTTTGTATTTTATAACTTAAACCTTCAACAATAGCAGTTTTACCTATACCAGCTTTACCAGTTAAAACTACTGATTTCTCAGGGCTTAGAAGTATTAAAATCATCTTTTTAATTTCTTCATCTCTTGCTATCGCTGGATTAGTAATATATTTTCTTGCAGTTAATTCTTCTGAATAGTTTTTTAATATACTTATATCAGCCTTAGGAATTAAGTTAGTGTTTTCATCATTATCAAAGAAATCATCAAAATATTGATCATTATTCATATTTTATCACCTAAAAACATTATATCAAAAATATAAAAATTATCAAAGAATTAGAGCAAAAATACGTAAAATTTAAGCAAAATAAATATTACCGAAAAAAAATTAAAAAAAATTAAAATTTTTTGTAACAAATCGAACAAATTGTGATACTATTAATGTAGATGTTAATTAGAAAATAGTTAACGGGTAAAAAAATTAATAAATTTAAACTGGAGGGTACAATATGATCGCGAATTTTACTAATTTTTTAACAAATATGGACAGAAATAGTCAGTTTTTATTACTATTAATATTTATTATCGTTTTACTGTTAATTCTAATTTTCATTATTAATTCTATTAATGCTAAAAGAGCAAAAAGATATATTGAAAAACAAAATGCTTATAAAAGAAAATTAAGAGAAGAAATTGAATTAGAATCTAAGAATATAACTGCTAAACCAGTTATAGTAGCATCTCCTAAAAAGATTGAAGAAGAAATAGAAGTGCTTGATGATTCTAAAGATGATATAGATATGATTATGGATGATTTAAAAGCTAGTGAATCAGTATCTACTTTTAATCTAACTGATTTTGAAAGAGAACAAGAAGAAACTGCTATTATAAGTTATGAAGAATTATGTAAAAAACACGGCGTAGAGCAAAAAATATATAATAAAGAAGAAAAGAATATAATTGAAAAAGTTAATAATATAGTTGAAAATAAGATAGAATCACAAAAATTTAAACCAACACAATATGTATCTCCTATATTTGGGCTTCAACAAGAAGAAGCAAGTGATCAAGCATTCTTAACAAATTTAAAAGAATTTAGAAATGGATTAGAGTAATCTAATCTTTTTTCTTGTCTTAAAATATATATTAGTATATAATCTATCTATGAAAGAGGGATAATATGAAAGTAGCTTTTTGTACTTTAGGATGTAAAGTTAATACATATGAATCTGAAGTATTAATGAATAAATTTAAAAATGCTGGTTATGAAATAGTAGATTTTAATGATATAGCAGATATATATGTTATCAATACTTGTTCTGTAACTAATACTTCTGATCAAAAGAGTAGAAAAATGATAAGAGAAGCTTCTAGAAAGAATAAGGATTCTATTATTTGTGTAATGGGTTGTTATAGTCAATTAAACCATGAAGATATTAAATCTCTAGGAGATAATATAGATATTATTTTAGGTAATAATGATAAGAATAAATTACTTGATTATATTGATGAATATAAGAAAAATAAAAAACAAATAATTAAAATTGATGATTTAAATAAAGTATGTTTTGAAGATATGAGATTAGATAATTTTCAAAAACATACAAGAGCATTTGTTAAAATACAAGATGGATGTAACAATTATTGTTCTTATTGTATTATTCCTTATACTAGAGGTAATGTTAGAAGTAAGAAAAAAGAAGATGTTTTAGATGAAATAAATACATTAGTTAAAAATGGATATAAAGAAGTAGTCCTTACTGGCATTCATACTGGACATTATGGACAAGATTTAAAAGATTATGATTTTAGTGATTTACTTAGAGAATTAGAAGAAATAGATGGTTTAGAAAGAATAAGAATTAGTTCTGTAGAAATAACTGAATTAAATGATAAATTCTTAGATACATTACAGAACTCTAAGAAAATAGTAAATCATATACATATTCCTATACAAAGTCTATGTGATAAAACACTTAAAAATATGAATAGAAAATATGATGTAGAGTATTTCTTTAATAAAATAAAAGAAATTAGATCAATAAGACCTAATATTGCTATTACAAGTGATGTTATAGTAGGTTTTCCTAATGAAACAGATGAAGATTTTAATATCACTAAAGAAAATATAAGAAAATTAGGTATTACAGAACTGCATGTATTCCCATATAGTATTAGAAAAGGTACAAGAGCAGCATCTATGCCTCAAATAGATGGTAATATTAAAAAAGAAAGAGTTAAAGAATTAATAAACTTAAGTGAAGAATTAAAAAATACTTATTATAAGTCATTAATAGGCACAAATGAGAGTGTTTTAGTAGAAAAATATATAGATGGATATCTAATTGGTCATCTAAGTAATTACGGCCTAATTAAGGTTAAATCTGATAAAGAATTATTAAATGAAATATTAGATGTTAAACTAATTGATTATAAAGATGATATATTTACAGGAGAAATTATAAAAAATTAAAATATTTTATTGAAAAGATAAATAAGTAGTGTTATAATTTTAATGGAAAACGAAGGGAGGGAGAAAAGTTTGACAAAAGTTGTAGTTAGAAATGGTAATATTGATGGCGCATTAAAAAAATTTAAACAAAAAGTTGCCAAAAGTGGACTTCCTTCAGAAATGAAAAAAAGAGAAGCTTATTCTAAACCAGGAATTCAAAGAAGAGAAGCTAAAAAAGCTGGAATTAAAAACGCAAGAAAAAGAAACAGAGATAGAGACTAATCTATCTCTTTTATTTGACATAAATCTAAATAAATGATATGATACTGCTACACTTTTGAAAGAAGGGGAAAAAATGATAATAAGATTTTCAAATAAGACATATGAAGTTTCAGAAAATGAAATGAGAATATCTATAGAGCAATTTATTAATGATCCTAAAGATAACGCAGTAAGAAAATATAATAGAAGATCAGATATTGGTGCAATGCCATATGGACAAGCATTAGAAAAATATATATCAACTTTAAAAGATACTGAGCCAGAATTATATACAAGATATATTGAAGCTCAAAAAAATAAAATTAAAATTAGATTCCAAGATGAAATAAGAAGATTAGACATAATTCTAAATGGAATAATTACAGGTCTTAATGAAGAAGGAGATACTTTTGATATATTTGAATTCTATACACTTGCTCCATTTAAGGGTAAACTTATGAATGATAGAAGTATTACTGAATATAGACCACTTCGTTCAGAATTCCCTGAAGAATTTGATAGATTTTCTGCCATTAGAAAAGAATTTATAGATTCTGTTCGTGCAGAGAAAAAGGCAGAAGAAGAAAAAAATGGATCTGAAGATAATAGTGATAATAAATTCATATATGTAACTGATACATCTTATAGTAGAAGTATATATCTATTTACTAAATGGATGTATGGTGATGAAAAAGCTGAAATTCTAAAACAATATATGGATGCTAATAATGTTACTAATATTACTCCAATTGGTAAAGCGTCAGAACTTGGAAATTATAGAATAACTCCAGTAGATAAAGATGGATTAACTGTAGAAGATTCAGAATATATTTTTGATGAAATAGAAAGATGTGGTTATGCTCAAGTTCGTGAAGTATATAATTTATTAAGAGATGAATTAATCGCAGCAAAAAAATATAATTCAAGCAAAACATCAAGAATATTTGAATTAGAAATGGATAAAAAGGATAATTAATTATCCTTTTTTATTTAAAAAATATTCATATTATAGTAAAATATTAATATAAGTTTATTAAGGGATGTGATAATATGGTACAAGACACATTAATATCTGTATTTGAGAATAATTATCCAATGATAATTATATTTACAGTAGTAATAGTAACTATAAGACTTGCTTATTTATTATCTAGAAAGATTAAATTTGAATTATATAGAGAATTATTTATGTTAGCATTTTTACTATATTCATTAATACTTTTCTATGTAGTTACTTTCCAAGATGTAAATTATGGTACTAATAATTTTATACCATTTAAAGAAATAATGAGATATGAATTTGGATCTAGTTTCTTTATACATAATGTACTTGGTAATATATTATTATTTATACCATTTGGATTCTTTGTTTCATTTATACTTAAAACAAAGAAACCAAGCTATATAATAATTGTTACTTTTATTACATCTTTAGTAATTGAATTTACTCAATTATTAATAGGTAGAACATTTGATGTAGATGATGTATTACTTAATATAATTGGAGGATTCCTTGGTTATTTAGTATATTTAGTTATACAAGTTATATATGATAAATTACCAGATGTATTAAAGAAAACATGGATAAAAAATATAGTTTTAATATTAATAATTATTGCAATAATTGTATTATATTTTAGTACTACTTTATGGGGGATTTTAAGATGATTAATAATTTGACTAATGAAAAATTAAAAGAAATTGATGAATTAAATGATTATATAGAATATCTATTTAATTATATGAATATAAAAGATTCAGTTATATCTATAATTATTGTAGATAATGATTATATTCATAAAATTAATAAAGAGTATAGAGGTATTGATAGAGAAACAGATGTTATATCATTTGCACTTGAAGAAGGAGAAACAATTGATGAACCTGTTAAAACTTTGGGAGATATTTATATATCAATAGATAGAGTATATGAACAAGCTAAAGAATATGGTCATTCAGTAAAAAGAGAATTATTCTTCTTAGTAACACATGGTTTTCTTCATTTACTTGGATATGATCATATGAATAAAGATGATGAAGAAAAAATGTTTTCTCTTCAAGAAAAAATATTAGATAGTTATGGAGTAAAAAGAGTATGAAAGTAGGAGTAGTATCAATCGTAGGTAGACCTAATGCGGGCAAAAGTACTTTACTTAATGCAATCATTAAAGAAAAGGTATCTATAACATCAGATAAACCACAAACAACTAGAAATAATATACAAGGTATATATAATGATGAAGAATCACAAATAGTATTTATAGATACTCCTGGAGTACATAAACCAGTAAATAAATTAGGTAAATTTTTAAATAATGAAACATATAGTGTATTTGATACAGATATTATATTATTCTTAGTAGATTCATCTAAACCATTTGGTAAGGGAGATGAATTTATCTTAGATAAAATAAAAGAATATGATTCAAAAGTATTCTTAGTATTAAGTAAAATAGATAAAGTTAAAAAAGATGAATTATATGATTTAATCATGTCTTATAAAGACAAATATAATTTTGATGAAATAATACCAGTATCAGGATTAAAAGATAATAATGTAGAGGAATTACTTAATGTAATTAAATCTTATTTAAATGAAGGAACACCATATTATGCTAATGATTTATATACAGATCAAAGCGTTAAATTTATGGTATCTGAAATTATAAGAGAAAAAATATTTAGAAAAACTGATAAAGAAATACCATATTCTACTACAGTAATTATAGAAAATTATGATGAAAATAAATCTAGGGTAGTTATTAATGCATGTATAGTTGTAGAAAGAGATGCAGTTAAAAAGATAATTGTAGGCAAATCTGGTTCTATGATTAAAGAAATTGGTATTAATGCTAGAGAAGATATAGAAAAATTAGTAGGTAAAAGAGTAGATTTAGAATTATTTGTTAAGACAGTAAATAATTGGAGAGATAAAGATAAATTACTAGCAGAACTAGGTTTTGATAAAAAAGATTTTGAATAAGGTGATACCTTGAGAATAGAAAAAGTAAATGGAATAATTCTTAATGAAAGAAGTTATAAAGAAAGTTCTAAAATATTAGATATTATAACTAAAGAATATGGAATTATTGGAGTAATAGCTAAAGGTAGTAAGAATTTAAAGAATAAACTTAGAAGTTATACTACTAAGCTTACCTATGCAGAATTTCAAATAAGTTATAAAGAAGGTAAATTAAGTACTTTAATTGATGCCTCTATAATAGATCCATTCCTAGAAATTAGAAAAGATTTATTAAAAATAAGCTATGCATCATTCATGCTTGATTTAACTTCACAAGTATTAAAAGAAAATGAAAATAAAAATATATATGATATATTAGTATCTTGTTTATTAAAAATAAATGAAGGGATGGATCCAGAAGTAATGTGCCATATACTAGAACTTAAATACTTATCATATATTGGTGTAGCTCCTAATCTTGAAACTTGCTCTGTATGTGGTAAATCTAAAGTGGTAACTTTATCTGCATCACATGGAGGGTTTGTTTGTTTAGAACATCAAACTAATGAAAGAATAGTAGATCCTAAAACACTAAAAATTATTAGAATGTTATATCTTATAGATATTGATAAAATATCTAAAACAGATGTATCTGATAAGATAAAAAAAGAAATAGATGCATTTGTTGATGAATATTATGATAGATATACAGGATATTATTTAAAATCAAAAGAATTTTTAAATAATATTAAATATTCTTATATTTAAAAAAATCTACATTTGTAGATTTTTTTATATGAAAAAATTAGGCCCATTATTAGTATTATTAACTTCTTTTTTAACTGGTTCAGTATTATTATTATTATTATTTATACTATTTAAATTATTAAAAATAGAATTATTATTATTTAAATTTTGATTATTTGTATTAAAAATACTTGAAGATCCAAATAAATTTTTACTTTCATTGAAATTATTATTATTTATTGGATTTATATTATTAATAAACGGATTATTTGAATTAAATAAATTTTTATTATTATTATTACCATTTTCTAAAATATTTGGAATTTTTATTTCTTGAACATTTTTATTTTCTTTATTATTATCAATATTTGTTTTTGAAAAAATATTTTCTGTTTTTTTTTCAAATAAACTAGGTTTATTATCTTCTTTTTTTGTTTCATTTTCATTGTTTTTATTTTCATTGTCATTTTCTTTTAATTTTAACATTTTTGCAAATTTTTCTTTTTTTTCTTTTTCTTTTTCTTTTTCATCATTTTCATTTTTATTATCACTATTATTATTTTTATTATCATTTTTATTATCACTATTATTATTTTTATTTTCACTATTATTTTTATTTTCACTATTATTTTCATTATTATTATTATTAAATAAAGATGATTTATTTTCATTCGTTCCGAATAATGAAATTTTATTTTCATTTAAATTTTTTTGTGGTGAAGTTAATTTATTTTTATTATTATTTAATTTATTTAAATCAAATTCAATTTTTTTTTTATTTTTTGGAGTTTGAATTTTTTCATATTTTTTAGATTCATTTTCTTTTATTTCATTATTATTTTCATTAATATTAAATTTATTTTTTTGTTCTTCAGCAATTTTATTAAAATTAAAAATAGGTTTATTTTGTTCATTTTCATTTCCTTCTGTTTCTTTTTCCTCTGTTAATAAAATTGTATTAACATTTTCTTTTTTATCATCATTTTTATTATCTTTATTATTATTAAAAAATAAACTTTTTATTTTATTTGTTTTTTCTTCTTTTTTTTCATTATTATTTTCAATTTTTTTATCATTTTCATTATTATTTTTCACTTCTTTTAAATTAATTTTTTTCATTCCATTTTCATTTTGATTAAAATTCGAATTTATAATAATATTAGTTTCTATAGGAGTTGATTTTAAATTCAGAATTTCATTATTTTTTATTTCTTCATGATTATTTTTAATTTCTAAAGGTTTTAAACTATTTTTATCTAAATTATTATTTAATTGAGATAATTCATCAATTGAAATATCAGCTCCTTCTTTATCTTTTGTACAATTTTGACAACATTTTGTCATAATACCATTTCCCATTATGAAAAAAATTTATAAATTATCTTTTAAATTTTTTATTAAATACTATTTTAAAAAATTAAAAAATAATTTTCTGATTTTTTTATATTAAAATTAATCTTTTTATAATATTTATTTTTATTTCCATACTTTAATTCTTTGTTCAGAACAAGATATAATTTCATTATTTTTACCTTGAATTATATAATTAATTCCTGTATTATGTACTTTTTCTTTTTTAGAAATTAATTCTAAATCATCTCCTACTTGATTTAATTTATATTGATAAAAATGAAAATAATTCCCTTGTAAAGAAAAATCACCTTCAACTCCAAATAATAAAGTATTATTATTTAATTTAAAAACACATAAAATAGTATTTTTTAGATCTACTTTTTTAATTAACTTGTTATTTTCAATATCAATAACATAAAATTTTTCAGCACAAACTCCTAAAAAAGTATCAGTTAACATACAAACTAATTCTATTGATTGTATTATTGAAATATTATTCGTCGTTTGTATAATTGAGTAATCATCACAATTCCAAAATTTAATTTTTTTTTCAGTGTAAGATGTTGTTAATAAACTTTTGTTTGGTAATTCAAATAAAAAATCAATTCCTGATTTTTGAAATGTTTTAATATTTTCATATTTATTTGTTTTTGTATTTAATTCATATATTTTAAAAGTTTTTTTTGATGTTATTGATAATAAATGTCCATTAAATAATTCAATTGTTTGTACAATATAATCTGAATTATCTTCTATTGTATTTATAATAGTATATTTAGTATTATTATCTGTTAATTTTATTATTTTTATTGTTTCATCTGCTGATGATGATAATATTTGATTATTTTTCATTTTAAATATATAAGTAACACTATTTTCATGTATTTTTATTTTTTGTTTTAATTTAAAATCATCTTTTGAAAAAATGTTTATTTTTTTATCATCATAA
>JAEEGF011103022.1_pt1 | contig 13565 bp, 9 predicted proteins | sample 9134171 | NCBI WGS metagenome assembly JAEEGF01 (sample SAMN16246542, study PRJNA631951) | gut metagenome | biome: gut microbiome; feature: rumen; material: AP-attached | host: Bos | place: Iran: Karaj | collected 2018-10
AAGCCATGACAAGAGATGCAGTTAATGCAATGCTTGGTTTTACAATGAAGCACGTTGGAATCAACCAGGCAGATGCTGCTTCTGCTGAAGCTACAGCTGATAAGTTTGATTCACTCTTTGGATTTACTAAGAAAGTTGGCAACTCTTCTGTATTTGCAGGAAATGTTGTTGAAGTAATGAAGTCACAGGGACGTGGAACTTGCGGACACATCGCAATTGGAACAAATAACGTAGACAGAGCTGTTTACCATCTTGGCAAGCAGGGCGTTAAATTTGATGAGTCTTCATTCAGCTATGATGCTGATAACCACCTTAAGGTAGCTTACCTTGCAGATGATTTTGGTGGATTTGCAGTACATTTAACTCGCAACTAATTAAATATTTATAAGATAAAGAGGGTTTTAATTATGTCAAAGAAAGTTGTTACATTTGGTGAGATCATGCTGCGTCTGCAGCCTGATAATTATTTAAGATTTGTTCAGGTTGATCATCTTGAAGCTACATTCGGTGGCGGAGAAGCTAACGTTTCAGTTTCTCTTGCTAACTATGGACTTGATTCAGTTTATGTTACAAAGCTTCCTAAGCACGAAATTGGACAGGCTGCTGTTAATTCACTTAGAAAGTATGGAGTAGATACTTCAAAGATCACAAGAGGTGGCGACAGAGTAGGTATCTACTACAACGAAAAGGGTGCTTCACAGAGAGGTTCAAAGTGCATCTATGATAGAGCACATTCAGCTATCGCAGAGGCAGTTCCAGCAGACTTTAACTGGGATGAGATCTTTGAAGGTGCTGAGTGGTTCCACTTCACAGGAATTACTCCTGCTGTAAGTGATTCACTTGCTGAGATCACTCTTGAGGCTGTTAAAAAGGCTAAAGAACACGGCCTTACAGTATCTTGCGACCTTAACTACAGAGGAAAGCTCTGGAGCAAGGAAAAGGCTGGAAAGGTTATGGCTGAGCTTTGCCAGTACGTTGATGTATGTATTGCTAATGAAGAGGATGCATCTGATGTATTTGGTATCGCAGCTTCTTCTACAGACGTTACAACAGGTAAGCTCAACAGAGAAGGATACATTGAAGTTGCTCAGAAGCTTACAGAGAGATTTGGCTTCAAGAAGGTTGCTATCACACTTCGTGAGTCAGTATCTGCTAATGACAATAACTGGAGCGCTATGCTTTACACAGATGGACAGGCATATTTCTCAAAGAAATACGCACTTCACATTGTTGACCGTGTAGGTGGCGGAGATTCATTTGGCGGCGGACTTATCTACAGCTGCGTAAATGGATTTGATCCTCAGGCTACAATTGAATTCGCAGTTGCAGCTTCTGCTCTTAAGCACTCTATCGAGGGTGACTTCAACCTTGTAACAGTTGATGAAGTTAACAAACTTGCAGGTGGAGACGGATCAGGACGTATCCAGAGATAATCATATGATGGTGAGCCTCTGTGGGAATAAGTTTCCCATGGAGGCTTTTTTGTTGAAATAAAGTTGCGAAAAGCATAAAAATTCTATAAAAATTCACAGGATTAAAAATGTCTATTTAGTATAATGTTTACGTAATTATAGCATTTTTTGCGCAGAGAAAGGGTTTATGCGTGGTTTTACCTGGTTGGATTATATTAAATTTTTATACTGCACTTCTCTTGGGACTTATTCTGATTTTTCAGGGTAAGACAATTAATACTAAATCAGCAGAACATTTTGTTCAGTTGGTAGTTATGACACTAATTCTTGTTCTTGCTGAAACAATTGGACGCTTAGGAGAACTATATCCTGAGCAATATTTTGTTGCTATGAAGATGGGGTATTATACAATATATGCCCTTGATCCTGCAGATTATCTTTTTGCAATTTTATATATCAATTGTTGGCTCGACAAAAGTAAGGTGAGGTTGAAAGGGCTGTTTGAAGTACTATTTCGTGCATTTATGGCAATTAATTTTTTGCTGGTAACAATTGCAGTTCTTTTTAACTTGAATTGGTTTTATTATTTTGATGGATATGATTATGTCAGAGGACCGTTTTTTATTATAAGAGGGGGATTTATTCTTATTTTCTGTGTCCTCACTTTTGTATATGTATTAGTGAACTTTAATGCCATTTATTCCGGATACAAGAAGCCGATTCTGGCATTGCCACTTATTTCACTTTTTGGAGCTATACTTCAGATATTTTTTATGGATCTGAATATGACATATGCTTCAATCACAATAGGTCTTTTGATACTATTTATTTATCTGCAGTCCAAAAATCTTGATGTGGATTATATGACAGGCGCCCTTAATAGAAGAGGAATTGATATCCTGATGGAAGATAAAATTAAAAATTCTATATCCTCAGGAAGAAAATTTTCTGCTATAATGATGGACTTGGATAGATTTAAAGAGATAAATGATACATATGGACACAACGAAGGTGATTATGCGCTTAAGATTGTATCTAATATTCTTTTTAAAGTTTTCTCCTGTGATTCATCCATCGGTAGATTTGGAGGGGATGAGTTCTGTGTAGTAAGTTGCATCGATTCTCAGGACGAACTCGAAGAAAGACTTGATTTGGTCGAGGATGAGCTGGATAAATGGAATTATAAAAATGAAAGACCATACAAATTGGAAATCAGTATGGGAAGTATGATCTATAATCCGGTGAATGCTATGACTGTTAAGCAGTTTCAAATTGCTATAGATGAACTAATGTATATACAGAAGAGAAAGCATCATTTAGCTGACAATAGAAGGTAATAGTGCATGAAAATTGGCAAAACCACAAAATTGGTGATTGTATTCATGTCGCTACTGGTGGTCCTTTTTGTAGCATATTACACATTGGAAATAGTTGCAGGTAATTATGTTTCTTCCTTATATGAGGCAGAACTAAGCCTTACTGGGGCAAAGTTATCTGATGAATTTTATTCCAGAGTGAACAGGTCTGCAACTTGGGAAACGTCAGGCGGGTATGCATCACAATTTGACTTTGAACTATATAATACCGGCAAGAGTAATCTGTCAAACTGGCTTGTGAGATTTGACGTTCCTGAAGGTACTGTTATTGAGAATTCATGGGGCTGCGAATCGATACTTGATAGTGACAACGGATATATTTATTTGAAGCCATCATATTATAACGATGTGATAAGTGCGGGAGAGAATGGCATATTTGGTGTTATCGTATCCTCGCCACACGCCTTTGTGCTTACCAAAATATACTTGCGTGGTTTTAAAGTCTCATCTGAGATTATAGAAATTGCCAAGAAGGTAATTCTTGTTTTGGCGATCATATGGCTTATTGCGTTTATCGGCCTTATGGTTACGAGAGTAAATATAAGGAACTACAAAGAAAGACAGAGAAACGATGTAAAGATTATTTTGCAATCAATGAATACTTTCATCAACTTCATTGATGCAAAAGATCCATATACAAGAGGTCATTCAAGGCGTGTTGCCATGTATGCAGCTGAAATCGCCAAAAGAATGGGGCTGTCTGAGGATGAGATACAAAACGTGTATTATGCAGGTCTTTTGCATGATGCAGGTAAGATAAGTGTTCCGGATGCGGTTCTTAACAAACCCGGTAAGCTTACAGATGAAGAGAGAAAAGCCATTCAGAATCATACCGTTGCAGGTGGAAAGATGCTTTTACAGCTTTCATCCCTCCGCGGTGTAAGAGAGACAGCTCTTTATCATCATGAGAGATATGATGGAAATGGATATCCTGATGGACTTAAGGGTGACATTATACCTCTTTACGCAAGAATAGTTGGAGTGGCAGATTCTTATGATGCTATGTCCAGCAATCGTGTATACCGTAGACACCTGAACAAAGATGAGATAATAGAAGAAATACAAAAGGGTTCAGGAACACAGTTTGACCCGGTGATCGTTAAATTCATGGTAGACATGATCAATGATGGATATGTAAATGTAGTTAAAATGGAAACCGCAGAAGCAGATGAAAACCGCGGAAGATTCCACCTTACTGAGGACGATATCCCAGGTGTATACATGGGATTTCAGCAGTAGGGGAGTCAATGGGGGTGGTTCTTTTCAAGTCAGAAAGAACCACCCCCATTGACTTCCCCCACATCTTGACAATCAAATAACAATCACGTAATATAGTTTTTGAAATCGGTTTCAGACAGTCCCCAAGACGGAGTTTTCTTATGGAAAAAGAAAAGCTGAATACCGCAAGGACTATTACAATCTATGATATTGCAGCGGAGGCAGGTGTTTCTGCGTCTACTGTTTCTCGTGTGCTCAACGGGAGCGCATCTGTCCGCAGAGAGAAAAAGGAAAGAATCCAGGAAATAATTGAAAAATACAACTTTAAGCCCAATGCGCTAGCTAAAGGTCTTTCGGATACAGCAACAAAGACAATCGGAATAATTGCTGCAGATATCAGAAACCCATTTTATGCGAGCCTTTTTGTATCTTGTGAGCTTGCCGCTGAGAAAGCAGGTTACAGCGTTGTACTGGCTAATTCTCTTGGTGTAAAGGAAAGAGAAGTGATGCAACTTGATTATCTGATGCAGCAGAGAGTTGATGCTATTATTCAGATAGGTGGAAGAGTTGATGATCTTATCACGGATGATACCTATGCTGAAAAACTTCGCGATATATGCAAGACAACTCCTGTTGTTGTAACGGGTAAGATTGATAAAGCACCTGTATACAGCGTAGCTATTGATCAGACTAAAGCAATGGATATAGTTATGGATCATCTTATTGACCTTGGGCACGAGAAGATAGCTATGGTTGGAGGACTAATGAGAGTAGTTTCAACCTACAACAAATATAACAGCTACGTTGATAATCTCAAAAAACATGGAATAGATGTAAATGGCGAATATGTTGTAAATGGCAACTATGATCCGGAGTCAGGATATGAAGGAACAAACACTGTGCTTGCGAATGAGGACAGGCCTACAGCCATAGTTGCAATAAACGATTTTGCTGCATCAGGAGCACTTAGGAGTATAAGAGAGCATGGACTTAGAGTGCCGGAGGATATTTCGGTAGTAAGCTTTGACAATACGTACACTGCAGATATTCTTTCGCCGAAGCTTACCAGTATAGATTATGACTATGAATGTTTTGGGAAAATGCTTGTAGATACTGCGATTGCAGTAGTAAGTGGTAAAAAAGTCGATGATAAACAGATGGTTACTCCAAGGCTTTTTTTAAGAGAGAGTACCGGACCAGTTGTTAACAAATAATATATAAAAAATAATATTTGGCATATTTCACAAAATTAAGGGGAAGTTAATAAAATAACTTCTCTTTTTTGTTGCATATCGCCAAAATTGCAATCGGTTTCAAAAAATCCGTTGACTATAATGTAGCATTAGTGATTAAATAATATTATGAAATCGGTTGCACAAAGTAATAATGCACAATATGGGGACTGTGCCGTATCAAAAATAACTGCAATCGAAGCAATAAGTAGGAGGATATTATGATTAAGAGGAGCAAAACAACTTCTACAGGAGTAAGAAAGCGCGGAGTGCTTGAAACAATCTGGAGATACAGAGTATTAGAGCTTATGTGCTTGCCTGCTGTAGTATTTTTCTTTTTGTTTAGTTATATGCCAATGCCTGGTATTTGGGTAGCATTTGTAAAATATAACTATAGAAAAGGCATTTTTGGAAGTAAATTTATAGGACTTCAGAATTTTGAATTCCTTGCAGAGTCAGGAAAGCTCTTTTCACTGACTAGGAACACAGTATTATACAACTTGGCATTCATTATCTTAGGTAACCTGGTAGCGGTTTTGATAGCTATATTACTTAATGAGATCAGAGCCAAGATGTTCAAAAAGGTATCGCAGACACTTATGTTCCTGCCTTACTTTATCTCACAGGTTCTTGTAGGACTTCTTGTATACTCACTTTTGAACTATGACACAGGTTTTGTAAATGAGATTCTTACAGCTCTTGGTAAAGCAAAATGGCAGCCTTATTCAGATCCAAATGTTTGGCCATGGCTTATCGTTCTCATTCATCTGTGGCAGCAGACAGGCTACAACTCAGTTGTTTACTTCGCTGCAATATGTGGCATAGATGCAGAGATCATCGAGGCATCAAAGGTTGACGGAGCTAATGCTTTCCAGAGAATCAGATACATCATTCTTCCATCACTTCGTCCTACAATTGTAATTCTTCTTTTGTTTGCACTTGGTGGAATTGTAAGAGGTAACTTCGGTCTGTTCTGGAACATCATCGGATCCAACTCAGTTCTTTATGAAACAACAGATATTATTGAGACTTTCGTTTACAGAGCAACAATGTCAGATTTCAATTTCTCAACTGCTTCTGCAGTAGGCTTCTATCAGTCTATAGTTGGTTTCGTTATTGTAATGCTTGCCAACTTTGCAGTTAAGAAGATCGACCCTGATTATTCGTTATTCTAAATTAAAGGAGTGGAATTGAAAATGGCTAGAAAAAAGGATATGGAGTTTGAAGTTGGAAATTCCAAGATTAAACTCGGAAAGTCAGATTATGTTGTTAGAGGTTTGGGATATGTTTTGGTTACATTGTATGCTATAGCATGTGTATTCCCATTCCTGATTATTATAGGAACATCTTTTACAAGTGAATCATATATCAGAAATCATGGTGTTCAGCTCTTTCCAAGAGACTTCACTTTGAAAGCTTATGAAATGGTTATCGGAAGTGGAAATATCTGGAGGTCATATGTACTTACCATTGCACTTACACTGATCGGAACTGTATGCGGTCTTTTGATAATCGCGATGACAGGATATGCACTTCAGAGAAAAGACTTCCCTCTCAGAAATGCTATTTCTTTCTACATTTACTTTACAAGTTTGTTCAGCGCAGGTCTTGCTCCATACTACCTGTTAATGACACAGACATACAAGCTTCTTGACAGCTACCTTGCAGTTTTACTGCCACTTATGATGTCACCATGGCTCATCATTCTTATGAAGAACTTTATTAAGCAGATTCCTCATGAGATTACAGAATCAGGTAAGATTGACGGAGCGGGAGATATGACAGTATTTGTTTACCTTATTCTTCCAATGATCAAACCGGCACTTGCTACAATTGGATTGTTCCTGGCTCTTGGATATTGGAATGAATGGTATCAGTCATCACTGTTCCTGACATCTAAAGTAACAGTTAAACCACTTCAGTACACACTTTATGAAATTGTAAATAAGCTTGATGCTCTTCGTAACTCAGTAGCAGGTCAGTACGTAACACTTACAGACATTCCTGAGCAGAGTGTTAAGATGGCTAACGCAGTACTTGCAACAGGACCTATCGTACTTCTTTATCCATTCGTTCAGAAGTACTTCATTGGTGGTATTACGGTTGGTGCGGTAAAAGGCTAACCGTTACACATATTCATTTTCTTATTTAACAAGGAGGATAAAAATGAAGAAAAAGTTATTAGCAACATTACTTAGCGTAAGCATGGTAATGGGAATTGCAGCTTGTGGCTCATCTACAGCTGACAGCACAACAACAGGTAGCGATACTACTGCTACACAGGCAGAAACAAAGACAGAAACAAAGACAGAGAGCACAGATTCATCAGCTAGCACAGAGACAGCAGCTGCTGATATCGACACATCTGAGCATGTTGTGATCTCTTATATGACAACAGGAGATGCTCCTGAGGCAGGAAGTGAGAAGGAAGCTAACCTCAATGAGATGCTTGAGAAGCTAAATGCTATTCTTACTGAGAAAGTAAACGCTGAACTTGAGATTTACTTTATTCCTTGGACAGATTATCTTTCAAACTACAACCTTACACTTGCTCGTATGGATGGCAGTGTAGACCTTGTAGGTACAGCATCTGACTGGCTTGATGCATGGCCAAATGCAAAGAATGGTGCTTTCCTTGAGCTTTCAGAGGATATGTTAAAGACTTATGCTCCTCAGACATGGGCAAGCGTACCTGCTGATCACTGGGATCTTTGCAAATATAATGGCGAGATTTATCTTATGCCTGAAGATAACTATGCACAGTGGACAAACCACGGCTGGATCTATCGTCTTGACTGGGCTAAGGAAGCCGGACTTGCAAACGGTGTTCACAGCTGGGAAGATATGACAACATATGTTAAGTGGTGCAAAGAGAACAAGACAGATCTTAAGTATGTTTGGGATTCAGACGGAACACAGTATGCACAGATGGCTAACGGTTGGATTGCATCACACACAAACTTTATTGCAGTTGATGGTATTTGCTCAGGAGCTCTTTGGGGTGGTACAAAGGACGACCTTTACACAATCACAACTCCTGTTATGACAGAAACAGATTCACTTGTTGAGTATGCTAAGCTCATGAAGGAATGGGCTGAAGTTGGTGTATGGCCTACAGACGTTCTTAACAACACATCAGGAAGCAACAGAGATGAGTTCCGTGTAGGCGATGTTGCTGTTGAGCAGCACCACACACAGACTTGGACAGATCTTTGCTCAGCTACACCAGCAAACACAATCTTCCAGGATGATCCAAATGCTGAAGTTGGTATTTTCTATTTCGGTGAGGAAACACAGAACGTAGTAGCTCTTTCAATCACACACGGTGCAATGGCTGTTTCAGCAGGTAGTGCTAATCCTGAGCGTGCACTTATGGTTTATGACCTTCTTAGAAACGATCCTGATTGCTATAAGCTCTTCTGCTATGGTATCGAAGGAAAGTCATGGGAACTTGATTCTAACGGACTTCGTACAACACCAGCTTCATACAACTCTGAGACAGAGAACATTAATGGTATGACAAACTACTGGTGGGGCAGAAACGATGACATCGAGATCAAAGATGCTACAAGAAACTGGGATGCTATAGACAAGCTTTATGCTGAATATGATAAGATCAAGATTGACTATCCATATGGTCAGTTCGTTCCTGAAGTAGACAGCATCCAGGGCAAGATTGATAACTGCAACGAGCAGTATACAAACTACATGAAGCAGATTTCATTTGGCCTTTACAATGGAAGTGCTGAGGACATCGTTGCTGAGATGCAGGCAGCTCTTAAGACAGCCGGTATTGATGATGTTACAGCAGAGCTTCAGGCTCAGTTCGATGCTCTTTATAAGTAATTGATTAGAGTAATACTTCTAAAATGATTGAAAAGGGAATACTGTTAAAATGACAGTATTCCCTTTAATAATACTTGTTTTTGTATTTATATATTTATATTTTGAAAATGTAGATATATAAGGATAAAAATTTAGTAATATATAGGAGATTTACATTATGGGAAAATTTGAGATCAAGGACACCTTTTATCTGAACGGAGAACCTTTTAAGGTTATATCAGGTTCTTTTCACTACTTCAGAACTGTACCTGAGTATTGGCAGGACAGACTGGAGAAGTTAAAAGCCCTTGGGTGTAATACTGTTGAAACATACATTCCATGGAACTTAACAGAACCAAAAAAAGGTGAATTTAACTTTGAAGGATTTTGTGATATAGAAAAATTCATTAAAACAGCGACAGAACTCGGACTTTATATTATAATAAGACCTTCACCGTATATTTGTGCAGAGTGGGAATTCGGAGGACTTCCTGCATGGCTCTTAAAGGATAGAAATATGCGCCTTCGCGTAAGCTACAAGCCATTCCTTGATGCCGTAGAGGATTACTACAAAGTTCTCATGCCAAAGATTACAAAGTATCAGATTGATAACGGCGGAAATATCATTCTTATGCAGGTTGAGAATGAATATGGCTATTATGCAAATGATCATGAATATATGCAGTTTATGACTGACCTTATGAAAAAATACGGTGTGACAGTTCCACTTATTACTTCTGACGGACCATACCATGAGAGCTATCGTGGTGGATATGCAGAGGGAACTCACCCTACAGGTAACTTTGGTTCCAAGACAGAAGAGAGATTTGATGTTATAAAAGACTATGCAAATGGCGGTCCGCTTATGTGCGCTGAGTTCTGGGTTGGTTGGTTCGATCACTGGGGCAACGGCGGACATATGAAGGGTAATCTTGTTCAGAGCACAGAAGACCTTGATAAAATGCTTGAACTTGGCAATGTCAGCATTTACATGTTCCAGGGCGGCACTAACTTCGGATTTATGAATGGCTCAAATTACTACAATGAGCTTACTCCTGATGTTACAAGTTATGACTACGACGGAATTCTGACTGAGGATGGTCAGATTACTGAGAAATACAGAAAGTATAAGGAAGTCATTTCCAAGTATGTTGATGTTCCGGAAGTTAAGCTTTCTATGGATATTAAAAGAAAAGCTTATGGAAAATTAACATGCAAGGAGAATGTAAGTCTTTTCTCTGTAGTTGATGATCTGAGCACTCCTGTACATCTTCCATACACAGTAAATATGGAAGAGCTTGACCAGAGCTATGGATACATTCTTTACAGATCAAGACTTCATTCAGAGGCAGGAATTGCTAAGTTGAAGCTTTGGGAAACAGCAGACAGAGCCAACGTATTTGTTGATGAAAATCCACTTATCACATTGTATGACCATGAGCTTGATCAGGAACACAAGATTCCTATGGAGAAGTTCCTTGCATGCTCACAGCCAGCACAGATGCTTGCTGGAAAGTTCATGATGGAAAATGGATTAACTCCTGAAACAGCAGCTGCAGCTATCGGAGAAGCAGGTCTTTCTACAGGTTCACTTCAGGGTCTTAACGAGAAATTTGATGTTCTTGTTGAAAATATGGGAAGAGTTAATTTTGGACCACGTATGGAGAGCCAGAGAAAAGGTATTGGCCGCTGCGTACAGATCAACGGACATATCCATAATGATTGGGATATATACACACTTCCTCTTGATAATGTGGATAAAGTTGACTTTAATAAGGAATACAAAGAGGGAACTCCGGCCTTTTATCGTTTCATTTTTGATGTATCAGAAAAAGCAGATACATTTTTGGACTTTGAAGGATGGGGAAAAGGTGTTATATTCTTAAATGGATTTAATCTCGGAAGATTTTGGGAGATAGGACCTCAGAAGAGATTATACATTCCTGCACCACTGTTAAAGGACGGAGAGAACGAGATCATCGTCTTCGAGACAGATGGTAAGCATACAGACACAATAGAATTAAAGGATGAACCTGATATAGGTTGAGCAGAGCACTTGGTGAGGTATTTTCGAGCCTAGTGCGAGCCATGGGTGAACACTTAGCGAGGTTTTATCGAGCTTAGTGAGAATCCCAGAGAGGCGAAGCGAGAGCAGAACTTCATTAGTGAGAATCCCAGAGAGGCGAAGCGAGAGCAGAACTTCCTTGTGAGAATCCCAGAGAGGCGAAGCAATCCCAGAGCATCCTTTAAAATCCCAGAGAGGAAATATGGATACAAAACGAATTAAACTTACAAATAATTGGAAATTTCATTACGGAGAATGTGAAGATGCATGGTACAAAGGGTACGATGACAGCAGCTGGGAGGAAGTAACAGTTCCTCATGATTTTTCTGTTACAGCACCTTTTTCCAAGGATTATTCAAGTGGTACCGGATACCTGCGCGGTGGTATTGCATGGTATAGACTTAGTCTTCATATTCCGGAGGAGTACAGGGACAAGAAGATTACCCTTGTATTTGATGGAATTTACAAGAACAGTATGCTTTGGGTTAATAGCTATTATATGGGTAAAAGACCTTATGGCTATTCGGAAATTGCCTACGATATTTCATCGCAGGCTAGTTTTGGCGACGATTTCACTCAGATATGCGTAAAAGTAATTCACACAGATATTGCAGATTCCAGATGGTTTACAGGAAGCGGTATCACAAGAAAAGTTACGCTTATGGTTTCAGAACAGGTAGCACCTGTGGTTAACGGGATTTTCTTTACCTGCAATTCTGTAGAAAAAGACGGTAAAAAAACTGTTGCAAAGGTCTCAGTTAAAAATGAGATCTTTTGCGGAATTGCCGGAGTTGGAAAGAAAAAGAAAACAAAGATTATTTCTCAAAGCACTCTTCTTGACAATGATGGCAAGATAGCTCTTGTTATGCAGGGAGAACTCTCTGCAGCAGAGGGCAAGACAGAATGTATAGAACTTAACGGTACCCTTAACTCACCTAAGCTTTGGGGACCGGATTCACCATATCTTTACACTTTGGAGACAAGACTTTCTGTTGACGGAAAGAGCTATCTGGTGGATACCAAAAAAGTTGGTATAAGAACATTTTCTTTTGACCCCAACAAGGGATTTGCTCTTAATGGTAAGAACACGAAGTTTAAGGGAGTTTGTGTTCATCACGACGGAGGTTGCCTTGGAGCAGCCATGAAGAAAGAGGTTTGGAGAAGACGACTTGAGCTTCTCAAAAAGTCAGGCTGTAACGCTATAAGATGCAGCCATAATCCTCATATGCCTGAGCTTTATGACCTCTGTGATGAGATGGGATTCATGATGATGGATGAGGCATTTGATGAGTGGGAGAATCCCAAGAATAAGTGGTCTACCGGGCACAATGTATATCCTCCAAAGCATCAGGGATATTATGAGGATTTCCCGATGTGGCATGAAATTGACCTTCGCACAATGGTCAGAAGAGATCGCAATCATGCGTCCGTTATCATGTACAGCATCGGCAATGAAATAGATTATCCAAATGACCCATATTGCCATCCTATGTTTTCTGAGATGACCGGCAACAATGACAACAATAAGCCGGCAGCAGAGAGGCAGTATGACGTTAACAAGCCCAATATGGAGAGACTTTCCGTCTTGGCAAAAGAACTTGTGGCTATAGTAAAGGACGAGGACAGCACAAGACCTGTTACGGTTGCCGCTGCTTTCCCTGAGCTTTCTACAAGAATTGGATTTATTGATGAACTTGACGTTGTAGGCTACAACTACAAAGAGCATTTATATGAACAGGATCATAAGCGTTTCCCCAAAAAGACATTCCTGGGAAGCGAAAACGGTCACAGCCTTGAGGCATGGAAGGCAGTTAAAGACAACGATTATATATGCGGACAGTTTTTGTGGACAGGAATTGACTATCTTGGAGAAGCACAGGGCTGGCCTGTAAGAGGATCATCAGCAGGTTTTATTACTACAGCCGGATTTGCAAAAGAAGAATTTGAAGAGAGAAGCAAATTGTGGGGAGGCGTTGGACTTTCTAAAAAGGTTAGTGATGAAGTGAGTGTCGAGCTCTGGAAACCTGAGCTTTGCACTGATATGAACCTTAAGTCCGAATTTATAGAGAACCACAAGCAGATTGGATATATATATCAGGTTATTGTAAAGGTTCCAAAGGATCAGCCTGAAAAAGATATTCTTGTTCAGATAACCGGAGCAGGTGAACTTGCAGGAATAGATAATGGAGACTTATCAGACCTTACACCTTATACAGCCAATTACAGAAAGACCATGAACGGTGAGCTTGTTATCTACATCAAGCGTATGGCTACAGGCAAGATTAATGTAGCTGTTCGTGAAGTGGTGGCAGAGAAATCAAGTGTTCTTGCGAAAATTAATATTTAACAAAAGAGTGGACCTTAAGCATTACTGCTTGAGGTCCACTTTGTCTATACTGAATAAACATGGAATTACGAGGAAATTGCTGCCTTTTGC
>JAEEGF010715730.1_pt1 | contig 13564 bp, 5 predicted proteins | sample 9134171 | NCBI WGS metagenome assembly JAEEGF01 (sample SAMN16246542, study PRJNA631951) | gut metagenome | biome: gut microbiome; feature: rumen; material: AP-attached | host: Bos | place: Iran: Karaj | collected 2018-10
CGGCAAGGGCGCAAAGACCCTCTTTGCCACCCATTATCACGAACTGAACGAGATGGAGAAGTCGTTCCCGCGCATCCATAACTATAACGTTTCGGTAAAGGAAGTGGACAATCACGTGGTCTTCCTGCGCAAACTCGTACCCGGCGGCAGTGCCCACTCCTTCGGCATCCATGTGGCACAGATGGCCGGTATGCCGCCGAGCATCGTGAAACGGGCCGATGTCATCCTGAAGGAACTGGAGAGCACCAACACCGGAGGTAACGTGACGAAACCCACCAACGAGATAGCCCAAAGCCGGGAGGGTATGCAACTCAGTTTCTTCCAGCTCGACGACCCCGTGCTTCGCCAGGTGCGCGACCGTATCCTCAATCTCAACATCAACAGTCTCACACCCATCGAGGCTCTTAATGTGCTCAACGATATCAAGAAGGTGGTGAAGGGACAGTGAATCGATGAAACCGACGTTAGACTACGTTGTAGCGAAGTTCAATGAATACAATGCCCTCTGCTTTGAGGGACGTCTGCCATTGCCGCGGTTTCAGATAAGTCAAGCGCGTACGTTTATGGGAAAAGTGTCCTACAAACGTACGCGCTCTTTTTGGGGTCGCTGTCATTACGGTGACTTTGTCTTTCGCATCAGCAATCGCCGTGATTTGCCCGAAGTGGAAGTGGAAGACACTATTCTTCATGAAATGATACACTTGGACATCATGAGTTCGCAACAGAGGGATTCGTCTGCCCACGGCCGGCTGTTTCGTGAAAAGATGCAGGACATCAACCGTCGTTTCGACCGTCACATCACGGTTTCACACCGTCTCACAGCGGCCGACCAGGAGAAAGACACAGAGCGGCGGCGTCATCTGGTTTGTGTTTCTCTTCTGAACAATGGCCGGTGGGGTGTCACTCTGGCTGCCCATACACGTCTCTATGAACTTTGGAATCGTATGGACCGTGTGCCTGAAATAGTGTCTCACTCGTGGTATTTGTCCACCGACCCGTTCTTCAACCGTTTTCCACGCTCATGTACCGCCAAGGTTTACCATATCACCAAAGAAGAACTGGATAGGCATCTCAAGGATGCCAAACCGTTGGTTCGGAAGGGGCATGCCATCCAAATCTCTTGTAACAGTTGGTCTGTGGAGTAGTTACGGAAAGTTCTGTAAGTAAAAAACATCCGAATCACTTTTATCTTAATAAAAATGTTGCTATCTTTGTAGCGTAGTTTTTATTGGACAGTTCTCATTAGAGATTATTGAATGAATTATCTGAAAGCGTTTTTCTCATCGTTTAATAAAAGAACGAAACTGCTGATTGTTGTCGCGGCTGTTATCCTTATAGAACTGGTTTCAGCCGTGCAATACTATAAGACCTATCAGTTGATGGAATCGGAATTGGAGAAAAGGGCTGAAAGTGAACTGACGATGAAGACTATCCTTATCAAGAGTACCCTCAATTCGGCTGAAGATATTCTGGAAAATCATTTGTGGGACATCCGGCGTTGCCTCGTCCAACCCGATTCTGTTTCCAAGTCAGTAATTAGACTTGTGAAGATGAACCGCTACGTATGTGGAGGTTTCATGACGTTTGTTCCCTATTACTATCCGGAGAAGGGTCGTTTGTTTGAACCATATGCACAGGTAAAGAGTGCAGACAACATTGACTTGTATCAAATAGCAGATTCTATCCATGATTATACTGAAAGGGATTTCTACAAACTGGCCATAGCTTCGGAAAAAGCCATATGGGTAGATCCATATGTGGACAATGAAGGCGCGCAGACAGTTGTCACGTCATATGTTACGGCCATCCGTGACGGTTCAAATGCTCTGGTCGGTGTGGTCGGTATAGATGTTTCGTTAAGTTGGTTGGGCGACACTATCGATGCCAGACATATTTATCCGTCGTCGTTCAATTTGTTGCTTACTGAAGACGGCAAGACCATTGCGAAACCTTCCGGAAAGAATACTAGCCAAGCAACATCGGATGAAATTGTCAGACTCATCAATGACAGTACGGTGGCACGTAAACTCAGCCGTAGCGGCCGAAGTACAATAAAACGGTTCAAAACCAGAGGTCAAAAGGGAACCGTCTTCTATGCCAACATGAGAGGAAATCCCCATTGGCAAATTGCTGTAGTGTGCTATGACAAAGAAGTATATGGTTCCCTCAACCGTCTGCGACTGCATATGGGAGGACTTATGCTGCTGGCTTTCGGTGTCCTGCTGTTCTTGATATGGAACATCATGCGCAAAGAGAGACAACTCAACAAGAAGAACCTGGAGCAGGAACGTATGTGTAGTGAGCTCCGCATTGCGAGCAACATACAACAGTCGATGATGAATATGAATGACCCCGTACTTACGGACACTAAGGATCTCAGTGCGTGGGGCGTCCAGATTCCCGCAAAAGAAGTCGGGGGTGACTTGTATATTGCTTTTATCCGTGATGAAAAACTGTTTTTCTGTATTGGTGACGTCAGTGGCAAGGGAGTTCCATCGGCACTCATCATGGCAGTGACACAATCGCTTTTCCGCAACATTGCTTCACGGGAGAATAATCCGGTGCAGATTATAACTCAGCTCAACGAGGCTGCCTGCCGAAACAACAAGGCTAATATATTTGCCACCTTGTTTGTAGGTGTGCTCGACCTGCCATCGGGGCATCTCCGGTTCTGCAATGCCGGCCACGAAAGGCCCGTCCTTATCAAGAAAGAAAAGAACAACGCCGCTTCTCAGGAAGGTGCAGTTATGGAATGCAAAATGCTGGAAATAAAACCGAATCTTCCTATCGGGTTGTTTGATGATTTCATCTACGAAATGGAAGGAATTAACTTGGAAAAAGGTACGGCGCTCTTTTTCTATACGGACGGACTGACAGAAGGAAGAAATCCGATGAACGTACAATTTGGCAAGGAACGGATGATGCAAGTCTTGGCCAATAGCGATACCCTTGCTCCACAACAACTCGTGGAAAATATGATTAAAGAGCAAAGTCGTTTCGTACAAACTGCCGAACAACGCGATGACTTGACATTACTTGCATTGTGCTACTCGCCAGAAGAAGAACACAATCTGCTTGACGAGGAAATAATTCTTCAAAACGATGTGACGCAAGTGACAACATTGAATACATTCATAAAAGAGATACTCCAGCGGTTGAGTGTTTCGAAACCGTTGGCTTATAAAATACGCCTCGCGTTGGAAGAAGCTGTGGTCAATGTGATGAAATATGCATATCCTGTCGGAATCCCGGGTGATATCCGTGTCAGAGTGGCTTCAAACGGAAAGCGGCTGACGTTCATCATTATTGATACAGGTGTAGCATTCAATCCGACGGAGGCTGTTGCAGTAGACACGTCGCTTTCTGCGGAAGACAGACCTATCGGAGGACTTGGTATCTTGCTCGTGCGCAAACAGATGGATTCCATTAATTACGAACGTACAGACGGAAAGAATGTACTTACCTTGCGCAAGGACTATGTTGTCGGCACCGCTCAGGCAACGGACAATGCTTAGATAATCTTTTGAAACAAATAAAATGAGAGAACAATGGAAACAACAATTCAACTGGTAGAAAACAAATACGTGGTGACTCTGGCGGGCGAACTCGACACCGCTGCTGCCGTGGAAGTGGAAAAAACGCTTCAACCGCTCTACAACAGTAATGGCCTTGATGTCATTATTGATTGTACAAAGCTGGAGTATATAGCATCGAGTGGACTGCGTATCCTTATTAGTATCCTTAAAGGAGCAAAGGCCATTGGCAGTAAGGTAATTCTCAAAAATGTAAATGATGACATCCTGAGTGTTTTCAAGCTTACTGGATTTATAAATATCTTTGAGTTCGTGCAGGATAACAGATAATAAGAATCCAAAAATACCTTGATGTAATAATAAGTAAGATGAACTAAAAAAGAAAGAGATTCCATGAAAAAAACTTTTCCTCTATCAAAAACACAATATGGAATATATGTGGAGAGTGCCAATCGTAGAGGCAAAATATGTTATAACCTGCCTTATCTGTACACATTGGACAAGAGCCTGGATGCAGAACGCCTTTGCAAAGCCGTAGAAACGGCTGTAAACAACAGGACTACCCTCTTCACACGTATTGAGTTGAATGAAAACGGTGAACCTGTGCAGGTCGTTGACGACCAGCACGAACCATGGCGTCTTCGGATAGAAGACATCGAAAACATAGATGCAATAAAAGCGTCGCTGGTCATTCCGTTTGATATTTATGGAGACCAATTGTTCCATATACGTTTGTTACGTGATACAGTTCATCTTTATTTGTTCATTGACTATCACCATATCATTATTGATGGAACGTCGATGAAGTTGATGCTTAACGATATTGACAAGGCTTATCATGGTGTGGTATTGGAAAAGGAACAGCGTTCTTTGGGCGAAGTAGCTGCTGAGGAAGAAGAAAATCGTCAGTCAGCGGCTTTCGATGAAGCAAAAAAATGGTATGCCCAAAATTTTGATTGCAGCGACCTCTTTACTCAACTGATACCAGATCTGGAAGGGACGGTTGTTTCAGAAGACAGCCTGTTGCGCACGCTCAACCTTGATTTTGGTCAAGTGGATACATTCTGTAAAGCGCATGGCATCTTCAGAAGCACGTTATTCACGTCGGCTTATGCATTTCTGCTGGCCAAGTTCAACAATGAACAGGAATCATTATTCACTACCGTTTACAACGGACGCAACGACAAGTGTCTGGACAATGTCTTGGGAATGTTTGTCAAGACGTTACCTGTCTATACGAAGTTTGACAATGAAACAACGGTACAGGATTTCTTGAAAGCTGGACAGGGACAGATGGGAAAATGTCGGAAATATGAGGTTTACTCATATAGTGATATGATGGAAGACCTGAAGTTTCAGACTAACTCCATGTTTGCCTGGCATGCCAATATCTTTGCCGATGACCAGATGGGTGGTAAACCCATGAAAGCTGAACGTATTGGCAACAGTACACTTGATGCTTCCTTATATCTTAAGGCGTTCATACGGGACGGACGCTATCAGGTGAAAGCAGAGTATCGTTCAAATGAATATTCAAAAGATTTGATTGGGCAGTATCTGGAGAGTTATGAAGCTGTAGTGAGAGGACTGATTACGTGCAAATATTTACGTGAAATAGAGATTATCACACCTGCACAAGTGACATTACTCGATGGGTTCAACCAAAACGATGTTGACTATGATTCCACACAGACCATTGTGTCACTTTTCATGCAGCAGGTAAAGGCGACTCCCGATAACATCGCGGTGGTTTATAAAGACCAAAGTTATACTTATGCAGAAGTGGACGACATCAGCAATCGTATAGCTTGCTATCTTAAGGAACAAGGATTAGGAGACGGCGATGTGGTTTCGGTATTGATTCCACGTTGCGAATGGATGGCTATAGCTTCTGTAGGTGTTTTGAAAGCCGGTTGTGCCTACCAGCCTCTTGATCCCAGTTATCCGAAGGAACGTCTTAACTTCATGATGCAAGATGCAAATGCACGTTTGTTGATGAGTTTTGACCCATCTTCAAAAGATGAAAATGGTGAAGGCTGGTTAGATGGAATGGAGGTTCTTGAGAAGAAAAAAATTCCTGTCTTTGATCTTAAAAATACGGATGCTCTTAAAGATTCTGTTGAAATCCAACCTATCACTTGTTCTCCGGATTCGTTGTTTATTCTTCTCTATACTTCAGGATCTACAGGTGTTCCGAAAGGATGCCAACTTACCCATGGCAATCTTGTTACATTCTGTCATTGGTATCAGCGTTTCTATAACTTAAAACCAATAGATCGTGTTGCTGCTTACGCCAGTTATGGATTCGATGCGTGTATGATGGATATGTATCCTGCGTTGACATGTGGCGCCACTGTTTATATTATTCCTGAAGAAATCCGTCTTGACCTCATAGCCTTGAATGAGTATTTCGAGCAGAATCAAATCACCCACTCGTTTATGACAACTCAGGTGGGGTATCAGTTTGCCACGACCATTGAAAACCATTCGCTGAAATACTTGTCAACAGGTGGAGAAAAGCTGGCTTCGCTGACACCGCCCAAAGGTTATGATTTTTATAATGTATATGGTCCTACAGAGTGTACCATCTTCACTACAATTTATCATATTGAGAAGAAGAAGAAAGATATTCCAATTGGCAGGGGACTTGACAATATGCGCTTGTATGTAGTGGACGCACAGGGGTATCGCTTGCCAGTGGGAGCCGCAGGAGAATTGTGGGTTTCGGGACCACAGGTAAGTCGTGGCTATCTTAATAGGCCGGAGAAGACAGCAGAGGTATACATTGATAATCCCTTTGTTGAGGACGAGGAGTCAGCGTTGCGACAGAAATATGCACGAGTTTATCGCACTGGTGATATTGTGCGTTTTCTTCCATCGGGTAACATACAGTTTGTAGGCCGACGTGACGGACAAGTAAAGATTAGAGGATTCCGCATTGAACTCAAGGAGGTAGAGGCCATCATACGTGAGTTCCCAGGCATCAAAGACGCAACTGTACAGGCTTTCGATGAAGAAGGTGGAGGAAAGTTTATCGCAGCTTATATCGTCAGTGACGAGAAAGTTGATAAAGAAGCGCTCAACCAATTCATATTGGATGAAAAGCCTCCTTATATGGTACCGGCTGTCACGATGCAGATTGATGCAATACCGCTCAACCAAAATCAGAAGGTAAACAAACGTGCACTACCTAAACCGGAGAGGCAAGCCGCCGTGACAGAGAACACGAATGTTCCTATGAACGTACTCGAGACGGAGTTGCATGAAGTAATTGCCGGTATTATCAATAATAAGGATTTTGGCGTCATTACAGTTTTGGGCTATGCGGGACTGACTTCTATTTCCGCGATACGTTTGGCTGTGCTCATCAACAAGCGTTATGACGTAGTTCTTGATGCAAAATCGCTTGTCAAAAGCGGAACATTGCAAAGCATAGAAAACGAGATATTGAAAAGAATGCTTGCTCAAGACAGCACTATGTCAGGGACAGATGAGAATGCAGCGGCTTTGAGAGATAAGGAAACAAAAACCAGCGTACCATTGTCGTATGCACAGACTGGTGTTTATTTCGATTGTCTGAAAAAACCAACGTCTACCATCTACAACATTCCGTATATGCTCACGTTCCCCGAAGGAACTGATGAAGAGCATTTGGCCGCAGCCGTTGAGAACGTGGTAAAAAGTCACCCGGAGCTGAGTGTGCATTTCGCTACAAAAGGAGATACCATCGTTCAGACAACCGATGACAGTATTACTCTTTCCTTCAAAGACAGACAGGGAGGTGTCGTCTGTGAAATGACGGATGCGCAATTGAAAGAGTATAAGAACGAGTTCGTTCGTCCCTTCAATTTGCAGAAAGCACCGCTTTACCGTTTCGAGATTGTGAAGACAGAAACAGCAGTACATTTGTTGATGGATATACATCATCTGGTGTTTGACGGAGGCTCGGCCGATCTTTTTATCCGACAAATCTGTTCGTGCTTAGAAGGTCAGGCTGTCGAGAACGAAACCTACAACTATTTGGATTTCGTCGAAGACCAGCAAACAGCCGAAACAACAGATGAATTCCGCACTTCCCAACAATTCTTTAGCGAAATGCTGCAGACTTGTGAGGGAGCCAGTGAGATACCATCTGACTTACCTAAGACAGCTACTGCAGAAGGAGATCATGGATTTATAGGTGAGGCTGTATGCAAACCAGATTTTGATAAAGCTATCGCATTCTGTCGTCAGCAGGAGATAACTCCGGCACACCTATTTCTGGCTGCTACAGCATATGTGGTTTCCCGTTATACCAACAATAGGGACGTGTATCTATGTACTGTCAGCAGTGGGCGAAGCAACCTGAAGATTGCCGACACCGTGGGAATGTTTGTCAACACGTTGGCCATAGGTATGAATATTGACGATGTGAGCGTGTCTGCGTTCTTACAAAAGACACGTGATGTTTTTGATGAAACTCTCCGTCATGAGGATTATCCGTTTGCTCATATCGCTTCCACATATGGCTTCCGTCCAGCCATTGCCTATGCCTACCAAGTGGGTGTGCTGTCCGAATATTGTGTCAATGGCCAAAAAGTCGGACAGGAATTGCTGGAACTGAACGCTCCAAAATTCAAGATTAATATCAAGATAGAATCACGGGGGGTGGTGGTTCAGTACGACGACTCTTTGTATTCCGCTCGACTGGGTACGGCTTTGGCAGAAAATATTGTGGCCGTCGTCGGACGTATGATAGAAAAACCGGAAGGAAAAGTTCGTAAATTGTCCATTGTCGGTCCTCGGCAAGAGGAAGAACTCCATCACTTACGGCAAACAGCCACAGGTAATGCGCCTTTCAAGTTGTTCCACGATTGTATCAGTCATTTTGCAGAGATGCAACCAGAGCACGAAGCCTTGGTGGCCATTGATGGATCGTTCACTTATCGGGAGATGGACGAGATAACTGGTCGTATTGCTTCTGCCCTGTGGGAACGCGGAGTTCGTTGTCGTGACCGTGTGGCTCTTCTCCTTCCCCGTACGAGTCGATTGATCCTTTCACTATTCGGTGTTCTGAAAGCAGGAGCAGCATATATTCCTTGCGACCCTGAGTATCCTGCAGACCGAGTGAAACTGATACTTGAGGACAGTGAAGCACGCTACATCATCACAACTGCTGACCGCATGTCAAGCGTTCCGAGAGAGAAAGCGATTGATGTGGAGGAATTGATTAATTCTTCCGACAACAATTCAAAAGGAAAGACGGATTTAGACATAACTTCCGATGACCTTGCCTACTTGATTTATACCAGTGGTTCCACAGGACGTCCCAAGGGAGTCATGTTGCGTCACGAAGGAATATGCAATTATCTCAACGGTCATCCTGCTAACGTTTTTGCAAATGCCGTAATGACAGATGCAAAACGTGTGCTGAGTGTGACAACCATCTCGTTTGATGCTGCACTGCAAGACATCGGTACGGCTTTCTACAATGGGAAAACATTAATTGTGGCAACTGAAGAGCAAGCCAATAATCCAATTGAATTGGCCCGTCTCATTAAGGAAGAACATATCAATATGGTGTCGGGAACACCCTCGCGCTGGCAGACATGGCTTACCAGCGATGATTTCTGCCAAGCCATTAGTCATGTCGACATTTGCAGAGCTGGTGGAGAGAAGTTCTCCGACCAATTGTTGGAACAAATACGGAAAGTAACGAAGGCCCGTATATTCAATTGCTATGGACCTACCGAAATTACAGTGGCTTCGAACAATAAAGAGTTGACACAGGCCAAAATGGTTACTGTGGGCAAGCCCCAGTTGAATGTGAAAGAATTCATTGTTGACAGTGATGGCAATGAACTGCCCGTTGGGGTAGTGGGGGAACTGTATATCGGCGGCATGGGTGTAGCAAGAGGTTACAATAACCTCGATGAGATGACACGAGAACGTTTCGTTGATTACACAACCCGTATCAGTGGTTCGGAAATTACCGAACGCATATATAAATCGGGAGACTATGCCAAATGGCTGCCCGATGGTGATGTGGTGATTCTTGGACGTACCGACCACCAGATCAAATTGCGTGGATTACGCATTGAGCTGGGTGAGATAGAAAACGTGATGTTGAAGGTGGAGGGCATGAAGAAAGTGGTCATCCTCATCCGTAAACTGAACGATAAGGAACATCTGTGTGCCTATTATACTGCCAGCAGAGAGATAGCTCCGGATAAATTGAAGGAAGAGATATCGAAGAGTCTGACACAGTATATGGTGCCGACGGCTTATTTGCAATTGGAAGAAATGCCGATGACACCTAATGGCAAAACAGATGTGAAGGCTCTTCCAGATCCCCAGCTTGCTGTCACCTCAGCCTTTGAGGCACCGGTCAACGAAGCCGAGCGTACTTTCTGTGACATCTTTGCAGGCATTTTGCAAATGGACAAGGTGGGTGCAACAGACAATTTCTTTGAATTGGGCGGTACTTCGCTCGTTGTTACCCGTATCATTATTGAGGCCGACAAAGCCGGAATGCATGTAGCTTATGGAGATGTCTTTGCTAATCCGACTCCACGTCAACTCGCTCGGTTGATAACAGGAGCCGAAGGCGAAGAAGGAACAGACGAGGTTTCCTCTTTTGACTATACGGCTATTGACAATCTGTTGCAAAGCAACACGCTTGACAATTTCCGCAATGGCGAACGGTTACCGTTGGGCAATGTGCTCTTGACGGGAGCAACTGGTTATCTCGGCATACATATTCTCCGCGAACTCATCGATTCTGATGCCAAGGAAATATATTGTCTTGTGCGTGGAAAGAGTTCTGAGAAGGCTGAAAGTCGTTTGCGTACACTTCTCTATTATTATTTTGCCAATGCGTTCAAAGAGTTGTTCGGAACACGTCTGCATGTCATCGTGGGGGATGTTACCGAAGATCTTGCCGCCTTGGTTTCGCCCCGAAAGATAGACACCATATTCAACTGTGCGGCCATTGTGAAGCATTTCAGTGAAGGAACGGAAATCGAAGATGTCAATATCGGCGGTGCCGAGCGGTGTGTGGACTTCTGCTTACAGACAGGAGCCCGGCTTGTCCATATTTCCACGGCCAGCACACGTGGTCTTTGGGTCGGTAAGGAAAAGAATGATGTATATACCGAGCAGCGTTTCTATATGGGACAATATCTCGGCAACAAATACATTTATTCGAAGTTTATGGCCGAACGCCTCATTCTGGACGCTGTGGCTAAACATGGACTGAGTGCGAAAATCATGCGAGTCGGAAACCTTGCTGCGCGCTCCACGGACGGTGAGTTCCAAGCCAATTTCTCCACGAACTCGTTCATGGGGCGTATCAGAGTTTACAACATGCTTGGCTGTTGTCCTTACGGCATGCGCAACAAGCGGGTGGAATTCTCGCCGATCAATGAGGTTTCCCACGCCATCATCCTCCTTGCAACGAGCCCGAAGGACTGTGTTGTCTTCCATCCTTACAACATCCACTTCCAATTCCTTGGCGATGTCCTGACAGGACTGAGCACGGTCGGCGAAGGCATCCGATTCGTTGAGCAGGAAGAGTTTGCCGAGGTAATGGACAAGGCTAAGTCCGACCCGCAGAAAGCCAAACAATTGTCTTCGTTGCTTGCCTACCAAGACATGGCGCACGGACAGAAGACGACGGATGTCAACCGTGACAACGACTACACTACGCAGGTGCTCTACAGGCTTGGTTTTGCCTGGTCGCCTACATCGTGGGACTATGTGGAACGCATGCTTACCGCCATCGGAGGCTTTGGGTTCTTTGAATGATGATGGACGAAGGACTGAACAAGCAATTCTACAACTACCTTTGGGCTTACATTCTTGTGGCGCTTTCGGGCTGTCTCGGGAATGTGGTCGACGGCATTATCGTGGGTAACCTCATCAACGAGGACGGCGTGAGTGCCATCAATCTGTCGAAGCCCATCAATCAGTTCATCTATACCTTGCACTTGCTCATCAACGCCGGAGCAGGTATGCTGGTGGCCTATGCCTTGGGGAAGAAGGACACAGTGCAGGCCCGTCAGCTTTTCACGCGTGCTTTTATGCTCAGCATGGGAGTGGGCTTCCTGTTGATGGTAGTCGGCGGCATTGTCTTCCCGAACCAGACGGCCCGACTGCTTTGCAGCAACGAACAGATTTTCCCCTTGGCCCGCGACTACATGCAGGTGCTGCTGCTGGGCAATCCGGCTTTCATCCTGATGTGGGGATTAAGCACGATGGTCGGTGTTGACGGCAGTCCGAAGCTAGTGTCGTTGGCTGTCATCATAGACAATGCGGCGAACCTTTGTCTCGACATCGTCTTCATACAATGGCTGGGGTGGGGCATCGCAGGCTCTTCGGCGGCGACCGTCGTGGGTCATTTCATCGGCATAGCAATCCTGCTTTCACATTGGAGAAAACCGTCCAACCTCAAGTTGGGAATCAATGGCAGCGGGCTGTTCTCTTCCTGGCGGCGCATTGTTTCGCAAGGAGCCCCGCTTGCCATCGCCTCCATCAGTCTAACGTTGCTGCTGCTCTCTGCCAACACCATCGTTCTCGGCACACTGGGACGTACCGGAATCTTCGCCTTTGCTGTTTGCATGAACCTGCTGCAAGTCTATAATCTGTTCCTCTCGGGAACGTGCCAGACCCTCCAGTCGTTGGGAGCCATTCAGGTGGGCAAGGGCGATGCCGACGGTATCCGGATGGTCATCAGCAAAGCTTTCCGTTTCATTACGGTTGCCATGGTCATTACCTGTCTTTTTGTATGGATCACCCCGTCGTCGCTCGTACGGCTGTTTGGAGCCGAGAACCAATCGTTCATCAGCGAGGGAAGCCACGCCCTGCGCATCTTCGCGCTCAGTTTCATACCGTTCTGCTACATCTATGTGCTCATGATTGTCTATAAGCTGTACCATCACCACCACATGGCCTTGTTCATCTCGTTTGCGCTCTCGCTCACCGTGATACCTGTCCTGTGGGTCATGTCGCGCTGGCAACCGGGAGCTCTTTGGTACAGTTATCTCATAGCCTATCTCATCGAAGCCGTCGCCATCGTCATCTTGCACCGGGCGACGCACGTCACTTTCAGACTGGACCGCCAGTTGTAGACGTCGGTCCTTGGTATGGGCCCTTTTCGATAAGGAAAAAGTTGCGGATAAGAACAGAAGCGGCGTCTCAAAATTCTGAGACGCCGCTTCTGATTTTTGAAGTCCGACTTCTGTGCGTGTTATTACAATAACGTGCAGCTGAGGATGAGTCCGGCCATGACGATGCTGACCATCGACATCAGTTTGATGAGGATGTTCAGGCTGGGGCCGGAGGTGTCCTTGAAGGGGTCGCCCACGGTGTCGCCCACGATGGTGGCCTTGTGACAGGCGCTGCCCTTGCCGCCGAAGTTGCCTTCTTCAACCATTTTCTTGGCGTTGTCCCACGCTCCGCCGGCGTTCGACATGAACACGGCGAGGGTAAAGCCGGCTGCCAAACCGCCCACGAGCAGTCCCAGTACGCCCGAAACACCGAGGATGATGCCCACGATGATAGGAATGATGATGGCCAGCAGGGAGGGGATAATCATTTCGCGCTGGGCGGCGCGGGTGGATATTTCAACACAACGCTTGTAGTCGGGTATGGCTTTGCCTTCGAGAATGCCGGCGATGGTCCGGAACTGGCGGCGCACTTCTTCGACCATCGACTGTGCGGCACGGCCCACGGCTCCCATGGTGAGTCCGCAGAACAGGAAAGCGGCCATGGCTCCCAGGAATACGCCGATGAGCACTTTCGGGTTCATCAGGTTCACTTGGAAGAAGTCCATGAACTGGGGCATTGTGGCCGAGCTCGGGTCGAACACTTCGCCGGTCACGTAGGTGTAGGCCTCGTGTCCGTGCTTCAGGGCGCGGACCATGGCGATTTTGATTTCTTCGATATAGGAGGCCAACAGGGCGAGGGCCGTGAGGGCGGCACTGCCGATGGCGAAGCCTTTACCCGTGGCGGCCGTGGTGTTGCCCAGAGCGTCGAGGGCGTCGGTGCGCTGG
>JAEEGF011901825.1_pt1 | contig 13564 bp, 17 predicted proteins | sample 9134171 | NCBI WGS metagenome assembly JAEEGF01 (sample SAMN16246542, study PRJNA631951) | gut metagenome | biome: gut microbiome; feature: rumen; material: AP-attached | host: Bos | place: Iran: Karaj | collected 2018-10
GCAGAGCCGAGCGCAGTGCCGGCAAACGGAATCATCAGCCCTTCAAATACTTTCAACCACATAGTTTCACCGTCTTTATTTTATACCAGTAAGCAGAGCGGAACCCGAGAGCGCCATCCATTTGGATTCATTTTTCGTTATGAATCTGCCATCGGTTGTGTCAATAAGTTCCGCCTTTTCATAGCCCATATCCTTAAGCTTTCTTACAAACGCTTGCATATCTCCGTATTTTGCCTTTGAAAAAATATCGTGAATTGCAAAAGCGCCGCCTTTTTTGAGCGTGCGGAGAGTTTCCAGAAGAATTGTCTGCCTGTCGTTTGTCGGAATATTATGATAAACATAGTTGCTGACAACTGCGTCAAAAGTCTCGTCCGCAAAATCGAGTTTCACTGCATCTCCGCGCTTGAATTTAACGTTTGAAACTCCTTCCGCTTTCGCGTTTCTTTCGCAGAGCGGTTTGCTGAATGAGGCGTATTCTTTGCCCCAGCGGTCGATACCGATAAAAACCGCCTTCGGATTTCTTTTTGCGCAGGCAATGGCGAGCGCTCCACTGCCGCAGCCGATATCAAGGCCTTTGCCGCCCTCGGGCAGTTTCACATAACCGGCAATGCCTTCTATTATCTGCCTTGACATCTGCCGCTTGCCGTTATATGAGAACGCTCGATACATAAGAATCATCCATACGGATGAGAATATTCCGACAATTGTTCCGAGCAGTAACAGAATAAACAGAACGGTTTTCAGCACACCCGGTTTAAGAATACCGCTAACGCCGAAAATGATAAAAAGAATAAGAAAAAATGCCGTTCCCGCAAGTGCGGTGTATATCATACCTTTGGGCATCCAGTTTTTGTAATCGGGTTTCATAAGGAAACTCCTCTCATAAATATATAATAAATCTGCATTATTGTCCATTAAATAATTCAAGCAATACCGCATGGTGATTGTGCGGTATTGCCGCGCAGTTTAACCTGCTATGGAACCGAGAAGGTCGATTATCCCCTGGAGATTCTCCGAAACCCAGGAGAACGCCGAAGCAATCCAGCCGGCTCCGTCAAGATTGACCTGCACAAGGTCAACAAGTAGCTGCAGACCGGAGCCGATGTAGCCGAAGCCCTCAAGAAGTGCGCCGAGATCCATAAGTATTCCTCCTTTAATAATATGTTTTATAATAATTCCGACAGGATGAATTCCCGCTCGGGATTATAGTTTCTTTGCTGTTACATTAAGCCATGGTTTATCAGGGTGAGTATGTATTTCAATATCTGTGAAGCCTGCTTCTTCGAGCAGTGCTTTCAGCTTTTCACCAGTGTAAAGATTCATACCGTCGATTATTTGTGAAAACTTCACTGAGGTTTTATCCGTGCCGGTTGATTCGTTTGTAATTGCAAATACTCCGTCGCTTTTAAGAACGCGGTGAATCTCCGTAAAAGCTTTTCCGATATCCTGCCAGAAATAAACGGTTTCAAAAGCAGTAACAATATCAAAACTCTCATCAACAAAAGGAAGAGTGCAGACATCGCTCTGCAGGATTTCACAACGTCCGCCGCGGAGAGCTTCTGCATTTGTTTCTTTTGATTTGGCTACGCTTATTTCCGAATAATCAATGCCGTATGCCTTTTCACTTCTTTCAAGCAGGCGACGTACATTTGCACCTCCGCCGCAGCCGCAGTCAAGGGAGCAGGCGGCTTTTTCTTTTGTTATGAATCCGAAACCCCACTCGGCAAGAGAAGCGTGGCCGCCGCCGTTCATACCGTTTACCATAACCTTGCCAAGAAAGCCCTCGGGCTTTTTAGTCTGGCTGAAAAATGATTTCATTAATCCCATAAAGTATACCTCATTTCAAAAGTGCAGCCTGCTTTTTCATAACCTTGCAGGCGATAAACATACCGAATATTGCGACAGGAACAGTCAACACAAGCATAACGATAAGCAGAGGAATATTTTCAATGACCGGCTCCATTTTGTCAGCATAGCCGGCAGGCATTTCTTCAAGCGCCGCGGCGAGCGAGCCTTCCTTATCAAACCACCAGTGGGCGGAATAAGTATAGAATGAGAAGGCAAAAAGAATGAAACTAAGTTTAGCGCCTTTGAGTGTATTATAGCCGCAAACTGCCCTTATGATTTCAGCGATAACGGTCAGCGCAATCATTCCGATTGCGAAAGACAGATTGCCTTCACCTGCGATAAATCCCAATATCAGCACAAAACCGTTGAGAATTGCTGCCGCACCGAAGTGCTGCCAATTAGCAGATACGGGCAAATACACGAAAGCGAAAAGGAAAGGCAACAGCGTGCCAACATAAGCATAGCAGGCGGGGTGAATAAGACCCGCAGATGAAGCAAGAGGATAAAGAGCGAGATAAACAACCGCCGCAATAACTATTTTTATAAGAGTTTTTTTCATTAATATTGTCTCCTTTCAATTTTGGTTAGCAGCAGCTAACTGCACAGGTTAAAGAAAGCGCGGATTGCTCCGCTTGGTTAGCATATGCTAACCGTGTTCAAAGTATAACACTAAGCAACATAAAAATCAAGTGTTTTTTGCAAAAATCAGCCCCCTCCTTGCGGAGAGGGCTGAAAAGCAGTTTCGGTTGTGATTATTTGAGAATCTTGAATTTTCCGATAATCGGGAGTTCCTTTGCCTGACCCTGAGCCGCATTGACAATACCGATAATCGCAAAAATCATGAGTGCTATTTCGCCGATTCCGCCGACTATCCAGCCGAGGATGGGAATAGCGCAGATAACGCTGACTATCAGACAGGATATGAAGAGCACAAGACCCTGATTGGCATGGAATTTGGCGAATTTTGAATTCGGAGCGGCAAGAAGAGGAACGAGGAAGAGTATGCCGAAATAGGCGAGAACCGCAAAAATCTTATTCGCGTTGATATCTTCCTGAGTGTATTCCGCGGTGGTATCGGGAGTGTTGACAAAAGCGTCATAGGCCTTGTCTTTGAATTCCTGGCCCTGGGTTTCCGGTGCTGATGCGCCAAGAGTAGCTCCGCAGACGGTGCAGAAGGTATCGGTATCGTTGCAGGAATTACCGCAGTTTGGACAGTTTTTCATAACTTATAACCCTCTTTCTTTAAGAAATTCGGAATTTGAAGGCACGACAAATTTCATACCCTTTTCGATAAGCTCAAAGGTGGCATCGGTCACATACTGGCATTCGCCGTCAACATTGACTGCCGCACTCTCAGCCGCGTGGACCTTGATCTTTTTGCCTCTTGTAAAGTGGGTTATATCCCAATCAAGATGCTCACCCTTCTTATATGGATCAAGCATTTTCAGAAGCTGAACTCTGCTCTTTACGCTCTCAACAACAACTATATCAAGCAGACCGTCATCGGGCTTCGCGAGGGGAGCCGCTCTGAATCCGCCACCGTAATAGCTCGCGTTGCCGATAAAGCAGAAGAGCGCATCAAGAGTCATCGGCTCATTATCGTCAATCGTGATTGTAAATCTGTTTCTGATTTTTTTGGCAATAGCATAAAGACAGCCGAGATAATATGCTCCCTCACCGGTAACGAGAGGATATTTTTTGAATGTTCCCTGCTTCGCGCAGACCTCGGCATCCATACCCATCGAGCACTGATTTATAGCGATTTCATCGCCGCATTTGATTAAATCAAGCGCAACGGGGACTCCGTTTACCTGATCTTCAAGCTTGAGAAAATCTTCTTTTGTTCCGAAATAGCGGACAAAATCATTGCCGGAGCCCAAAGGAACAACGGCAACTTCGACATTGTCAAAGCCGTATGCGCCATTGACAACTTCATAGAGAGTTCCGTCGCCGCCGCAGGCATAGAATCTGAGTTCTTCGCCGCTCTGCGCTCTCTCTTTGACAAACCTTATTCCGTCTCCCCTTCCGGTTGTCGGATAGATTTCATACTCGAGGGAATACTTTTTGCAGACTTCCTCGATTCGGGGCTTTACATAATCCATCGCCCTGTTTTTGCCCTGTCCGGCCGCGGGGTTTACTACAAATATATGCTTCATGGCATCGCCTCCTACTTAAAATACATATATGCCTGGCATTTGATCATACCGTTATAGAGTTTGCGGCGCTTATCCGCCTTTCTTCCGAACGCAGTCTCAAATTCTTCATCGGGGCTGATAATCGTATATGACCAGCCGTGCTTTTTTACAAATGCCTCGCCCATACTTTTATATATCACTTCGCACTCTGTGATGTCAAGCATTCTCTCACCGTAGGGCGGATTGCAGATAAGGGTTCCGCGCTCGGTTGAAGGAGAGAAATTCTTAACATCTGCAACGCTTAATTTAATCAGGTCCTCTACGCCTGCCCTCTGTGCATTCGCTTTCGCAATTTCTATGCTCTGCGGATCGATATCCGAGCCGAACGCCTCGAAATCATTTGGGATTCTCTCAAGCGCTCGCGCTGCCTCGCGCTCTTCTTTCCAGACGTTTCTGTCAATGACATCAAATCTCTCCGCCGCAAAATTACGATTGATACCCGGCGCGACATTTTTTGCCATAAGCGCGCCCTCGATGAGAATCGTTCCGCTTCCGCACATAGGATCATAAAACTTATGATACGGCTTCAGGTGAGAAATGCTGCACAGCGCCGCCGCGAGCGTCTCCTTTATCGGCGCGCCGTTGGCATCAGTGCGGTATCCCCTCTTATGAAGTCCCGCGCCGGAGGTATCTATAAGCATTGAAACAACATCTTTATTTATCGAGAACTGTATCTGATGAACGGGGCCTGTCTCGTCAAACCACTCAACGCCGTATTTTGCGCCGAGTCTCTCAACGACGGCTTTTTTTGTAATTGCCTGAATATCACGTGTGCTGAAAAGGGTTGAGTTTATTGAATATCCTTTGACGGGAAAAGCATCGGTTTTACCTATCCATCGCTCCCATTCAAGCGCCTTTACGCCCTGAAAAAGCTCCTCGAAGGTTTTTGCCTCAAATGAGCCGACAAGTATCTGTACTCTCTCGGCAAACCTCGAGTGGATATTTACACGAGCGAGAAGTCTTTCATCACCCGAGAACAGGACTCTTCCGTTTTCTGAAACGATATTTTCTGCGCCCGCTTCCTTTAATTCGCCGGCTATTAGAGACTCAATTCCCAGCAGGCACGGTATTACAAAATTTATACTCATTTTATCCTTAAAAAAGGGCGGGAAGAATCCCGCCCGGAATTATTCTTTTATTCTATCTCGGGAGTCAGCAGACCGTAGCCGCCGTCGCTGCGCTTATAGACTACGTTTACGTCTCCGTGCTCTTCGTTAAGGAAAAGATAGAACTGATGGCCTACGAGATTCATCTGAAGGATTGCCTCCTCCACACTCTGGGGCTTGAGCAGAACGCTCTTATGCCTGACGAGCTCATATTCGATCTCTTCGGAAACATCTTCGATTTCTTCCTCTGCAAAGGCGGTGTCGAGAGTTCCGTTTTTCATCTTTTTTTCTACGCGGGTCTTATTCTTACGAATCTGTCTGATGAGGGTGTCAACACATTTGTCGAGAGCTTCGTTCATATTCTGCGCTCTCTCTTCTGATCTGAAAACCATACCGCTGTTATTGACGGTGATTTCAACATTTTGTGATGACTTTTCAACAGTTACCGTGACCTTTGCCTCTACATCACTTCCGAAGAATCTCTCAATCTTGGCGAGTTTCTTTTCCGCGTGCTCTTTGAAAGATTCGCGGGGTGAACATTTACGGCCTGTAATTGTTATTTTCATACAGTCATCCCCTTTGTTTATTTGAGGCATTATACCTCAACCATATTATAGCATTCTTTTAACAAAAAATAAAGAGGTTAATTATGATTATAATGTAGAAATATAAGCTTGATTTTTGTTCAAAGAGTAAATGAACTGTGACGCGTCACATGGCAGCCGACATTGACAGCAACAGGCAGTCCGGCTATATGAGTCGGGTATGTTTCAATCGCAACGGCGAGCGCGGTCGTCTCTCCTCCGAAACCCTGAGGGCCGATTCCCAAAGCGTTTACTTTCGCCAGAATCTCTTTTTCCATATCAGCATAGAATTCGTCGCCGTTCGGCTCGCTGACGGGCCTGCAGAGCGCTTTTTTCGCGAGCAGAGCGCATTTTTCGAAATCTCCGCCGATACCGATACCCAAAACAACGGGTGGACAGGGATTGCTGCCGGCTGTCTTTACCGATTCAACAATAAAATCAATAATATCCTCTCTCGTTGCCGATGGGGTGAACATTTTCATCTTGCTCATATTTTCGCTGCCGAAGCCCTTAGGCGCAACGGTAACATTAAGTTTGTCTCCGGGAACTATTCTTATATGAATAATTGCGGGAGTATTGTCGCCGGTATTGACACGTCTGAGCGGATCGGAAACAACGCTTTTCCTAAGAAGGCCTTCGGTATAGCCCTGTGAGACGCCTTCGTTGACAGCATCTTCAAAATTGCCGCCGGTGAAATGAATATCCTGTCCGATTTCAGCAAAAACAACCGCCATGCCTGTATCCTGACATATGGGGAGACTCAGCTCTGATGCTGCATCAAGGTTATCGGATAGCGTCTGCATCACGTTCCTTGCAAGCTCTGTTTTTTCACAAGCTGTGCAATTTCTTATTATTCCTTCGAGGTCTGCAGGGAGAATTTTGTTTGCCTTGATACACGCTTCTTTGATTTTTTCGGTTACGGTTTTTAATTCTATCTCTCTCATAATAACTCCATATTATAAAAGCACCGCGCGGGTCATCGCCGGGCAGTGCTCGCTGTTTTCAAATTCAATTCTTTCCTCTGCGGGAATATCCGACGCTTCCGCGCTTGGAATCGGCGCGCTTGAGGTCGCTCATCTTATCGTCGCTTACCTGCTTGAAATGCGCCATCATATCCTCGAAGGACTGCTTGCCATCTGCAGGAGCTGCAGGCTTTTTGTTACCCTGCCACACTTTTGGAGCCGGGCGCTGTTGCTTTTTTCTCTCAGGTTTCTGCGGCTGCTCGCCTGTTTCTTCAAGCGCTTTGCGGATTGAAAGGCTTATTTTCCCCTCGGGAGAAATCGAAATGACCTTGCATTTAACTTGCTGACCGACCTCAAGATGCTCTCTGATATCCTTGACAAAGTCGAGCGCGACCTCAGAAATATGAACCATTCCGGTCTTGCCGCCGTCAATTTCAACAAATGCTCCGAAATCGGTAATGCCGGTAATCTTGCCTTCAACAATAATGCCTGTTTCAATCTGCATAAAAATTGGTAATCCTTCCTGAATTTATTTTTTTATCAATCATCCGAATCATAATAGACGCGTTCCTCGGGTTTCACATAATTGTAATCCTCCCGGGCAACCTGCTCTATATATGATTCGTTATCGCCGTTGTCAATTGTTTCCTGAATTCGGCTGTTTTGTTCCTCTATCTCGGAAACAGTCTGGCTCATACTGCTTATTCTGTTCTCCTGCTCACGCTTAGTCTTCAGGCGTTTGCCGATGGCGAATGCAAAAACAATAAGCACTACAATACACACGCCTATCATCGCGGCTCTTATCAGTTTTTTGGTACGCGGATTATTGTTCATATTATCCCCCGGGATTTAACCCGAATTATTCTTTATACGGACCGTAGTTTATTATACATTTATATTAAAGATTATTCAAGGCTTTTTTAGAAAAAATCATAATTGCCTGAACATCAGGTACGCATTCTCTTTTGTTGCATATTCATTTACGCTGAGCACTTCAAATTTCGAAGTGTTGCTTCCGAAAGTTATTTCAATAATGTCGCCGATCTTCACATCATAAGAAGCCCTCTGCGGTTTCCCGTTTACGCAAACATGCTTTGCATCACATGCTTCGTTGGCAACAGTTCTTCTTTTAATTATGCGGGATACTTTAAGATATTTGTCAAGTCTCATGGCAGTACCTCAAAAGCTAAGGGCTGCCCTAAACGGACAGCCCCTCAATGCTTATCTTATTTTTTCTTAGCAGCTTTCTTTGCAGGAGCTTTCTTTGCGGGAGCTTTCTTTGCGGGAGCAGCTTTCTTTGCAGGAGCAGCTTTCTTTGCGGGAGCTTTCTTTGCAGGAGCAGCTTTCTTTGCGGGAGCCTTCTTTGCGGGAGCCTTTTTCTTAGCTACAGCGTCTTTAAGAGCCTTGCCTGCCTTGAAAGCGGGAACCTTTGTTGCGGGAACCTTAACTGCCTTACCGGTCTGGGGGTTACGGGCAGTCTTGGCAGCGCGATTGCGAACCTCGAAGGTACCGAAGCCGACGAGCTGAACCTTGTCGCCCTTTGCAAGAGCGTCAGTGATAGCGTCAGTAACAGCCTTAACTGCTGCTTCTGCGGCTTTCTTCTCGATCTTCTCTTTTGCTGCGATGGCAGCTACGAGTTCTGTCTTGTTCATTGTGTTTCTCCATTCTTCTTTTTATTTTATGAGACGCCTCACGGCGATCATATTCTATTGATGTGCCTTTATTTCATCCCAAAGGGAATCAAGGACTTCGAGCGGTGCCTGTTTCATATCAATTCCTCTCTGAGTCGCAAGCTTCTCAACCTGCGAAAACCTGTCAAGGAATTTATCGTTTGCTTTGGTAAGTGCTTCTTCGGAATCAACCTTGATAAATCTTGATACATTGACCATAGAAAACAGCAGGTCACCGAATTCTTCTTCGATATGAGTTTTGTCGCCGGAGGCAATTGCCTCTTTTAATTCAAGCGTTTCCTCGCTGAGTTTATCAAGAGCGCCCGAGGCATCAGGCCAATCAAATCCCACATCGGCCGCCTTTTTCTGCAACTTGGTTGCTCTCATCAGAGCAGGCAACTCGCGCGGAACGCTTATCATTGAATCCGCAATGGTTTTGCGACCTTTGGTTTTATTCTTGATTTCATCCCAGTTTGAGAGAACTTTATCAACAGTTTCGGCCTCAACATCGCCGAAAACATGAGGATGACGGACTATCAGTTTTTTACAGATGCCGTCGCAGACATCATCAAAATCAAACGAGCCCTGCTCCTTCTCAATCTGAGCGTGGAAAACGACCTGCATCATGATATCGCCGAGTTCTTCGCATAAAAGGTCTTTATCGTTTTTGTTGATTGCCTCGATAACTTCATAGGTCTCTTCGATAAAATTCTGCTTTATGCTCTCATGAGTCTGCTTTGCATCCCACGGGCATCCGCCCGGTTGTCTCAGCAAAGCCATAATCTCAAGCAGGTCAACAATATTATAATCATCTTTTTGTATAAAGTCAACCATTAAAATCCCTTTTTTCCTTGATTTTTAAGGTTTTTTTGCGTTTTTTAGCCCAAAAGTCCATGTTTTGCAAGGATTTTCGCAATTTTTTCGCCTTTCGGAAGCACAATTACATCATCTTTAACGATACCGCGAAGCAGTAAAACTGCAGCTAAATAGACGATTGCACCGAGTCCGATACCGATTAAAGTACCGAATGTATCGGAATTGAGAACAGAAGCAGTTGTGTCGGCAGGGAAAAGTCGGGCGATTACGCCGTGTGTTGCAAAAGCCGTTACAGCGCAAAGAACAGCCGCAATAAACGGCTTCAGGAATACACCCATCCAGTTAATTCTCACTTTTGAAATCTTCAGCAGGAAGAAAAGGTTTACACCTACTATAATGACATAGAACAAGATGGTTCCGGCTACAGCGCCGTAAATATTGATTTTGGGGATTCCGACGAGGATAAAATTACAGAGAATCTTGCAAACCGCCGCAGCAGCAACGGTTTTCATCGGTATATCTGCTCTGCCTACCGCCTGAAGCATATTGGTTGTTGGAGTTGAAACAGCCATAAGCGGAGTGAAAATGCCGTTTACGAAAAGTATCGGAGCAACAATGGCAATCGCTTCGCTGGAATTGCCTCTGCCGTATATAACGGTAAGTATCGGAGCGGCAAGGGCTGCAATACCGAATCCGGCAGGCAGCGCAATAAGCATTCCTATGCGCAGCACGGTTTCAATGGTCTTGCGCATATCGTCTTTATTCTTCAGCGCCCAGGCTGTCGCAAGGGCCGGAATCGCGCTGACTCCGAGCTGAATTGTAATGGTCGGCACCAGAGTTCTGAAGTCGAGTGCCGTTCCGTATGCGCCCCAGATATATTTCATAACCTCCGCGTGATCGTCAAAATTCAATCTCTTCAGGGCAACTGCTTTATCAATCGAGGTGGAGAACATATTGTAAACAGTCGTGAAATCGCTTGAGAGAGCAGAGGTCAGTCGTGCCTGAATGGTAGTTACATCAATAAGATTAGTAATATTCAGTATGAGAGCACTGACAACCATCGGAACCGCTATACGAATCATCTGCCTTGCTATTGCGGAGCCGGGCTGCGGAGCAGGTGATGCAACAACCATTTCGTTGGTGAAGCCGTCTCTTCTGAATCTGTAGAATACCATAAGAAAGAGAAGCGAGAGTAATGAACCGAGCGTCACACCGAGTACAGCGCCTGCCGCGGCATAAGGAACGATAACAGAATTCGCCTGCGCCGCGTTGCTTACCTGCTGGCCGAAAACATTGACGGATAAGCTTCCGTTCATCATCTCTTCGGTGTAACCGTTCGCGGCAAGAGCAGAGGCATACTGCGACGCTCCTCTGTTCATAATGAGTTTTATCAAAGCAAGGCCTATAACAAGCTTTCCGAGTGCTTCTATCACCTGAGAAATTGCTGTGGGAACCATATTGCGAAGGCCTTCGTAATAGCCTCTGTAAGCCGACATAAAGCAGCAGAGAAAAATTGACGGGGCAACGCAGAGAATAGCGCCGAGGCTCTTTTTATTAGCGACAAAGAAAGCATAGGGAAAAGCAGCTATCAGAAGCAGGACCGTGCCGGAAATACCTACTATTATAAAGATTTTCTGTGAAACGGTAAAGATGCTTCTTGCCTGGCGGTATTGACCCAGGGCAACGCTTTCGGCAACCATCTTCGAAACGGCGACCGGTAAACCGGCCATTGCCACTGCAAAAATCGGGGTATAAATTTCGTACGCGGACTGGAAATATCCTCTGCCGACCGTTCCGAGCATACTCGTCATCGGCATCTTGAACAGCGCACCGATTATCTTGACTAAAATTATTGCGCCCATAAGCACCATAGCGCCGCTTAAAACAGACTGCCTTTTACTGGCTTTTTCCAAATCATTTCACGCCCTTTCTCAGGTAGAATTCCGTAACTCCGCTTTTTCTGTCACTGATCACATCGAAGCCGGAAATATATTCATAGGGATACTTGTAATTGAAAATCCGCTCAACGTTTGAGCCGCCGGGCTCGCAAAGCTTAGTAACTGCGCCTGCGCCCACTCCGAGCACTGTGTGGCATTCCTCCATCATATAGACATTATAACGACCTTCCGTTCCGGGTCTGCACCATCCTGTATTCTCGAGGTTACCAACACACTTGCTCTGGCGATACATATAATAAGGCAGATAACCCGCCTGTGTCAACTTATTATACGAATAATCAAGCATTTTTTTCGCTTCATTATCCGTTCTGACCTGCTCTCCTTCATAATTCAGGCCTGAGGAACGTTTCAAAGCAAGAGAATGAACGGTAATATTTTCGGGAGAAAGCGAGACAGCTGTATCAAGAGAATCTCTGAAAATCTTCTCATCTTCACCCGGCAATCCTGCTATCAGATCCATATTTATACATGAAAACCCGTAACCTCTCGCCAGACGGTATGCGTCAACCGCCTGCCTTACAGTATGCTTTCTGCCGATTGTATCTAGGGTTTCCTGATTGAAAGTCTGAGGATTTATACTTATTCTGCCAACATTGTGAAATCTCAGCATTGCAAGTTTTTCGGGCGTCACCGTATCGGGTCTGCCGATTTCAACGGTATATTCACGAAGAGCCGATAAATCAAAGCTGCGCTCAATTTCACTCATCAGAGTATCAAAATTTGATGCTTCGAGCACGCCGGGAGTACCCCCGCCGAAATATATACTCTCGAGATGGAGCTTATTCTCAGCCGCGATTCTGCCTGTAAGAGCAATCTCCTCACGAAGTTTCTCTACATATTCGGGCAGGAGTTTTTTTGCATTCGAATTAGCTATTGAATGGCTCACAAACGAGCAGTAAGAACATCTTGACGGGCAGAAGGGAATTGAAATATAAAGGCTGAATGAATCCGGACGCGATTCGGCTATTATTGCGTTCTCCGCCTTCGCTACTGCCTGAGCAAGCTTCGTCTTGCTCTCACTGACAAGCAGGGAGTTTTTGAAGTAATCCGCCGCGCCATCTTCGCCGTAGAGAGAAGTTAATTTATGCATAAGCTTTGAGGGTCGGACTCCGGTCAGCACACCCCAGGGAGGAGTATAGCCGGTAATATCCGAAAGCGCGGCAAATATGAGTTTCGCGAGATTGAGCTCGGCGTTTTCCTCATCTGTCTCAGCCTCGAGCGAACGTCTTTCGTCGCCGATTGTGACATCCGCAAATACTTTTTCACCCTCAAAGCGGGTTACAACGGTCTTATCGTCTTCTCCGGCATTATCGTATGCAATATTTATTTTTTCGTTGGGATAGAACACCCTGCAAAGATTTTCGCATTCATAGTGAAAATCGTGGCCGAAAATGCGGATTATCAATTATTTCATCCTTCTTATTATGAAATTGCGCTTTCTTTCATGATCGAGATCGGTAGCAATCGAATGCCCGGGATAAACGGTATAGTTGCCTTCGAGCGAAATCAGTTTTTTCAGGGAAGCACAGAGCTCTTCGAAATTGCCGCCGATGCAGTCGGTCCTGCCGGCAGTTGAGTGAAAGAGCGTGTCTCCGCTGAAAATGACTCTGTCTCTCTCCGAAATGAAGCATACCCCTCCGGGAGTGTGGCCCGGGGTATGCATAACTTTAAGCTTTGAATTTCCAAATTCTATTACATCGCCGTCAATTATATAAAAGTCTGCTTTTTCGGGAATAATCTCTGCATCCACGCCGAATGTATCCATAAGCGAATAAAGACGGCTCGAGAGACATTTCTCATCTTCGGGATGAATTGCTATCTTTGCTCCCAACGTCTCTTTTGCGGCGTGTGCGCCGAGTATATGATCGAAATGTCCGTGAGTGAGAAGAAGATATTTTACACGTGCTCCGCTGTTTTTTATCGCATTCACGGCATTATCAAGGAAATATCCCGGGTCGATATACACTGCCTCTGAAGTCTCTTCATCAATAAGCAGATAACTGTTGGCAAACGCCTCGTGTTCGGGCAGTACGGAGATTATTCTCATTTTTCTTTCTTCTCCCATATATCCGTATCCATAATTATTGTTACGGGGCCGTCATTGTGAATCTCAACCTGCATATCCGCTCCGAATACGCCTTTTTCGACTTTTCTGACGCCGTTTTCAAGAAGGCACTTGCAGAAGTATTCGTACAGCCTGTCAGCCTCATCGGGCGGCGCAGAGGGAAAGAATGAGGGACGGTTTCCTTTTTTGAGATCCGCGCAGAGCGTGAACTGGGAAACAGCAAGCACCTCACCGTCAATATCGGCGAGCGCGAGATTCATTTTTTCTTCGGCATCCTCAAAAACACGCAGGCGGGCTATTTTTCCCGCAAGCAATTCTGCGTGTGCCTCGGTGTCGCCCTGCATAACCCCGAGCAGAACA
>JAEEGF010292114.1_pt1 | contig 13563 bp, 5 predicted proteins | sample 9134171 | NCBI WGS metagenome assembly JAEEGF01 (sample SAMN16246542, study PRJNA631951) | gut metagenome | biome: gut microbiome; feature: rumen; material: AP-attached | host: Bos | place: Iran: Karaj | collected 2018-10
TAACCCTCTAAAGACAATGATAGCTCCCATCTTTCTTAATCCAGGTTCACTTGTAAGCAACACTAGATTTCCTATACATCAATATGTAGGTTCATGGGCCTTCCGTGTAAGGGACAAATATGACTCTTTATCAATAGGAATGGTTACTGCTGCTCATTTGCCTTTAGACAGTGTATTTTTCGGAGGTTATTATGTGGGTATGTGTACGCTTCCTATTTTTACAGACGAAGTAGATGCATCCTTAGTGGAAATGGGTTCAACAAACTTCCATTACTTTCCGGTTCCAACAAACACCCTCGCTACCGAATACGTTAATGGACCGTATCCTTCCCATAATGAAGAAGTAGAGTTAGATACTGCCACAAACCTTCCAATTGCTGGTACTATTATCAATAAAAGAGGATGGACTACTGGTCTTACGACAGGTGTTGTTATTAGCAGTAATTATTGTGCTACTTTTTGGCTTACTAACGGTCAAATGCGTGTAATCAACAATATGACATCTAGCTCATATGTTGCTGAAGATGGTGATAGTGGAGGGATTGTATATACATACTATTCTAGTTTAAACAAACGATATACAACCGGTATACACCTTGGTACAATACCTAGTACGAGAACAACAATTTTCACGAAAGCCAAACTCGCACTTCAGGCATTAGGAGTTGAAAGATATTAACATAATACCTATAATAATGATATTCCTATTATCAATTCTTTTCTTTTATGTGACAACCAATTATAAGGTTAACACACAAAGCAAGGATATTGGTGTATCTTTTATTGAGCAAAGAAACACAACTATAGAAGACAGCGATATTTGTAGAATTACTTTAACAATAGACTCTCCACTCATAAAACTGCCCATAGAGCAAGAAAGCATATTGATGACATTATCTAATCCATCTGATAATTGGATAAGCTACAGCACATCCTTTACGATAGAAAACGCAAGTGAAGCTGGATGGATGCCTTTAACTAAGAAAAACGCTAAAGACAGAGATATTGTATTTCCAAATGTTTTATTGTACGTGAGACCTCACTCGTCAACAAAAGTTCATTCTAATTTGTTAACAGAATTATATGATTATCAACCAGGGAAATACAGGATAAAGAAAAAAATATGGAATAAAGAGAAAAAAACAGAATCCTATTTATATGCAGAATTTATTATTATCAACAGTCAATAGAATATGAAGAAAATCATTTCCCTCGCCCTGCTGGCCATCATGGCCGTGGGCGCACAAGCTCAGGAAACTGAGAAGAAGAAGGCTGACAACAAGCCACAGTTTACCACCATCAAGGAGAACCCCATCACCTCGGTGAAGGACCAGAACCGCTCGGGCACCTGCTGGGACTACAGCACCCTCTCGTTCTTCGAGGCTGAGATCCTCAAGGCCACCGGCAAGACCTACGACCTCTGCGAGTCGTTTGTGGCCAACAAGACCTACATGGAGCGCGCCATCCAGGTGGTCCGCTACCACGGTGACTGCCAGTTCTCACAGGGCGGCTCGGCCGAGGACGTGCTCTCAGTGATGAAGAACCACGGCATCTGCCCCGAGGACGCCATGCCCTTCCCCGGCTCGCTCTACGGCGACTCCCTGAACAACTTCAACGAGTTCTTCTCGCTGCTCGAGCCCTACGTGGCTGCCGTGGCCAAGAGCTCGGCCAAGAAGATCAGCAACCAGTGGAAGCCCGGCCTGCAGGGCATCCTCGATGCCTACCTCGGCCAGTGCCCCGAGAAGTTCACGTATGAGGGCAAGGAGTACACTCCGAAGACCTTCGTCCAGAGCCTCGGCATCAACCTCGACGACTATGTCTCGATTACCAGCTTCAGCCATCACCCCTTCTACACCGGCTTTGCCGTGGAGGTGCAGGACAACTGGCGCTTCCCCCTCTCCTACAACCTTCCCCTCGACGAGATGATGAAGGTCATCGACAATGCCGTGGCTAACGGCTACACCATCGCCTGGGGCGGCGACGTCTCGGAGGAGGGCTTCACCCGTCAGGGACTGGCCTATGCCATCGACGGCGAGGCAGCCAAGAGTCTGGCCGGCAGCGACATGGCACGCTGGCTGAAGCTCACCGCCGTCAAGCGCACCAGCATCACCGACTCGCTGGGCTGCAAGGTGCCTGAGGTAGTGCCCACACAGGAGATGCGCCAGGAGCGTTTCGACAACTGGGAGCTCACCGACGACCACGGCATGCTGATCTACGGCGTGGCCAAGGACCAGAACGGCAGGGAATACTACATGGTGAAGAACTCGTGGGGCGAGACTGGCGAATACAAGGGCACATGGTACATGACCAAGTCCTTCATCGCCCTCAACACGATGGACTTCCTCGTCAACAAGAACGCCATCCCCAAGGACATCCGCAAGAAGCTGGGTATCTGATCGGGCTTAATAAAGCACAGCATCGAGCATCAGCTGAATCTCAGTATCGCTGATGCCATGCGAGGACAAGAGTTCATGTTCATTCTGCATGAACTCTTTTTTCATGTCATAGCCTTTATCCTGCTCATCCAGGAAGCGGCGGAACATGCCTATGGCCGCCTCCGTCTGATGCGAGATCCACAGGCTGTAGCCGTAGTTCAGCAGGTCGGCAGGCAGCGGCTTGTCAGCCTGCAGCAGCCTGAGGTAGTGCTTCTCTGCCTGCTCATACTGGCTGCCTACAGTCAGCGCCCATGCCAGCACGCGCACCACGGCCATATCGTCGGCATCAAGATAATTGAACTCATAGAGTATGGGCAGCGCCTCGTCTATGCGGCGCAGGTGCACCAGGCAGACGGCAGCATTCAGCCGGTAGGAGCGGTTGTCGGGATAGTCTTTGCTGAGTGCATCATACTCCCTCCATGCATTCTTATACCGATTAGAAGAAAATTCATGCCGTGCCAGGCTCGCCCTGGCCCGCTCATTGTCGGGGGCGAGCTCAAGTGCCCTTATCAAGAAGTCCACTGGCAGAAGAGTCATTGGGTAATGGGCGGCGCGCGTCAGTGCTGTTGCCATCATCAGGCAGGCCTGCACATCGTCCTTTAGTCCCGGCATGACGCAGAGCACGTAGACAGCCTCGGAATAACGATGATGCTTCATCAGGAAACGGGCAACGACAGGATACTGGTCGCGCATCGGCTCGCATCCCAGAAGGGAGTTGGAGAAGAAGAAGATGCGGCGCATATCCTCCTTATTGAAGTACTTGTCAGGCAGGTTGAAAGGATTCTGAAATGCATCGCGGGCCGAGAAGAGCCGGAAGAAACGATACAGGTTCTGCAGACAGGCACGCCGCAGGAAGGCAGGCTGCCGCTGCTCCTCCGCCGACACCTCGCCACCCAGGGGCATCGGCAGCGCATCGCCCTCCTCAGCCAGCTTCAGGATGCTCTGCGGCAGATGGCCCAGCACCTGACTGAAGGCCAGCACAAACGAATACTTGTCGCTGTCGCAGAAGGCTCCCGTACGGGTGATGGCCTTGAGGAGATTCTTGCCACGCGCATTGTTCCATATCTGACTGATGGCAGGATGCTGGGAATAGAACGGCACAAACCAGCTGGCGACGGTACTGAAGAAGGGGAAGCGCTTCATCTGGGCGAAGCCTCCGAAATAGATGTCGGCCCCCTGCTTCTGCATGTCGATCATGCGCTTCAGGCTCTGCTCCATGCGCTCTACGTCCTGTTCGGAGTCCTCAGGATGGAGGATGTCCTCCAGCTTGTCCTCCTCCGTCTCTATGAGATCGCGGCCATCGAACTTGATGTTGCTGCCCTTCATGATCTCGGGTATGATCTCCTGCTGGATGGTCTGCGTGTCGGCATCGGCATCAAGGCAGTAGACGAGCTGCATCTGGAGCTCGGCCAGCTCACTGCGTGTGCGCTCATCGTCGCACAATCCGGCCACGATCTCGCCCACTTCAGGATAGATCATCGGCTTGTTGTTGCCCAGGGCCAGGACCCATCCCACGAGTGCACACTGGCGCAGGTGCTCATCGGTGGTGCGCCGATAGACCTCAGTGAGCACCCTGAACCGCTGGAAGCAGAAGTGCTGAACGGCCGACAGGGTGATGGCGCTGATGATGAGCTGCTGGTCGTGGGTATAGAGCGTGGGCGAGAGGAGCATGTCGATGAACTCACCAGCGAGGCTCTCGTGCCAGACTTGCGACGTGAGGATATAGTCAAACGAGTCGACCATGAAGTCCCAGTGCTCCTTGTGCAGCTGCTCGCTCTTCTGCTGCCGCTTGTTCTCAGGCTCCAGCTGCAGCATGGTGGTGTCGCTGACAAATGTCTCCATCGCCCGGCGCAGACCCTCCAGCGACCAGTCGGGACGGGCCCGCCTCACCCTGTTGCGTAGGGAGCTCATGAACGAGCTGTCCTGCATCTGCCAGTCGAGCTGGGCATTGGCAGCCAGCACATACATACGCTGCAGCAGCCGGTGATAGATCATCGGCCGCTGGGCGTCGTCGAAGCCCCGCTTCCAGTAGTCGGCCATCAGCTGATAGTCCTCGCGGATGGCAGAAAGTTCGGTCATGCCTCTCGTACCAGGGTTGGCCAGCAAGTAGTTCTCCATGCCAGTGAGGGCCTCCCTCAGCTGGCCCTTCTCTATAGCCTGAAGGGTATTGGTCAGTTGTGCGTTCTGTTTCATAGCTCCCCCTATTTGATTGAATCCACCACCTCGGGCTTCACCTTACAGCATCTCACGATCACGTCGCGATAGTGCGGCAGCCCATAGTGGGCTATCGAGTCCAGGGCCTGCTGATAGACGGCGAGCAGCTGCTCCACCTGATGCTGGCGCATCGAGTCGGCCATCGCCTCCTCAGTGAAGACGATGATGCCCAGATGCAGCCCCAGCGAGTCGGTGTCCATCAGCACGGGATGACCGCCCAAACGCGCCTGCGTGGCCTGCGGCTCAGGCAGCAGCACGGCATCCATGATGCCCGTCTCGAGCATGCCCAGCCTGATGCCCACATCGTTCACCTGTATGCGGAACACGCGCTCGGGCTTCAGCCCCACGCTGTCGATGGCTTTCTGTGCCAGCATGTCGGTGGCCGAGTAGCGTGTCATAGCTATCATCTCCTCGTCCAGCTGCAGCAGGTGGCGAATGCGTGCCACACGGTAGGTCAGCAGCTGCCATTTCAGGTTCGTCGTGCCCACCTCACGCAGCTTGGCACCCTGGCGCTCCAGCCATTTCAGGCGCTCGCGGTCGGTGGTCATGCCTTCCACGTGGTGGCGCAGCAGCGCCGTGTCCTGGTCCATCTGTGCCTGATAGGGAAACAGCCTGACGCTCAGTCCCTCCTGTTCGAACCATCCCTTCTCGTCGGCCAGGTAGAAAGGCAGGCAGTCGAGCGTGGGTGTCACCGCCACCTTCAGTGCCAGGGAGTCGGCCACGAATTTCTCGCGCCGGGCCTGCTTCATGGCCTCCTGGCTGTCGCCGCCGCAGGCCGTCAGCCCCACTACGGCTAGCAATAATATAAATATATGTTTCATTATGGCTGCAAAAGTACGAAAAAGTTTTGTAACGACGAAAAAAAATCGTACTTTTGCACTCAGAAACCCAAAAATCGTAAATCGCAAATCAAAAATATGGCCAAAGACAAAACAGCCTACGTCTGCTCCAACTGCGGACAAGAGTCGCCCAAGTGGATAGGCAAGTGCCCCGCCTGCGGACAATGGAACACATACAAGGAAATCAAGATTGCCGCCGACACTGGCCGCGCCGCTGCCACCCATGCCGCCGCCAGCGCCGGCCATGCCCTGCGCACCAGCCGTCCCGTCCGGCTGCGTGAGATAGAGGGCAGCGACGACCGCCGCATCTCCATGGGCGACGACGAGCTCAACCGCGTGCTGGGCGGAGGCCTCGTGCCGGGCAGCATCGTCCTGCTGGGCGGCGAGCCCGGCATCGGCAAGTCCACGCTCACGCTGCAGACCATGCTCCACCTCGCCTCACCCCGCCATTCGTCAGCGGCCATGCGCATCCTCTACGTCAGCGGCGAGGAGAGTGCCCACCAGCTCAAGATGCGTGCCGAGCGCCTCAACCCCTCGTCACTCGACAGCGACACGTTCATGATCCTCTGCGAGAACTCGCTCGAGAACATCTTCGAGCATATCAAGGAGGTGCAGCCCGACCTCGTCGTCATCGACTCCATCCAGACCATCGCCACTGAGGAAGTGGAGTCCAGCGCAGGCTCCATCGCCCAGGTGCGCGAGTGTGCCTCGTCGCTGCTGCGCTTTGCCAAGACCAGCGGCGTGCCCGTCATCCTCATCGGCCACATCACGAAGGAGGGCACCCTGGCAGGCCCCAAGATCCTCGAGCACATCGTCGACACCGTCATCCAGTTCGAGGGCGACCAGCACTATATGTACCGCATCCTGCGCTCGATGAAGAACCGCTTCGGCAGCACCTCCGAGCTGGGCATCTACGAGATGCAGCAGAACGGCCTCAGACAGGTGTCGAACCCCTCCGAGCTGCTGCTCACCGAGGATCACGACGGCCTGTCGGGCATCGCCATCAGCGCCGCCATCGAGGGTGTGAGACCCTTCCTGCTCGAGACCCAGGCCCTCGTGTCGTCGGCAGCCTACGGCACGCCGCAGCGGTCGGCCACAGGCTTCGACCAGCGTCGTCTCAACATGCTGCTGGCTGTGCTCGAGAAGCGCGTAGGCTTCAAGCTCATGCAGAAGGATGTGTTCATCAATATCGCCGGCGGCCTGCGTGTCACCGACATGGCGATGGACCTCAGCATCATCGCCGCCGTGCTCTCGAGCAATGTCGACACCCCCATCGAGACAGGATGGTGCATGGCCGGCGAGGTAGGTCTCAGCGGCGAGGTGCGTCCCGTCAACCGTATCGAGCAGCGTGTGGCCGAGGCCGAGAAGCTTGGCTTCAGCCACATCATCATCCCCCGCTACAACATGCGTGCCTTCTCCCACAAGCAGTTCGCCATCGAGCTCCACCCCGTGCGCAAGGTAGAGGAAGCGCTGCGCGTACTCTTCGGATGAGGACAAAAGACATCAAGACATCAAGACAACAAAGACAACAAGACATCGAGACGACCGGTTTCGTGTCTTGTTGTCTTGTTGTCGACTCCCTATTGTCTTGTTGTCTTGATGTCAAGTCTTGATGTCTTGTTGTCTTGATGTCAAGCAATATTGTCTTGTTGTCTTGTTGTCAAGTCTTGTTGTTGCTCTCGCCCTTTATTTACAGGGGTTTCCAGAGATTAAGGGCCTCAAAAACCCGTGTTTTGAGACCCAAAATGAAAACTCGAATACTCGAATACTCGAATACTTTAGAACGGCTCGGAGGACCTTAAATCCTACATAAATCTGACACAAATATGAGAATGGAAAAGATTTCTGTAAGATGTTGTGTAGATTTAGGGTTCAATGACCTATCGTTTTCTCCCTGAAAATTTGGAAGTTTCAGAAATTATCACTATATTTGCAGACGAAAACTGGTAACTTTGAAAATTAAATGCAATAAACTAAAAACTGATATATCATGAACAAGAAAACCATTTTCAGACATTTTCTGATGCTGCTGGCCCTCCTGCTCTGCTCCGCCCGGGCATCGGCACAGGAGGCATACGCCTGCTATACATCGGGGAATACGACGCTGACGTTCTACTACGACAACCAGCTCCGTACCCGCCCAGGCACGACCTACGGCGTGCCTACAGGTGATGACGCTCCTTACTGGCCCGAAACCAGTGTGACTAAGGTGGTCTTCGACTCATCGTTTGCTGGTGCCCGCCCGACGACCACCCGTTTTTGGTTTAGTGGAATGGAAAATCTTCAATCCATCACGGGACTCTCATATTTAAATACCAGCAACGTGACTTCGATGGAAGCCATGTTCCAGAATTGCAAAATTCTGACGAGCCTTGACCTGAGTGGCTTCAACACGTCCAATGTGACCGATATGAGCGGCATGTTCCTCAATTGCTATGCCCTAACCAGCCTCGACCTGAGCAGTTTTGACACGCATAACGTCACGAACATGGACTATATGTTCCATGACGACAATGCCCTGAAGACAATCTATGTGGGTAACGGCTGGAGCACGTCTGCCGTGACAAGTTCTAATGCGATGTTCCGGTATTGCTACAATTTGGTGGGCTGCCAAGGCACTGTTTATGATGCGTACCACATAGATAAAGAGTATGCTCATATCGATGACTACTACAACAACCCAGGCTATCTTTCATATCCTGGTGCACCAGCTCCACCAGTGGCCTACGCCTGCTACACGTCGTCGAACACGACAATGACGTTCTACTTCGACAACCAGCGTGCCTCCCGCCCAGGCACGACCTATAGTCTAAACACAAGGGATTCCTCTCCTCTCTGGCGTGGAAGTGGAGGTCCCTATTCCAGTGTGACCAACGTTGTCTTTGACTCGTCGTTTGCTGGCGCCCGCCCGACGACCACCTTTTGGTGGTTTAATGGTATGAAAAATCTTCAATCCATCACGGGAATCTCATATTTAAATACCAGCAAGGTGACCAATATGCAAGGCATGTTCGCTAACTGCGAGAGTTTGACAAGCCTTGACGTGAGCGGCTTTAACACGTCCAAAGTTACTGACATGAGTTGGATGTTTGGCCATTGCAAGACTCTGACGAGCCTCAATGTGAGCGGCTTCAACACGTCCAACGTTACTGACATGAGTTGCATGTTTGGTAATTGCGAGAAGCTGACGAGCCTTGACTTGAGTGGCTTCAACACGTCCAATGTGACCGACATGCACTACATGTTTGCCCATTGCAAGAAGTTGACGAGCCTCGATGTGAGAGGTTTCGACACGCACAATGTGACTACCATGATGGAGATGTTCTATTGTTGCTATGCTCTGACAAGCCTTGTCGTGAGCGGCTTCAACACGTCCAACGTGACTACCATGGAATTAATGTTCAGTGACTGCAGCAGTTTGACGTACCTTGATGTAAGCAATTTCAACACGTCCAAAGTGACTATCATGGAATATATGTTCAGTGGCTGCTCTAGTTTGACAAGCCTTGACGTGAGCGGCTTTGACACGCAGAACATGACTAACATGGGAGCAATGTTCAGGGACTGCAGGAGTCTGACCAGCCTCGACTTAAGCAACTTCGACACCCGCAATGTGACCGATATGAGCGACATGTTCAGTGGCTGCCGTGGGTTGACAAGCCTTGACGTGAGCAGCTTTAACACGGCCAATGTGACCAACATGGACATCATGTTCCAATCTTGTAAAAGCCTGACGACCATTGACTTGAGTAGTTTCAATACGTCCAATGTGACCGACATGTTTGGCATGTTCAATGCCTGCTCAAACCTGACCACTATTTATGTGGGTGACGGCTGGAGTACTGCTGCCGTGACAGAATCTGATTATATGTTCTATTACTGCGAAAGTCTGGTGGGCGGCCAGGGCACACGTTATAACGACTCTAACCCGAGGGACAAGACCTACGCCCACGTTGACGGTGGCACGAGCAACCCGGGTTACTTCACTGACAATCCTCATGTGACGTTGGCCTACGCCTGCTACACGCCCTCGAATACGACGTTGACGTTCTACTACGACAACCTGCGTGTTTTCCGTCAGGGCACGATCTACCTCCTGAACACGGGCACTGCCGCTCCCGGCTGGACAACCGACGGCACCAACGCCAACGTGACCCGGGTGGTGTTCCACTCCTCGTTCGCACAAGTCCTCCCGACGACCACCTGCCAATGGTTTTACGACATGCAGAATCTTACCGAAATCTCGGACATCGCTAACCTGAACACCAGCGAGGTGACCAACATGAAACTCATGTTCGGCGGATGCAGCAGTCTGACAAGCCTAGACCTGAGAAGCCTCAACACCACCAATGTGACCGACATGAGTCAGATGTTCCAATCTTGCAGTGGCTTGGCGCACCTTGACTTGAGCAGCTTCAACACGGCTAAGGTGACCAAGATGAACGACATGTTTATCAACTGCACCAGCCTGCAGGTCCTGGATCTGGAAAGCTTCAACACGGCCAAGGTGACCGACATGAGATTCATGTTCTACAACTGCAGCAACCTGGCCACCATCATGGCGGGCAGCGGCTGGACGACGGCAGCGGTGACCACGAGCAACGCTATGTTCTACTCCTGCCTGAAACTGCAGGGCGGTCAGGGCACGACCTATAACTCCAGCAACCCGCAGGACAAGACCTACGCCCACATCGACGGCGGCATGAGCAACCCGGGCTACCTGACCGACAAGGGCACCCCATACGTGACCATCTCAGGCGACGGCAAGACGCTGACGTTCTACTGCGACGGTAAGAGCCTGCTCCATACCGAGACCATCTATACACTCAACAACCTGAGCAACGACGAGCCCGACTGGTGGTATTACAACCGAAGCACCATCACCACGGCGGTGTTTGACCCCTCGTTTGCCGCTGCCCGCCCGACGTCGACCACCGCCTGGTTTGGCGGCATGGAACAGCTGACCGCCATCACGGGCATCCAGTACCTGAATACGAGCGAGGTGGTGCACATGATAGACATGTTCAGCGGCTTGCCCCAACTGACCAGCATCGACGTGAGCCACTTTGACACGCGCAAGGTGCAGAAGATGAGCCGCATGTTCTCGGGGAGCAAGTTCAAGGTTCTTGACCTGACCAGCTTCAACACAGCCAATGTGACCGACATGGAAGAGATGTTCCGCAACAGCACCAAGCTGACCACCGTGGCCGTGGGCGACGGCTGGAGCACTCAGAATGTGCAGAAAGATGACAATATGTTCCTCGGCTGCACGAGCATCGTCGGCGGCAGGGGAACGACATACGATGAGGGTTGTGTCCAAAGCGACTACGCCCATGTGGACGGCGGCGAGGACGCTCCCGGCTACTTTGTTGACGCCGATTACCTGTATGGCCCCTACGCCATACTCTTGCTCGACGGCAAGATACTGAGATTCTACAACGACGGCCTGCGAGTCGACAAAAGGACCTCCTACAAGACCTATTCGCTCAACTGGCCTGCCGATGAAGATCCCTACTGGTACCAGGACGGCGACTATAGCGGCATCACGCGGGTGGAGTTCCACTCCTCGTTTGCCACAGCCCGTCCCACGAGCACCAGGCAATGGTTCCTTGAGATGGAGAGTCTGGAGAGCATCACGGGCATGCAGTACCTGAACACCAGCGAGGTGACCGACATGGCCGACATGTTTGATGACTGCTGTTCATTGACCTCGCTCGACGTGAGCCACTTCGATACGCAGAACGTAACGAACATGAGCTGGATGTTCTATGGCTGTGGCGGGCTGACGAGCCTTGATGTGAGCGGCTTCGACACCCACAATGTAACTAACATGAGAGGCATGTTCGGTGGCCTGAGCATGGCCAGCCTCGACGTGAGCAGCTTTGATACCCGCAAGGTGACCGACATGAGTCGCATGTTTTTCAGTTGCGAGGCATTGACAAACCTTGACCTGAGCAACTTTGACACGCATAAAGTAACGGTCATGAGCTGGATGTTCAGAAGCAGCAATGCCCTGAAGACCATCTATGTGGGCGACGGCTGGAACACGACCAATGTGACAAGTTCCACCTACATGTTCCTCGACTGCACGAGCCTCGTGGGTGGCCAGGGCACAACCTACGATGCTAATCATGTGGGCAAGACCTATGCCCACATCGACGGCGGCACGAGCAATCCCGGCTACTTCACGAAACCCTTCCTCTTGGGCGATGCCAACGGCGACGGTTATGTGTCCATCGCGGATGCTGTGGCTGTGGTGAACAAGATTCTAGGCCAGCAGTCGGCGGACTTCGTGGAGCAGGCAGCCGACATCGATGGTAATAACAATATCACCATTGCGGATGCTTTGGGTATTGTGAATATCATATTGAATCAATAGGAAGAAAGCCCCTCTCCCCACCTCCCCCAAGGGGAGAGGGGTGAATCATTTAACCCCATAGATAAAAAAACAATAGAACATTATGAGCAGGAAGAACCTTTTCAGACGAACATTGCTGGGGCTTCTCTTTGTCCCCTTTGGCTCCCTCACAGCTACGGGGCAGGAGGCTTACGCCTGCTACACGTCGTCGAACACCACGCTGACGTTCTACTACGACAACCAGCGTAGCAGCCGCCCAGGCACGACCTACAGTTTGAACACAGGGAGTAACGATCCAGGCTGGATAACGGACAATACCAACGCCAATGTGACCAAGGTGGTCTTTCACTCATCGTTTGCTGGTGCTCGCCCGACGATCACCGATTTTTGGTTTAGTGATATGGAGAATCTTCAATCCATCACGGGAATCTCATATTTAAATACCAGCAACGTGACTTCTATGGCAGCCATGTTCCAGAACTGCAAAACTCTGACGAGTCTTGACGTGAGTGGCTTTAATACGTCCAATGTGACCAATATGGTTGGCATGTTTAGCCTATGCCAAGCCCTAACCAGCCTCGACCTGAGCAGTTTTGACACTCATAATGTAATAGACATGAGTTTAATGTTTCAGAACAACTTTGCCCTGAAGACCATCTATGTGGGTAACGGCTGGAGTACGGAGTCCGTGGCAAATTCTGATGAGATGTTCTGGAATTGCATCAATTTGGTGGGCTGCCAAGGCACTGTTTATGATAAGGACCACATAGATAAAGAGTATGCTCATATCGATGACTACTACAACAACCCGGGCTATCTGTCAAATCCTGGTGCACCTGCTCCACCAGAGGCATACGCCTGCTACACGTCCTCCAACACCACGCTGACGTTCTACTTTGACAACCAGCGTGCCTCCCGCGCAGGCACGATCTGCAGCCTGCCAAGAGGTGATAACACTCCTTACTGGCCTAAATCCAGTGTGACTAAGGTGGTCTTTGACTCGTCGTTTGCTGGTGCCCGCCCGACAACCACCCGTCTCTGGTTTCATGGTATGGAGAATCTTCAATCCATCATGGGAATCTCAAATTTAAACACCAGCAAGGTGACCGACATGAGAGGCATGTTCGGTTGTCAGGCATTGACCACGCTCGACGTGAGCGGCTTCGACACGCAGAATGTGACCACTATGGAAGGCATGTTCGGTGGTTGCAAGAGTTTGACAAGTCTAGATGTGAGCGGCTTTGACACGCACAATGTGACCGACATGAGTTACATGTTCACTACCTGCAACGAGTTGACGAGCCTTGACTTGAGCGGTTTCGACACGCACAATGTGACTGACATTAATAGCATGTTTCTCTATTGCGAGAAGCTGACGAGCCTTGACCTGAGTGGCTTCAATACGGCCAATGTGACCAGCATGCACTACATGTTTGCCTTTTGCGAGAAGCTGACGAGCCTCGATTTGAGCAGTTTCAACACGTCCAAGGTGACCGACATGAGTGATATGTTCCGAACCTGCTATAGTTTGACATCCTGTAATCTGAGCAATTTCAACACGTCCAGTGTGACCGACATGAGGAGGATGTTCGAACAATGCGAGAACTTGACGAGCCTTGACGTAAGCAACTTCAACACGCACAATGTGACCGACATGAGTGAGATGTTCGATGACTGCTATAGTTTGACATCTATTGATCTGAGCAATTTCAACACG
>JAEEGF011141178.1_pt1 | contig 13563 bp, 11 predicted proteins | sample 9134171 | NCBI WGS metagenome assembly JAEEGF01 (sample SAMN16246542, study PRJNA631951) | gut metagenome | biome: gut microbiome; feature: rumen; material: AP-attached | host: Bos | place: Iran: Karaj | collected 2018-10
AAGACTGTTTTTTCTGATAGGCATAACGAGTCTAAATTGGATAAGCACTGAGTTCATCGTTGTCTTTTTTTAATTCTACGATGCCATATGACATTTTCTGATGTATCACCTTTTAAAATAATAATATTCTTTTTATAAGCAACAATTGGTATTGTTTCATTCATGATTATATTTCCTCTTCTAATAGTATAAAAGAACATTGTATCGTTCGTTATTTTGAATTTAAGGCCCCATAGTTGTGGTACATGCGTATGATATGTCCAATCATCATCAAGATATTTGATTGTAGAGTCTCTTTTAGAATACTCCATGATTACTCCATTGTCATATCGTGACCAATATCCAACATTGTTATGGGTAATTACTTCAAAAAGGGACTGTCTGCAAGATATTAAATACAACCCTGTAATGATTAAATATATTATTTGTTTTTTGGATTTCTGAAATCCTTTCCTGATATAACGCATTCTTGTAAAAATAAAGAAGTTGATATTTTATTGTTAATAATTTCAAATGAAGCACACCCCTTTCTGTGTCGCCTTGATGTCACGAAGGCTGGTACGGTCGATGAACAAATTAGAAGTCTATTCTATTTTTTCCTGGGACAGCGCTACAGAAAATGCAAGTTCACAATAGAAGTGCAATTTTCTAAAGTGTAATGGTATGAAAACTTAATACCTGAAAAAACTATGGGATTGGTGGCGAGCAACCTCCGTGATGGCTTGAACTTAGAATACCACGCAGAATCTACTTTCCGACGCAGAAGTTTACTATCTGTAAAGTGGCTGATAATCAGAGTAAGCGCCTTTATTCTAGGTTTTCTAAAGTGACTCCGAGGGACGGTGGGGGGGGACGCAAAATAGGCAAAAATCTGCAAATGACGGAGCAGCGAGAGCAGAGTCAAGCGAGCTTGAACTCTGCCGAGTCGTGACGGAAGAAAACGAAGTTAAATATGACTGCCGTCAAAAAAAGAAAATGCAAACATCTGCAAAATCGATTTTCCAGTTCTTTGCACGTTTACACTTCTTAACGCGTGTTTTTGCACATTCTTGCATTAAGGTTTAGTTTAGGTTATAGATATATAATATGATGATAAACTAAACCGAGCCTAGAAATAGCTCCGAGCTATCACCTCTTTTTACTTTTGACGGCAAATGTCTCGTCGTATATAGTTATATGCATGATTTATATGTCGAAATTCGCTGAAAATGCGAATTTGAAGGTAAATTTCTATAAAATAATAAATAAATTTGAGATAAATTGATGAAAAACATCAAAAAAGGTTGTATCAATACAACCATTTTGAAAATATTTTGTATCTTTGCAGCGTAAATTAATATATTTAGTGGAGTATGAAGTATCTGAATATTAAGAAGGCATTGGCAGCATGGCAAAATTTACAACCATTGTCAGAAAAAGACAGAGATAGACTTAGTCGTCGTTTCACTGTGGACTTCAATTACAATAGCAATCATATTGAAGGTAACACCCTGACTTATGGTCAGACGGAAATCCTGTTGCTATTTGGCAAGGTAATAGGAGAAGCTGATGTGCGTGATGTACAGGAGATGACTGCGAGTAACGTGGGGCTCCGTATGATGTCTGAAGAGGCATCAGTGAAGGAAGTGCCACTGACACAGAACTTCATCCGTACACTGCATAAGACCTTACTCCGTGAAGACTATACTGTCTATCGAGAACTCCCTGGGGGTGTACAAACAAGTTATGTAATTCATGCAGGACAGTATAAGACCCGTCCCAACAGTGTTATCACTCGCTATGGTGACCGATTCGAATATGCTTCACCAGAAGAAACTCCCAGTTTGATGACCGATTTGGTGGATTGGTATAACAAGGCAGAGCAGGAAGGAAAACTTTCTCCTGTTGAGTTAGCCGCATTATTCCATTACCGCTATATACGCATTCACCCGTTTGAGGATGGAAATGGACGTATAGCCCGACTGATGGTAAACTTTATTCTGACTCGTCACGATTATCCGATGATTGTGGTACGCAGCCGTAAAAAGAGTGAGTATCTGGAAGCTCTCCATCAGGCAGACATTGAAGTTGGGCCAGTGCCTGGCGATGGAGCTCATGCTGATATTAAGGACATCAAACCATTCTTGAAGTACTTTAATGAGTTGGTAGCTACTGAGATTTATAATGATGTGTTGTTTGTAAGCGAAAAGGATGAGAATGTATGGTGGTATGATGGTGAGCGGATTGCTTTTCGCACCCCTAACTATACTAAAATACTGAATGCTATGCGAACACAACCTACGCTTACATTAGCAGATATGAAAGAAGTGACAGGCATCAGTATTGCTGCCATTCAGAAACTCCTTGACCAGCTGATTCAGAAGAAGTATGTAGAACGTGGAGAAAAGGAAGGAAGTTGGAGAGTGTTTGTGACACAGTAAAGAATAATTATTATATATTAAGGGATGATGAATAGTATTACCCTTATGTCTGCCACAAAAGTATTGTCTGAGCGTTGGGAATGTAACCCACTCTGGCCAGCCTTACTGTGCTTAGTTATTGGGGCTCTTGCGTTTTTAATAACATGCAAGGTGGTATCTTATTTTTCTGCCAAAATATTTGGCAGTTTCGTAAAATATTCTTATTTTTGTAGCTGAACTCCAAGCAATAGGAGAGAAATATTGATGAAAAAGCGTTTTCTGTAGCTTCGCCTAAAATAAACTAGACATGTAACAGAATAGTTGCCCTGCTTTTTCGTCTTTATGATTTACTTAAAACTAATTTATCAAACCGTCTTGCGACAGGGCAATAGCTGGACACAAAGACGAATTGGAGTTTATGACAGAGTGGCTTAAAACAAATTGGGGACGTGAGTGGCTTGCCGATAGAAAAGAAAAAGGTGATCAACAATGGGGTGCATATGCAAATGATTGGCTATATTCTGAAATAGGAGAAATATGGCTAAATTCAGAGGATGGAAAGGCATGGCAACAGACTGATGAAGGAAAGGAGTTTATGCGTACAGAACTACGTGAATACAAATGGGCTAAACAAATAAATTGAAACATGGAATCAAATCAGTCTTCGAATATTAAAAAGTCATCTCAAAGAGGGTATGCTCTTTTTGAGTTGGTTTGTACGGCCTTACTTTTGATGGCTGTATCTGCTTCATGTATTATGGAGCAATTAGGAAAGTCTGTTGTTTTACCGATTTACAAGTTGTTAGACATTTATCCAGTGAACACAGCTAAGATGTTAATGCCTTATATTCGCATTAAAGAGTTGGCTATTGGTATTATAATTGTTTTCAGTATCATATGTATATTTAATATTTTTTGCAAGTTAAAGGATTTAATAAGCGGACCTACTAAAACTAATTGGCTATCGTGGGTTGTCACGCTCTCTGGTGGAGTTTTTTTCTGGTATTACTTCATATTGAATCTTGTTTTGAACAATGAAGCACGACATGATGCAGAAATGAGTTATTGGGCAGCAGTCGTACACTCAGATTCAGCCATAAGCTTTGGTTCTGGATTTATATTATTAGCTATTGCCGATTTTGTTTTGTTTTTAGGAATGGCTTTCAAACGTGCAGATGAAACAACTCCTAAAGCAAATATGACTTCAGCTTCAAATGTGGAGGAAAATAAGGAAGTTATTGATGAATCTATATCAACACCAAGTTATGCGGAATCTATATCTGGAAATACTCCTGTTTTGGAAGATTCGATAGCAGAACCTTTGCAAGAACCAAAGGATGAGAATATCGTTGAGATTGAGGAAGAGGAAAAAACTTCCTGGTTTGAGGAGAATAAGAAATGGCTATTCCCTGTTGGTGGTGTAGTCGCATTAGCACTTGTGATTTGGGGAGCATTCTCAATATTTAGTGGTGGTAAGGGTAATGATATCCTGCCCGTACAGAAGCCGGCATGGGAGAAGTTTGTTGTAGTCTTGAATGAAGATGTTGTATTATTCAAGGAGGCTAAAACTATAAGTCCTAAGCTGGAAGTTATGGTCGAAGAGATAGATTCGGATGTTCCTAGCAGATATTTTAAATGGGATGACACACCAAATAAACGCGGCTATTCTTCGTTTGTTTATAAGCTTTATAGCAATCGTATTTTGCCAGTAGTTGGCGAAGAAGGCGAATGGTACAAAGTTGCTGTGTCTGATGATGAAATAGGCTTTATAGATTGCTATGTGCAAAAGACGTATTGTAGAGAGGTTAAACCAGAACCAATAACACCTGAGCTACTTAATGAGTTGAGAAGTTACAAAGGTAGTGATGCATGGTTCGGATTACAAACAGAAGGAAGATACAAAGATATCTGTTTTATATCCTCAAATAACGAGTTTGGGGGCAGTTGGCTTGATTTGGCTGTCTTGCATGATGGGGTTATTATAAATCCCCTAACCAAACACATAATGATCTCTTCATCCGAAGAGGATGGCCCGTTATTTGAGGTAAACTATAATGAAGCGTATGAAATGTCAATACTGACATGTGGTAAACAGTTACAAGGAGGAGGCGGTTGGCTTGATGCACAGCTGATTATTCAGGAGGCGAAAAACGGAGTTCTCAATCTGGATAGTTTCTTCGAATCAATTCCTACTTCGCAGTCTTCTATTCAGGAAGTATCCTATTACTTCCCTGAGATAGACAAGGATCATCTGGTTACCTTTATTCAGGATGTTTCTGGCAGTCAGTCGTCTGCTAATATCGACGCTGTGGAGGATAAGAAAGAGTTTACAGGTTATACCTTCTTTGCTGATAAGCTTGATGATATGGTTGGATTGTATGCCGAAACTGATGGTGACAGAAGGTGCACAGATATCACAGGCGAAAGAATTGACGTGTTAGACCAAGACGATTATGATGGCGATGGTGAACCTGAAGCGTTGGTATATGTATGGGGTGGTGGAAATTCCATTGAACCTCCGTTTATAGTATACTTCGACAAAGAAACGCAAGAGTTTAAAAAGGCTTTGGGTTTTGAGGACGCTAGTGATCAGCCGTTAATTAAAGTTGAAAAGTGGAAAGAAAAACCATCATTCAGAGTAGACATTGGCTTGCGAAAGGATAGATATGTATACGAGAATCATGAGGTAAAGTTGGCTGAACGCATCGCTCCAAATGTAGGGAAAGTATTGTCGACAATAACTGTTTCTCAGCTATTCGGCTCTAGTGAGGAGATGGAAGAAAAGACTGCAAATATTGACATCGATGGAAATGGCGAGAAAGACAATGTTATATTCATGCACGATACCAGCCATCTTCTTATGTGGGGCAAGCAGATGATGCTGAAGGATATGTCTAGTTCTTATTGGTGTTTGCCCGACGGACATAATGATATTGGGGTTGTTGGCGAAAAGTTTGCTTTCATAAAACCAGACGAGGGCGATATTCCATGCTTGTTAGTAGACGACGCATGGTTCTATAAATGGACAGCCGAAGGGTATGTAAGACAATAAAAAACAACAAGGTGTCGAGTTTCAATCGCTCGGCACCTTTGTTTTATTTATCCCAAATCCCAGTATCCCAGTTCTTCTAAGGGGTAGGGGAATAATTTTTTATTTGCATGCAGCCTTTGAAAACTAACAACAGAAAGTACAATGTCATTGACCTGTTCTACCATATCTTTGAACATCAAGGCCACGGTCACCTTGTTGCCATCACTTCGGTTGGAGGACTACGAGGTTAACCAATGGCGCCAGCCTATAGTGCAACCAAAGCCTACGTTACCAAGAGTTGGCATTTATTAGCGATAATAAATAGAAGCGTCTCATATTATCTATATAAAAGGATGTGATTTCACCACGCAGAATCTACTTTCCCACGCAGAAATTTTTAAAAATATTTCCTAACACTTCGTTGGGGGTGATTTGTCCTTCACCTGTGATTTCGGATAGTTCGGAGAGAACTTGACGGAGATCCTCTGCGACAAGGTCTCCTGGGACTTGAGCCTGGAGACTGCTGATGACACGATCGAGACTTTCTTGGGCTCTCGTCAGGGCATCATAATGGCGAGCATTGGTGACGATAATGTCAGAGTCGGCGAGGGTAGGGATGTCTGCAGCTTCATAGATGACAGTCTCTAGTGCGTCGATATTGGTACCGAATTTTGCGGAAATAGAAATGATAGGAAAATCAGCAATTGTGAGAGCGTTGCTTTCGCTTAGGTCTGATTTGTTTCTTACAATGATAACTTTCTTGTTTCCAGTATGATGTGTTATCTCGTTTATTTCTTCATTTGTTGGTTTCTCGTCAATTATCCAAAGGATGATACGGGCTTTTTCCATAGCAGAGTAAGTACGACCAATACCTATTTTCTCTACCTCGTCAGTAGTCTGTCGGATGCCTGCAGTATCGATAAAGCGGAAGGTGACACCTTTGATGTCAATAGTGTCTTCGATGGTGTCTCGTGTAGTTCCATGTACGTTAGAAACGATAGCCCGATCGTCTTTCAGCAGTCGGTTCAGCAGAGTGGATTTTCCGACGTTAGTCTTACCGATAATGGCGACAGGAATACCTTGTTTGAGCGCCTGTCCAGTCTCAAAAGAGTGTATAAGTTTTGAGATATGTTTGTTGATATTTTTCGCCAACTTATCAAGCTCTGTCCGGTCAGCAAACTCCAAGTCCTCATGGTCAGAGAAGTCGAGTTCGAGTTCCAATAGGGAAGTGAGTTTCAACAATTGCGCACGCAACTGTGCAAGCTCAGATGAGAAATGTCCTCTGAGCTGACTCATGGCAAGATGATGTGTCGCCTGATTGGAGGATGCGATGAGGTCGGCAACTGCCTCAGCCTGACTTAAATCCAATTTCCCGTTGAGGTAGGCTCGCATAGTATACTCGCCAGGTTCAGCCATTCGACAACCCTGTTGCACCAGTAATTCTAATACCTTATTTAATATATAACGAGAACCGTGACAAGAAATCTCTGCGCTGTCTTCCCCTGTATAAGAATGTGGAGCACGGAAGATACTCACCATTACCTCATCAATGATCTCTGCTTCATCCTTGATATGTCCGTAGTGGATAGTGTTGGGTTGAGCCTCAGAGAGATTCTTGGTGAAAATACGAGAAAGAATCTCAAGAGACTGAGGTCCTGAGACACGGATGATGCCGAGAGCTCCACCGGGAGCCGTTGCAAGTGCGCAGATTGTTTCGTTCATTATATGCGGTCGAATACCTTTTGTATGAGGGTATCAATGGAGTTCTTATACTCCGTATTCATCTCAGTGGTGTAGCGGTTGGCGATGACCATACAGCAGGTCATCGCACGATGTCCTAAGAGGGAAGCCATACCAGCGAGGGCGGAGGACTCCATCTCGAAGTTACAGACCTTCATGCCCTCATATTCGAACGACTCCACTTTGGCATTCTGGTCAGGATCGGCAATAGGAGCACGGAGCTGGCGCCCCTGTGGTCCATAGAAGCCACCACAGGCAATCGTATAGCCGCGAACCATATCGTCCTGTGCTATTTTGTTGATGAGTTCAGCGTCAGCGACGGCAACATAAGGAGCTCCCTTGACAGGATCCCACTGCATGTGTTCCTTGAAAGCCTTCTCAAGTTGGAGGTCACATACCTCATTACGTCCAGCATAGAAATTCAGCAATCCGTCGAAACCAATACTCTTGACACTGGCGATGAAGCATCCTGTAGGTGTGAATGGTTGTAAGCCGCCACAGGTACCGATGCGCACGATCGTCAGACTACGATGCTCCTCCTTCTCCATTCTGGTGGTATAGTCGACATTCGCAAGGGTGTCGAGCTCATTCATTACGATATCGATATTTTCACAGCCGATACCCGTTGACTGTACAGTGATTCGTTTTCCCTGATACGTACCAGTGATGGCATGAAACTCACGACTGCTGACCTCGCACTCTTTCGAGTCGAAATGAGAGGCGACAGTCTCTACACGTCCAGGATCACCCACGAGGATTACTTTGTCAGCTAATTGTTCCGGTTTCAGATGCAGATGGAAGCAAGAGCCGTCGTTATTAATAATCAATTCTGATGCAGGAAAAACTCTTTTGTTCATAAGACTTATTTGTTTCTAGTTAAATAGATAATTTCCGCATTTCGGATATTTTTCTCCTGTTGTCGGATGGAAAGATGTAACTCGTACTGTAGCTTCTCATTATCGAGAATCTCACGAGACAGAGCCTGACGTTCATTTGCAGTCGCCTTCGGGAAGTACATACGGGCTTTGTCTAAAGCCTGTACGATCTTGTCATAACGTTGTTGCGACTGTATGAGTTGTTGATAGCGTTTTTGATTACCAGCAGCTTTGAAATCCTTGAGATAATGGTACGTCAATTGGTCATTGACCACAAAGGAGAACTCATAAGATTTTTGCGCAGGTTGCTTCTTAGCTTGTCGTAATCGCTTCTGTGCCGCGTTATATTGTTGCTGATCATCCTGTGTCATTTTGATATCAGCAATCTGTGCAAATGCCATTATCTGTTCTGGTGTGTATTTCGTTGCATCGTAGGGTTGGTATTTCTCAGCAGGGATGAACGTATAGACGCACACCATACTATCCGGTTGGTTACGGTCAGAGGCAAAGAACCCCAGATGGTTGTATTCGTCAATAACATACAGATAATCATTGGCAGTCGAATTGAAAGGCATACCGATATTCTCTGGTTTGAGGAAATGTCCCTCTGTTGCATCGTAGGTGGTCATGAACAGGTCGTAGCCACCGATACTCTCTTCTCCCTCAGCTGCAAAGTAGAGTGTCATACCGTCAGGCATTATAAAAGGATAACAGATATGCCGTAGCAGCCTGTCTGTATTAATTCCCGCCAAAGTGTCTGGCACAGACCATTGTTGCTGAAGCAGTTCTTGCGAGTAAATGCAACTGTCGTTTTCAGCATATAGACATCTGTTATTCAGGGCATTCATATACGTCATTGTCTGAGATTCCTTTTGTGGGAAGAAGGTCGAGTAGGGAGCTATGCGTCCTGCCTCTGATGACAGATGATATGCTTTCAGGAACTCTTCTTTCCGCAAGACGACACTGTCGATAAACATAATGTGTTGTGTTGACATTGTCATTCGTTGGAGTCGCTCAGAATGTGCGGAAGGTTGTTCTATTTTCTGTCTGACCTGTTTCTTCCGTTGTGCAGGGACAGCTACAGAGACTAAAAGTAATAGCAACAACAAAGATGCGCGTTGTATCAGTTTCTGGCTTTTCTCCAATGCGTTCCAAATAGAATAGCGTGCTTCTTTGTTCATCTGTTGCATCCGGTCAAAAAGTTCCTGAACCATAGTCCGTTGTGTGTCGTGTTCATAGGGACACTGTTTCAACTGTTTCTCGTAGTGTTGTTGTTCCGCATATTCTTTGATGTCCGCTTCCTCACAAAGACATAACGGACGAATGATAGTCAGTGGCATCTTATCCATCTCCAGACAGGCTGGCATTGTCGAGAACTGTCCCTGGAAGGTGAGGTTCATCAATGCCGTATGAATGATGTCGTCCTGATGATGACCTAAGGCAATTTTATTACATCCCAGCTCTTGTGCGAGATTGAAGAGCTGTTTCCGACGTTGCCAAGAACAAAGGAAACAAGCAGGTTTCCTTTTTGGGGTGGATTGTAGCGTTGAAGGTTGAGAGTTAAAACCCGTAGTGACGATATGAAGAGGTACCCCAAGATTATCGCAGAAACTTTGAAGATAAGTGGTATCTGTCTCATACTGGATATTCTCCATACGGACATGTAACGCATGGACTGTGAAATGTGGAACATGCACCTTAGAACGGCGGGCAAGAAATTCCAATAAGCAGAGAGAGTCTTTTCCTCCAGACAAGCCGACAAGGATCTTGTCATCCTCGTCAATGAGCTGGTACATACCTAATGCCTTATTGAAAGTCTTCCAAAGTCGTTCTTCAAGCGTCATTCTACTTCATAAAGACGAGATAAACAGCACAAATGATAAGGAAGAAAGCAAGAATATGATTCCAATGCAGATTCTGACCTTGGAACATGATGTTAGCAATCACGGCAAAGACTCCCAGGGAGATACATTCCTGAATGACCTTTAACTGTACTAAAGTGAAAGGACCGCCGTTTCCTTCAAATCCCAGGCGGTTAGCAGGAACCTGACAACAATATTCAAAGAAGGCAATCATCCATGAGAAGAGAATGACTCCCAGGAGAGGCCAGTTGTTGCTAACCCCAGTTTCTGATAATTTCAAATGCCCATACCAAGCAAGCGTCATAAAGACGTTGCTTAGTATGAGCAGTATGATGGTATAGAGTCCGTTCATTTCTTCTGAAGGAATTCATCCATGTTCTGGGCGGCACGACGTCCATCGCCCATAGCGAGAATCACGGTGGCGCCGCCACGCACGATATCACCACCCGCAAAGATCTCAGCACGTGATGACTGCATCTCCTCGTTGACGACAATCGTATTCTTACGACCCAATTCAAGTCCGTCGATAGACTTCGGGACGAGTGGGTTAGGAGATACACCTACAGCAACGATTACCTGGTCAACATCCAGAGTGACCGTCTTGCCCTCGACGGGTACAGGACTACGGCGACCTGATGCGTCAGGCTCACCCAGTTCCATCACCTGAAGAACCGCCTGTTTTACAGCACCCTGTTCATCAGCGATATACTCGATGGGGTTGTGCAGTGTCAGGAACTTAATACCTTCCTCCTTGGCGTGCTTCACTTCCTCCAGACGTGCTGGCATCTCAACTTCAGAACGGCGATAAACCAGTGTGACATCAGCACCCAGACGCTTTGCCGTACGACATGAGTCCATAGCAGTGTTACCACCACCAACAACAAGTACACTCTTAGCAGGATTCAAAGGAGTGTCTGTAGTCGGGTTAGCGGCATCCATCAAATTTACTCGAGTCAGATACTCGTTAGACGACATGATATTGATGCTGTTTTCACCAGGGATATTCATAAAGTTAGGCAGACCAGCACCAGAACCTACGAAGATACCCTTGAATCCCTGTTGCTCTAATTGCTCAACACTGATGGTCTTACCCACGATGACATCCGTTTGGAAATGTACACCCATCTTGGCGAGGTTCTCAATCTCCACATCAACGATCTTGTTAGGCAGACGGAACTCAGGAATACCATATTTTAGTACACCACCGATCTCATGCAGAGCTTCGAAGACATACACATCGTATCCTTTCTTTACCATATCGCCAGCAAAAGAGAGTCCAGCAGGACCAGACCCCACGACGGCAATCTTGATACCATTGGCTGGAGCAATCTCCGGCAGACTAATATTTCCGCTTTCACGCTCATAGTCAGCAGCGAAACGCTCCAGATAACCGATAGCAACAGCGGGCTCGTTCATCTTCAGGTGGATACACTTACTCTCACACTGCTTTTCTTGCGGACAGACACGACCGCAAACAGCGGGTAATGCAGAGGTGTTCTTCAGTACCTTAGCTGCTGCCAGAAAATCACCACGCTCAATATTCTTGATGAAAGAAGGAATATTGATGTTTACGGGACAGCCCTCCACACATGTCGGTTTCGCACAGTCGAGACAACGCTTCGCTTCCGTCATCGCCATTTCCTTGGTCAGTCCGATGTTCACTTCCTCCGTACGGGTGGTTGCTCGATAGACGGGGTCGAGTTCTGGCATGATGACACGCTCGATGGCTGTACGCTCTTTGGGCTTCATGCTCTTGCGGAGTTCTTCACGCCATGATGCATTACGGTCTGTGAGCGTTTCGATAGGATCTGTGGTTTTTATAGTACCTATAGTGCCTATAGTGTCTATAGTTTCTATAGTTACTTTAGCGTCTTTAGCGTTCTCTGAGTCAAGATGCTCTTCATAGTGTGAAAGTTCTTCCTGCTCCTCACGCTTAAAAGTACCCATGCGTTTGAACATTTCATCCCAGTCTACTAAAGCTCCGTCAAACTCAGGACCATCGATGCAAACGAATTTCGTCTTGCCACCAATAGTCAGACGGCAGGCACCACACATACCTGTACCATCCACCATGATGGTGTTCAACGACACCTCACAAGGAATATTGTGCTTCTGAGCGGTGAGGTTGGAGAACTTCATCATGATGGGAGGACCGATGGCGAATACCTTATCCACATGGGGCTCCTGTTCGATGAATTTCTCAATACCAACAGTAACCACACCCTTCTCACCATAGCTTCCGTCATCCGTCATGATGATGACTTCGTCAGAACTCTCGCGTACTTTATCCTCAAGAATGATTAAGTCCTTTGAGCGTCCTGCCATCACAGACAACACACGGTTGCCTGCTGCTTTCAAAGCTTGGATGATAGGTAGCATAGGAGCGACACCCAATCCGCCACCCGCACATACGACGGTTCCATATTTCTCAATTTTCGTGGGATTGCCCAACGGACCTACAACGTCTGTCACATAGTCACCAACGTTTAAGGCACAGAGCTTCTTGGAGGAGAGTCCTACCATCTGAACTACCAAGGTAATGGTGCCTTTCTCGATGTCAGCGGCAGCGATGGTCAAAGGCATACGCTCACCTTTTTTACCAACGCGTACGATTACGAAGTTACCAGCCTTACGACTCTTGGCAATCAATGGAGCCTCTATCTCAAAAAGGAAGACCTTCTCGGAGAACTGTTCTTTTTTTACAATTTTATTCATAAGAAATTATCCAATATATTGGAGGATCAGGTCTACTGCCTCCTGCTCGGTCTTGCCGTCCATAGAGATGACGAGATCGTAATTACGAGTGTCATAACGTGAAGTACCCGTGAATTTCTTCACATAAGTCTCACGCATGTCATCGATCTTCTTGATGACTTTCTCAGCTTCCTCATGACTCAAGTTCTGCTTCTTCATGATGCGCTCGATACGATGCTCCTTAGATGCCTGAATCAGAATGCTGAGATGGTTGGGGTGGTTGGCTAAGATATAGAATCCGGAACGACCAGCAATAATGCAAGACTCTTCCTCTGCGAGTTTTTGGAGGACTTCCTTCTCTACTTTGAACATATCATCGGTAGTCGTCAAATGGAACTCATCACCTGTCATACGCTGGTAATACCATACCTCGTTCATGTTCTGACCCATGTACATTGCTGCGTTGATGAGCTCGCGCCACCACTGGGTCTTGCTGCCCTTCAGACGTTCAATCTCTTCAGTATTTAAATTGAACTTCTTCTCCAACTCTTTGATGAGAGCCTTGTCGTAGAAGGATACACCTAATTTCTCTGCTAACATCTTGCCGATGGTACGACCACCACTACCTAATTCGCGGTTAATGGTGATAACAAACTTCTGATTCTTGTCCATAATTGAATTGTTTTAAGTGATTTGTATTTAGTCAATGATTTCAAAACCTGTATAGGGGACGAGGGCGGCAGGAATCTTGATGCCGTTCTCGGTCTGGTTGTTCTCAAGGATAGCTGCTACGATACGGGGCAGGGCTAAGGCGGAACCGTTCAGTGTATGACACAGTTCAGTCTTCTTCGTGTCCGTACGACGATAGCGGCATTTCAGACGGTTTGCCTGGTAGGTGTCAAAGTTAGATACTGATGATACTTCCAACCAACGCTTCTGAGCTTCAGAATAGACCTCGAAAC
>JAEEGF010240287.1_pt1 | contig 13560 bp, 5 predicted proteins | sample 9134171 | NCBI WGS metagenome assembly JAEEGF01 (sample SAMN16246542, study PRJNA631951) | gut metagenome | biome: gut microbiome; feature: rumen; material: AP-attached | host: Bos | place: Iran: Karaj | collected 2018-10
TGGGCATGTAGCCCTTTATGCCGTAACAGAACATAGCTCTAACGAAGGCCTGATTGAGGGCATCGTTATCGGTGGCATAAACCGAGCGTGCAGAAGTGACTATTGCTATGGCGCCACCTCCAGGCTTGTGGAACATGATTTCAACTAGTCCTCGCTGGTTGCAGTCGTAGCGTGCCACATCACAGCATGCCGTGGTGAGGATAGGGAGATGAGGATATTCCACATTGTTTGATTGGTTGGTTGTCCATAGTTGCACTGCTTTGGTGAGATAGTTTGGATTACCGTGTCCCACGTAGGTCATGAAGTATTGTCCATCGGTAAGTTTGGAGATTAGCTCTTTGCGTGCATCAAAGGCGAATCCCGATACGGGGTCGTTGGGGAACTGGTGTATATAGACTTTGTTGTTCATCAGACCAGTGGCAAGCGAATCAACAATGATGTTGTTGATGCCCTCGGTTTGGAAGTCATGAAGTCCATTGTCATAGTCATCGGCAACAAGAACGACATTGTTTCGCCATGAACCGAAGTCTGGGTTATTGACGTAGTCTAGAAGTTTATCCACATCGCTTTCGGCTTCTTGGATTGAGACGCTGGGAATGCGTCCTACACCAAGCCTGAGATAGTCCTTGGCGAGCTCTGTTCCCGAGTTGTCGTCGAGAATACCAAAGAAGTCGTCGGTAACGTAGCTGTACTCCTCGTCGTTGCTGACGGTGGCCTCATAGGTGAGGATAGTGCATTCGCGCTTGGCGTGCAGTTGACGGTTGTCGTAGTTGCCAGCGCCAAACATTAGCAGGTGTTTGTATTTGTTCTTGTTACGGTCATAGAACATCTTGCTCATCAAGCGGATGCCCATTGCATCGGGGGTGCCGCTTGAGAACTCGTTGAATATCTTCTGCTGGTCAAGCACGTGTACTACCATGTTATCGTTGTCGCGGTGCATCTGTGCAATGCGTTCAGCTTGCGGCAGCAATTCCTCGCAGGTGACGATTATCATGTTGGGACTTGGGAGACCGTGGATATTCTGGTTCTCAATTTCGGTATAGTTGCTGATTGATTTAAGCTCTTCGGCTGGGTTGAAGGCTATGTACTGCCCCAAATTGGCATTGATGTTTGGAGCAAAGCCCATTACACCAGTGGTATCGGTGCTCAGCACGCAATTGGTGGGCAAGTAGGGGTTGTCGATGTTCCAGAGTTGATAGTTGTTACCTGTTTCGGCAAATGTGATGAGATCTTGTTTAGTGGGTTTCTGGAAGCCCATGCGCAGCTGGTTGTCGGTAGCGCCAACAAGGCTGTTATTGTGATAGTAAGTGACTATCACATAGTCGAGCCAAGCACTGGTTACATCGCCTGTTTCGCTGCTGATTCTCACGTTGATGCTGCCGTTAGAAGGCACTGTTTCGCCTTCAGCGGGCACGAAGGCCACATAGGGCGAAGCATAGTTATAGTAAACGAAGCTGTTGGCCGGAGCATAAATTTTGGCGGCGATGTTTTGGAAGTTTAAGCTGTTGCCGTTGAGCTTGCCGTAGATGTAGGAAGCTGCTGTGACCTTGGCGCCAGCGCAGATGTTCACCACTACTGTTGTGTCGTTGCACAGAGTGGGGATAGAGTAGGGCACGTCGATCATGCCACCCACCATGACTTCTCCAAGCATCTCTTTTCCTGACTCCCCTGGTGAGATTAGGTCTTGCTCATGGTGCCAGTAGTCAAGGCTTTGAGCTCTAACAACAGGAGTGGCAACAGTAGTGCTGTTGACATCGTTGATTAGCAAGGGGGCTTCATTGTCATTATCTGTAACAAAGTAATAGCCTTTAGTAGAGTAACTATTAAACTCCCTTGTGTAGTGTGGAGTGCCTGTGGGTGTAGCGAGTGTGAATTTTACCGCTCCACATCCATAGAAGCAGATTTTGTTGTCATAGAGCTTGATAGGCACCTGTTGCATGTCATCGATTTGCGAGCCATCTAGTACTTCATTTATGGGGTATCCTCCCATACCATAGATTCTCACATTCCCGGGATTGCTGAATCCCATTTGCGCTAGTTCGTCGAAAGTGAGCTGATAGATGCCACTCTCGGGGATCTCGATTTTCACCCATCGTCCATTTGCCAGCTTTGAGGTGTAAGTGTAGCTAGACGACGAGAACGCCTGTGAACTTATCGTTGTGGCCGCAACGATAGTCATCAGGCTCATGATTTTGAATAAAAACTTCTTATGCATAGTAGTTTAATAATTTGATTTCGTGCTATATATGTAGTTTTTAATATTATTTCACTCTAATTGTGAGTTTGTGGTTCCCATTGATGGCGGCGTGCAGAGTGTCGCCAATTGTTAGTTCTATATCGCTGCTGTCAAGTTCCACGACTATCATGTCGCCCATTTTCAGCGTGAAATATGTGCTCAACTGCGATATAAGCTGCCTGAAGTCAATGCTTTGGCCATCAAGGCAGCCTTGTGTTACCTGCTCGCCGTTGCGTTCTATTGTCACCTCGCTGATGTTGATGCTCGCGGGGTCGGCGATGGCGGTGAAATCTCCCAAAAGCAGTGCGCCGTCGAAACTGTGTGCTAGTGCCGAAGTCGCCTCAAATGGCTGTTCCATCGCTATGCCTCGTGCTGTTACCTTGATGGCTGGCGCCACTGCGAGGCAGTAGCGGTGTGCAAATCGTGGCGCGATGTGCTTGCCAAGTCGGTCGATGTGCAGCACGATGGCTGGTGTACCAGTAAAACTCTGTGCAAAGTGAGGCACAAAAAACGGTTTGTTACTTTTGATAATTGCCGAGTCGGCCATCAAGTAAACCTGTTTGGGCAGCTCTCTGCCTATGCCTATTATCTTCACTTTGTGATATTTTTGTTATTGACATTCGCTTCAATGTTGTTATACATCAGAGCGAGGTCCGAATAAATCGATGTGTTCTGCAGAACCACATTCCGCGGCACCTTGATGCGGAACGGGGTGAAGTTCCATATTGCCTTTATATTGTTTTCGACGAGAGTGTCGGCAACATTTTGTGCATTCTCAAAAGGCACAGCTACGATGGCTATCGCTACTCCGCTGCTGTGCTGCCGTGATGGCAGTTCAGTAAGGTCGTAGATAGGGATGTTGCCAACTTTTGACCCAATTATGTCTTGGTTAATGTCGAAGGCTGCCACGATGTTCAGCCCATACTGCATCAGCCCTAGGTCACGCATCAGAGCGCTGCCCAAAGAGCCAGCACCAATGAGGAAGGCATTGTGGCGGTGCTTGAAACCCAGGAACTCTGTCAGGGCCTTTGTGAGCGGGTGCACCTCATATCCTATGCGTGTCTTGCCCTTTATGTTGAGGAACGACAGGTCTTTGGCAATCTGCGACGCGTCAACGTTGAGGCGCTTGGCAATCTGCGTTGAGGAGACATATTCCTCGTGCTTGCTGTCGAGCATCTTCAAGAATGCCAAATACCACGGCAGCCTCCTGAGAGTAGGCTCTGGAAGCATAGCTCGGTTGATATGTCGTTCACTGTCGCTCATTTTTAGTTCATATTATAGTTCACAGCTCACAGTTTTCACTTTCAAATTACCACTTATAATTACCGCTTAACTGGTAATAGCCAGTTTCTTTGTCTTGGTACTCTCTTGGTGGCCGTCGTTGCTGATTGTTGCCTTGTAGAGGTAGATGCCACGGGCGAGACGGGTGCCGCTGTAGTCGCTCAAGTCCCACGTGATTGGGAATGCGGCAAACATTGAACTACGGCCGCTCTGTGTGGTGCTCCACACTCGTTGCCCCATGAGGTTGAACACCTCGATTGTGATGGTCACCGTTGCCTCGGGGCGGTTGTGCGTTATAAGGAATGTGGTTGAGGTCGAAGCAGGGTTGGGGAAGGCCTTTATCTCGTCAATTTCAGGTTTTAGGCCGCTCATCACGTTAAAGGTAATGGTTTTTTCGCTTGAGTTGTTAAATACGTCCCATACCTTGAGTTTGAGGGTGTGATGTCCATTGCTCAGGTCAGAGAGGGCGTAGTTAATTGTTCCTGCCGAACCATTATCGGCCTCCACAGCTGTGTAGTAGCTGCTCACATCGCTGAATGTGGTGATGCCGTCGAGTGTGAGTGTCATGTTATGCCCAATTCCTGCGTTTGAGAAGTTGATGCCGCTCTCATCGCTCACACTGGCGATGAACAGTGGCGACTCGTTCACGTTGTCACCGTCTCTGAAGTTAGTGCTGTTCAAGCCCATATAGCTTATATCGGGGCCTATAGTGTCGGCTACTACCGTCTCGTCGTAGCCGTAGATGTAAAAGTCGTCGCATGAGCCAGCCGCCTCTTTTTTGTTCTCGCTGTCGTAGGCATAGAGGCTCACAAGCGATGGGCGGTAGTTGTCGTAGTTCACTGTCACCTCGCTTGGGATGGTGATGTTGAATGTGAATTCGCCATTTTTCACGCGGTTCACGTTAAGAGCGAGTTTGTTTTGTCGCTCCTCATAGGTGTGCACACGGTCGTTGTTGTCGATAAACGACACCGACTTCTCGCAGTCGAATAGTGTGCTCTCGATGAGGCCGTTGAAGTTGGTCTGTTTCTGACCAGCGAGGTTCTCTATGTGGCCAGTGATGGCCATTGTTTGGCGTGCTTTAAATACAGGCATATTATTGGGGTCAACGTCATTGCCGTTGATTTTATCGATTACTGCTTTGAGCTGTGGCATAGCTGGGCGCATGGCGGGGTCGCCATAGAGGTGATAGCGCAACGAGTTGTCTCGGCCAGTGTTGGTGTTGTTCTTGGCATAGGTGAGCAGGTCGCCAAGGCGCATCACCTGACCATTGTTGTCGCGCTTATACATCTTGGTGGCAGCAGTGATGTTGAGGTAGCGGTTGTTGTCCATATACACCAGTCGTGGAGGGCATATCATGGCCACGCATCCGCCGTTGGGGTTGAAGAACACGTTCTCGCCTCCCGAGGGGTTGGTGCCGTCGTGTCGTGAGAACTCACAGGTTGCAGCAAAGAGGATAGGCTGGTGGCTGTAGAACAGGTTGTTCTCGATGTCGCTGGTCACCAGCAGGCCGTCGCCGGTCCATCCCGAGGGTCCGCCATGTCCTGAATAGTTCCACCACAGAGTGCCCTCGGTGAGTGTTTTGTACATCTTTTTGCGCGCATCGGGGAACTTGGAGCCCGAGCCGTCGCTCTTTTCCTCAAAGTTGTCGAGGAACACGCGGTTGAAGTTGACGTACTCACCGCCGTTAGCCATTACAGTTTCCACCACGTCCTCGCCGTGCTGCCAGTGGCTGCTGTTGTCTTCATTGTCGGCCACGTTGAGCATAGTGTTTTTCCATGTGCCATAGTCGGCCAGAGTGGCATATTTAACTATTTTGTTCACTGCGATGCTGGCACTAGTGGTGCTGCGTGCAGGTATGCGACCCACGGCAATCATCATCTTGGCGCTTGAGAGGCCGATGGATGAGTCGTCTTGCAGCAGTCCGAAATAGTCATCGCTGGTAAAAGACTTCATCTCATTGCAGCTGAAGGGGTTGGACTTGTCGTCCTCGTCTTCACTCTCCCATACCAGCAGCATGGGGTAGGTGAGCGACTTGGCGGCGTTAGAGATGCGGCGATTGTCGCAGAAGCCGTTGCCCATGAGCAGCAGATATCCAAAATGATGACCTTTGTCATCGAGGCCTCGGTCATAGAAATATTTACATAACAGACGATAGGCTGCAGCATCAGGGGTACCGCTCGAGAACTCGTTAAATACCTTGTTGTGGTCTAGTACCATCACGCGCATGCTGTCCATCTCCTCGTGCATGTCTGCTATCTGCTGTGCCTGTGGCAGAAATTCACTTGGGGCAAGTATTATCATGTCGGGGATAGGACTGCCGTGGATGCTCTGGTTCTCTACTGTTTCCACAAAGGATGGCGAGGGGAAGGTGCCATTGTCGTTGAAGGCTATAAAGTCGCGGCGTATGTTGTTCTCGAGGCCGAAACGTGCCTTGTTGCCATCAACCACTAGATTTATCTCCACTGGAGCTTCTTTCTTGGAGAGGTCCCACACGTGGGTGCTGCTGCTCGCGCCGCTGATTTCATATTGAGTTGGTTTCATGTTTCGCAGTCCAAAGGTGAGACTGCTCTTGCCACCCATGTCAAGCGCGCGCTTGTAGTTGACGGTTATGAAGTCGAGGCGGGCGAGATTCACCGTTCCGCCAGGGCTATAAGTCACGGTGTAGGTTAGGTCCTTAGTGCCGCTGAGCTCAAATGACTTGGTTGTTGTCAGGGCATTGTAGTGGTAATGGCTTGGGTCGTCCTTGTTGACGGCGGCTATACTGTGGATGCCGTCGAGGTTGTTACCGTTGTATTTAAACGACACGTTGCTGCCTGCATTTAGTGTCTTGGTGGCAAAGCGCGTGAGCACTTGCACTGTGGAACCGTCAACGAGGCCATCGAGGGTGAATTTAAACGATTGTGAGTTGCTGCTTGTGAAATCTTCGCCTAGCAGCACTCGTCCAGTCTCGCCAGGGTTTATGAGTTCTTGCTCATGAAACATGCGCTCAGTGAATGTGTTCACCACTTCGCCATCAGGAGTTATGTTCATCTTGGTGGGGGTGAGTTCCTGGAAACGACTGTCGTCGGTAATGAAGTAGTAGCCCTGAGTGGCATAGGGGTGCTGACGTTGCTTGTAGTAGCCATAGAAGGAGTTCCATTTCCACGACAGGGGACCACGTGCATAAAAGAGGATGCGGTCACCGCTGCGGAGCACTGGCACTTGGGGCAGGTCGTCAAGGAAATTTTGTGCGCTCAGCGTGTCGCTCAGTTGCTCGCCGCCGTAGCCGAACACCCTCACGCGGCTGATGTCGTTGAAGCCCCATTTGCTGGCGTCGCTGGCGGTAATCTGATAGATGCCGCTTTCGCTCACTGCCACTTTTATCCATTTGCCTGTAGCAAGCTTCGACGTGTCGGCATAGTGCGTTATGTCAAAGCCATAGGCGCTCTGCCACACGACCAGCAGCAGTAGCACTGCGACCGCACGGGTGAAAGATTTCAGTATTTTATGATAGTATTTTGTCATCTGAATTCTGATTTATTTCGTTCACAAAAGGGCATAATATCCCCCTTATTAGAAAATAACGCATCAGGCACAAGATTATTGCATTTACACTACACCTTAAATTATGGGAGCCCTAAAAAACAATCCATAATGAAGAGAAGGAATAGGCTTTTTTCTTCATTTTTTTGATGTTGCTTGTGTTGCGCTTGGGAGATAATTTTGCGCGAAAAACACAACAATTTCAACATAAAATAATAACATTGAAAACAGATCTTAAAAGCCTATGAAAAACCTAACAAAAAAACTAAGAATAGTGTCCCGTGGTGTGGTGGAACTACGTAATGGCGAGAGTGCTATGGTGGGTGAAGGAGTGGAGTTGGTGAACATGCGTGAGCGCGAAGAGGCGCTAGAAGTGGTGGGCGAGCCAGAGTCCATCGGTCAACTCAACTCTGGCGACAAGGTGCTGCTCGTTGATGAAGACCGCACACTGGTGCTTCGAGGCAACAATGTGATGTGGGGTTCATCGACGGTGGTGTCGCCGGCGGGGACGGTGTTAGGCGCCCACAGGGTAGGCCCGCTGCTGGTGGTCGTGACTGATGAGGGCAAAGTGATGATGCACCGCACCGCCTTAGGCTATGAGGTGCTCGACCCCATGGACGCTATTCCCCAGATTCACATTTCTGCTGCCGAAGTCACCACGATGACGACGCAAGTCGCCGCCTATGATTTTGCTAGTCCCTACACCACGTGGCAGGTGCCGTTGAGCAGTGCCGACCTCGAGTCGCTGACCAAGATAATGCGCTCTGCAGAGATCACGCTGCAGAGCCAGGCGACGTCGCAAGGCCGCTTCACCGGTGTGCTGCTTGCACGCTATGCCGTGCGGTTGTGGGACGACAGCTATTTGTGGATGAGCCAACCAGTTATGATTGGTCACGGTATCATAAACAATTCCTATCGCACTACCGCAACCGTTACCACTAGCGGAAACTCTTTCACCGGAATTGAATCGTGCATCATGAGCATGAATAGCTATCGCTTGGGAATAACAATGACAAGTGGCATTGCCAGTGAGTGGCGGCACTTGGTCAAGGCGATAGATGTGCTTGTTTCGCCTGTGTCGAGTTTGGTGGATCTCAGTGCTGGGCTGGACTACCGTTGCGTAATAACGACATCAAGTGGCACACGGCGCTACCTGCTAGAATTTGGTCCCAAACCCCGAGCGGCGACTGCGATGTTGCAAACTGTGCTCAGTGGCGACTGGCGCGTGGTGGCCTCGACCACGGTGCTCGGCGGAAGCGGTTTTGTGGCAGTAAACACTGCCATGGCGTCGCAGCAGGCTATCGCGGGGCTGCGGTGCGACGTGGTGACCTCGCAGGTGCTCGGAGCGCCGCGTGTGAGCCGTGGGCAGTGTGCACAAGTGATGAAGAACTGCTCGCGTGAGGCGGTGTCGCACGTGTCGATGGAGCACAACGGTCGATTGTTTGAGGCACCCATGGCATTTTTTGTGACAAATCCCTGGCGAGCGCTTCCTTGGCTTGATGGGTCTCCTACAACCAGTACCACCACTGCAAAGGTGAAAGTAACGCTGAGCACCAACGATGGCGAAGTGGTGATTACAAGTCAAGAGACGTGCCGCTGCAGCGCTGCAAGTCTCAATCCCATGATTTCGTTTCCCGACGCGCGTGCTACCCACATCGCTATTGCAGTGGGCAACAAAAAGTGGGAGGGTGACTTGGCACCGATTGACGGCACGGGCATGGCGGCATATATAAATCCGTCACTCAATAGCAATGTGATGACTACAGGCACGATCTCAGGGCAAGGTAGCTCATCGGTGACGCTACCATCGCAGGGTACAATAGTGGTGAGCGCTGTGGGCAACCCACTGGTGACGCAGTGGCGTGCCGAGGTGAGCGGATGTCGCATTTTGGCGCTTGGTGCAGCGTGCCGCCCCATCTACTCGGGAGGATTTGGCCGTTATCCCATCTATGTTTTCACAACACAGGGCATCATGGCGCTGCCGCAGAGCTCTAATGGCACATGGTGCGAGCCGCGGCTCATCACCGAGGTGGTGCTCGCCTATGGCGCAAGACCTGTGGCGGGTGGAGATGCGTTGTGGTTTGTGTCGCAGCACGGTATTTTGTGCCGGCTCTCGGGGAGCACCGTTAAGCGTATGCTCCACGAGGTGAATCCAGAAACTCAATTGGCGTGGAACGATTGTAAGCGTGAACTGTGGTTGGCTGCAAGCGATGGGGGAGTGCAGGTGCTTATGCCGTCGGGGCGCACATATAGTCGTGACATAGTAATAGGAAGCCTATACAGCGATTCCACACATGCGCTGGCGGTGACTAGCGCTGGCAATCTCGTCAATCTGTCTCACGAAGTGCCAGCAGTGAAAAATGTGTTGTTTTTGTCCCATCCCTTTGAAATCGACGTCACAAAACGGCTCAAAAGGATATCTTGGAACATCTTTTCTGTGCCAACTGAATCGACTTCGTCGCTGGCGCTGACACTTCGTGGAGAGAGGGGCGCAAGTTGTCATGGTTACATCATCAGCCAGGTGAGGGCTAACGGCATAGTTGCTGCGCCACTTTCACGGCCCATAATCGCGCCGCCCACCCGCACATTAAGGATTGAGGTGGAAGCGACAATCGCCACAGGAACCTTGCTGCTGCCTACTGTAATAGATTTTCGCTCGCAATCTCGCTAGTTTTGTCGCTTCGCTAGTTTTCCTTTTTGGATAAAACAGAAAAGACTGACTCGATTGAGCCAGTCTTTTCGTGATTATTGGGGGTTAATATCATTGAGCAGGTTTGCTGTGCGAGAAGTAGATACCTCCGCAAAGCTCAATCTTGCCATTGTAGGTCTTTTTGTAACCAATGATAGTAAGATTGTCTTCAATCTCAATGCCTGCAGTTTCGAGCCAGTTCTTGCGATTGTCGCCTGTGGCGCCCCAGCCTGGGTAGCAGCCATATACATAGACATCGGCATCGTCGTCGCTCAAAGTAAGGTTGCCATAGGTTGGATTGTCAACATCGGTAATCTGACCGGTTAAGCGATAGTAAACATCTTCGCTGTCGGGCTTGGTAAGGAAGTCAGCAATACTGATGTCGGTCACTGGGATGTGACTCTCATACTGTGCACCAGTCATTTGTGGGCTGCCATTGTAAGAGCCGCGCTTGCCAACTAATGTTACGATGTCGCCTTCTTTAAGACCGAGATTCTGGAAGTCACCCTTAGCACCGATGCCATATACGTAAACTGGCTCGTCGGTCCAGTCACGCAGATAAACGTTGCCATAGGTAGTGTTCTTTACTTCTTGGATAACTGCGGTGATGCGGTACTGGGTGTCACCCTCATCGGCTTCAAGGAACTCGAGACAGTTAACTGCCACGATGGAACCAATCTGATGGATAGTAGCAGTCACTACACTCTCCTGCGAGCCGTTGCTGGTCTTGAAGATTACTTCAGCGCTGCGGTCGCCACCAGCGTTAGCGTTGGCATGGAAGGTAACGGTTGGATTGCTTCCAGCGGTGATGTTGCTGATAGCGAGCCAGTTCTTGGCATTCTCAGGAATCTCAACGCTCACGCCATTGCCCTTGCAGGTAAGGTTAACTTCAACGTCACCACCCTCTTTAGGAATAGTGGCATCTTCGGGATCATAACCATCAATCTTGAGCAATGATTTAACAATCTTAACCACTTTCACGTCAACGAGCTCTACAACGCCATTATACACAGTCTTAGGACCTTCTACGGTGATCACATCACCAACCTCAATGCCCCAAGCTGCTATAGAGTTGTTCTTACCGGCTTTGCCGTTCTTGTCGAGTGTGCCGTAAATATAGATTTCGCCAGTGCCGTCGTCAAGGTACCAGTTGCCATACTCGGTGTTGGCAATGCGTGTCACAGCACCAGTCACGCGATAGGTCTTGCTTTCGGGACCTTCGATAACCTCGGCACAAGTAGCATTTTGAACAACAGGAAGACCTTGAATCACTTTGATGTTCTGAGTGCGACCAGCGCACTTGATTTTCAGGTCGGCATTGCGGCCGTTGTTGGCTGCAGGAGCACTAAATTTAATTTTAGTCTCACCAGCGCCTCCGTTCATAGGAGAGATTGTCAGCCATTCAGGAATGTCGGCTTCTTCAAAGCTCCAACTGTCGGTAGCAGCAATGTCGATAGTTGCCTCACCGCCGTCGAGGTTGATGGGCACATAAGAGCGAGAGACTTGAATCTCTTTGAGCAGCGTCATAGTGTCCTCATCGGAGCAGCTAGAAAGCACAACTCCAAAGAGTGCAATAAAAGCGGGAATAAAATATTTAAGTTTCATAGTCGTAATATCGCTTTAATGAATTAGTTGAAAATATACTTAACACCGATAGACACGTTCCAGCACTGACCAATGTTGTGGTTAGGAGTCCAAGTCTTAGTGTTGCCGTTGATAGCCTTATTGGTAGAGAATGTAGCATATCCGTCGGCATCTACGCCCTTGTACTCAAGGATGCGTGCGTCGCTGCCAATCTCAGGATTGAGATACTTGCTTACGCCCCAGCTAGAGTTGAAGAAGTTGAGAACGTTCTTCATATCGAAGCTCAGCTGGATGGTGTGCTTGGTTTCGCCGGCACGGAATGTGAAATCGTGCTTGTAACCAAGGTCGATGCGGTGTACCCATGGGCTGTAAACACTGTAGCCCTCGGCATACTCGCCCTGATGCTTCTTCAGGTAGCTGTCTTTGTGAACGTAGTCCATGAAGCGGTCGCGATCGTTGTCGCTTACGAAACGGAACTCACGATTAGCAACCTGCTCATCGGTTGGGATGTAGATTGCATCGTAGTTGTAGCCGTCACCATTCATATCATTGCTAGTCATGTAAGAGTAGTTGTAACCTCCACGCCAGGTCTCATAGATGAGGCTGTAGTGGTTGCCGCTGCGGTCATGCAGAGTAGCGCTAGCGATGAAACGGTCGGGAGTTACATACTGCGAGTTGTGCAGACGAATGTTGTTAGGACCTTCCCAAGTGGGAACGTAGGTGAAGGCACTCTCGGCGGCCGAACCTGGCATACCGGTAACTTCCTTAGAAACGGTGTGAGTGTAAGAAGCCATGAGGCTTACCCAGTCGGCAGGCTTGGCAGTTGCCATGATGTTGGCGCTCCAGCCATAGCCCTTGCTGGTGTTCTCAAGGACGAATGCCTTAGTACCAGTGCGGAATCCAGCAGGATAGATAGGACGGTTGTCGGCACCGTTGAAGCGTGCAAAGCCACCTACGCTAGGAATTGACCAGTCACTGATAGAAACAGCGTTGATAGTCTTGTTGAAGATGAACTCACCGGTGAGCTCAAATGGGAACGATACTGGGATCGCGTAGTCGATAGCGATTGAAGTTTTCCACACCTGTGGCATCTTGAACTTAGGATCTACACCATTAACAGCCGAGGGAACAGTGCCGTCCTCAGGTCTAACGGTCTGTGGATAGCCCATGCTGAAGAGTTTCTGCTGCAGAGCATCGATAGTGGCATGTCCGTTAGCGTCGGTAACAAGACCGCCCTCAAAGAGGCTCATATCGGTGTTCTTAGAGTTGAGCTGAGCTTGGAATTGAACCATACCGCCGTTGGTAGGCATGTTGGTGAAGAATACCAGAGGCAGACGGCCAGAGAAGAGACCTGTTCCACCACGCACCTTAAGGCTCTTGTTGCCCATTACATCCCAGATGAAACCTACGCGAGGCGAGAAGGTGATGCTAGTCTTAGGCCACTTGCCAGTGTCGATGTTGCGAACATTGCCGTCATTGTCATAATAGTTAAGAGCCAAAATGGCCTGGTTGGTCATAAGGTCCTTGTTGTTGAAGAAGAGACCATCGATGCGGAGACCATAGGTCAATTTGAATTTTGGAGTCACGTTCCACTCGTCCTGACCATAGATACCAGCCTTGTTGAACTGAACGCGTGCAGCAGGAGCTTTCTCGCCGTCATAGCCGTAGGTCAAGCAAACAACCTCAGGAGCAGCGCCGTTGATGAAGTCGTCAACGCTCTGATAGCGGTAGTAGCCGCTACCGTTACGCATATACTGGTTGTCGGCCATCTGGTGCTCAAAGTTGATGCCGGCGGTAATCTTGTGGTTACCAGCATAGTAGGTGATGTCGTCCTTGACGTTCCAAATGGTGTTGTGAACGGCATTGTTCCAAGTAAAGAGCTCATAACCGAGGGCCATGTAGTTGCCGTTGGTGCCTGTGCCATCGAGGATGTCGATGAATGGGAACTCGCTGGAGTTGCTGCCACGCACGTCGTCAAGTTTTGACCAAGTTGCGAGGAACTGGTTTGACAGGTTGTCGGTCAAGCGGCTGTTCAAGACAAATGAGAGAGAGTGCACGATGTTCTGCATCGAGTACATAGAGTTGGCAAAAATCATTGAATATTGCGAAGTACGTGCATAGGCCGAGCGTGTGCCACCATCCATCGACGAAGCGTTAGCGGCATTCCAGATGTTGTTCTTAGTGTAGTTGTAACGCAATGCCAAGTGGTGGTCGCTATTGATGTTCCAGTCGATGCGGGCAAGCAGCT
>JAEEGF011851850.1_pt1 | contig 13560 bp, 4 predicted proteins | sample 9134171 | NCBI WGS metagenome assembly JAEEGF01 (sample SAMN16246542, study PRJNA631951) | gut metagenome | biome: gut microbiome; feature: rumen; material: AP-attached | host: Bos | place: Iran: Karaj | collected 2018-10
CTGGCAGTTTGCGTTTGAGAAACCCGAAACCGCCACCCATGGCTACAAGGTTTTCATGTTGGATTGGAGCGATGTGAAGGTACCGCACGACTGGGCCATCTACGGGCCGTTCAACCGCGAGAACGACATCCAAACCACAGCAGTCAAGGAGAATTTTGAAACGAAGCCGCGCGTCAAGACTGGACGCACGGGGGGACTGCCATACATGGACACAGCCCGCTATATGACCACGATTCACATTCCCGCCGATAGCCTAAAAAAAGGCACCCACTACACCCTGCTCTTCGATGGTGTGATGAGTGAAGCCCGCGTCTATATCAATGGCAAGCAAGTCATTTACTGGCCCTACGGCTACGCCTCCTTCCACAAAGAAATCACCCCTTACCTCACCGCTGGCGACAACGAAATTATGGTGCGCGTGAAAAACGAGCCACAATCGTCGCGCTGGTACCCAGGCGCGGGCATCTACCGCCATGTGCACCTCATCAGCACCGGTCCCGCCTACATCCCCATGTGGGGCACGCAAGTCACCACCGATGTCAGCCAAGACAGCGTTAAATTACATCTGAAATCCAAAGCGTTATCCAATAAAAAGCAAAAGATACAAGTAGTGATAGAACTTCAAGGTCATTATTTTATGCATCGAAAAGTGCTAAAGACCATCAACACGAAGGAGAGAGAGGTAGATGTCACTTTTAATTATCGTCTCGCCGACATAGGACTTTGGTCGCCCGAGCATCCCAACCTATATAATTTACGCATAGAGGTTTACGCTAACGGCAAGCTCAGCGATGTGCACGAAGAGAAGGTTGGCTTTCGCAAGGTGGAAATCATTCCCAATGAGGGCTTCGCCCTGAACGGGCAGGTGCGCAAATTCAAGGGCGTATGCCTGCACCACGACCAGGGGCCGTTAGGAGCCGTGGCCAACCGCGATGCCATCCGCCATCAGCTACTCATGATGAAGGACATGGGCTGCGATGCCATCCGCACCTCGCACAATATGCCTGCCCCAGAGCTGGTGGAGCTGTGCGACTCGATTGGACTGATGGTGATGTGCGAAGCCTTCGACGAGTGGGATGTGGCCAAATGCAACAACGGCTACCACCGCTTTTTCAATGTAGTGGAAGAAGGTCAGGACAAGACATGGGCCGAACGCGACATGGTGAATATGCTGCACCAGTATCGCAATCATCCTTCGATAGTGATGTGGAGCATTGGCAACGAAGTGCCTTCGCAATGCGATGAGAACGGCGCCCAAACGCTAAAATTCTTACAAGACATTTGTCACCATGAGGACCCTACCCGACCTGTAACTTGCGGTCTGAACAAGCCTAAATGCTTCTTACAGAACGGTTTTGCCAACGAACTGGAAGTACTCGGTATCAATTATCATTTATCATGGTACAAGCAGATTTACGAAACCCTGCCGCAGAAACTTATCCTCAGCGCTGAGACAGGCTCAACCGTCTCATCTCGAGGAGTTTATAAATTGCCCGTGCGACGCAATAACAACAGTCAGTTATTCAACGCTTTCAGCGCCAGCGGCGACAGCAAAGACTTCCAATGCTCGAGCTACGACATGGAGTACACCAGTTGGAGCAACACCCCCGACGACGACTTCGCCATGCAGGACGACCTGCCATGGACCATGGGGCAGTTTGTATGGACTGGCTTCGACTACATCGGTGAGCCCACGCCGTATGACAATGACGCATGGCCAGCGCATACCTCCTACTTCGGCATGGTCGATCTGGCCTCCATTCCCAAAGACCGCTTCTATCTGTTCCGCAGCGTCTGGAACACCGAAAAACACACGCTACACATCGTGCCCCACTGGAACTGGAACACAGGCGACACGCTGCCCGTGATGGTTTATACCGACTACCCTGAGGTTGAGCTAATTCTGAACGGCCGCACTCTGGGCCGCCAGCACAAGCTCACCGCCGAACAGGCTGCCGCCGACACCACTTGGGGCGTGCTACGCCGCTACCGAATGATTTGGGACAAAGTTCCTTACGAAGCAGGCGAGTTGAAAGCCGTGGCTTACGATAAGCAGAACCAACCCGTGATGGAAACGGTAGTCAGGACAGCCGGAGCACCGGCCCGCATTGAGCTGATACCCGAAAAGAGCGGCCAACTGACCTACGTGCGTGTGCGCATCACCGACAAAGACGGCAACGTCTGCCCCAACGCCGACAATTTGGTACACTTCAGCACCACTGGCACAGGGCGCTTTGTCTGTGCCGCCAATGGCGACGCCACCAACCTCGACCTCTTCCATCTGCCACAGCATCATGCCTTTAGCGGCCAACTAACCGCCATCGTGGAAGGCAAAGTCACGCTAACCGTGACGAGCGACGGATTGCAAAGTGCCAACATCAGCATTAAATAATATTTATTTACAATTATTTACACATGTAGCACTACTCGCATGTAGCTTTTAAACAATTTTCTTCGTTTATTTATTGAAGAGAAATCATTATCTTTGCCTTGTTTTTCAAAGCAAATAAATTAATCTATTTTTTATACTACTATGAAAAAAATTCTGTTTACCATTTTCCTGTCTATCATAGGATTATCTATGATGGCACAAGACGCTGTCACCCTTACTTTCACGGGAAAACGCGAAGACCAAAGTTTCCAACGTTTGGACAGCGTTGTCATCACCAACCTGACCAACAACTGGACAGAAACCATCTACTACCCTGACACTCTTTTAATTATGAACACCACGGGCATTACCAGTTTGGAAAGAGCCACCGGTAAGCCCAAACTATACCAAAACACGCCCAACCCCTTCCAAGGCGCTACTGACTTCAGTTTGTTGCTGAGTGAGGAAGAGCAGGTTTATATGACCATTTTTGACATTAACGGTAAGAGAATCGCCCATTTCCAGCAGACACTGCCGGCTGGCGAGCACCAGTTCCACGCCACTATGAGCACGCCGCAGACCTATCTGTTAGGCGTTGTAACCAAATACGGCAACACCTCCATCAAGATGGTGAACGTTGGTGGTGCAGGCTCAGACAACAGTCTCCAATATGTTAGCAGTCTGCCGCTGACAGAGGACATCTTCCGCAAACACACTAATTACCAGTTTGCTAACGGCAACCAGATGCAATACAAAGGATATGCCACCCAAACTGACGGTGTGAAGGAAGTTGTTCTTTCGAGCATGCAAAGTGGCAGCGAGACTATCACCTTCATTTTTCCCGAGGAGACTGGCGACGCCGACCTTCCCGAAGTACAAACGCTGACTGTTGACCGCGCCAGCGGCGGTATGGCAGAAGTAACATCCAAGATTTTGTCTGATGGTGGATCGCCCATCCTCGAGGCAGGCATCATCTGTAGTACCGATAGTATTCCCGGCGCCAACGCCACCATGTTCAAGACCCACTTCATTGCCAGCGATGGCACCTACTCCAGCGCAGCCATCAAACTTAATGATGACATGAAGTACATCAAGTATTACGTACGCGCCTACGCCCGTAACGCCATGGGCACAGCTTACGGCAACGCACTCACCTTCAATGTCAACAAGGACTTCCCTTGCAGCGACAAGGTGTTCGACGTGGACGGCAACGCCTACAATACCATTCAGATCGGCTCACAATGCTGGACTGCCGAGAACATGCGCACCAAGAGTCTGCCCGACGGCACCCCTCTGCTACCCTTGACCACCAGCGCTGAATACGAATATGGACGTTACTATTTCGAACAGAAAGACGCCCAAGGCAACTCAGAAATTTATTATCCGTGGTCAACTGCCAACAACTGGGTAAAAGCCCAACCCAACCAGTATATGCTGGCACAAGGCATCTGCCCCGACGGATGGCATGTTCCCACTTACAGAGAGTTTGCCATTTTGTGCACCACCATTGACCCCGCTTGGACTCCCGGAGCCATGGTTGCCAATGCTACGCAATCTGTACGCCCCAGCAACAACAAACTGGCCGTCAAGTTGGCTTGCCCCGACGCACGCTGGAAATGGTACCAAGGTCCTGGCTACACTGGCGACAGCACCGCCAGCACCGTGGTCAACACCCCTGGCTACAACTATTCTAACCACATCGTTGACCCCGATGCCAACTCTTCAGGTTTCAATGCCAAGCCCGCTGGATACTGGAAAGCCGGACAACTTTACTATAATGGTGCCGCCCAATTCTGGACATCTATTGGTGCTCCCACCTCTATCGGTCGTACGGTTAAAATTGCCTACAACGAAACCGGTATTATCCACTACTCCTACGCTGCAACCGCCAAAGAAGGTGCCAGTGTAAGATGCGTTTACGGCGATGGTGATCCTGACATTGCAGTTTATCCCACCTTGGAAGACCCCCAATCCTTCTCTATGATTTTCCTCTCCGACCCGCAATCATACAGCAAATTCAAACTCAACCAACCTATATTTGAGATGCAAACCGCCTGGACCGCCTTGGTACGCAACAGACTGAAAGTGCTTACCGCCCTGATTTCAGGTGACTTTGTAGAACAGAATGAAAAAGATGATCCTTACGTAAATGGCAGAATTGACCCCAGCGCCCAGAACCAGATGGACAAACGCAACGGCGACCAAACCTCAACCCAACAATGGGAGTCGGTATCGCGTGCACTGGAGACCTTGGACGATGTAATGCCATACGTTCCCTGCCAGGGCAACCACGACTGCGGTCCTTTGGCAGCCGAAGACCGCCGTTCAGAGCAACCCAAATACATCTATCCCGAACGTAACATGTTCAATGTTGAGCATATCGTTTCCATGTGCAAGAACTACCAAGGCTTAGAGACGATGGAGAATGTGGCTTTCGAGTTCAAGACCGAGACTTGGGGCGACCTGCTCATCATCGGCTTTGAGTTTGCTCCGCGCGATGAAGCACTGAACTGGGCTAAGAATCTTATCGAATCCGATAAATACAAGAACCACCGTGTCATCATCTTCACCCACTCCTTCCTGACCGAAGAAGGTAAAAGATACACTTCCGAAGGCTACACACTGCAGCCACGCAACTGGGCACAGGCAGTATGGGAGAAACTGGTTTATCCGTCAGAGAACATCGTAATGGTACTTTGCGGCCACTCGGGCGTACCTCCCACAATGAAAGCCACAGTTGATGCCACCGACTACTCCTGCACGGTATCGTACCGCGAAGACCCCGCAGCCGATGGCCATATCATCCCGCAAATGATGTTCAACGCGCAGTGCGCTGACGGCAGCTGGTACGGCAACGGCGGCGACGGCTGGATTCGTATTCTGGAATTCAAGCCCGATGGCGAAACTGTCAGCGTGAAAACCTTCTCACCGCTCTTTGCCCTGTCGCAACTGACCAAGTCGCAAGCATGGAGAACCCAAGATTACGACCAGTTCACCTTCAAAGTGTCGAAGCTGAACAATGAATAATGAATAATTTTAATGTATAATTAAGGTTGTAGAGACGCGATGAATCGCGTCTCTACTGCTTTCTGGTTCATCGACTACGCCTCATTCCGAGGCGGTGGTTGAGCTTGTCGAAACCACCGACGAAGGAATCCCTTTTCCGCTTTATAGTCATTTGTAAAAAAAAAGTTAATTTTGCATTCGATAACAACTATAAACTATCTTTGTATGTTTAAAACAATAAAAACCTTCACTATGAAAAATTTCATAATCTGTATCAATTTGATTTTCATTACGTTTGTTGCTTCGGCGCAGGAAACGGTGACGTTGACCTTCACTGGAGAGACCGAGAGCCATTCGTTCCAGCAACTCGACAGCGTGAAAATCGACAACTTGACGCGAGAGTGGACAGAAGTGGTCTATTACCCAGACACCTTGCTGATTTTGAACACGGTGGGCGTTCCACAATGGGACCGTGCCGGTGCCGCCAAACTATATCAGAACACCCCCAACCCGTTTGAAGGTATCACGCTGTTCAACCTCGTGCTGCCCGAACAGAAAAAAGTACAACTGGCCATTTACGACCTCAACGGTAAGAAGATGACCGAATATCGCCACACGCTGCCCGCGGGCGAACACCAGTTCCGTGCCAATCTCTCCTCTCCGCAAACCTACCTACTGAGCGCCCAAACCGACCACGGCACCACATCCATCAAGATGGTCAATGTGGGCAAATCCGACAGGTCGTGCCACATCGACTACCTCAGCAGTCTGCCGCTAACAGAGGAGATGACGCGCAAAGAGAGCAGCAGCACCTTCGCCAGTGGCGACCGGATGCAATACACCGGCTATGCCACGCAAACCGACGGAGTGAAGGAAGCCGTCATCACGCAAAACCAACATAGCAGCGAGACCATCCTCTTCACTTTCCCTGATGAAGTGCAGGAACCGCTTCTGCCTTTGGTACAGACACTTTCGGTGGACCGCGCCAGCAGCGGCTCGGCACAAATCTCTTCTAAAGCCGTTCCGCAAGATGAGACTCCCATCACAGAAGTGGGCGTCATCATCAGTACCGATACCATTTTTGACGAAAATGACCTCATCTTCAAAGGTGACACTATCGATGAAAACGGCATCTTCATCACCGAGGCCTATAAGTTGACCAAAGGTTTCAAATATGTCAAATTATATGCTAAAGCATACGCTATCAATGAAGTAGGAACCGCCTACGGCAATGTGCTTCCCTTCCTTCTCAACAACGATTTTCACTGCGGCGATTTGCTGTACGACATTGAGGATAATGTTTACCGCACCGTCAAAATCGGCCCCAACTGCTGGATGGCGGAGAATATGCGTTCCAAGACCTACGCCGACGGCAAGAAGCTGGAGCCACTGACTACTGATGCCGAATACACTTACGGCCGCTACTACTACGAACGCACCGACTCCATCGTGGGGCACCAAGTCTATTACCCGTGGTCAACCGCTTGCAACTTTTCTATCAATCAAACCGACCAGAATCGCCCTTTGCAGGGTATTTGTCCCGACGGCTGGCATGTGCCCAGTTACAAAGAGTGGGCCGACATGCTCAACGCGATTGACCCCGCCTGGAACCGCGGCACCATGGCCACCAACATCTCACAATATGAGCTACCCAGCAGCAACAAGCTGGCTGTCAAACTGGCCAATCCCGACTGCCATTGGGTGTGGTACAAGGGGCCCGGCTACACAGGAGACACCATGCATAGCCCAACGCCCAACACTCTTGGCTACAACTACTCAAATCACATCATCGACCCCGATGCCAATGCTTCGGGTTTCGATGCAAAGCCCTGCGGCTATTGGAAAAACGGCGACTTTTTCTACAATGGAGCCGCCCAGTACTGGACAGACATAGGCAGCACCGCTGGCATAGGACGCACCGTCAAAGTGGCTTTTAGCCTTACCGGCATCATGCACTACTCGTACGAGAAGACAGCCCGCGAAGGCTACAGCGTGAGATGCATCTGCGGCTCTGGCGATGACCCATCCATTCCCCTCTACCCTGAATTGCAAAACGACAGTTCCTTCTCCATGATTTTCCTCTCCGACCCGCAAGCGTACAACAAATCCAGTCTCTGCCAGCCGCTGTTTGAACTGCAAACGGCCTGGACGGCGCTGGTTCGCAACCGGCTGAATGTGATTGCCGCTTTAATTTCGGGCGATATGGTAGAAAAGAACGACTCGGAACATCCATACGTTGACGGCCATATCCACAGCAGCGCCCAAAACCAAACCGACCTGCGCAACGGCAATCAAAGTTCGCAACAGCAGTGGGAGTCGGTATCGCGCGCGCTGGAACGCCTGGACGATGTGATGCCCTACGTTCCCTGCCAAGGCAATCATGACTGCGGACCGTTGGCCGCCGAAGACCGCCGCTCCGAAATGCCCAAGTATTTTTATCCTGAGCGCAACCTGCTGAATGAAAAACATTTGGTATCGTTAGGCACAAACTATGAAGGCAAACAAACAATGGAAAATTCGGCCTTCGAGTTCCACACCGACACTTGGGGTGACTTGCTCGTCATCGGCTTCGAGTTCGCCCCACGCGACGAAGCCCTGAACTGGGCCCGTGAACTGATTGAGTCGGACAAGTACAAGAATCATCGCGTCATCATCCTCACTCACTCATTCCTAAAAGATAATGGCGAGCAGTACACCTCTGAGTCATACACCCTGCAGCCGCGCAACTGGGCCAAAGATGTATGGAACAAGTTGATTTTCAATTCAGAAAACATCGTAATGGTACTGTGCGGTCACTCTGGCAGTCCACCCTCCATCAAATCGACAGTGGCTGCCACCGACTACTCCTGCGCGGTGTCGTTCCACACCGACACGGCTGCCAATGGACGCAAGATTCCGCAGATGATGTTCAACGCCCAATGTGCTGACGGCAGTTGGCATGGCAACGGCGGCGACGGCTGGCTCCGTATTCTGGAGTTCATGCCCGACGGCGAAACCATATCTGTCAGAACCTTCTCACCCCTCTTCGCCCTGTCGAGAATCACCAAGTCGCAGGCCTGGCGCACCAAAGATTACGACCAGTTCACCTTCAAGGTGCCGAAACTAAAAATTGAAAATTGAAAACTGAAAATTGAAAGGTTGTAGAGACGCGATTCATCGCGTCTCTACTGCTTTTACCAATTGATTCTTCGGTCTTTCGGGTATTTCACATTGAAAGTGACAATGAACGTGCGCGTCTCGCCCGCTTTGAGTTCCAGTTCCCAAGTCAGCACACCCGTTTCGGTCTTGTTGTAGGTGGCCGAAGGCGAAACCTCTTGCAGTTTCACTTCAATTTCCTTGTCGTTCGAAATAGGATATTGCTCTTTTAACGTAAATTGCGCTGCCTTGGACAGGTTGTTCTTCACGGTAATCAAGTACGACTTGGTAACTGAGGTGCTGTTGCCCACCACCTTTGTACTGGTATAATCGCGACGAAGTTCACGCTTAACTGCAATACGCGGCTCGGTGGCCAACGTCAGCTGAAGGTTAGCTTCCGTAGCGTTGGGACGCAGGAAAGTCTTGCCCACGTATGTGTTGTTGTAGGTTACCGTGGCATAACCAGGCAGCAGATTGTACTTCTCATAATCCGACAGCGTGGCCATCAGATAAGTTTCGCCCGACAGTTTGGGAATGCTGTAATAGAAATACTTAGCCTTCACATCATACGATTTCAGGTCGATGAGCTGCACTTTGCCATTGCCAGCGATATTGTAGGGCACGGCAATCTCGTAATTGACATACACCTCCTGCTCGTCCACATCTACATAATCATCCATCAACAGCGGAGCACCACCCTCCTTAACTTGCATTCCATCAACCATTTGTGGAGCAGCAGCCTCTTCCGCGTAAGTAATCGTGTTAGATCTGGCAGAGATATAGCCCTTCGACAACTGATGGGCACGAACAAACGAGAGAAACCACGAGCTAAAGACAGGCGCCTCTTTCGAGCGATTAGGGGTAGCATTCGACAGCGTGAGTTTCACATTGTTCCAATCGAGGCCAGTGGTCTGCTTCACCTGTGCCTTGGCTTGCATAGCAATGGGCTTGTCCATCGATACAATGTTGATGTCGTAGCAAGGCGTCCATGAAGCGGTGGGCGTGAAGTAAGTCACCGTGAAGGTGGTGGTCACTCCGCTGGGCACGGTGGCCGCCAATGTCACAATGCCTGTGCGCTGCTTGTTCTGCAGCATATCCTGATTCAACTGTTGTGTCAGTCGCTTAATCTGGTCGTTCAACTCGGTAATTTTCCGATTGTCATTGTCGATATTCTTCTGAATACCAGCCGCTTTCGCTTTAAAAAGCTCCATATTGGCGGTAATGTCGGCAGTGGAGACGAGAGCATCTTTGCCCTGCATATTATTGAGCGTTCCATCCGACAAGATTTTCAGCAGATGCGTGTTCACAGCCAAGTCGTTCTTCGCATCTTGCAGCTGGCGACGGAAGGTTTCCAGCGTATCGTTCATCTTTTTGACACGGACACTTTCTTCCTTCTTCATAATGAAATCGTTAGAAAATTCGGCAGCCGAAATAAGCACGCCATTGGCAGAAACTTTCAAACTACCGATTTCGATATCAGGACTGAGTCCCTCGATACAGATGTCTTGCGCACCGCTTTTCAGCGTGGCGGTGGCAGTGTGCGTTAATGCGGCACCGTTAAGATAGACGGTAGCCTTATTCAACTTGGCCGAAATGCGCGTCTGGGCATTAACAGAGAACGAGATGGATGTGACCACCGCAATGAGCAGACACAGAAAAAGATTCTTTTTAATCATATCAGTAAAATTTTGGAATAACAATGTTCCATTGACAATAACATCAATGCAATAGTTTAATGACGCAAAATTGACTTTATTTCATAAATAAAAATTCCATACAAAAATAACGGGAAGAAGGCACGATTTATTATTGGAAATACCATCAAACAATCCCAATTCTACCTATTCGGTGTATCCCAAACTTTAGTCTGGATGCAATGAATCGTCTGCATCATGTTTTCTATTCTTAATACAAAATCCCCTTCTTCAATTCGCCAGCGACCGTCTGCACCGACAAATGCGAGATTTTGAGCCGGCAAGTGGAAGGTTATTGTCTTCTGTTCCCCAGGCTGCAATTCCACTTTGGTAAAATCGCGCAGTCGGCGGTTGTCAGGCGTAATAGAGGCCACCAAATCGCTGGAATAGAGTAATACTGCCTCTTTGCCAGTAACAGCGCCCACATTCTTCACATCCACCGACACAGTCAGCATATCATCGGCGGTAAAACTCTTTGTATCAACCACTAAATTACTGTACACGAAATCGGTATAGCTCAGTCCATAGCCAAACGGCCACTGCCATGCCACCACGGCATCGTAGTTATAGTCGCCTTCCATCGTCTTTACCTGCTCGCTAACTTTAAAGTCGTAAGTAATTTGTGACGAGAGTTCGCTAGGATAAGTATAGGGCAACTTGCCCGAGAAATTGGCTTTGCCCGACAGCAGGCCAGCCAATGCATCGCCACCATAATTTCCTGGCAACAAAATATTTACCACTGCCTTTGACATCGGCACTATGTCGGCTATGATGCGCGGGCGACCTTCGTTCAAAATCAGAATGATGGGTTTGCCCGTTTGGGCTAATGCTTTCACCAAATCACGCTGGTTTTCCGAAAGCCGCAAGTCTGTCAGATTGCCGGGCGTTTCGCAGTAGCTATTTTCACCGACACAAGCAATGATGACATCCACATTGGCGGCGACAGAAACAACCTTATCTATTTGAGGTTCATTCTCTTCAAAGTATTTTCCTTTCTTGTAGGTCACCCCTTCTTCCAGCACCACTTTATCGTTGCCAAACTCGTTGCAAAGGGCCTCATAAATGGTATTGAAATTTTCTGAAACACCAGGCATATCAGCCCCTTGCCAAGTGTACGACCACCCACCATTCAGGCAGCGCATCTGGTTGGCATTAGGCCCTGTCACCAAAATTCTGGTTCCTTGTTTCAAAGGCAGAATATCGCCCTCATTTTTCAGCAGCACCATTGATTCTTCGGCTGCTTTCAATGACTGATTGACAAATTTTTCAGAACCAAAATCGGCATAATCAACATTTGCTTTCACAGGATTGTCGAACAAGCCCAAGCGATACTTCACCCGCAGAATACGGCGCACGGCGTCGTCAATGCGCGCCTGACTCACCTTTCCTTCTAATACTAACTCTTTCAACAGAATACAAAAGTCCACCTCATACGGATCCATCGTCATATCGACACCGGCATTGACAGCAATTCGGATGGCTTCTTTCTTATCCTTCGCTATATGCTCTCTCGTCCACAAACTGTTTATATCCTGCCAATCGGTGATGATCATTCCATCCCATTGCAAATCCTCTTTCACCCATTGTGTCAAATACTCATAGCTGGCGTGCAGCGGCACCCCGTTCACGCTGCCCGAGTTGACCATCAGCGTCAGCGCACCCGCTTGGATGGCAGCCCTGAATGGTTCGAAATACTTCTCTCTCAAAATATTAGGCGCCATATAGACGGGAGTCCTATCCTTGCCGCTGACCGGCGAGCCGTAGGCGAAATAGTGCTTGATGCAAGTCGCCACATTGTAAGGACCCAAATGGTTCGGGTTATCGCCTTGATAGCCGCGAACTTGCGCTTCCGCCATACGGGCATTCACCACGGCATCTTCGCCAAAGCTTTCCCAAAGACGCGGCCACCGCGGGTCGCGACCGAGGTCCAGCGTGGGGTTAAACACCCACGGACAGCCGCTGGCGCGACTTTCATAGGCCGTAATGTGGGCGCCTTCTTCAGCCAAAGCAGTATTGAACGAAGCCGCCATGTTGATGGGCTGCGGAAAGAGTGTACCTTCTTGGATAAAGGCCGTTCCGTGATTGTGGTCATTCCCATAAAGCACTGGAATACCAATATGTTTCACAGCCTTCTGCTGGATCAAAGTAATCCATTCCAGCCATTGCGCACGCGTTTCCGCATAATTGCCCGAAACGCCCAACACCGAGCCGACATAATACTTGGCAAAGAGCGTATCCAACACCGACTCATCCAACTTCATCGCATCTACATACCGCCACTTGGGCTTTCCGTTCACCATATCGGGCACACTAAACCGATTGACTTTCAGTTCCAGCATCTGCCCTATCTTCTCTTCCAAAGACATTCGGGAGAGCTGCCGCTCAATGCGTCGCTCCATAGCCATATCCTTCTGTATGGCTGGAGTTTGCGCCTGCGCACAAAAAGATATAACGATCAATAAACAGACTATGACTTTTTTCATCTTTTTTAAATTCAAAATTCAAAGATCAAAATTCAGAAAGACTTTAGTTATTTGAAATCTGAATACTGAATTTTGAATTTATTTCTTAATCGGCTTATAATCAAGTGTTTCATTATCTCCAAAAATCTGTCGACTGCCGTAATTCCAACCATAGAAATCGTACAGTTTACGCAGAGAGCCCATACGGCGGCAGAAATCGTTAAAATCACGGTTGTCGTAAGTCCAGCCCACTTCCGAGAGAGCAGCATAGCGCGGCAGGAACATATAGGTCACCTCATCCATATTGCAAGCGTACTCAGTCCAAGCGTTGCTCTGAACGCCCCAAATCTGTTTCTTCTGGTCATCGGTCAGACCTTTGTAGGGATCGAAGCTATAGGCCGTGTCGATAGGAATATAATGACCGTAGCCGGGTTGCTTGATGCTGTCGGGCGATTGGAAATAGTCGAGATAGCAGTGCGACAACGGGCACATAATCATACGGTTACCATTTTCCATGGCAATATTGGCCATATCATCGTAGCGCCAGTGCATGATGATAGCAGTCTTGGAAACGCCACCTTGCACAATCTCTTCCCAGCCAATAATCTCACGGCCATGAGCATTGAGGAATTTTTCAATCGTATCCATCACAAACGTTTGCAGTTCAAACTCGTCCTTCAAGCCTTCGGCTTTGATGCGAGCCTGACATTTGGGACACTCCTTCCACTCGTCTTTCGGACATTCATCACCACCGATATGGAAATATTTATAGGGGAACAATTCCATCATCTCGGTCAGCACATTTTCCAAGAATTCGTAAATCTCGTCGTTGCCTGCGCAGAGCACCTCTTTCGAAACGCCCCACTTGGTGCGCACTTCGTATGGATAATCG
>JAEEGF011373570.1_pt1 | contig 13559 bp, 8 predicted proteins | sample 9134171 | NCBI WGS metagenome assembly JAEEGF01 (sample SAMN16246542, study PRJNA631951) | gut metagenome | biome: gut microbiome; feature: rumen; material: AP-attached | host: Bos | place: Iran: Karaj | collected 2018-10
TCGGTGGCGTTCCACTCGTCCTGGGCATAGATACCGGCTTTGTAGAACTGTACACGGGCGGCAGGATACTTCTCGCCGTCGTAACCGTAGGTGAGACAGACCACCTCAGGGGCAGCGCCGTTGAGGAACTCGGTCACGGAGTTGTAACGATAGTAACCGGTACCGTTACGCATATACTGGTTGTCGGCCATCTGGTACTCGAAGTTGATACCTCCGGTAACCTTGTGCTTACCAACATACCAGGTGAGGTCGTCCTTTACGTTGGCAACGGTGTTGTGCACAGCGTTGTTCCAGGTGAAGAGTTCGTAACCCAGGGCCATGTAGTTATTGGCGCTCTCGCCTTCCTTGCGGACGTCACCGTCCAGGATGTCGATGAAGGGGAACTCCTCGGAGTTGGTGCCACGGATATCGTCCAGCTTGGAGAAGGTGGCCAGGAACTGGTTGGAGAGGTTGTCCGTGAGACGGCTGTTCAGATCCAGGGACCAGGTATTCACGATGTTCTTCATGGAATACATGGCGTTGGCGTAAGACATGGAGTACTGGGACATACGGGCACCGCTCATACGGGTACCACCATCCATGGAAGAACCGTTGGGGCTGTTCCAAACGTTATTCATAGTGTAGTTGTAACGCAGGGCCAGGTGGTGCTTCTGGGTAATATTCCAGTCAAGGCGAGCCAGGATCTTGTAGTTGCTCTCATTGGCGGGGAAATCGGTCCAGGAACCAGTGTCATAACCGTACTTGCTCTTCACATGTTCGGACACTCTCTTGAGGTCTGCGTTGGTGGTGCGGGAAATGTAGGCATCTGCATTGGCCTTACCGTCCTCAGAGCCCTTCCAACGGTTCACGATAGAAGGAACCTTGGACATTTCTGCGTTAACAAAGAAGAAGAGCTTGTTCTTGACGATGGGGCCGCCGAAGGTGAAGCCATAGGTGGTGCTGCGGTTCTTTTCGCGGGCACCGGCAATCTGCTCACCGTACACGGTGTCACCCTGCAGGAACTCGTTCTTGTGATATACATAGGCCGTACCCTTGAAGGTGTTGGTACCGGACTTGGTGATAGCGTTAACACCGCCACCGATGAAGTTGGTCTGGCGAACATCGTAAGGGCTGATAACAACCTGGAGTTCCTCGATAGCGTCGATGGAGATGGGGTTACCACCGCCAGGGAGGTTGGAGGACAGACCGAAGTTGTTGTTGAAGTTGGCACCGTCAACGGTGAAGTTGGCGGTACGGCCATCGGAACCGGCGAAGCTCATACCGTTACCGCCGTAAGGAGAAAGGCGGGTAACATCGGTGATGCTGCGGTTCACAGTAGGGATGGCAGTGATCTGACCATTGTTGATGTTGGTCACGGCGCCGGTGCGCTCCTGGGCGGCGAACTTGGAGGTAGCGTCTGCTACAATCACAGTGCCCTCGAGGAACTCGGAAGACTCGGCGATTTTGGCATTCAGGCTGAACGTCTCGGCCAGCTGGAGGGTAATGCCGGTATAGGTGGCCTCCTGGTAACCCAGGCAGGTGAAGTCCACCTTGTAGGGACCGCCGGGACGCATACCCTGGATGGTATAACGGCCATCGGCGTTGGTTACTGCGCCATAGACGGTACCGGAAGGCTCGTGCAGGGCCACGACGGCAGCGCCGATGACAGGTTCGCCGTTCTGGTCTACCACGCTACCGGAAAGGGAGGACGTGGTCACCTGAGCAAAGGCGACAACACCCGCAAACATGGTAATGAATGCGAGCGAAAGGCTTTTAAAAGCTTGTTTCATAAACGTTTGAAAAATAAATATTGATACTAACAGTATTTACCCAACTAATGGAACGCGCAAAGATACTAAGAATTCAGAAAATAAAAAAGCGAACTCCTAAGAATTCGCTGAAAGTCAATCTAAAGATTGAAAGCCTTTTGGATGGCCGGAACGCTGTCCAGCAGTTCCCAACCAAAGAATTGGACAATTTTCTCTTTTCCCTGCACTTTTACCATCTTCTGGAAAGGCTTCCGGCCCATATGCCCATAGGCGGCCGTGGGGGCGTAAATGGGATTCTTGAGCTGGAACTTTTTAATGATGGCGGCGGGCCGAAGGTCAAACAGTTCCTGCACCTTGGCGGCAATCTCACCGTCGGACAGGCCTTTGGCTGCGGTGCCGTAAGTATCTACGAAAACGCTCACGGGCCGGGCCACGCCGATGGCATAAGCCAGCTGGACCAGGCACTCGGAAGCCACACCGGCGGCCACCAGGTTCTTGGCAATATAGCGGGCGGCATAGGCGGCGCTGCGGTCCACCTTGGACGGGTCCTTTCCGGAGAAAGCTCCGCCGCCGTGGGCGCCCTTGCCACCGTAGGTGTCCACGATGATCTTTCGGCCCGTAAGACCGGTATCTCCGTGAGGGCCGCCAATCACGAACTTGCCCGTGGGGTTCACGTGCAGCACATAGTCGTGGATGAGCGCGGCCGTCTGCTCCGGGAGTTCGGCCTTCAGGCGGGGAATGAGGATGGTCTCCACATCCTGGCGGATCTTGTTCTGCATAGCCTCGTCCACCTTGGCCTGACCGTACTGGGCCACGGCTTCCTCATAGGTCATCTTGCCCAGGCTCTCGGGCACGAACTCGTCGTGCTGGGTGCTCAGGACTATGGTGTGGACCTTCACCGGCTGGTGGGTCTCGCCGTCATATTCGATGGTGAACTGGCTCTTGGCGTCGGGTCTCAGATAGGGCATCAGGGACAGTTCGTTGTGGCGGATATCGGCCAGAATCTCAAGGGCTTTGTGGCTCAGATACAGCGGGAGGGGCATATAATCCTCGGTGTCCTGGCAGGCGTAACCGAACATCATACCCTGGTCGCCGGCGCCCTGCTCCTCTTCCGTGGCGCGCTCTACGCCGCGGTTGATGTCGGCGCTCTGCTCGTGCAGCGCGCTCAGCACGCCGCAGCTGCTGGCGTCAAACATATAGTCGGCCTTGGTATATCCGATTTTGCGGATGGTGTTGCGGACGGTGTTCTGGATATCTACGTAAGCTTCGGCCTTGACCTCTCCCATCACCACCACCATACCGGTGGAGCAGAAGCTCTCGCAGGCCACCTTGGCCTCCGGGTCCTGCTTCAGGAATTCGTCCAGGATAGCATCGGAAATCTGGTCTGCCACTTTGTCGGGGTGACCTTCGCTAACCGACTCACTAGTAAACAAATAGTTTTTAGCCATAGATATAAAAAAATTAGCCCCGAGCATATGCGGAGGCTAAAAACACAAAACACTGATATGAAATGTAATTTTAGCATTTTTTAACGTGGTTGCAAGCAGCCAAATCTATCCACATATGTTTTTGGGGCTGCAAAGGTAGTAAAAGTTTTTCGCTTTGCAAAAAAATTTTACGGTCGCACCCAATGAATTTGTACTCCATCTCGTTCCATACCGCGGAACCAGGTCATCTGGCGCTTGGCAAACTGATGGATGGCATTACCCAGGGCCACCACCATATCCTCGTAGGACAACTGGCCCAGTACATACTGGGTAACGAACTTATATTCAAGGCCGTAATAGAGAAGATCTTCCGGCGGAACGGTCTTTAGCAGGGTGCGGATTTCCTCCACCAGGCCTTCCTGCAGGCGCTCTTCCAGGCGGCGGTCGATGCGGGCCACCCGCTCCTCCCGGGTTACGAGCGTCCCTATATAATAAGGTTTGCGCGGGAGGGCGTCGTCCGGTAACCCGTTCTGTTTCTCGAACTTATACGCCCGTGTCACGGATTCTATGTACAGGCCGGAGCCTCCGCAGAGGATGGGAATGGCGCCGCGGCTCCGGATATCGGCATACGCCTTGGCAAAGGCCTCCTGGTACTGGTAAATGTTGAATTTGCTGCCGGCCGGCACAATGTCAATCAGGTGATAGGGCACGTCTCCGTACTCCCTGAGGTCCTTCCCCGTGCCGATGTCCATACCGGTATACACCTGGCGGGAATCGGCCGAAAGAATTTCTGCCGGGGCCAGGGCCTTGGCCAACTGCACGGCATAGCGGGTTTTGCCGGAAGCCGTGGGCCCCACCACGCAGATGAGGTCTATGTCCCCGGCATCATACGCCCGGGCCAGGGCGGCGGGATCCACCACCTCGGGGTCTGGCAGTTTGGCCATGGGCGGAATGCCCGGACGGTCCGGAAGTAACTCGGTTTTGTTCACGGAGGCGAAATTACGAAAAAAGTGCTACCTTTGCAATCCTATGCCCAAAGCCAAGAGCACCATACAGATCAAAAACCGCCGGGCCTCGTTCGATTACGAGTTCCTGGAGACCTATACCGCCGGCATCCAGCTGGTGGGAACGGAGATCAAGTCCATCCGGGCGGGCAAGTGCTCGCTCCAGGATGCCTATTGCTTTTTCGTGGGCAGGGAGCTCTTTGTGCGGGGAATGAACATCGCCCAGTATCACTGGGGAAGTTGGAACCAGCACGAGGCCGTGCGGGACCGCCGTCTCCTTCTTAACCGCAAGGAACTGAGGCATTTGCAGCAGGCCGATAAACAGAAAGGCCTCACCATCGTAGCCGTAAAACTCTTCATCTCGGAAGGCGGTTTCGCCAAGCTGGTCATCGCCCTGGCGAAGGGTAAGAAAGAGTACGACAAGCGCCAGTCCATCAAGGAAAAGGACGTGCGGCGCGAAATGGACCGCGGGGACTATTGATGAACAAAACCGAACTGCTCCCCGACCGCCCCGGCATCCCGCCAATGGCCAAGCTCCCGGATCCCGAGACCATCGATCCGGCAGCACTCTTGGATGCTTACCGCCGCGGAGAGATCGATCTCATCTGCGTTCTGGGCCCCACCGCTTCAGGTAAAACTCGCTACGCGGTGCAGTTGGCGCACGCGTTGAAGGGGGAAATTCTTTCGGCCGATTCCCGGCAGATTTATCGAAACATGGATATTGGGACCGGAAAGGACCTCCGCGAATACGGCGACATTCCCTATCACTTGATAGACATCGTTCCCGCCGGGGAGAAATTCAATATCTACCAGTATCAATCGGCCTTCGCTGAAGCATATGCGGAGATAAGGAGCCGCGGCGTCATTCCCATCCTCTGCGGCGGGTCGGGCCTGTGGATCGAGAGCGTGACCCGTGCCTACAAGTTCGAAAAGGAGAACGGCGTCCCGGCCGAAAAGCTCCCGCAGCACGTATATTATATAGGTACGCTGGTCACCCGCGAAGAGCGTGTCGCGCGCATCGACCGGCGGCTGGAAGAGCGTCTGCAGGAAGGCCTGGTGGAGGAAATCCGAGGCCTCCTGGACAGCGGCATCAAGGCCGATGACCTCATCTATTATGGCCTTGAGTATAAGTTCGTTACGCAGTATGTCCTGGGCCAGCTCAGCTACGACGATATGGTAGTTGCTCTGGGTAACGCCATCCACCAGTTCGCCAAGCGCCAGATGACCTGGTTCCGCGGGATGGAACGCGACGGGGTGCGCATCCACTGGGTAAAGCCCTAGACGGTACCGCTGGAAAATCGGCAAAAAATGATTATTTTTGCAGGATAAACGCACGCGGGCACCCGCCGACGGGCCCGCAGGATATAACAAGCATATGACAGCTAAAGAGATTCGCCAGAAATACCTGGACTTCTTCGCCTCCAAGGGCCACACGGTGGTGCCCAGCGCCCCGATGGTCATCAAGAATGACCCTACGCTTATGTTCACCAATGCCGGGATGAACCAGTTCAAGGACATCTTCCTGGGCAATACCGCGCCCAAATTCCCCCGGGCGGTGGACAGTCAGAAGTGCCTCCGCGTGAGCGGCAAGCACAACGACCTGGAAGCCGTGGGCCACGACGGAAGGCACCATACGATGTTCGAAATGCTGGGCAACTGGAGCTTCGGCGATTACTTCAAGAAGGAAGCCATCGACTGGGCCTGGGAACTGCTCACGGAAGTCTATAAGATCGACAAGACCAAGCTTTACGCCACCGTCTTCGAGGGCTGCCCGGAAGAGGGTACCGCCCTGGACACCGAGGCGCAGCAGGCCTGGCTGCAGCATCTCCCGGCGGACCACGTGCTCACCGGCAACAAGCACGACAACTTCTGGGAAATGGGCGACACCGGCCCCTGCGGCCCGTGCAGCGAGATTCACATCGACCTTCGGCCGGATGAGGAAATCGCCAAAAAGCCTGGCCGGGAGCTCGTGAACACGGACAACGACGACGTCATCGAGATCTGGAACCTGGTGTTTATGCAGTACGAGCGCAAGGCCGACGGTCACCTGGAGCCCCTCCCGGCCAAGAGCATCGACACGGGAATGGGCTTCGAGCGCCTGTGTATGATCCTCCAGGACAAGAAGAGCAACTACGAGACGGACGTCTTCTCCGGCCTCATCGGCCAGGTGGAAGCCTTCTCCGGCCACAAATACGCCGAGGGCGGGAACGTGGAAGTGGCGATGCGCGTGATCGCGGACCACATCCGCGCCATCGCCTTCTCCATCGCCGACGGGCAGCTGCCCTCCAACGTGAAGGCCGGCTATGTCATCCGCCGCATCCTCAGAAGGGCCGTCCGCTACGGCTACACCTTCCTGGGCTTCAGCGAGCCTTTCCTGTGCCGCCTCATCCCCCAGCTGGTGGCCGATATGGGCGAAGCCTATCCCGAATTAAAAGCCCAGCAGCAGCTCATCCAGAACGTGATCAAGGAAGAGGAAAACGCCTTCCTGCGCACCCTGGACCGCGGTATCCGGATGCTGGAAGACAATATGGCCAAAAACGCCGGAACGAAAGTGATTCCCGGCACCGACGCCTTCGTCCTCTACGACACCTACGGCTTCCCCATCGACCTGACGGAACTCATCGCCGCGGAAAAAGGCTACACCGTGGACCTCGAAGGGTTTAACGTGGAACTGGGCAAGCAGAAGGAGCGCGCCCGCAACGCCACCGCCAACGAATTCGGCGACTGGATGGTCTTCGAGGAGGCCGATGTGGAATTCCTGGGCTACGACGCCCTCAGCGTAAAAGGCGCCCGCCTGCTGAAGCAGCGCACCGTCAAGCAGAAGAACAAGGAATACTTCCAGCTGGTCTTCGACCGCACTCCCTTCTATGCCGAAATGGGCGGTCAGGTGGGCGACACCGGCTATATCGAAGGCGAAAACGGGGAGCGCATCCAGATTCTGAACACCGTCAAGGAAAACAACCTCACCATCCATCTGGCCGAGCGTCTGCCTTCCTGCAGCACCCAGACCTTCTCCCTGGCGGTAGATGGTGTCCGCAGACAGAACATCCAGAACAACCACAGCTGCACCCACCTGCTGCATCAGGCCCTCCGCGCGGTACTGGGCACGCACGTGGAGCAGAAAGGCTCCTTCGTGGGCCCGGATTACTTCCGCTTCGACTTCTCCCACTTCCAGAAAATGACCGACGAAGAGCTTCGGGACGTGGAAACCCGCGTGAACCAGCTCATCCGCTCGGACTTCCCGCTGCAGGAAAAGCGCGACGCCACGATGGACGAGGCCCGCGCGATGGGCGCAATGGCCCTCTTCGGCGAGAAGTACGGGGACGTGGTCCGCGTGGTCCGCTTCGGCGACAGCGTCGAGCTCTGCGGCGGCACGCACACGCCCAGCACCGGCACCATCGGCCTCTTCAAAATCGTCTCCGAGAGCGCCGTAGCCGCCGGCGTACGCCGCATCGAGGCCGTCACGGGCGGCCGGGCCGAGGAACTGGTCCACCATATGGAGGACCTCCTGAAGAACCTCAAAAATCTGATGAACAACGTCCCGGACCTGCAGGCCGCCGTGGAGAAACTGGTCCTGGAAAATGCCGATGCCAGGAAGCAGCTGGAAGCCGTGGCGGCCGAAAAAGCCGCGGCCCTGGCTGCCAGACTGGAGGCATCGGCCGAAGTGGTCGGCGGCATAAAGCTGGTCCGCTTCGACAGTTCCATCGATCCCGCCATCGCCCGCAACGTGGCCCTGCTTTTGCAGAAAAAGGTGGAGAATTTCGTCCTCGCGGGCGCCTTCGCCTATGACGGGAAACCCAACCTGATCCTGATGTACTCGAACGATCTGGTGGCCAAAGGCAAGAACGCCGGCAAGGACATCCGCGAGGCCGCCAAGGCCATCCAGGGCGGCGGCGGCGGACAACCCGGCCTCGCCACGGCCGGCGGCCGCCTGGTGGAAGGTCTCCCGGAAGCCCTGAATAACTTGATAAGTATTGCAACCAGCTAAAAAGCGCTCTGCAGAGCGCTCGGCCAGAGGCCGCGGGGGGTGGTAGGGGGCAGCGCCCCCTCAGAAGAAAAAGAGCGAGAGCCTTGCGCGTATGAAAAAACTCGACCAGTTTATCCTGAAATCCTTCGTGGGACCGTTTTTCGCGATCCTCGCGATTGTCACGTTCATCCTGGCCCTGCAGTTCCTGTGGGTGTACATCGATGAACTGGTGGGCAAGGGCCTGGATTTCAAGGTTATTCTGGAGTTTATGATGTGGGGCAGCTGCCAGACGCTCCCGATGGCCATTCCGCTGGCCACCCTGCTGAGCGCGATGATGACCCTGGGGGATATGGGCGAAAAGTTCGAGCTCACGGCGATGAAGGCCGCGGGCATCTCGCTCACCCGCGTCCTCATTCCGATGACCATCGTGGGCGTTTTCATCGCCATCGGCGCCTTCTTCGCGGGCAACAAGCTGGTCCCCTATTCCATCAACCAGATCTATACGATGCGCGACGACATCGGCCGCACCAAAAGTGAGATCAAAATCCCCACGGGAACCTTCTACGACGGCATCGAGGGCTATATCCTCCGCGTGGAGCACCGCGACAAAAAGACCGGGATGATGTACGACATCCAGGTCTACGACCACTCGGACCGCCGGGGGAACAACCGCCTCACGGTGGCCGACAGCGGCATCATCCGGATGTCCAAAGCGAAGGACTACCTCACCTTCCAGCTGTACAACGGGGTGAACTACCAGGAGGAGAACGTGCGCAAATACCGCGACACCACCCTTTCCCTCCGGCGGGTCCGCTTCCAGAACCAGGAACTGGTGATTCCCCTGGAAAACTATGCCTTCCATCACTCGGACAGCGCCCGCTACAGCGACCAGGTGAGGGCGATGAGCCTCAAGTCCCTCCACCACGGACAGGACTCGCTGATGAACCTGGTCTATGCCGGAACGGAGCGGCACGTGCGGGAATTCCTGCGGCAGACCTACATCGACCACCGCGACCAGCTGGACACCACCTGGAACCAGACGCCGCGCACCGTTCTGGATCCCCCCTCCGAGAGCCGCTGGCATTCCATCGCCGACAAGAAACGCGGCCTGGACGCCGCGGCGACTGCGGCCCGGCAGTACGAAGTCCTGGCCCGGGGACAGACGATGGAGTCCTACGACTATACCTACCTGATTTACCGCACCGACGTGGAGATTTGGAAAAAGTACGCCCAGGCGCTGGCCTGCCTGCTGCTCTTTTTCATCGGCGCGCCCGTGGGAGCCCTGCTCAAAAAGGGCGGCCTGGGGGCTCCGGCCGTCATTTCGATGCTCTTCTTCGTGCTGTACTGGGTGATCGACATCACCGGCGAGCGACTGGCCAACAACGGCGCCGCCAGCGCTTTCATCGGCAAGTTCATATCGGCCTTCATCCTCGCGCCCATCGGCGCCTGGCTCACCGTGAAAGCCGTGAAGGACGCCAGCCTGTTCAACCTGGACGGCGGCAAAATCTGGTGGCGCCGCATCAAAAGTAAATTTTTCCGTATGTTCCGCAAGACACGCATCGTCTATATGGGCACGCCGGAGTTCTCGGTGGGCCCGCTGGAAGCTTTGTTGAAGGCCGGCCACAAGGTGGTGGGCGTAGTCACCGCTCCGGACAAGCCGTCCGGCCGCGGACTCAAGATGAACGAGAGCGCCGTGAAACAGTATGCCGTCGCACACGACCTGCCGCTGCTCCAGCCGGAGAAGCTCAAGGACGAGGCGTTTTTGAAGGCGCTGGCCGCCTGGAAGGCCGATTTGTTCGTGGTGGTGGGCTTCCGGATGCTGCCGGAAGTGGTGTGGACAATGCCCAAGTTGGGCACCTTCAACCTCCACGCCGCCCTGCTTCCGCAGTACCGCGGCGCCGCGCCCATCAACTGGGCGGTAATCAACGGCGAGAACATCACCGGTGTCACCACCTTTATGATCGACAAGAACATCGACACGGGCGGAATCATTCTGCGGTCCGAGTGCCACGTGGAGCCCACGGACACGGCCGGCGACGTACACGACAAACTGATGGAACTGGGCAGCGACCTGGTCCTGGAGACCGTGGAAGGTCTTGTGCAGAAGAATGTCGAATTACGCGTCCAGCGCAGTTTCATCCAGGGATCGGAGCTGCTGAAGCCGGCCCCGAAACTCACCAAAGAGCTCCAGCATATCGACTGGAGGGATACCACAAAGCACGTTTACAATCTCATCCGCGGCCTGTCCCCGTTCCCGTGCGCCTTTACGGAGTTGGTGAGCGCCGGTGCGCTTCCGGAGGGGACAACCCCTTCGGTCGCTGAAAAGAAGGCCGATGCTCCCTCAGGGGTGTCGCCCTCCGGAGTCGCCCCTCAGCAACTGAAGATCTATTTCGGCGAAATGCGTTTCGATTTGCCCAAGGCCGAACCCGGAACGGTGCTGAGCGACGGAAAGACCTACCTGGCCATCGCCACCGAGGACGGTGCCGTCGCCGTCACGGACCTGCAGCTCGCCGGCAAGAAGCGGATGGACGTGAAGTCCTTCCTGCTGGGCTTCCGCAACCCCACGGCTTACAAGGCCACCCAGGGTACTTCCAAGGCCGAAATGGCCAAAGCCGCCCCGAAGGAAGATGAATAGCCTCGTCATTCTCTGCAACGGCGCCTTCCCCACGGAGGCCTATCCGCTGTATCTGCTGGATTCCGCGGAGGGCGTGGTGTGTTGCGACGGAGCCTTGGCAAAATGGCTTTCCAGGACACCGTCGGCCCGGCCGCTCGCGGTAGTGGGCGACATGGATAGCCTGTCCGCCGAGTTGCAGGAGCGTTTTGCCGATGTCCTTTTCCATGAGACCGAACAGGACTTCAATGACCTCACGAAGGCCATGCGCTGGGTTTTGAAGGAGCATCCCGAAGTGGCCGAAATCACCATTCTGGGAGCGACGGGGCTGCGGGAGGATCACACGGTGGGCAATCTGGGCCTCCTCATGGAATACACCCGGCTGTTCGACCTGGGCGACCGCCGCGTCTCGATGGTCTCCGATTACGGCACCGCCTTCGCCGTCACAGACAGCTGCGACCTCCACCTGGGTGAAGGCCGCAGAATCTCATTTTTCAGCGCCGACAATTCGCTGCAGATCAGCTCCGAGGGTCTCGAGTGGCCGCTGGACGGGGTCGTCTTCGACGCCTGGTGGAAGGCTACGCTCAACCGGACATCGGCCCCCATCGTCTCCCTCCACTTCTCCCAGCCCTCTGCGGTGCTGGTGCTGGTGGACTAATTCAGCGCATCCGCGCTCTGGATAAACTTCGCCAGGTCTTCGTCGGAGACGTGGTAGTTCTGCATTTCGCCGGAGAAATAGCTGTCGTAGGCGCCCATATCCACGAATCCGTGACCGGAGAGGTTGAAGAGAATGGTCTTCGCCTCGCCGGTTTCCTTGCACTTTAAGGCCTCCTTGATGGTGGCGGCGATGGCGTGACAGCTTTCCGGAGCAGGGATGATGCCCTCCGTACGGGCGAACAGGACGCCGGCGCGGAAGGAATCCAGCTGCTCGATATCCACCGCCTCCATATAGCCGTCCTTCATCAACTGGCTCAGGATGACGCCGGCCCCGTGATAGCGCAGGCCGCCGGCGTGGATGGAGGCGGGCTTGAAGCTGTGGCCCAGGGTGAACATCGGCAGAAGCGGGGTCATTCCGGCTTCGTCGCCGAAGTCATACTCGAACTTGCCACGGGTGAGTTTGGGGCAGGAGTAGGGTTCGGCCGCAATGAAACGCGTTTTCTTTTCGCCGGCGATGACGTGGCGCATAAACGGGAGAGCGATGCCGCAGAAGTTGGAGCCGCCGCCGAAGCAGGCGATGACGATGTCCGGGTATTCGCCCGTGAGGGCCATCTGCTTTTCGGCCTCCAGACCGATGACCGTCTGGTGCAGGCACACGTGATTCAGCACGGAACCCAGGGCATATTTGCAGTTGGGGGTGCTCATCGCCAGTTCGATGGCTTCGGAGATGGCGCAGCCCAGGGAGCCGCGGTCGTTGGGGTTGACGGTGAGGATGTCCTTGCCGGCACGGGTGGACATGGAAGGGGAGGGCGTCACGGCGGCCCCGAAAGCCTGCATAATGCTGCGGCGGAAGGGCTTCTGCTCATAACTGACCTTCACCATATAGACCGCGCAGTCGATGCCGAACTTCTTGGTGGCATAACTGAGCGCTCCGCCCCACTGGCCGGCACCGGTTTCCGTGGTGAGGTTGGTGATGCCCTGCTCCTTGGCGTAGTAGGCCTGGGCGATGGCGCTGTTCAGCTTGTGGCTGCCGGCGGGGCTCACGCTCTCGTTCTTGAAGTAAATATGGGCCGGGGTGCCCAGGGCTTCCTCCAATTCATAGGCGCGCACGAGGGGGGTGCAGCGGTAGGCGGCGTACTGCTGCCGCACTTCTTCCGGGATGGGGATCCACTCGTCCGTCTGGTTCAGCTCCTGGTCCGCGCAGGCCTTGCAAAAGATGGGGTACAGGTCCTCGGGTTTAAGGGGCTGCTTGGTGGCCGGGTGCAGGAACGGCAGCGGCTTGTTGGGCATCACCGCCTGGATGTTGAAGTAGTGCGTGGGAATCTCCGATTCCGGCAGCATAAATTTCTTTTGTTTCATATACCGTTAGTTTAATAGTTAGTTGTCCATTATTCATAAAAAAAGCCCTGCTGTAAGTCAGCGGGGCCTTTTCCATTTATAACTACGGCGAAGCGACTTACAGGTTTGAGCTGTAAGTGCGCCACCAGTTATTGCTGTTAATTCTCATTCTTTTGCAAAGATGTGAAAACCATTTCAAAAAAACAAATATTATTATCCCAATAATGAGATGAGCGGCTCCGTGTACTGCGATGACGCTGTTTCGAAGTTGCCTTCGATGAAGGCGTTCACGGCCGTGGCGACGAAGAGCAGCACGATGAGGGCGGCGACGATGCGGCCGATCCAGCGGAGGCGGGGCAGCCATTTCTTGTTGTTCCAGCCGATGGTCTGGAACATACTCCAGAAGCCGTGCTCCAGGTGCAGGAAGAGGGCCACGAACCAGATGATGTAGCAGGCTACGACCCAGGGGTTACGGAAAGTGGCGACAAGGAGCATATACGGATTCTGAGCCTCTGCGCCCAGGAATTCCTGCAGCTGCATCTTGGCCCAGAAATGGGTGAGATGGAAGCCCAGCAGGCCCAGGATGAGAATGCCCAGGATGGCCATATTCTTGGCACTCCAGCTGTCGTTCTTGGCTTTGGAAGGGACCTCATAGCGCTTGAGACCGCCGCGGCGGATGTAATTGTCTGCGGTGAGCCACACGCCATAAAGGATGTGGATGACAAAGCCCAGGGCCAGGATGGGGACCATCACCTTGATGAAGGGAGAGGACATAAAGTCGCAGCCCAGCTGGAACCAGCCGTCCCC
>JAEEGF011039492.1_pt1 | contig 13556 bp, 17 predicted proteins | sample 9134171 | NCBI WGS metagenome assembly JAEEGF01 (sample SAMN16246542, study PRJNA631951) | gut metagenome | biome: gut microbiome; feature: rumen; material: AP-attached | host: Bos | place: Iran: Karaj | collected 2018-10
TTTCACTGATAACGAGGGCCGCCTGGCACGGGCTTTTGCAGGGTGTATGACTACTGCTGGTACTCCAGTCCTTTGATGGCAATGCCGATGTTGACGGGGAGTGGTTTCATCTCTCCCAGGGCCACTTCCCTGACATAGCTGCTTTTGAAGTGGATGATGAAGTCCATGGTCATTTCCCAGAACTTCCTGTCTTCTTCGGGTTGGGCCAGGAAGGCCTTCAGGGCCTGATCGTCGCAACCGACAATCTGGAAAGCGATGAAGTATTTTCCGGGCTCCAACAGCAGGGCTTCTTCCGGCTGGATGTCGAAGGGCTGCGGATTGTTAGAGACGCCGACATCGAAGTAAATGGGCTTGCGGAGCACATTAACGAACGATTCTTTCTTGCCCTCGATGCGGTAGATATTGACGCTGGCGACGCAGCCGGGGATATGGTTGCTATGGACGGACAGCAGAATATCCTGCACGAGGAATGGTTTCCTGACCTGGGCAACGGAACCCAGTTCCCGACCTTCGGAGCGGCCATTCTGAAGAGAAAAACTGATAACCCCCATATTCCCCAACAACTTCGTCCCAGGTCGCAGGAGATATTTTTCCTTCGTATTCCCTCCGATGATAACTGACGGCAGCAATTCTTGTTCATGAAGGACGATGACGACATCATCGCAAGGACCAGTGACGGGATAAGAAGCCGGCTGATAGGATACATGGAAGAATTCCAGCGTGTCGCAGGGAACCTCTATTTCAAAACGGCCGTCGGCGGTAGAAATGGTTCCTATCTGAAGTTTGGGTACGCCGAGCTGGACGTATTCGACAGCGTCGCCTTTTTCATCGATGATGCGACCTTTGACGCTGACGCGCTCCTGTGCAAAAAGCATGACGGGCAGCAACAGGGTCATTAACACAAACTTAATCCGCATAGATATCCTCCTCCATTTCAACGCCTTCCGGATCGGGTTGGTAGTCCAGGATATCGCCAGGCAGGCAGTCGAGCACCTTGCAGAGCTTGTTGAGCGTGGTGAAGCGGATGGCGCGGCCTTTCCCTGTCTTGAGCAGGGAAAGGTTCGTCATCGAGATGCCGATCTTTTCGGACAGCTCCGAGAGTTTCATGTGGCGCTCCCAGAGTATTTTATCAAGATTAACGGTAATCATATCGCAAGCTTGCTGTCTTTTGCGGCCAGGTAGGCCATTTTATAGAGTCCTGCGAACAAGAGGACGATGAGAGGGATCAGTATGGTATTTGAATCGAGCATCAGCGCGGATTCTCCTTTCACCACAGCGTCGTAATTGGAGTGGACGAAGGCGAGGAGCGCGGCAACCAGTGCGGCCCAGCGGATAAGGGAGATGTTGGATTTTGGAAAGAGTTCCCCGTCTTTCAGCCCCTGGTTGATGCGGTACAGGAAAATGCAGCACATGACGAAAAGAAGTGTGATGCCGACGAAACGGGCCGCCAGGATGAAGGTCTGCCATCCCTTGATATCCGGATTCCAGGTCATGGGCGTAATAAAGTTGTTCAGCCACAACTGGGAAATCATCTGTACATAGGTGTAGGCGAGTGTCAGGCCGCCGATGATGAGGATGGCGATGGAGAGCCTTTGAATGCTCTTTTGGGTGGAATGTTTCATGACTTTGTCTTTTTCGTTTTGCCGAATCGCTGGACAAAGATAATGCCAATTTTATGAAAAACATAAAATTATTTTACGAATTGCATAAAATCCCCGAAAAGTCTTCATTTATGTAAAAACATTTGTTACATAACACTTGCTTTTTTAAAAATTACCATTTACCTTTGCGGCCACAAACAGTAAAGCCATGCCCAAAGCAGTATTCTTCAACAAGGAAAAAATCACGAAAGCCGTCATTGATCTCATTCGGACAGACGGCTCTGAAACCCTGACGTCCCGGGCGATCGGAAAGAGACTCGGATGCTCTGTGAGCCCGCTTTTCAGGGAATATAAAAATATGGAGGAGATCCATGCAGACGCCCGGAAGGCCGCCGAGAAAATATTCACGGACTATCTGGCCGATTCGGTCAACTACGATCCCGCTTTCAAGGAATTCGGCATCCGCCTCATCCGTTTCTCCAAAGAAGAGCCGAATCTGTTCCATTACCTGTTCCTGGAAAAAGGCGGCAGCAGTGAAGTAGCCCATGCCATCGCACAGGATTGCCTGAAGCAAACGGCCGCCTCTTTCGAACTGACCCCGGCGCAGACCGAGCAGATTTTCGATCAGGAATGGACCTTTGCCTGCGGTTTGGCCATGCTCTGCAACAAGAATCCGGAGGTATATACGGACGAGCGCATTTCCCTGTCGCTGTCCACACAGTTCATGGCCCAGCTGACGTTGATCAAGTCGGGCCGCGAAGTAGTCAATATTGAACCCAAGAAGAAGTAATATAAAATGAGAAGATTGATGATTGCAAGCGTGCTGCTGCTGGCAGCCGTTTCCGCCCAGGCAAAGGGCGATTGGAAAGGAAAAGTGGTGGATGAAAAAGGCGAGCCGGTGGCCTACGCCAACGTAGCCGTGCTCGCAAAGGCCGATTCGTCCGTCGTATGCGGTGTCGTCACCGGAGAAGACGGAACTTTCAATATCGTGACAAAAGAAACCGATGGCATCATGATGGTGGCCATGCTGGGCTACAAGACAGTGTATATGGCACCGGTCGATGGCGCTGTCATCACCCTGGCCGACGATACCGCCATGCTGGAGGGGGCCACGATTCAGGCCGTCATGCCCAAGACCAAACTGACCGCCGAAGGCCTGCAGACCAACGTGCGGGGTTCGGTGCTGGAAAACGTGGGCAACGCCAAAGATGTGCTGGCCAAGACACCCGGCCTCATCAAAGGCCAGAACGGCCTGGAGGTCATCGGCAAAGGCTCGCCGCTGGTGTACATCAATGGCCGACGCGTTACCGACGCTTCGGAACTGGACCGTCTGCAAAGCAATGAAATCCAAAGCATTGAGGTGATTACCAACCCCGGTGCCCAGTACGATGCCACGGTGCGGTCGGTGGTTCGCATCAAGACCATCCGGCGCCAGGGCGACGGCTTCGGCTTCAATCTGAACGCCTCTGATGCGCAGTCCCTGCGCTGGGCGAAGGGCAACGACCCCCACGGTGCTTTCAACGTGAACTATCGAACAGGTGGCGTGGATATCTTTGCAGGGGTGAACTACGACCGTAACACCTCGAGGCAGGAGAGTTACCTGGAGAAGCAGACTTTCGGAAAAAAGGCAGATGGATCCGACTGGCTCTTCGAGAACAAGGGCACGCTCCTAAACGAATACTTCGGCAGCACCCTTTACGGAAACGCCGGCGTGAACTGGCAGATCGCCGACAATCACTTCATGGGCGGCAAGGTGGAATGGGGCCGTCACCTGACCTACAACGTAAAGACGGTGGTGAACGACAATGTCTATGAGAACGGAACGCTGATTGACAAACTCACCACGACTTCTGAAGACGTAATCGGGGACAAAGTTCCCTACAACCTGGGCGCCAACCTTTATTATAATGGCACCATCGGTCAGAAACTGGGCATTGACGTCAACCTGGACTACTATGGCACGGAAGACAGCGCCAATTCCACCTCCACGGAAACCAGCGCTATGACCCACGATGCCACCATCAGCACGACCAGCGACAATTCCAGCCGGCTGTATGCTGCCAAGGCCGTGCTTTCCTATCCCATCTGGATGGGGCAGCTGCAGGTGGGAACGGAAGAGACTTTCTCCCGCCGGAAAGACAATTATACCATCACTGGCATCGTCATCCCCGCCTCGCAGGCGTCTGTGAAGGAAGACAATATCGCCGGTTTCGCATCCTACGGGTGCTACATCCCCAAGGTGGGCCAGTTGAGCGCTGGTGTTCGTTATGAGAACGTGCACTACGTCTACGATGATGCCATGCGGCTTGACGCCAGGGTGGAGCGCAGGTACAGCAACTGGTTCCCCAATGCGACCTATGCCAATGCCTTCGGCCCCGTGCAGGTGATGCTGAACTATGCCGCGAAGACCTCCCGTCCCAACTACGCCCTCCTGTCCAGTGCCATCCGTTACAACAGCCGCTATATCTGGCAGAGCGGAAACGCCCAACTGCAACCCAGTCTGATGCACAACGTGAGTCTAGCAGCCGTGTACAAATGGTTTACCGTCATGGTAAATTACACGCGCATGAACAATGCCATGGTAACCTGGAGCGCCCCTTATGGAGACGAAGGCGTTGTGCTGGTCAAGCCCCGCAACCTCGAGGAGCCGTACCGCTTCATGGCCGCTTACGTGAACCTCACTCCGACGGTGGGATGCTGGAACATGAACTATACGCTGGGCATCCAGCCCCAGTGGCTCAGCATTACCGTGGATGATCCCCGCGAGGCATCGGGCAAGCGCGTCACCACCTTCAACGGCAAACCCCTCTTCTTTGCGCAGTTGCAGAATACCTTTACGCTCAAAGGCGGCTGGCAGCTGGAACTGGGCGGTCAGGTAAACAGCCGCGGCTACTCTCAGAACCTGTATCTGCGCAATACCTATGTCGACGTGACAGCCGCTGTGCAGAAGACCCTCCTGAAAGACGGCTCGCTGGTCCTCCGTCTGGAAGGGGCCGATCTGTTGGGCATGGCCCACTACGACGTGGACTCCGATTTCGGCAGCCACACCATCATGCAGACCAACCGGATGGATACGCAGAAAGTCAAATTCTCCGTGCGCTACAACTTCAATGTCGCCCCGAGCAAGTACCGCGGCACCGGCGCCGGCGCAGATGAGAAAGCTAGAATGTAATACCTCACGATATGGAAATGAAATTTTGCCAAAGCTGCGGAATGCCGCTCACCCCGGAAATCTTCGGTACCAATGCCGATGGGAGCAAGAACGAAGATTATTGTATGTACTGCTACAAGGACGGCAAGTTCCTGCAGGATTGTACGATGGAAGAGATGATTGAACATTGTGCTCAATTTGTGGACGAGGTCAACAAAGGCCTGCCGAATCCCATCACGAAAGAGGAATACATCGGCCAGATGAAGATGTATTTCCCGCATCTGAAGCGTTGGCGCAAAGAATTGACGATTACGGATGCGACGCCGGAGAATCCTGCCCTGGCGGGCGTAAAAGAACTCATCGGGAAAATGGCCGACAATCTTCCCGTCACCTTCATATCTTCGGTTGACGAAGAGGGATATCCCTGTACGAAGGCCATGCTGTCGCCCCGCGTCCGCGAAGGCATCAAGACGTTCTACTTTACCACCAACACCTTCTCGCTGCGCGTGGCCCACTATAAGGCCAACCCCAAGGCCAGCATCTATTTCTGCGACGCCGAAGGCTTCAAAGGCATGATGCTGCGCGGCACGATGGAAGTGCTGACAGATGCCGAAAGCAAAAAGATGATCTGGCGAGAAGGTGACACAGAATACTACCCCGGTGGCGTCACCGACCCCAACTACTGTGTCCTGAAGTTCACCGCCACCAACGGCCGCTTCTACAGCGATTTCTATCCGAGAAGTTTTGTGATTGAGTAACAATACGAGAACAATGACTATCCGTTTTGAACAAACAAAAGACTACTGTGAGGTAGAGAACCTAACGCGCGAGGCTTTTTGGAATGTATATCGCCCCGGCTGCACGGAGCATTACGTACTGAACCAATATCGAAGCAACCCGGACTTCATTCCGGAGCTGGACTTTGTGATGGAAGAAGATGGTCGCATCATCGGTCACATCATGTTCTCACATGCCGAATTGACGCTGCCGGACGGCACCCGCAAGCCTTCCTGGACCTTCGGTCCCATCAGCATCCATCCGGACTACAAGCGCAAGGGCTACGGGCTTAAGCTGCTTCAATATGCATTGGAGAAGGCCCGCGGGATAGGCGTCGGTTTCCTCTGCATGGAGGGCAACATAGACTTCTACAAGCATGCAGGCTTTGGCCTCGCCAGCCGCCTCGGTATCCACTATCACGACATGCCGCACGATGAAGAAGTACCCTTCTTCCTGGCGCAGGAACTTATCCCCGGCTGGCTTCGAAGCAATGGCATCACCGAGGCCACCTACTGCCCGCCCAAAGGCTATTTCGTAGCCGATGAGTATCCGGAGGCCTTCGAAGCATATGAGGCCACCTTCCCGCCGAAAGAAAAACTCCGCCTGCCCGGACAATTGGGATACGAAGAATAATGGAAACCGACAGAATCATTTTGCGCCCTTGGCGCGAAAGTGACGCCGAAGTATTGTTTAAATATGCTTCCGACCCGGATGTCGGGCCCCGTGCAGGATGGGCACCACATAAGAGTGTGGAAGAGAGTCTGGAGATTATCCGCACCGTGTTTAACGATGCGCTACACACATGGGCTATTGAGTTGAAGGAAACAGGAGAGCCGATTGGCGCTATGGGCTACGGCCCTTCGTGCGAGTGTGATTTGCCAGCCCGCGATGGCGAACCGCTCATCGGCTATTGGGTGGCAAAGCCCTATTGGAATCAGGGCATCTGTACGGAGGCTTTGCGCCTGATGTTAGACCACATCAGCCAAACGACAGACATCAAATCGCTCATCAGCGGCCACTTTGTAGACAATCCTGCCTCTGGCCGAGTTATGGAGAAATGTGGTTTCGTACCCACTGGCGAAACCTGCATAGATGCAAACCAGTATCAAGGTGCAGACAGACCCATCAGGGTGTTGAGATTGGAAATAAAATGAAACATCTGCCAAACATCACAACTTTACTCAGGATTGCAGGCTCTTTGGGCCTGCTCCTTTGTGATGGGGCGGGTGTGGTGTTTTGGATCATCTATGGCCTCTGTGGCATCAGCGATATAGCCGACGGATGGTTGGCTCGGAAGCTCCATGCAGAAACCAAAGCCGGGGCTGTCTTGGATAGCGTGGCAGACATCTGCTTCGTAGCGTGTTGTGCCTGGAAACTCCTGCCGATACTCGATCCTCCGCAATGGTTGTGGTTGTGGGCTGGAGTGATTGTCGCGATTAAAATCGTAAATCAACTTCCAGCACTTGTGATGTACGGGCGCTACAGCTTCCCTCACACACTCGCGAACAAGGCAACAGGATTCCTGCTCTTCATAGCCGTCCCCATGACATTTTGGTCTATCATTCCCCTCGCCACTGCAGCTTCCATTGCCATGTTTGCCGCAATTCAAGAGGGGCATTATATAAGAACGAATAAAATAAAACCATGAAACGATTCAACTTCAACACCGTAGGTCTTTTCACCCGCAACAACAAAGCGACAGTCGATTTCTACACGAAGTCATTCGGATTCACTACCGATTGGGACGGCATCCAGCCCAACGTGGAGATGATGCTGGGCGGTATGCGTATCATCCTCTATCCTCGTGATGCTTTCGAACAGATGGTTTCCAGAAAGTTCCAATATCCCGAGGGGTTCAACGGTACTATAGAACTGGCATTCGATGTACCCACTTTCGCCGATGTCGATATGGAATACCAGCATGCGCTCGCGAATGGCGCCGCCTCCGTTCTTCCTCCCATCACAGAGCCTTGGGGACAACGCACCTGCTATGTGGCCGATCCAGACGGCAATCTGATAGAGATTGGTTCGTTTGTTGAAAAGTAATGAAACAAAGGTATGCGCTATAGAGAAGAAGCAATTGAATGTGTTAAGGATCATGTCCTCCAAATACATATGCAAATATATGACAGGTATGAAGGGGATTTTGACAGGATCTATACGGAAGGGTACAACAGCAAGTCCTATAAGGGTAGGGTAATTGAGCCAGGAAAGATTTATGAACTGAGTTATTTGGAATGTACGTGCCCTAAAGTTAAATGTGGGCTGAGAAACCATCCGCAGCAGTGTGAGTGCTCACGACAAAGCATTCTATATATCTTGTCGCAACTTGAACCAGGCAGCCATTTCGAGGTTCGGATTGAGAATACAATTCTTAGGGGGAGCGACCGCTGTACATTCCGAATAACAAGACATGAAGGTTATTGAATTAAATATCGGCTCTATGCCGGCGCTGCTCTTAGGCGAAAAGAGCGAAAAAATATTCCTTTTTGTGCATGGGTTGCATGGACGCAAGGAAGAGGCCTTGGCCTTTGCAGAAGTGGTCGTGCCAAAAGGATATCAGGTCTTGGGTATCGATATGTCTGTAGAACACAAGCCTTGGGAGGTGCTGCCGTTACTGAAAGATATTCGAGATTATCTTTTCGAGAATTGGAAGAATGTGTCCATTCGTGCCAACAGCATCGGCTCATGGTTCGCGTTGTTGGCATTCCAAAACATGAAAGTTGAACAGGCAATGCTTGTTTCTCCAATTCTCGATATGAAGAAGTTTATTGAGCTGATGCCACAACGCGAGGACGACTATTACGAGTGGGTTGTCAATCATCCGATTACACGTTGGAAGGCACCTACATACATCCTTCGCCCAGAAGTAGACCTGATAGTCAGCAAGGAAACTGGCCGCGACTTTATCAGCCAGCACCAATGCCAGGTCACCATTATGCCAAATGGAGAGCATTGGTTCCATACACCAGAACAACTTGCCTTCCTGAAAGCCTGGGAAGAAAAGATCGTTTCGGCGTGAAACATCTGCCTAATGTCAAATCTGTTATCCGTGACGAGTGACGGTAGCGTCCCATTCCTTAGCCCGCTACCGTCAAAAACGGCCGAGATTGACGGTAGCCTGCCAGAATTTGGGACGGTACCCTCACTGCAGAACAATGCCCGCGTTTTATATGATATCAATCGTGATAGTCACTGTCTTTCCATTCGTATCGCGCGGTCTCGGGCACCAGGTACTTGCCGATCTTGTAGTCGATGTTGGCTTTGTGGGCCTGGCTGAGCTGGTAGCAACGGCGGACATAGTAGGCTTTGCCGTCCTTGATGAAATGGGCGCCGGTCTGGTGGAAGCGGAAGGGGACGCTGCGGGCAACGCATTGTTCGCGGATGGACAGTACCCAGTCGTAGTCGCACGGCCTGGCGTCCACACCGGACTCGCCGCCGACAGACACCTCCTCAATGGTTTCGTTCAGGTAAGGCGTGAGGTTGAGCGGCGTGATCAGCGGCGATGCGATGATGCTTTTGTGCTTGATGGGGAGTGACAGGAAGATGGGCAGACGGGAGTCGGCCATCGCCTGGTTCTCAACGGTGCATCCCACGATGACATTGTCGTAGCCATCGCCCCAGTCTTCCGGGATACATTCCATAAAGCGGTCTATGCGCTTCGTGAAGAAATAGAACCAAAGGTCGCTGCGGCGCTTCATCATCAGCCAGCATTCCTCCCGCCAGGGGTCGGCATCTTTCAGCAGGAAATCGGAGGTGAAACAGGTGAAAACCACCTTTCCGCTCTCGATTTTCCAGGATTTGTCACGTTTCCGCTTGATGGGCAGATAGAAAGCTCCCGTCTTGCGGCACTCGCTGCTGGAGACATCGCTGCCATACATCTCGTCCTGCCGATACACATAGCAGTACTTGCACCCGGGGCTGATCTTGGTGCACCCGTGCCACGGATTCCAGTCAGCGTATATCTCCCAATGTTCAGACATCAATCTCTTCTGTCTCCTTGTAATCCACCGCCTCCAACTCGGTTAACTTTGCCAGCTGTTCGGCGTAGCGCTTGGTTGAGCCATATTGGCTACCGTAGATGATAATTGTATTTTTCATGCTCTTATTGACGATCATTTTGGAGGGCTCTCTTTAATCCATTTGACTCCATATTATTTAAATAATAGAAGTTCCCATAACCTTTTCTCATTATCTGCTTGTCACATGTTCTGAGGTCATCATCTTTCTGCAGATAGCAGGTTCTTCAGCGCGTCGGGATTGTGGCTGACAACTGCCGCAAGGGTTTGGCAGTTATCCATTTTTGCACAGTCGCCACAGGTGTTCACGCCTTTATTCAGAGCGCATTGGCGGATACTACAAAGACGGTCGCAGAAGACGGTCTTCATTCCATTCATCCGACAGCCTTCGCAGTTGATATGTTCGGGCAGGATAGGTGCATGGTTTAACTCAGCCCATAGCTTTGCCGTTTTCTCGCGTAGTGCTTGGTCGTTGTTCTTTGTGGCAATAAAGGCATCGCACTTCTCGCAGTCGAGGCCGCAGTAGGCAATCATCTTGTTTGTCTTTCCCATGGCGATAATGATTATATTTTTGAAGAATGGTTGATTCTACGAGTACGCTTAGGTCGCTCGGTTATTATGTCAGATGTTTTAGACCTTGGGTATTGATCGCATACTGGGCGATTCTGAGGCATTGGCTTCTGCTTCCTGAAAACAGGAAGGTGGGAGGATGCTGTAGGGTAGAGTGAGGCTTAGTGTCCTACGACCATCTTCAGGAGGTCTTGTCCTATGTCGCGGCGGTAGTACATACCGTTCCATGAAATCTTTGAGAGCTCCTGATAGGATTTTAGTAGGGCTTGGGGAATGCTGTCGGCTAGTGAGGTCACACATAGCACTCGTCCACCATTGGTTAACAATCGGCCTTGGTCGTCAAGGCGTGTGCCTGCATGGTATACTATGCTGCCATCTACATCATCTATGCCGTTGATGGGCTGGCCTTTCTCGTAGTGTCCGGGGTAGCCTTCGGCCACAGCCATCACGCAGGCGGCCGCGCGTGGGTCTATCTCAAGGCTGGTCTGCTGCAGATTGCCACGCCATACGTGTTCCAGCAGTCCTACCATGTCGCTTTTAATGCGGGGGAATACACTTTCGGTCTCGGGGTCACCCATGCGCACGTTGTATTCTATGACGTAGGGTTCCAGTTCGCCAGTAGTAGGGTCGGCAACGGCCATCAGCCCGATAAAGATAAACCCTTTATAGGGTGTTTCTTCCTTGTAAAGTCCTTTGACCGTTGGGCTCACTATACGATCTTCAACCTTCTGCATGAATTGTTTGTCGGCAAAAAACACGGGGCTGACCGATCCCATTCCGCCTGTGTTCAGCCCGGTATCGCCTTCGCCTATGCGCTTATAGTCTTTGGCGGTAGGCAGTATCTTGTAGTGCTTGCCATCGCAGAGTACGAAGACGCTCAGTTCCACTCCATCAAGATATTCTTCGATGACTACTTTCGAGGAGGCTTCACCAAACTTAGCATCGCGCAGCATGGAGGTCAGTTCTTGTTTTGCTTCCTTTAGGCTAGGGAGTATCAGCACACCTTTGCCGGCTGCCAGCCCGTCGGCTTTCAGCACGTATGGGGGTTTCAGCGTATCTAGGAAGGCAATGCCATCTTTCAGCGTATCGGTCGTGAAGGTGCGGTAGGCGGCAGTGGGGATGTTATGGCGTTGCATAAATGCCTTGGCATAGTCCTTGCTGCCTTCTAGTTGGGCGCACTGTTTCGAGGGGCCGATAACCATCACCTTGCGCAGGGTGGCATTGGAGGCGAAGTAGTCCTTTATTCCTGCCACCAAGGGGGCTTCGGGACCCACCACTACCATGCTTATTTCATGTCTGATCACAAATGAGTGTATCGCGGCAAAGTCGGTAGGCTCAATCGCTACATTCTGCACGAGGGTTTGTCCGTAATGGTTTGCCATGCCGGCAGTTCCGGCGTTGCCTGGGGCAACATAGAGATTAGTGCATTTAGGGCTGGCTGCCAACTGGCAGGCCATAGCGTGTTCGCGTCCACCTGAACCAAGGAGTAGGATATTCATAACCGATCTTTTGTATTTTTATTCAAATTGCAAAAATACAAAGAAAAACGGACATGGGAATAAAATTAAGAACTAAGAATAAAAAAATTAAGAATTGGAGGTGTAGAATAAGCTTTTCTTAGATGCCTAATTCTATGCCGAATTCGTGTAGGGATTGCGAGGTGTAGAGGGGCAAGAGATTGGCGGTAAGGCTGATATGGCGTATAAAGCTGTTGGGTAAGGCAACACCTATGCCGACTGTGAGTTTCCAAGGATTGAGTCTGGTGGCGGAGAGGCTGCCAATTTGGTGTGTGGTGACAAGGTTGTGGGCAGGAGTGAGGCTGAATTGCCAGCCCAAGCGGTCGGTTCCGCGAGGGTGGAGGTTGAGGGTGAGCGGGACTCCAGCGAAAATACTGAATGTATTGTAGGTATAATGTTCAGTGGTGCTGTTGGGTATTGGAGTCGTACCATCGGACCCAGACTGAGTCCATAGACCGCTGCTCTCAAAAGCGTTAGCATAGGTATAGCCAAATTCGTGGATTTGGATGTCATAGTGTCCGGTGTAGCCGCTGAGCGCTACACCTACGTCAAAGTGGCTGCGGTGGTTGGAGGCAACGGTGTAGGCCACACCTACATTAGCCGAAAGGTTTTGTGTGGGAGTAATGGTGGGATAGTTTGTAGCGAGAGAGATGCCATCTATGCCGAGCAGGTTATCATACACCCCCAAGGGGGCGTTGGCTGCGGTGGAGGCTCCGATTGAGGCTGTGAAGTGTAAGCGGCTGGCTTTGGGGGTAGTCTCAGGATCAGGTGATAAAGAGTAGTTGGAGGAAGGTAGCTCTGGGAGATGAGGGCGGGAAGGTTCGATTGGATGAGGGGAGGTTTGGTCGAGGGGGGCGGAGGGGTCAGAGAGGTCAGAAAAGTCGGAGGGGTCGGAGGAGTCAGAAAAGTCGGACTTCTCGGACTTCTCAGAGTATTCCGATTTCTCCGACATTTCCGACCACTCAGACCTCTCCGATTTCCTCTGTTGGGTGTATGCTGGGTGTAGTGTGGCAGTGGGCTCGATGCTAGGGGGCATCGTGGCGGTATGCGGATTAATGTTCTGCGACTGTTCGGCAACAAGCATGCCTATCGGCTCGGGCAATTGTTGCCAGCGATGCGTAACCACGCCTACTATTGCCACCAGCACCGCCACACATGCTGCTGCTGTGCGGCGTTGCGCCTGCCTGTGTGCCAGATGGCGCACATGGTCTGCGGCCTGTTGCTGCTGGCGTTGGTCTGCGCCATATTGCTGTAGCAGCTCTTCTATATCATAAGGTTTCATATCTCTGATGTATCTTCTTTTTCATCCAATTGTTTTCTTAAGGTGTCGTAGATGCGGCTCATGGTGGTGTTCACATTGCTCTCGGTTAGTCCTGTCAGCTGGGCTATTTCACGGCTGCTGCGTTGCTCTACGTACTTCATCCTTATCAGTCGTTGGTGCTGTTCTGGCAGTGCGGCAATAGCTTGTTCTAGTTGTTGGTAGCGTTCCTCTCTAGCCACAGCTGCACTCTCCGAGGGTTGGTAGTCGGCTATCTCGTCGGGGTCGGCAGCCAACGTGTTGCGGCTGCGTTGGTGGCGAAGGGTGTCGATGCACTCGTTGCGCAAGGCATTCATGCTAAACCCCTGCGGGTTCTTTGTCAAGTCCAATCGCCACCGGCGGTGCCATAGGCGTGTCAGCGTCTCCTGCACAGCGTCGGCAGCCAGGTCGTCGTCGTGTAGTATCTGCACCGCCATGCGACGCATGGCAGGCTGCAGAGAGATGATGTCGCGTATGAACTGTTCGGTAGTGATGGTAGAAATTAAGAATTAAGAATTAAAAACTAATGAATTGCTTCCAACCTTTTTCTGATTCAATACAATGCGCAGTCGAGGATGAGATTGCATTCGGTGGTTTTGTCGGCCGTCACGGTCACGGGGCAGA
>JAEEGF010472525.1_pt1 | contig 13552 bp, 10 predicted proteins | sample 9134171 | NCBI WGS metagenome assembly JAEEGF01 (sample SAMN16246542, study PRJNA631951) | gut metagenome | biome: gut microbiome; feature: rumen; material: AP-attached | host: Bos | place: Iran: Karaj | collected 2018-10
GCAGCCGGAGCGGTTCGCGCCGGTGCTGGCGCAGATCTTTTCCCGGCGGGGCGGCACCGCGGCCGCCCTGGTGCGGACCACCGTCGCCTTCACCATGGCCGGCGGCTCGGCGGGCACCAACGTGCTGCCCCGGGAGGCCTGGGTGGTGGGCAACATGCGCTTCTCCCACCACCAGGGCTGGGAGTCGTCCCTGGCGGCCGTCACGAAGCTGGCCCGGCGGTACGGCGTGGAGACGGAGGTGCTGGACCCCGGCTTCTCCTCCCGGATCACCGACTGCGGCGGGACCGCTTTCGCCCTGACGGAGCGGGCCGTGGCGGAGGTGTTCCCCGGGGTGCCCGCCGTGCCCTACGTGATGACCGGGGCCTCGGATTCCCGGTTCTTCGACCGGGTGTGCGACCAGTGCATCCGCTTCCTGCCACTGCGGATCGACGCGGAGCAGATGGCGTCCATCCACGGCGCCGACGAGAACGTGTCCCTGGCGGACCTGCCGGCGGCGGTCGACTACTATCGGTTCCTGATACGGGAGGTATAACCCATGGAGAACAAGAACAAGGGCCTGAACATCAGCGCCAGGAGCTTCCTGGCGGCCATCATCATCATCTTTCTGCTGATGGCGGTGACGTACGCGCTGACCTTCCTGGTGCCCGGCGGCGCCTACGCCCGGACGGTGGACGAGGCGGGCCACACCATCATCGACACCCAGGCGGGCTTTTCCTACGTCCAGGGGGGCCTGCCCCTGTGGAAGTGGGTCCTCTCCCCCTTCCTGGTGCTGGGGTCCGAGGGCTCCGCCACCCTGATCGCCGTCATCATCTTCCTGCTGGTCATCGGCGGCGTGTTCAACGCCCTGAGCGTGTGCGGGCTGATGAACTACATGCTGGGCAAGCTGGTGCACCGCTTCGGCGCCGTCCGCTACCGGCTGATGGCCGTGCTGATCCTCTTCTTCATGGCCATGGGCTCCCTGGTGGGCTCCTTCGAGGAGGTGGTCCCCCTGGTGCCCATCGTGGTCTCCCTGGCCGTGGGCCTGGGGTGGGACGCCGTCACCGGCGTGGCCATGAGTCTGCTGGCCGCCGGCTGCGGCTTCGCCGCCGGCGTGGCCAACCCCTTCACCATCGGCGTAGCCCAGACCCTGGCCGGCCTGCCCATGTTCAGCGGCATCTGGCTGCGGCTGCTGGCCTTCGGGTGCATCTACGGCCTGCTGCTCCTCTTCGTCCGGCGCCACGCCAAGGGGCTCCCGGACCGCAGCGGCCAGGCCCGGGAGGCCGCCGGACACACGGCCGATCCCCGGATGGACCGGGGCCTGCTGCTGTTCGCCGTAATCCTGGGGGCGGGCATCGCCCTGGTCCTCTGCTCCGGCTTCCTGCCCGCCCTGCGGGACTTCACCATGATCATCGTGGCGGTGATGTTCCTGGCGGCGGGCATCACCGCCGTGCTGGCGGCCGGCATGAGGCCCGGGGACCTGGGCCGCACCTTCCTCAAGGGCGTCATCACCGTGTCCCCCTCCATCCTGATGATCCTCATGGCCGCCTCCATCAAGTACACCATGGTGGAGGCCAAGATCCTGGACACCCTGCTCCACGCCGCCGTGGGGGCGGCGGAGGGCATGTCCGGCGCCGTGCTGATCCTGTTCATCTACCTCATCTGCCTGGTGATGAACTTCTTTATCCCCTCCGGCTCCGCCAAGGCCTTTCTGCTGATCCCCCTGATCGTGCCCCTGGCCCAGATCTTCGGCATCAGCCCCCAGCTGTGCATCGTGGCCTTCGCCTTCGGCGACGGGTTCAGCAACGTGTTCTACCCCACCAACCCGGTCCTGCTGATCTCCCTGGGGCTGGCGGACGTCAGCTACGGGAAATGGGCCGGCTGGTCCGGCCGGTTCCAGCTGATGAACCTGCTCCTCACCTCCGCCCTGCTCCTGCTGGGGCTGGCGGTCCGCTACGCATAAGGCACTTGAAAAAAAAGAAAGCGGCGGACGCGTCTGCGTCCGCCGCTTTTTCGTCTGTCCTCAGATCTCCAGGGAGAGGTTCTCCCCGGTGATGCCCACGAAGGCGCCCCTGGCCGCCTGGGGGGAGTCCGGGTGGCAGAGGAGCCACTTGTTGGTCATCCACAGCAGTTTCTCCTCCCCCTCCGCCGCCGGGTCCGGGGCGGTCTCCAGGGGGGAATTGGTGCCCTTTTCCAGGGCCACCAGGCAGTTGAAGCCCTCCGGGCGCACCCGGCAGGGGGCGAAGTGGAGGACCCGGGGATAGATCTCCACCGGCACCTCCGGCGGCAGGTAGAAGCCCACCGCGTCACCGCTGTCCAGCACGCCGTTCTTCACGTCCTCCGGCAGGGCCAGCAGCAGCACCAGGCCGGTGGTGGTGAAGTTCACCTCGCTGCACTTGTGGTACTCCTCGGCGTTGAGGGTATGGCCCCGGCCGTTGCACCAGCCCATCTGGACGGGCATCTCCCCGTAGACCAGACGGCGCAGCTTCTCCCTGATCGCCAGGGCCTCCAGGGTCTCGTCGGAGGCCTCGTAGCGGTTGCCCTCGCGGGGGATGGGGGTCCGGGCCAGAGCCGCGGACAGCGGGGCGCAGTCCAGGCCCGTCAGCACCCGGCCGTACCGGGCGAAGGCCGGGTCCGTCACCCGGTACAGGGGCAGGCCGGGATTCTTCCGGCGCAGTTGGTTCAGCAGGTCCATTCAGGAGTCCTCTCCCTTCTCGTTTTCCGCCGGGTGGAGCCGGTCACGCAGCAGGATCAGGGCCGCGCCGGCCAACACCACGGCCACGCCCATGAGCTTGGCGGCGGTGAGCCGCTCCCGCAGGAACACCGCGCCGATGAAGCAGCCGGCCACCGGCATCAGCAGCAGGTAGAGCTTCACCGCCCACACCTCATAGCGGCGCAGGTTCCGGTAGTAGAAGTAGTAGATCCCCGTCTGGCCCAGGCCGCCCAGGGCCACCAGCAGCCAGAACCGGAGATCCCGCCCCGGGGACAGGGCGGCGCGCAGGTCGCCACGGGTCAGGGCGAAGGCGCCGAACAGGATCAGCACCACCAGATTGTTGTAGTAGGAGATCTGGTCCGGGGTCTGGCCGTGCCTCGTCTGGGCCGCCTTGATGATGAAGGCGTTGACGGTGACGCAGGCGGCGCTCAGCAGGAACAGCAGGTCCGTGGGGCGGACGGTCACGGACCGGAGATCCACCCCCAGCACCAGCAGGACCCCCGCCAGCATCACCAGCGTGCCCAGCCAGTCGGAGCCGTAGAGCTTCTTCCGGTACACCGCCACGGTGATCAGATTGGCCATCAGCACGTCGGTCTTCAGCAGGGCCGTGCCGGTGCTCAGCGAGCCGGAGGCGTAGCCCAGGTTGGCGAACAGATCCAGCAGGAAGCCGAACACGCCGATGAGCACCAGGAGCCCCAGCGCCCGGCCCGGCCGGAACAGGGCCCGGAAGGAGCCGTCCGCCAGGAGCTGGGCCGTCAGGAACACCAGGGCCGCCGCCCGGATCAGAAAGCCGGCGGCATAGGCCGAGCCCGTGGCGTCCACGGTGACCTTGGACACGGCGTAGAACACCGACCAGGACACCACCATGGCGCCGATCATCCACCGGCCGCCCTTCACGCCCTCACCCCGGCCGGCTTACCGGCCATAGACGCCGTCCTCGATGGCGCTGACCTGGACGGCGAACCGGTGCATATTGGCGGCGCGCCAGTCCTCCAGACCCTGGCACCAGTCGGTGGCCAGGAAGGTCTTCACCATCTCCAGGGCCATCTCCGGGCCCACGATCCAGCCGCCCATGCACAGCACGTTGGCGTTGTTGATGGCGCGGGCCATCCTGGCCGAGTACACGCCCTCGCAGGCCACGGCATAGACGCCCTTGAACTTGTTGGACACCACGCACATGCCGGCGCCGTATGTTTTTTTCTATCATACCAATGAAATCCCGTTCCGTCAACAACCTGCCGGACACAAAAGGACGGGGAGAGCCCGCCGGACTCTCCCCGTCCTTCGCTGTTTTTCTCTGTCCTTCGCCGTCTTCCGTTACAGGACCCGGCCGCCGCACCATCCGGTGCGCACGCCCCGGTCCACGGCCACGCCGCCGCCCACCAGCACGTATTCCATGCCGCGGGAGGGCAGGCAGGGCTCGTCGTAGGTGGCCCGGGCGCAGATCCGCGCCGGGTCGAACACCAGGATATCCGCGTCGGCCCCGGGCTCCAGACGGCCCTTGGTCCGCAGGCCGTACCGGTCCGCGGGGCAGCGGGTCATCTTCCGGATCGCCTCCGGCAGGGTCAGCGCCCGGCGGCGGAGCACGTACTCCCGGATCACCGTGGTGAAGGCGGCGCTGATCCGGGGGTGGAGGCGGCCGCCGGCGGGATAGACGGAGTCGGAGATCACGTAGGAGAAGGGGCTGCCCAGAATGGCGGCGATGTCCTCCTCACAGGTGATGAAGTCGATCATGGTGACGTCGCAGCCGCTGCGCGCCAGCAGGTCCAGGGCGAAGACCGCCGGGTCGCCGTCCCCCGCCGCCTCGGCCACGGACAGGCCCGTGAAGCGGGCGTCCGCCCGGCAGCGGACGGAGGCGATGCGGATGTTCTCCCAGCCCGCCAGGCGGGCGTAGTTGTCGAAATCCGTGCCGTTGGCCAGCCGGTCCAGGAGCCACCTGCGGAAGGCGGGGTCCCCCAGCCGCTCCGTCAGAGCGGCGGCGCCGCCCCGCAGGGCCTCCGGCGGCAGGATATGCATCAGCTGGGTGCTGCCGGCGGTGTAGGGGTACACGTCGCACAGCACGTCCACCCCCTCCTCCCGGGCCCGGCGCAGCTTCTCCAGGGCCAGGGGGATCAGCCGGCCCCAGTTCTCCTTCCCGGTGGCCTTCAGGTGGCTGATCTGCAGGGGGACGTCCAGGGCCCGGGCCACGGCGATCACCTCGTCCATGGACTCCGGCAGGAACATGGCCTCCCGGCGCATGTGGACGGAGACCACCGTGCCGGTGCCCCGGAGGGGCTCCAGCAGGCGGATCAGCTCGGCGGTGGAATAGAAGCAGTCGGGCGCGTAGCCCAGGCCCAGGGACACGCCCCGGGCGCCCTCGGCCAGGGCGCTCTCCAGCAGGGCCTGTATGGAGCGGAGCTCCCCGGCCTCCAGCCGCGGCCGGAAGCCGGCCACGCAGGCGCGGGCCGTGCCGCTGCCGCAGAGCATCAGAGAGTGGACGGGGACGGAGCGCCGGGCCAGGGCGGCCCGGTAGGCGGACAGGCCTCCTCCGGGCAGGTCCTCCGTTTCCCCCGTCACTGGGGCCAGATACGCCGCGATGGCGGCGGCGTGGGGGCCGAAGCGGGGGACGACGCTCATGCCGCAGTTGCCGCTGCCGATGGTGGTGACCCCCTGGTACAAATCCACGTCGCCGAAGCCGGGGCGGAACACGGCCGCGTCGGCGTGGCGGTGCAGGTCCAGGAAGCCGGGACAGACCGTCAGCCCGGCGGCGTCCAGGGTCCGCCCGGCGGGGAGCTCCCGCAGGTCACCCAGGGCCACGATCCTGCCGTCGGCTACGCCCACGTCGGCCCGGAAGGCCGGCGCGCCGCTGCCGTCCAGCACCTCTCCGCCCCGGATGCAGATATCCAGCATGGTCCTCTCCCCCTCTCCGGCGGTGAAGCCGTTACTGCTGCAGCTCGTACAGCTTGCGGTAGATGCCGTTCATGGCCAGCAGCTGCTGGTGGGTGCCGCTCTCCCGGATGCGGCCCTTGTGCAGAACGATGATGTTGTCGGCGTGCTGGATGGTGGACAGCCGGTGGGCCACCATGATGGTGGTCCGGCCCTCCATCAGCGTCGTCAGGGCCTCCTGGATCAGCTGCTCCGTCTCCGTGTCGATGTTGGCGGTGGCCTCGTCCATCACCAGGATGGCGGGGTCGTAGGCCAGGGTGCGGGCAAAGCTCAGCAGCTGGCGCTCGCCGGCGGAGAGGGTGGCGCCCCGCTCCGTCACCGGCTCGTCGTAGCCGCCGGGCAGCCGCCGGATGAAGGGCGCGGCGTTGGCGGCCTCCGCCGCCCGGCGCACCTGCTCGTCGCCGACGTCCTCGTCCAGCAGACGGATGTTGCTGCGGATATCGCCGGTGAAGATGAACACGTCCTGCTGGACCTGGCCGATGGCCCGGCGCAGCTGACGGGTGGACAGCCGGCGGATATCCACGCCGTCGATGAGGATCTGGCCCTTCTGGATGTCGTAGTAGCGGCCGATCAGGTTCAGCACGGAGGATTTGCCGGCGCCGGTGGCGCCCACGAAGGCCACCTTCTCGCCGGGACGGATGGTGAAGCTCACGTCCTTGAGCACGTAGTCCTCCCCCTCGTAGGCGAACCAGACGTTCCGGAACTCGATCTCGCCCCGGATGGTCTCCGGCGTCACCGGGTCCTCCGGCTCGGGGATGGTGTTCTCCTCGTCCAGGACGGTGAAGATCTTCTCCGAGGAGGCCAGGGCGTTCTGAAGGGTGGAGAACTGCTCGGCCAGCTCCTCGATGGGCCGGAAGAAAGAGCGGATATAGTTGGTAAACACGTACATGGTGCCCAGGGTCAGCGTGCCCGCCAACACCGACACACCGCTGCGCCAGACCACGGAGGCCAGGGCGAAATTGGCCACAAAGGCGATGGCCGGGCGGAACAGGGCGAAGGTCATCAGCTCCTGCATCTGGGTGTGGAACAGCTCGCCGGTGCGGCCCTTGAATTCCGCCGCCTTCTCCTTCTCCCGGGCGAAGATCTGGATCAGCCGCATGCCGGAGATGTTCTCGGACAGGAAGGAGTTGAGGGAGCTGATCTTGGTGCGGACGTTCCGGTAGATCCGGCGCACCAGGGTGCGGAACCACAGGGTCAGCGCGAAAATAAGGGGCAGGAAGGCGAAGCACAGGGCCGCCAGCCGGATATTGATGCGGATCATCACCACGGCGTAGCCGATGATGAGGGCCGCGTTGCTGAAGAACCGCACCAGCACCTGGGTATACATCCGGTGGAGGGACTCCACGTCGTTGGTGACGCGGGTCACAATCCGGCCCACGGGGTTGGTGTCGAAGAACCGCAGGGGCAGGGTGTGGATATGCTCGAACACCTGCTGGCGGATGTCAAAGACCACGTTCTGGCCGGTGCGCTGCAGGAGCCAGACCTCCGTCAGCTCGCAGACCATGGTCACCAGCAGCACCGCCAGGTAGATCAGGGCGATCCGCCCCACGCCGGACAAATCCCCCCGGCGCAGCGCGTTCAGATCCTCCCGGCTCAGCTCCCGGCCCGTCAGCTCTCCGCCCGCCACGGGTACGGAGACGGTGTTGCCGGACACGACGGCGTCCGTCATGTCGCTGCCGGTCTTCTCCAGCAGGGCCTCCATCCGCTCCCGGTCCAGGTCCCGGATCAGATAATACTTGTCCCCGGCGTAGACCAGGACGGCGAAGGCGTCCGCCTTCTCGTCGTACTCCCGGGACAGGGAGAGCCCGTCGAAGGTCACCTGGGCCGCTCCGGCGTCCACGTAGGCGTAGGGCCGGTCATATCCCTCGATATAGTCGTCGATGGCCTCGCCGATGAGGATGGGACGGTACAGATTCAACGCCGTCACCACCAGCACCAGGGCGGTGCACAGGACCATGGTCTTCCAGTAGGGCTTCACGTAGCCCAGCAGGCGGGTGAAGGCGCTGCCCTTGTAGGAGAGCTTCTCCTCGCTAATCGCAGCCATAGACCCACCCCCCTTACTCCTCCGTCAGCAGCTGCTGCTCCAGCTGCTGGCGGATCGTCATGTCGTAGAAGATGCCCCGGCGCTCCATGAGCTCCTCCCGGGTGCCGTATTCGGCCGTGCGGCCGTGATCCAGCACCAGGATCCGGTCCGCGTTCTGCACCGTGGAGACTCGGTGGGCGATGATGATGGTGGTCTTCCCCGCCCGCAGCTCCTTCAGGTTCCTGAGGATGGTCTCCTCAGTGTCCGTGTCCACGGCGCTGAGGGCGTCGTCCAGGATCAGGATGGGGCTGTCCTTCAGAATGGCCCGGGCGATGGACACCCGCTGCTTCTGGCCGCCGGACAGGGTGACGCCCCGCTCGCCCACCACCGTCTCGTACCGCTCCGGGAACTCCTCGATATCCCCCGCCACGTCCGCCCGGCGGGCGGCCTCCGCGATCGCCTCGTCCGGGGCGTCCAGGACGCCGAAGGAGATGTTGCCCCGCAGGGTGTCGGAGAAGAGGAAGTTGTCCTGGGGCACGTAGGCGATGTTCCCCCGGAGGGTGGCCAGGGGGATCCTTCCGATCTCGTGGCCGTCGAAGGCGATGGAGCCGCCGGTGATGTCGTACAGGCGGCACAGCAGGTTCACCAGGGTGGTCTTCCCCGCCCCGGTGCGGCCCATAACGGCCAGGGTCTCCCCCGGCTCCACCTCCACGCTCACGTGGGACAGGGCGTCCGGCAGGTCCGGCCGGTAGGCGAAGGTCACGTCCCGCAGGGAGATGCGGCCGGTGAAGGTCTCCACCGGGTCCGGATCCTCCGGGTCCGTGATGTCCGGCTCCTCGTCCATGATCTCGTGGATCCGGTTGAGGCTGGCCAGTCCCTGGGAGATGATGGTGATGCAGTCGCCCAGGGCGATCATGGGCCAGACCAGACTGCCGATATACACGTTGAAGGCCACGAAGCGGCCCAGGGTCATGTCCCCGGCCAGGGTGTAGCGGCCGCCGATCAGGATGGCCACCACGTAGGTCAGGCCCACCAGGAAGTGGAGGACCGGCTCAAAGGTGGCGTCCAGCCGGGCTACACGCAGGGTGGCCCGGCGCTTGTTCTCGTTCACCCTGCGGAAGGCGGCGCACTGCTTCTCCTCCTGGCAGAAGGCCTTCACCACCCGCTCGCCGGACACGCTCTCCTGGACGAAGTCGCTCATGTCGGCGAAGGCCTTCTGCATCTTGGCGTAGCGCTTCTCGATGAGATCGCCGAAGAAGAAGGAGAACACGGCGATGGCCGCCATGGGGGCCAGGATATAGAGGGTCAGCCGGACGCTGACGTAGGTCATCATCCGGTACAGCACCAGCACCGTCAGCACCGTGGCGTCGAAGATCTCCACCACCGCAAAGCCGATGGCCAGGCGGACGGCCTCCAGGTCGTTGGTGAAGTAGCTCATCAGATCGCCGGTCTTGTGGACGTTGAAATACCGCTGGGACAGGGTCTCCAGCTTTTCGAACATCTGGTCCCGCATGGCCCGCTCGATCATCCGGGACGAGCCGATGATGCACCGGCGCCACAGGAAGCGGCCCAGCATGGCCGCCGCCGCGCACAGGACGATCTGTCCGGCGATGCGGAGGACGCCTCTGCCGTCCAGCAGATGGGCGGCCAGACCGTCCGTGGCCTGGCCGATCAGCTTGGGCACGAACAGATCCACGTAGTCTACCACCAGGAGCGTGACGAGCCCCAGCAGATAGATCGGGGCGTAGCGCTTCAGCAGCGGCCGCAGGATTCCTTTTCTGTTTCTGATCTTTTTCATGGGTCCCTCCGTCGGGATTCTGCACTTTCAGTCGCGCCTTATTATTATAACAGAGATATCGCGGGAAACAATAGGCTATCCGGCTGTTTTCGCCGGATTTTTCCGCGGTTTGCGGCAGGTTGGACTTGCGGCCGGGGCGGATCTTTGTCATAATGGAGCTGCGGGGACGACGGGCCTCACCTGTCCCCCGCGGCAAGGAGGGATCCCATGAGCCGCCGCAACAGAACGCCCCAGATGGCCGACCGGGGCCGCACCGCCCCGCTGATCAGCCGCGTCTTCCGCCGGGAGTGCCGCGGCACCCCGGACTCCCCCGTTTATGATCTGATCTTCCTTATCGCCCGGGCGTGGATGGGCCGGCGGCACCGGGTGACGGTGGAGGACGATCTGCTCCGGCAGGCGGAGGCCCCCTACCTTCTGCTGGCCAACCACGAATCCTTTTTCGATTTCTACTATCTCGCCCTGCTGAACCACCCGAAGCGGCCGGATTTCCTTGTCAACGAATACTACTGTACACGTCCCGTGCTGAAAGGGATGGCGAGGGGCGCCGGTATCCTGTCCAAGAAGCTCTTCACCAAGGAGATGACCTCCGCCATGGGCATCATGCGGACCGTCCGCAAGGGCTATCCGGTGGTGATCTTCCCGGAGGGGCGTCTGTCGCCGGACGGGCGGTCCAACCCCATCGCGGAGCCGGGCGGCGCCTTTTACAAGCGGCTGAAGGTCGACCTGGTGCTGACGAAGATCCGGGGCGCCTATTTCGCCGACCCCAAGTGGCGAAAAAAGAGCTGCCCCTCCGAGATCCGGGTGACGGTGGAGCGGATCATCCGCCGGGAGGAGCTGGAGGCTCTGTCGGCGGAGGAGCTGGACCGGATCGTGGCCTCCACCCTGTACAACGACGCCTCGGCGGACGACTGGAACCTCTATCCCCAGCCGGACAAGGCGGAGGGGCTGGAGAACCTCCTCTACCGCTGCCCGGACTGCGGCGCCCTCTACGCCACCGCCGGCCGGGGCAACGACCTGATCTGCTCCGCCTGCGGCGCCGTCCGCACCCTGGACGAGCACTACCGGTTCACCGACGGCGCCACCATCGGCGACTGCTACGACGCCATCCGCGCCCTGGAGGAGCCGGGTCTGGAGGACCTGGTGCTGGAGGCGGAGGTGGAGACAAAAATCTTCGGCGCCGGCGGCAGCCCCGCCCGCACCGAGCGGGGCGTGTGCGCCCTGGACAAAAACGGCTTCCGCTACCGGTCCGACTCGGAGGAATTCACCATTCCCCCGGAGCGGCTGCCGGCCCTGGCCTACTCCTGCGGAGAGGAGTTCGAGCTGTACCACGAGGGGGAGCTCCACTACTTCTACCCGGCGGAAAACCGGCAGCAGTGCGCCCGCTGGGGGTTGATCGCCGATATGCTGGCGGCGCGCCGGCGGAAATAGTCCTTTTGTATATCGTCGTCCCCACGCCGCCGGAAGGCGGTAAATATAAAAAGCATGGAGGAGAGAAAGAAATGAAAGAGTACAAAACCGTAGCAGGCCCCAAGAGCATTCAGGTGAACAAGGGCGAGATCCAGTCTGCGTTCAATCTCTTTGCGGACATCATCAACAGGGAGGCCGTAAATGGCTGGGCTTATCATTCCATGGAAACAATCACCATCACTGAAAAGCCCGGCTGCTTCCGGCAGCCGCTTTCCCAGTACTACTATATGCTGATCTTTGAACGCGACCGGTAATCATGCTTCCGGAAAATGACCCGCGCAGCTGGAACTACGTTCGGAAATATGAGCGGCCTGCTCTGGGCGGCCCCAGGGTCGTGATTTCGGTCATTCTCACCTGCTGTGCCTCCATATCGGTCGGTCTTCTGCTGTTCCGCGCAGTCGGCTTGTCCGGCGGCCTGTGCTTGTGCGCCGCCGCAGTTTTCCTGCTGGTCATCGTTCTTCTGAGGGCAAAGGCTATTGTTGTCTGGTGCGTTAAGTGTTATCAGCACTTCGCCCCTGTCAGCATCCGTCGGATGTGCCGGTTCGAGCCAAGCTGCTCGGAGTATATGATCATGGCAATCGACAAGCACGGCCTGGGCAAAGGTCTGCGAATGGGTCTGGATCGCATAAAGCGTTGTTCCCGAAAAGAAGGAGGTTTCGACTATCCATAAAAAGAGGACAGCCGGGAGGCTGTCCTCTTTTTTATGTGTAAGCGGGGGGAACGGCCGCAATGCATCCGCCGCCGGGATGAAAAAGAAGAAGAAGAAAGTTTAGGAGGGCAGAAAAGATGGACATATGGTGCTTTTTGCAATGCGGCAGACCGCGGCCGGCCTTTCAGGCTGTAAAGTGAATCTGCTTTTCATCCACTACTGCCATAAGGCTTCTGTCCCCTTTCGACAGGATGTCGGACCGCTTACAGGCCCATATTGTTGGAGATGACGATCCGCTGGATCTCGCTGGTGCCCTCATAGATCTCGGTAATCTTCGCATCCCGCATCATCCGCTCCATGGGATAATCCCTGGTATAGCCGTAGCCGCCGAACATCTGGAGGGCTTTCGTGGTGGTCCGCATGGCGTGCTCCGAGCAGAACAGCTTGGCCATGGCCGCCTCTTTCGTAAAGCGCCGGCCCTCCATCTTGGCCTGAGCGGCCTGATACATCAGCAGGCGGCCCGCTTCGCACCCCAGCTCCATGTCCGCCAGGGTAAACTGGGTATTCTGAAACTTATTGATGGGCTTGCCGAACTGAACGCGGCCCCGGGTATAGCTGATGGCCTCCGCCAGCGCGCCCTCCGCGATGCCCAGAGCCTGGGCCGCGATACCGATGCGGCCGCCGTCAAGGGTGGCCATGGCGATCCGGAAGCCCTTCCCCTCCTGCCCCAGCAGGTTCTCCCGGGGGACGATGCAGTCCTGGAACACGATCTCCGCGGTGGGAGAGCCGTGCAGGCCCATCTTCTCCTCGTGCTTTCCCACGGAGAAGCCGGGAAAGCTGTTCTCCACGATGAAGGCGGAGATGCCCTTTGTCCCCTTCGTCCGGTCCGTCATGGCGAAAACCACGAACACCTCCGCCACATAGCCGTTGGTGATGAACACCTTGGAGCCGTTGAGCACGTAATGGTCGCCCTCCAGCCGGGCCTCGGTGGTGCCCTTGGAGGCGTCAGAGCCGGCGTTGGGCTCCGTCAGGGCGAAAGCACCCACCTTGCGGCCGGTGGTCAGCATGGGGAGGTATTTGGCCTTCTGCTCCTCCGTGCCAAAGGTCAGGATGGGGTCGCAGCACAGGCCGTTATGTGTGGCTACAATGTCGCCCGTGGAGGCGCACTGCTTGCTCAGCTCCTCGATGCAGATGGCGGAGGCCAGCACGTCCGCCCCGGCGCCGCCGTACTCTCTGGGCACACACATACCCATAACTCCCAGCTCAAACAACTTTTCAATGGTGCCGCGGGGATATTCGCAGGTGCGGTCCGTCTCTGCGGCGATAGGCTTCACCTCATTCTCTGTAAACTGCGCCATCATCTTGCGGATCAGTTGATGCTCGCGGCTCAAGTTGAAATCCATGCTCGTTCCTCCTTACTCCTTGTCCCGGATACCGGCTATGTTCTTCGCCAGCTGCTTCTTCCCCTGGATATTGCCCTGGCGGGCGATCATGATCCGCTGGGCCTGGGGCGAGCCGGCCCCGTGCATGCTTTCGGTCCGATAGCCGACCGCGGCGGAGCCCAGGCACATATTCTCCAGGAAACGCAGGATCCGCTGGCGATCCTCAGTGTTGACACCCTCACGAGCGGCAAAATACTTGGCGCAGATCTCCCCGATCGTCTCACCTTCGCTTCCGACAACGGTATCGGAGGCAAAGTCCCTTTCGCTGGGCATGGTCACCATCAGGCCGCCGGCGATGTCCTCCGCCAGGCGGACGATCTCATAGGGGAAGCGGGTCACGTTCTGCTTGCACACGTTGGCCAGCAGCAGGTCGATCTGATAGTTTCCCGCCTTCGTGGGACAGCCCTCGCAGGAGCAGGCGATGCCGCAGGCGTACATGGTCTCGTTCAGGTGGGTCATCTCGATGAGCTTGTCCTTCACCGCGCTGGCCTTCTCCACGCCGTTGTACTCCGCCGCCAGGGCCGCCGCGCCGATCACCACGTCGCCCACGCCCACCTTG
>JAEEGF011356827.1_pt1 | contig 13550 bp, 13 predicted proteins | sample 9134171 | NCBI WGS metagenome assembly JAEEGF01 (sample SAMN16246542, study PRJNA631951) | gut metagenome | biome: gut microbiome; feature: rumen; material: AP-attached | host: Bos | place: Iran: Karaj | collected 2018-10
ACTTCATCCCGGCACTCGCCATCGGCGGTGCTGCCATCGTATTCGCTTATAAGAAATGGGGACGCTGGACGGAACGCGGCATGGACCAGGTTTTCGCCGTCGGACTCAACAAGGAATCGGATTTTCCGCTCGTCTCCATCCCGATGGCAGCAGTGAGCACTTGGCTGACACAGCTCTTCGGCGGAAGTACCGGCCGTGAAGGCGCCGCCATGCAAATCGGCTCCGCACTATCGTACAACATAAGTAAGAAGTTGCCGTTCGAAAACGCAGCACACATTATGCTCGTGACAGGGCTTGCCGCAGGCTTTGCTGGAATTTTCCAGGCCCCGATGGCAGCTACAGCATTCGCATTGGAAGTTCTGCTCGTCGGCCACTTGGAACTTGGCGCATTGTTGCCCGCTGCCGCTGCCGCATTCACTGCCTGCAAAGTTTCAAGCATGCTCGGATTCCACAAGTTCAGCGTAGATTTGAGTTCGATTCTGGACGCAAGCGGATTCTCGGCAAGCATTTTCACGAACGAAGGCTCGCTTGACGGCTCGATGCTTTTGAAACTCGCGTTGATGGGAATTTTGTTTGGCATCATCGGGGGCGGATTCGCAAAACTCCTTGGACTCTCGCAGAACTTTTTCGCAAAGAAGTTCCCGAACAACATCAAACGTATCGCCATTATGGGCGTTGGAATAAGCGTTTTGTTGCTCGTATTTTTCCAAGGGCGTTACGCTGGACTTGGAACAAACTTGTTGGACATGTGCTTTGGAATTGCCGGAAATGCCGCCGGAAACGCCGACTTGATTGGGGATGCCGCGAATGCTGCCGGAACCGCAATTCACGGGTACGACTGGATTCTGAAATTTGCCCTCACGATTCTTACGCTTTCTGCCGGATTCATCGGCGGTGTCGTCACACCGCTTTTCGCCATCGGAGCTACATTTGGCGTATTCGTTGCGGGAATGTTCGGGATGCCTGTCGCCCTTGCCGCAGCACTCGGCTTCGCCGCAGTTTTCGCAAGTGCAAGCAACACACTCTGGGCCCCCATCCTCATCGCCGGCGAAATCTTTGGATTCGATTGCCTCCCCGCATTCTTCATCGTCTGCACCGTCGCCTACATCTGCAACGGCGGACAATCGATTTACAAACAAAAGAAAATTAGGATAAAGATTTAATTCCGCTAAATGATAATCGGCGCGATGTTATGCTTGATGTGGTATCTGTAGAAGAAATTCACACCCAAGTTAAACATCGACCGTAACGGGTGACGCACAAAACTTCGGCAAAACACAATTCGTTTATATATATTCTTGATAGAATACACCTCGTTATAGAGCCACCAGTACATTTCGTCAATTTCTTTAGCCGTCAAATGCTTGCTGTTTTTTACCGCCGGGCCAGACGGACTGTACGTATAAATATCCTTATTGACTAAATCTTCGCTGTCCTTGACTTCATCGAAAAAAGGCGTTCCCGGAACAGGCGTTATGATATAGAACTTGGGAGCTGTTATTTTATTATCTATGACGAATTTTGCAGTCGCCTTGATACTTTCCACCGTATCGTCTTCAAGCCCGACCATCATTTCAGTCGCAACATCAATGCCAGCGTCAATGATGGTTCGAATCATCCGGCTATAATCTTTCGGGTCTTCCCACGACTTGTTGATTTTCTTCAAGTTTCCCGGCGTGATGGATTCCAGTCCGAAACTCAAGCAAATGCAGCCGCTGTCGGCAACGCATTTCAAAAGTTCAGGGTCTTCGGCAAGCTTGATAGAACATTGGCTGTACCATGTCATGTGCAATTTTTTGATTTCATTGCACAAGTCCATCATGTACTTTCGATCGGACAAAATGTTATCGTCAATCAGAAGGAACTTTTTGAATCCTAGTTCCTTGACTTTCTTGATATCCCTCATAACTTCGGGAATCTCTCGCCTCAAATATTTTCCTTTGTACAAACAAGCGATGGAGCAGAACAAACATCGATTGGGGCAACCTCTCCCCGCCTGCACCGGCAAGAAATCTCCGATTTTTTTGCAAGTGACAAGTTCATATCGCGGAAGCGGCGTTGACAACTTCTTGACGGTAGTCGTGTAAAACGGCTTAAGTTCACCATTCAAATAGTCGTTCAGCATTTCTTTCCAGTAACTTTCCGCATCGCCAATCATGATGCAGTCGCAGTACTGTTTCACCTCATCGGAGACAAGGCTCGCCATGTAACCGCCCATGACAACTGTTTTGCCTCGCTTTTTGAATTCTTTGGCGATTTCGATTCCGCGAATAATCGAATGCCCCATGCTACCGATACCAATTAATTCAATATCTGTATCCCACGGAATTTCTTCGATGGTCTCGATGCAAATTTGGACATCCCAATCATCGCCGCATTCCGCCGCAAGCAACGGCATCGTAAGCCCGATAAAATACAACTTGTCTTTTTTGACGAGCAAATGATTGTTGTCGTATATAGTCGGCTGAATCAACAACATCCTTTTTTGTTTTTCGCTACCGCTTTTCATATTTCCCAACCTTCCTATATTCCCACATCATTTTCACGTAATGCCACAACATTTTCATCGCGCCACGGAAGCATTTTATTTCGACCTTGACACCGCACTTTTTGCGGATATACCTTAGCGAACTGAAACTAGCCGTAGTCCTGAAATAGCCCTTGATTATTTCAAAATAGTATTGCGAAGGAGTAAGCTTTGTCGGCATAATCGCCAAATGCGTCAAATCCCATTTTTCATATTCTTCGCGTTTGAGCAGCAGCTGGTCCTTATAATCATCGAAAATCGGCGTTGCTGGCAGAGGGACAAGCGGCTGCAAGTTGACATACCGGATATGCATTCTGCGAATCCACTTGGCAAAATCCTTAAAATCTTTTTTATCCCAATCCGGCCCGACAATAGCACCTGCATACAAATCAACATTGTACTTGTACAATATATCCGAGGCTTTCTCGCCCGTTTCCACATCAGTCCGTTTGTTGAAATCGTTCAAATCACTTTGCTTAAAGCTTTCGATGCCAACGAATACAGCGTCAAGGCCATGCTGGCTCAACAACTCAATCATATCCGGATTCTTGACAATAAAATCCGCTCTGCCGAAGATGATGAACTTCTTGTCAATCTTGTTTTCTTCCAGCAATTTGCAGAAAGCAACAATTCTATTCCGATTCACCAAGAAATTGTCATCGACGATGAATACATTCGGCTCTTCGATCTGCTTGAGTTCTTCAATGACAACGCCAAGTTCTTTTTCGTAATACTGATTTTGAGTAATCTGAACGCAAAAGCAAAACTTGCAATTATACGGGCATCCATACGATGTTTTCAGCAATGCACATGGGACATGGTAAGCATAATCGTAATGTTTCCGGTATCGCTGCGTGACCGTTCTATCGGGCATCGGCGGCTTATACGATTTATCAATTTTATCGTGCTTGAATACAGGCGTTTCGTTTTTCTCTAAAGCATTCAGCAGAATTTCGGTATTCTGCATGCCGTTGATACCGACAACATAATCTATATTTTTGTACTTGAAATCGTCTGGCAAAACTTCGCTATGCACGCCGCCCACCGCAGTTACAATTCGCGGATTAACGTTTTTCACCAAATCCGAATAATGCTTGATGACATTGACATGCGTTATATACGATGTAAACATCACGACATCAGGGGCAAAATTTTTCACGAGGACATCCAACGGTTTCTTTTCCAAAATCATGTCCTCAAGAACAACTTCATGCCCTAAGTTTTTGCATAAAGCCGCAACGTATTCCATCTCGATAGGCTCGCAAGTCATAAGATCTGCAAGACCTAGAGAATTTTTATGAGGTCTCGGTCGGACCAGCATCACCTTCATATCACCCCTCCCTGAATACGTTAAATTTATAATCTGTCACTTTATATTGCAAGAAGTTATTGTACTTTTTAATAAGCCAGTTGATAAGCTTATTGCGGTGAGACAGCAAATAGTAATTGTAGAACATTTTTGCACCGAATTTCATTTTGGCATCGTATGCGGTCTGCCCAAACTGCACATACTTGAATTTATGTTCAATGGCGTACTTCGTAATTTCTGCCAACATGTTGTAATAAATATCATACTGGTGAGCAATTTCATAATTGTATCCGCAGAATTCAAAGATTAGCATGTCGTTATTGCGATCTTCAATCAGCTGGATAAACGCTTCTACCTTGCCGTTAATTTTCAGCAGCACCGTTTTCGCAATATCGTTCCTGAAAAAATCAGCCGTCAACTTTTCGAGTGAATATTCAGAATGATTAAACACTTGTTCGTACAATCCGTACCATTCATCCGTAAAATCCTTGTTGTCTTTCAGCAATTCATATTCAATGTTCTCGCCCTTTTTCAACGCCTGCGAAATCCGCCTTCTGTAATTCGCACGCATCGAGCCCAAATATTCATCCCACGTATTCCACCGATTCTCCAAAATGCAAATGGGCAAATAATGGCCTTTAGAAAACCCTCTCAGTTCTTCTTTATCAACATTGATTATAATCTTGATGCCTTTCATTTTATGAAGGACATCCGTCACCTCTTTTTTATCTTCGTTCCATATAATGCTCGGATGCGAAACGGACAACGGCAAATAGATAAACTTCATCGGGACATTTACTTTATATTTCGTGAATATAAACAGATTGAACTTTCGTTCGAACATCATAAAGCACGAATACAGCTTGCCGTTTTTATAAAATAAATGGTACGACTGATTGCAATAATTCACATTCTCCATGAACTGCATGAAGGCTCTGGACATGTAAATATTGTTCTTGCACAATTCATCCCATTCGTGAGGAAGGTCTTTCGCCGTTTTAATTCTTTTATACATATTCTCAGCCCTCTATTTCGTACAAATGGAATTCTTTATTGATTCCCGTCGATAACTTTCTGCAAAGCATTGTCGAAGGAACATTTTCTTCCAATATGAACGAAGAAACTCCCGTCGGGTACTTTTCTTGCCGCATCAGAATCGACTTGTGAATCAAAGCGATTGCAAGGCCCGTCTTTTGGAATTCCGGCAATACGCCAATAATATTGTAAATAACATTATGAGTCTTTTTGAATAAAAATTTCAAGTAGAAAGTCGCATAGTTCAATTTCGGTTTGTTGAACAATTCCGCATAATCGGGATGCGTATAGACAAAACCGACCTCCTTGCCTTCTTTCATGACAAAGATGATGTCTTCTTTTTTGAAGATAAACCTCATTTGCTTCATCAGTTCGTACATTTCGTCAGGAGTTTTCTCGGAATAGTATGGCGTTTTTTTCAGCGATTCATGGCACAGCTGGCCAAACAGCAACATCTCTTTTTTGAAATCATGAACATTGAAATACCGGAACTGAAAATTGTCATACACCTGTTTCAGCATGTCGTTATCGAACATCGAAAGGCTATGCGTCGCTGCGTAATTATAAGAGAAAGCCCGTTTCATAACCGGGAAAACAGCATCCATCTCTTCCGCATAATAATCCAGATTATAGTTTGAATTGAATTCAAAATTTCTGTTATAATTATTCGTCAATATGCCGAGGCCATAGCTGACTTGCCCATTGATTCCAACGACAACTTTCTTTTTGCCATATTCCTTAATGACCTTTTTCGAATACGCAATCAGCTCCTGCAAATACTTCGACGCATTTTTCCTAAATTCAATAAACGAAAGCTTTATGACATCCGTTTCGTCAATGACATAAACGCATTCCAGCTTTATCTCGCCTCCGTCCGTAATCATTATCGGCCTTACAGTACATCTTTTTGAATAAGAGTCTATCTGATACAAAAAATTCTTGACAAACAACAGATTCATGTCGCAAAAATTTTTATCATCTTTATACAAATCGTATATAAAATCGACAAACAGCTTTTTCAGTCTCTTGCTATCAACTTCTACAAATTCCATTTAACAATCCTATTTAACTTTTTTATCTGTTATTTTAAACTTACAAATATTTTTATACAGAGGCAACTTGTTATTGATACTTTCGATGTATTTTTTTAATTCGTCCTCAGACAAAACCGTATTGACAATGGCCGTCAAACGATTATCTTCCATGATAACATTGCAATCGTGAATTTTGGTGTTTTTCAGAATCTTTTTGTTGATTTCTTCGGGCGAAATATTTTTTCCGTTATCGCCAATCAAAATATTTTTTTTGCGGCCAATAACGTACAAGAATTTGTCCTTGATGTAACCAATGTCGCCCGTATCAAAATAGCCATCCAAAAAGCATTCTTGCTTATCGTCCTTGAGGTAGCCGTCAAAAACATTCCCGCCTTTCACATACACGCTCCCGACGCCTTCGCAATCCTTGTTTATGATTTTGACGTGGTTGACATCGAGAATTTCGCCCACAGACTTGTAGTCGTTGTGATTCTTGTAATTGATAGCAATCGGCCCAGACGTTTCCGTCATTCCATAGACATTATATACAGGCAGCCCTACATCGTTAAAGAACTTATTCGTTTCGTACGGAAGGACGCTCCCAGCAGAACAGCCAAAAACGTATTGTCCGCCAAAGTATGCGTGAATATCCTTAAAGATTTTCTTTCGAACGTCAATCCCGATTTTACGCAAAACATTGGATATCTTGATGGCCGTCTTGACCTTTTTTCCGCTCTTTTCGAAAATGACATCCTTTATGCGATTATACATGAGCGGGACACCCATAAACAAGCAGGGTTTCGTTTCAGCAAGCAAGGTGTTTAGCCGCTTGTAATCATACTCCAAAATGTTGTTTATCCCAGCAAACAAGCCGTGGAACAAGCACACCAAAGCGTATATGTGGTACAAAGGAATAATCAACATGCACGACTGTTCGCTCGTCACATTCCATTTGCGGTTCAATTCTGGAATAACACCAAAATAATTCGTTTCATTCAGCAGAACGCATTTCGGCACACCCGTTGTCCCGGAAGTATGCAAAATCAAATTGCCCGAAAAATAAGCCTCATTATCGAAGTTTTTCTTTTCACTTAAGATTTCTTTTACCTTGCTAAACGTCAAGACTTCATAACTTCCAAATACAAGGTTCAAATCATCATCGACGATAATCAAGTCGGGATTTCTTTGAGCAAAAACTTTCGCGATATCATCTTCGTTCTGCTCTTTGTCAATCAAGAACGCGTTTCCGATATTGCAGATAATCGACAGCAAACAAATTGCATATTCCAGTTTATTGTTGCCAACAATCGCTATCGTCTTGCCTTTATATTCCGCAAGATAATTGGACAGCGTATTTATAGAATCGTACAATTGGCGGTAATTAATCCGGAGATAAGACTCCCCCTCTCTGTACGTCAAAGAAATGCTATCGGGATTATTTTCGCTATACCGTTTTATGCAATCATAAATTTTGCTCATACATGAACCATTTTTTAGCACCCAAGCTCTTAACACCAAACCTATTACGTGCACTCAACATATATAATTGAGAGTCTAAAAGCAACATTTATTTAAAGATTATACACAATTGCATAGCCACTCCACGTTCTTATTCGCCTGTACCACGGCCTACATCTGCAACGGCGGACAACCCATCTACAAGCAGAAAAAATTGGGATAAAGATTTAAAATTTCTATATAGATTTAAAAACAAAGGAACCCAACGAATGGGTCTGGCAACAACCCCGGAGACCATATGAACGAAACAATCAAGACGCTACTCAATCGCAGAAGCATCCGCAAATTCAAACCCGATGCCGTGAGCAAGGAACTCATCGCACAAGTCGCCGAAGCGGGCATCTACGCCGCAAGCGGCATGGGCAAGCAGGCCGCTACCGTGGTCGCCATCACGAACAAAGGACTGCGCGACCGCATCTCCGAAATGAACCGCAAGATTGGCGGTTGGGACGAAGGGTTCGACCCGTTCTACGGAGCCCCCGTGATTTTGCTCGTTCTTGCGAAAAAGGAAATCCCGACATACCTGTACGATGGTTCGCTCGCCATGGGGAACCTCATGAACGCCGCTTACAGCCTCGGGCTCGGCAGCATCTGGATTCACCGCGCCAAGGAAGAAGTCGAAAGCGACGAGGGCAAGGAAATCCTCAAGTCGCTGGGCCTGAACGCAGACGAATGGGTCGGCATCGCCCACTGCGCTTTGGGCTACGCCGACGGCGAGCAGCCCACGGCACACCCCCGCAAGGAAGGCCGCGTTATCTGGGCTGAGTAAAAGAGCCTTGCTTTGAGCCGTAGCACGCTCGCCCTTGAGAACCGTCATGAGCATGTAGATGCCCTGCTCGGTAAAAGCAAAGGGGTTGTAAGAACGACCTCCTTTCACTCCCTTTACCTGCATCGAGGTCAAAAATTTTGACCTCGATAATAATACAACCTCAGAATCATTTAACTGAAACCGAAAATCTTCATCAAATTTTTCAATATTATTCTTGACCTGTTGATTAAAAGCTTTAGTACTATACCCATAAATCTCCGCCAAATCGGCATCAAGCATTACCTTGAACCCACGAATCGTATAGATCCGAGACTTGAGCATATTCTCATCAATCAGGGAAAATTCAGACTTTGCCGAAACTTCTACTTCGCCAACATTTGTGGCAGCGGCAATAACTTTTTTCATTTTTCACTCCTTTTGCGGAACAAGCAAAAAAAATCCGCAAAATACAAATTCTACAGGTATAAAATACACAAATGTTCACCACCTGTCAAGAGGTAGAATATTTTTCTCTTTCACTTTAAACTTGATCTATTATTTTGACGTTCTTTCAATTAAAAATGTGTTTCCATTTTTAGCTTTAGTCAACATTTCTTTTAAATTCACACTTTACACAACCTATAAAAGGACCATTCTGTCTTTTTAATCGACCACCACATCTAGGACATATCCATATTTCATTATTTAGATCCATGCCGTAATCCTCTCTAATTTCTTTGAAGAAACAAGACGCATTTTCATTTTTTGGAGGAGTAACAAAAATCACCTTTTTCTTTGCACGAGTCATTGCCACATAAAAAAGACGACGTTCTTCCGCAAATGGATATCTCTCTGAATTTTCTGCAAATAATTTCATTATCGGAGCATCCTCAATTTTACTCGGAAAACCATACCTGCCATTTTTAGTATTCAAAATGAAAACATAATCAGCCTGCAATCCCTTTGATGCGTGAATCGTAAGAAAACTAATAGACAAATCTTCACGACCGAAACACTTATACACACCATCATTATTTTTCACTACTAAATCTTTCAAAAGATTTTTCACTATTTTTTCATCATCTTTGTAACGACCTAGAAAGAACACTTTACTATCACGAGGTAGTTCCAGCAATCTCCATTTCCTTAATTCTTCCCCCAATACATAATTGTCATCATTTAAAGGCGTTTTCAGTCTCTTTGATATCTGTGCCGAATTTTTCATTATAAAACGACTACTAACTTCAATGAGTCGTTTGGGAAATCTATAGGTCGTTTCTATTTTTCTCTTTTCCGTCTGTCCCCAATACTTTTCAAATTCTAAAATATAATTAACATCACTACCGTCAAATCGATAAATACTCTGCCAGTCATCACCAACACAAAACAACTTATAATCAGAAGTTTCACGAAGTGCTTTTAATAAATTATATCGAGACCTCGACATATCCTGATATTCATCAACAATCACAATTTTGTACGGATTATTATATTTTCCATTTTTAATATAATTTATAGCTCTGTTAATCATATCGCTAAAATCTATTTGATTCGTCATCAAGAGCATATCAACATACGCTCTATAAATCGGTTCAAACAGATGCAATAAATCGTTATTACAGATACGCTCTAATCTATTGCGAACAAGCCTGTTCTTTTCATAAAGATTTTCAATCGACAATCCATTTGTTTTAGCCTTATTCAGCATTGATCTAAAAAGCAAAGAAATCCTTTCGAGCATCATATTGCGTTCATATACACTTTTTAAGATTTCCCATATTTCTTTTGCAGAGCGTGGCTTAAATTCAACCCCTTGATTAGCAAGCTTTTGTTTCAAGCAATCAAGAAGATTTCCTTCAAACTTTTCAAAAGCAAAGCATTCTACCAACTTGGTATTATGTTCTCTGTGAATTTTACTTTTCCATGCAATCCCATCCAAATATGTTTGACATGCGTTTTTCCCATTCTTTCCAATAAAAAAATCTGCCACTCGTTTTTGCCGATTGATTCCAAAATATTCAATGTAAATATTGTATTGTGGTAAATAGAAATCAGGTTGATATTGTCGATAATTTTCGGTAGCGGTAGAAAACTTATAAGGCTTTTCATATTCATATGCAATTTGATTTTGCCATAGGAAATTAGCAATATCCATTTCGCCATAGCTCTTAACAGAAATTCCATCAATCGTTTTCGGCGGATTATCTTTTATGTATTGATCGTATTCCTCAAGGTTTTTAAAACAATCTATACTTTTTGATTTTTCTTTATTATACAACAGATAATCACATAATATACTTAAATAGCTTATATTCCCCATTTCCTTTTGAAGTTGTTCACTAATAAACCTATAAAGATTTTTGCCATCATATACAGCCCGTTTCCCTTCATGTTTAGCAAGAACCTTATCATACCCCAAAGAATGAAAAGTACAAACATCTATCGAAACACCAATATTAGCCTCAAGCTGTTTGCTCATATCCTCAACTGTTCTATTTGTAAAAGACAATACCAATATTTCGTTAGGCTTATACATTCCCTTCTTGAGCAAATATTTAACTTTTCCCACAATAGTAGTTGTTTTTCCCGTTCCCGCTCCAGCAATGACAAGTTGATTATGAGCATCAGAAACAATGCACTGCAATTGTTGGTCATCTAAACAGAATCCATTGATGTTACCAATTACTTTTTTGGCTTCTGCTATACGGAAAGCAATGACATTATCGTTATGAGATTTCTGCCGTTGGGACAACGATTTCAACAACAAAAAGAACTGATCCCAAGATTCCTTGTAAGACGGATAAATTGATATTTTTTCAAATTTTTTTGGAGGTCTTTTTTTTAGCAAATTAATAGTAGTTTGATTTTGCTTTTTCCATAAATCAATTTTTTCATCTGAAATATATTCTTCAGAATTTGAAAAAATCACGTTCATACCATTTCGGCAAGTCTTTATTTTTTGAACCAAATCACAACATTCTTGTTCTAACACAACCATCATATTTCTTTGATGATCAACATAATCTTTTATAAAAGATGAACACAATGTCGTCGAATTTAAATGATATTTCATATTCATGAATATAATTTAAAAAGAACATCTACAGATTCCCTATTTCATCAAAAGATATACACAATAAATAATCCCCCAAGCATTACAAGGCTGGCTTCTGTACTCCGTCTTATAAATTTTACATTTCAAACCTTTGCCAAAATTGGGGTAAAAAGGCTGAGGAAAAATTCTTGTCGTTGATAAATCTCGACACACTCATTCGCATTCCAGATTCTTATTCATCTGTCGATGATACGGGCAAGGCGGATTTGGCATTCCGCGGTGCATTTGTGAATATGGCTGATATTCCCGATATTGATTGTTTTGAATGCGAAGATGTCGCTGTAGGCATGGGTGCTGAGGCTATGAAGTACGCCTTTGACGGAGAAAAATTGGTGAAGGACTTACCAAATTTCAAAGATGCTCTCATTCAGATGCAATAAGAGTATTGCAAGATATGGGCATGACTCCCGAACAAGTTTCCAAATTCACGGCGAAGCTCGAAGTGCTCAACAAAAAATAGTGGGGCTTTATAGAATCCCCTACGGCTCAGCTATGCAAGTCGGGGCATTGCAAAGCCCCCAGCAGTTAAAATCGCGAAAAAAGAGTAAAACAAATTTCTACAGCGACAATTGAGCCAACAACGCAGAAAATTCCTGAATATTTTTTACAACAAGCTTTGGAAAATCAATTTGTTTCAAAACATCAAAATGAGAATCATTAGACACAATGTATGTAGCATTGCCAGCAATCGCACAATCCACAAATTTATTATCATCAGGATCTTGCGTTATCATATTAAATCGATAAAAAGTCTCAATGAATTCAACAGACGGAGCATTTAAAAGCGTTTGTATTACGCTAAACGCTACAATTCTCATTTGCTTTTATACGGAGTCCGAAGGTGTTCCTTTAGAACATTTTCATTTTTTTCGTTATTCCATTCGCCAAATTCCCATAGGGCATCCATGCTGTCTTCGACTCGTTTAGCAAAAACTTCCATCAAGGCAACACGAATTTCTTCCATAGTTTCAGAATCTTTAGCAAATGAAAACATCTTCAGAAGATGTAATTGCGTTGGATTCAGTGTGTTTTCCATAAGATCTCCATTTTCACTTTTTCCTTTTTTCAATATACATTTTTACAATAAAGAACGCAAGCCCGGGGCGTTGCGGGGCTGGCGTCTGAGACCCCGCATCGAAGGGGTGACGGAAGACGCGTAGCGGCTGCAATCAGGGGACAACATTTCCCATCCAATCAAAAAAAATTTCAAATAGATATTGACAAACAGTTTCTTTTGATTTATTTTTAGTGCACAAACGTTCAAATTTCAAGACCCGCAATTTCAAGCATGTTTGCGGGAAGGAGCAAAAATGACTACTAGCCAAATTAGGCCGAAAAAAGTTATATTGCCCGTAAGCAATATGATGTACCCATTCATGACACTTGACGATAACGCTGAAATAGTCCATTCCGAAATGGGAAAGGACGGTCGCGTCAAGGTGTACATTGAGAAGCCCGACGCAAAAGATGGCTTCCATCGGGCAACATGCTATTTACCCTCCTATACATGGGAAGATATATTCGGTTTTTCAGATGAGGAAATCGATCGCTATAAGAAAGTGATTGAGTCTACGGCTCATTTGATAATGGAATTCTCTCAGAAAGGCGGGTTCAGCAATGCCGCAAATCTTTAAGATCGGATCGTTTTGGGTTTATTTCTGGTCTAACGAGAATAATCCATTAGAACCAATTCACATCCATGTGTCGGAAGGCACGCCTTCTGCAAACGCAACTAAAATTTGGATTACGAAGGCTGGGAAATGCCTCTTGGCTCATAATAATTCGCATATCAACCCGCATGTTTTGCAGAACATTCTCCGAATTATCGAGGCACGTAATGAAGAGGTTGTAAAAAAATGGACGGAATTCTTTAACGAGATATCGTATTTCTGCTAAAGACATGTGAATCGCAGAATATCCGCATTCACATAGAAAAGCGACGCATTCCTTCCTGCATTTTTCATCGCATTTTCCGCTACATTCCTAACCACTAACCACTAACCACTAACCACTTTTTCTATCTTTGTGCCCACTATGGAAATGGAAACTCGTTATAATCCGAAAATTGTAGAAGACCGTTGGCACGCCCAATGGGAAAAGAATAATGATTTTGCCCCGAGCGGAAAGGGCGAACCGTTCTCCGTCGTCATTCCGCCTCCGAACGTTACGGGTGCTCTGCACCTCGGCCACGCTCTGAACGACACGCTGCAGGACATTCTCGTCCGCTATCGCCGTAAGACTGGCCGCGACACGCTCTGGATTCC
>JAEEGF010412919.1_pt1 | contig 13549 bp, 9 predicted proteins | sample 9134171 | NCBI WGS metagenome assembly JAEEGF01 (sample SAMN16246542, study PRJNA631951) | gut metagenome | biome: gut microbiome; feature: rumen; material: AP-attached | host: Bos | place: Iran: Karaj | collected 2018-10
GATTCCAGTTGATATCTCCCGCTGAATCAACGGTTGCCAGTCTCATCTGAAGTGCGTGACTCCAGTCATCGTTTACGATAACGGAAACGCCCTGTGTATATTCGGAACCTTTTTCCTTAAGATGTGCCTCCATTCTGGTCTCACAGTGTCCGTAGACATTGTTGTCTACATAAATAGCCGCTTCTCCATCAGGCACATTCTCATGGGTTCCGGCTGTAGCATACTGGATTTCCTTGTGAGGATAATTATCCCAATCTCCATAAAGTCCGTCATACCTTATGTCTGTTGAACTCTCATGTGTCAGAGTATCACCATATCCTTCAAGAGTAGTATCCGAAAGGTACAGTCCGAAGCTAAGTCCGCCGTTGTTATTTGGAAGTGAACTCGTAGGAATTGCTATCTCCCACTGACTTCCGGTGTGATTGGCAACAGCTCCGTTTGCACCGACAACCGCTCCGTCCTCAGTAAGCTGGAATACAAGAGTCCTGCCAAGATCGGTTGTGATCGCATACTTACCGTTATGATTTGGTCCGGCCCAGGTAGCTGAGTTTGAACCGTCATCCTTTAGATAAATATATACATAGTCATTTTCAATAACCCATGCAACTTCCTGAACGCAATGATCTCCGTTTGGTTCATTAAGCGTTGACTTCTGAACAGCATTCCAGTCATTGAAAGTTCCGTCAAGTGCAATTCCCGTATATACCGCTCCGCTATTATCCTGAGCGATGGGAGTACCGTCAATCTCAGCTGAGTAGTCTCCACTTGAAAGTGAGAAATTCATGGAATCAAAATATGAAGCAGGTATCGTAATTGTTGCTATCTCAGTATCATTCTGATCTGTGGACTTTGATACAGTAGCTCCGTTTATGTTCGACCAGTTATCGCCGTGAACTCCGTTTCCGTCCCAGTCAAACTGAATGGTTTTTGTAGTTCCGTCCGCATAGGTTATTGTGATGGGATTCCCCTGATAACAGTACTCCCATGGATTAGAATGCTTTGTTTTATAGGATATTACAACGCTCTCTCCGTTATTGGAAACCTTAAGTCCCATGACATCAGAGATCTCTTGAGCGTTGGACCACATTCCCGACTCTGTTGATCCTGATGAACCCGAAGACGAAGAATCATCTCCTGAATTTCCTGAAGAAGTATCAGTATTAGCGTTTTGACTCTGCTGAGTCTGCTGCTCCTGCTGTTTCTGAGCTGTTCTTCTGGTCTCTTCCTCAGCATTCTCAGTACCTGCCGGATTTGTCTGGGTTCCATCGCCTTCAATTGTTTCACCTGTACTCGTATTATCCTGAGAAGGCGTTGGCTGTTGCTGCTCAGTTCCGGATCCACCGGAATTTGAGCCCTGATCACTTCCGCCCTGGTCATTTCCGCCCTGGCTGCCACTTCCCTGATCACTTCCGCTTTGGGATTCGCTACCCTGGTCGCTTCCACTCTGGCTATCACCACCCTGGTCACCACCGGAATTTCCACCGTCAGTATTCTGAGTATCTGCCGCCGGCTCAGATGTATTCTCATTAGAAAGCACTGTCTCCTCAGCCGCAAATACTGTTGCACTCATCATATTCATGGCAATAAATATTGCTACAATACGATAAAATCTGTTTCTCATTTAAATCTCCTCACACTCATCAGTCACGAAGTTCGTCAGTTATCACATAAACACGAAGAGGTGTTTCGCCTATCTCAAAGCGGTCCATCTCGTAACCTGTTTTCTTTAATTCATCGTCAATTTCAAAGCACAGGACCTCTCCCAGCTTCTCAATCGTTGCACTATCTTTAAACTCCGGAAGGTCATTAAGATATTTATTCTCATATTTATCAATGCATTTCTTAATGACATTTTCTACTTTCCCGTAGTCAATGATGTCTTCAGTATAAGTCTTTATGCTACAGTTGATCGCAATTGTATGAGCATGTATGTTTTCGGTATTTCCGTCAAAGCTATGTTGTATCGCCAAAAACTGCTTAAGCTTATACCTTTTTTCTTCAACTACCTGCATTTTTCTGCCTTTCATCAAAGATATGCACAGACTTCTACAATTTTATGATAGTCAATACCGAACGGATTTTCTATAAAAAAATGTTAAAAAATTACCCATTTAATAATTAAATTTCAAATAAAAGCCCCCGGAAAAGAATTAATATTTCTCTTCCGGGGTCATATCATTCATTAAGATCCAGTACCCTTAGATATTCCAATGTGTGATAAGCAATTGCTATATTGTGTCCCTGATAAGCCTCCATAAGTTCAGCATAGTTCTCTGTCACGGCCTCCAGTCCATCTTTGTAATAAGTGATGGTATTGTTGGTCTGTGATAAAAGCCCCGGCTGAAGCTCATACACATTTACAAGGCGCTTTGCATAATACCTTGCCAGAGCTGCCTCACGCGTTATGTTTTCTATCTCCATGCCCTTTAGATAATTGAGCACAAATACCTGATCAGACTCTTTTACGAGCTTTCTCATAGCCCTGTCATGTCCCATGTTATCGTATGAATACGGAATACATACGCATATATCAAGATGGTCCTCATCAGCCATGCATTCCTGTCTGATTGTCACAATGTTGTTGGTGTATTCCTCAAGAAGCTGGTCCGGAGTATTGTGCCATTTATCGAGTATATAAGGCTCTACATCATAGACAATCCCCTTGATCCTGGCATCGTTTTCTACCATGCTGTTGAGGTTCCTGACGCGCTCAAGGACTCTTCTCATCCCCTGATACTCGGCTTCGTACGCCCATTCAGGTTCTCCGTCCAGAATATAGACATCAATATCAACATCGTCCATGGAAGATAAAAATTCCACCATTTCCTGATCTGTATATTCAGGCCGCAGGTACTGATATATCTCGGTTATCCTGTTGTCCTTCATACACTGGATATCCTTGATACCCGGAAGGTGATCCCAGGAAAAGACACCTGCACCGTGTGAAAAGAGCATTTCCGGATCGATATCTGATTCTTCCTCTTCAGCAACAGGCTCCTGAGTAACCTCTTTATCGGCCTCCTCAGCTTCAGGAACAAAGCTCTCATTAATGGACACAGTCTGATACTTGTCGCTGTCATAGAGAGTTATGCCCGCATTCCCCGAACAGCCTGTCAGTAAAAGTGCCATTAAGGACATGTACAATATGCAGTTTTTAGTCCCCTTAAAGCTTTTCAAAAAGTTCCCTCTTCCTCTGGATCATCTCATCGATGTTATCCATGTATAGCTTAACATCCTTGACATTATCGCATCTCTCGATACGTCCGCCTTCGCCGAATACCCTCTTGGTCACGGTTCCGGCTCCAAGCGCCACTATAGACTGTACTTCTTCATTTATCAGAATATTGTAAATACCGGCTTTTCCCTCTTTTGCGTATCCGGTATTTTCAAAATTACCGCTTATGTTCTTTTGTCTGTACAGATAATATGGTTCAAGCAAAAGAGCCTTAGCCCCTTTTCTTGCTATCTCCATCATTTCTTCTGTGTTGTTCATTGAATACTGCATCGAGACCTTAAGCTCACCCTTAAGCTCTTTTTCCCTTATGGTCTCAAAGAGCCGTGAGCCTCTCTTTATGGCAAGGGAATGAACGGTAAGGTCATCCGGTGAGAGCTTTATTATCTCATCAATGGTATGCTGTACATCGCTTTCGGTTTCTCCCGGAAGTCCGAGGATAATATCCATATTGATATTATCAAAGCCCTCTTCTCTGGCCATGTGAAAAGAGTCAACAAGTTGCGCTACAGTATGCTGCCTTCCGATAAGCCTTAGAGTCTCATCACTCATGGTCTGGGGATTAACGGAAATCCTGGTAACTCCCATCTCCTTCATGGCTTTTAGCTTATCTCTTGTTATGGAGTCGGGCCTTCCGGACTCCACCGTAAACTCTTTTACATGTGTAAGATCAAGCTTATCTCTGAGATAGCCTATGAGTCTTCTTATCTGATCCGGCAAAAGAGTCGTCGGGGTACCTCCGCCGATATAGATCGTATCAAGTGTTTTGCCTTTAAAGGCCTCTGCCACGTAATCGATCTCCTTCTCAAGACAGGAGATGTAATCATCAACTATTCCCTTAAACGCCCCTATCGGATAGGAAGTAAAGGAACAGTAAAGACAGGTTGTCGGGCAAAACGGGATTCCTATGTAAAGACTGTAGCCGTTCTCGTAGTCAATCTCCGACAGGATCCTCTTCTCCCTCCTTGCAATATCAATTGCAAGATTAGTCTTCTCATCGCTTACAAGATAAGTATCCCTCATGTAATCGTAGATCTCTTTGTCACTCATGCCTTCATCTATGAGGTTCATGGCGATCCTGGTAGGTCTTATTCCTGTAAGATCACCCCAGGGAAGGAGCTTTCCTGTCTTTGACGAGAGGTCTTTGTAGATACTTCTTTTAAGTTCATTTTTATCTCTGTTTACATCAATAAAGGATATCTCATCATCAGGTGAAATATCCGTTTCCTTCTCAGGTACAGTGCCTTGTTCGCCTATTATCACCCTGACATCCTCATCGGGATAGAAGGCTTTATAGAGCGAATGTATGTCATATTGGAATTTGTCTTCTTTTATATATATTACTTGCATCTCAAATTATAAACGGGTTGTAGAGCATCTCATGCCCGATCGTGGTGATATCGCCATGTCCCGGATAAACTACAGTATCCTCAGGCAGTGTAAAAAGCCTTTCCTTGACGCTGCGAATTAATTCTGATGTTGAACTTGTAGGAAAATCGGTTCTTCCGACAGACTCCTCAAACAGAGTATCCCCTGCGATCAGGATCTTGTCTTTTTCAAAGTAATAACAGCATCCTCCGGATGTATGTCCGGGAGTTGCTATCAGTCTGCACTTAAGTCCTGCAGCTTCTATCTCAGCATTATCCTCATAGAGGATATCAGGTTTAACGGAAAATCTGAGGCCATAGTCATTGGAAAGGTTTAAGTACATATCGGTACACATGGCCTGTTCTTTTGTATAACAGCCTATCCTGGCACCGGTAAGCTCTCTTAATTCCTCCGCACCGCCTATATGATCAAAATGGCCATGGGTTAAAAGGATCAGATCAACTATGAAATTCTTCTCAGTAAGGGCCTCATAGATTTTGGCGCCCTTATCGGCAGGATCAAAAAAGATACAATGTCTTTTGCCGTTTTCATCAGTAATGGTCTCGTCAAAGACAAAGTAACAGTTTGTCCCCACCATGCCAAGGGTAAACATTCCAACCTGTGTGTTCTTATCGGCCATCAGCCCGTAGTCCTTTCGATATCAATTACGCTGTCAATCTGTCTGATCTTATCAACAATCTCACGAAGCTGGTCTCTTGATGAAACCTGGAATGAGGTCTCCATGGTAGCAAGACCCTGTTTGCTGGTTCTTGTGTTCATGGAAATGATATCTATGCCCTTCTCAGTAAGAGCTCTTGAGACATCGGCAAGAAGTCCGCTTCTGTTGTTGGCAAATATCTTGATGGTCGCTGCGTATTTGCCGCCGCCTTCCGAGCTTTCTGCCTGCCACTTAGCTTCGATAAGCCTTGTTCTGTCTTCCTCCTGCATCTTGATAACATTGATGCAGTCTCTTCTGTGGATAGAAACACCTCTTCCTCTTGTGACAAATCCGCAGATATCGTCACCCGGAACAGGGTTACAGCACTTAGAGAACCTAACAGCCACATCATGAACGCCCTTAACGATGATAGCGTTGTCGGTTCCGGATACCTGAGGTGTTACATTGGACTCAGCTACTGCAGCAAGCACTTCCTCATCGGTGATGTTGCGCTTGTGATCAGACTCTGAGAGCTCAAGTATCTTATTTATTATCTGGCCTTCCTTGAGTCCGCCGTGACCTACTGCAGCAAGCACAGCATCCCACTCATGGAATCCGTATTTTCTGGTTACGATCGCCTGGTATTCAGGCTTGGCAATAATGAAGTAATCAAGGCCCTTACTCTTACAGTATTCTATAAGAAGTTCCTTGCCCTTACTGATATTCTCTTCCTTGAGCTCATGCCTGAACCACTGATTGATCTTGTTCTTGGTGGAGGTGGACTTGGCAATTGAGAGCCAGTCTCTGCTGGGGCCCTTGGAATTCTGGCTGGTAACAACCTCGATCCTGTCACCGTTCTGGATCTTGTAATCAATGGGCACAAGCTTACCGTTTACCTTGGCACCTATCATCTTGTTACCGACTGCACTGTGGATGCTGTAGGCAAAATCAATAGGTGTTGAGCCGGCAGGAAGGTTCTTAACTTCACCTGTTGGTGTGAAGCAGTAAACATCCTCAGAGAAGAGGTTTAAGTCACTCTTAAGAAGGCTCATGAATTCCTGGTTGTCGGAGAGATCCTGTTGCCATTCAAGGATCTGACGAAGCCAGATGAGCTTCTCTTCTTCACCGTTTTCAGCCTTCTTGCCATCAGAAGCCTCTTTGTACTTCCAGTGCGCAGCAATACCGTATTCAGCAGCTCTGTGCATATCTCTGGTTCTGATCTGGATTTCAAAAGGCTGTCCGGTGGGCCCGATAAGTGTCGTATGGAGCGACTGGTACATATTGGGCTTGGGCATTGCTATGTAATCTTTAAATCTGCCCGGTATGGGCTTGTACATCTCATGGATGACACCCAGTGCAGCATAGCAGTCTTTTACCGTATCAACGATAATTCTGATCGCGAAGAGATCGTAGATCTGGTCAAGAGTCTTGTTCTGGTTGCGCATCTTCTTGTAGATACTAAAGAAGTGCTTGACTCTTCCGTTAACGTCTCCCTTAATACCTGCGTCAGAGATGCTCTTTCTGACATTGTCACAGATCTCTTCTACGTATCTCTCACGTTCACTCTTCCTAATAGCAACTTTCTCTGCGAGATCCTTGTATACATCAGGCTTAAGGTATTTAAGTGACAGATCGTCCAGTTCTACCTTGATCCTGCTGATACCGAGTCTTCCGGCTATAGGTGAGTAGATATCCAGTGTCTCCTGAGCAATCCTCTGCTGCTTCTCCGGAGGCATATGTGTAAGAGTACGCATGTTGTGCAGACGGTCAGCAAGCTTGATCAGGATGACTCTTATATCCTTGGCCATTGCCAGGAACATCTTACGCAGGTTCTGAGCCTGCATATCAGCCTGTTCCGGTGTCTTGCTGCCCTCTGTGGAGAGCTGCAGAGCTGTCAGTTTGGTAACACCGTCAACAAGAAGTGCTACATCACTGCCAAAGCTCTCTTCTATTTCTTCCTTGGTGCAAATAGTATCCTCGACGACATCATGAAGAAGCCCTGCTGCGATGGTCTCTTTATCCATCTCCAGATCAGCAAGGATGATTCCTACGCAAAGCGGGTGAATAATGTATGGTTCACCTGATTTACGCAGTTGTCCCTTATGAGCTTCGCTCGCCTGATTGTAGGCCTTCTCGATAAGTGTGATATCATCCGACGGGTGATATCTGCGAACTCTCTGAATCAGTTCTTCATAGAGTTTATCGGGCGTCTGAAACTCAGGCGTAGCTTCGATTTTTCCGTCATCGAACTTTTGCGCCATTAAAAGTTACTTCCCTTCGTAGCTAAGTGCTGAATCAAGTCTGTATTTGGAAAGCCTCTCACGTCCCTTAAGACCTTTGAGTTCCATAAGTACCAATATACCTGCAACTTCTCCGCCAAGCATCTCAACAAGCTTGATCATAGCCTCAATTGTTCCGCCTGTTGCCATAAGATCATCTACAAGAAGAACCTTCTGTCCGGGCTTGATCGCATCCTTGTGAAGCTCAAGTGTAGCTGAGCCGTACTCAAGGTCATATGTTACCTCTACTGTCTCACAGGGAAGTTTGCCCTTCTTACGAACAGGAACAAGAGCCTTACCTCTGTTGTAAGCTATAGGTGCGCTGAAGATGAATCCTCTTGACTCTGCGCCCAGTACAACGTCGAAATCAAGGTCTGCTACAAGCTTCTGCATCTCATCGATTGCAAGCTTGAATCCATCTGCATCCTGAAGCACAGATGTGATGTCCCTGAACATGATGCCTTTCTCCGGGAAATCCGGTATTGTACGTACATAATCTTTAAGTTCTTTCATTTTATAACCCTCTCTGCACACTACATTAAAATGATGTGCGTTTTTTCAATAATACGACATTTTATTATACCACAATTATGCGCAAATAGCATATGCCAATAAAAAAAGATGGCTAATATCGCCATCCTTAAAGAGCTGGAAAAGGGACTTGAACCCTCGACCTACTGATTACGAATCAGTTGCGCTACCGACTGCGCTATTCCAGCATGGTTGGTTCACCGCTGTTGTTTAATTCAAAAGGGCACATCACTCATTATAATGTGCCCTTTGTCAGTTTTCAAGATTTAATCTTTTTTATTTCTTCTTGGGAGCAGGTCTTCTTGCGCTTGAGGTGGCAGGCTTGTCAGCGGGTCTTCTTGCACTTGAAGCCTCCGGTTTGTCTGCACTCTTTTTAGCAGCTGCCTTTTTGGCAGGCGCTTTCTTAGTCGCAGTCTTTTTAGCGGAAGTTTTTTCAGTCACGCTCTTTATGGCTTCCTCTGAGACGATTGAGAAGATCCTCTCTTCCTCAATCTTTTCATACTTCTCTTCGATAGCCTTTTCCTGCTCAAGAAGCTCTTTTTCATACTTGAGCTTGAGTTCCTGAAGAAGTCTCTCCTCTTCCTCGCTCTGCTTCTGCTTAAGAGCTGCGATCCTCTCCTCCTTCTCCTTTTCCTTCTTTATCTCTTCCTCTTCCTTGATGGCACGGATCTTCTTTTCCTGCTCTGAATAAGGAGTATAGCTGAAGATTGAAAGTGATGCGGGAGCAAGGGAAACCGTGATGGAGTAAAGACGTCCGTCGATTTCCTTTCTCCTTGCTTCCATCCGTCCTGCATTGAGAACGCCGGTTCCGCCGTAGGTTACATCATCGGAATTGAAGACCTCTGTATATCTTCCGTCTGCAGGAACACCAATCTCAAAGGTGCGGTCAATGCCTGCCATATTGGCAACCACTACCTGCATTTCGTTGTCATTCTCGGTTTTTCTCACAAAGGCAAGCATGCACTCATCTGCTGCAAGGACATTGATCCACTCAAAGCCTCCGTCATTGTCGTCAAGCGCATGGAAAGCGGGCTTATTGTAGTAAAGATCATTGAGTTTCCTGATCATGTTCTCCATGAATACTTCCTGATCAACAGTCAGCTCATCAGGCTCCATATAAACATGCTTTCTTCCGGGATGAACCATCATAAAGCTGAGAGCAAGACGAAGATTGGCCATCTTCTGGGCTGAATCGCCGGGCATCAGGTAATAAAGTCCCTCAAGCCCCTTCTCCATATCCTCATGTGTAAAGGCAAGTATAAATCTCTCCGTATAGCTGTAGATAAGACTGAAAGTCAGCTCATCGTGATGGCCTGCTCTGAAGAGCGGGTCATTCTGCATATATGACAGGAAGTCTCTTGACCATCCGTTGTTCCACTTATAATCAAAACCAAGGCCGCCGTTTTCAACAGTATCAGTAACATGAGGCCAGCATGCCGTCTCCTTAGTGATGAGGATTGCTCCCGGATTGTCCTTGTGCACAACGGTTGTGAGCTGTTTAAGGAACTCCAGAGCCTCAAGGTTCTCATTGCCGCCGTAGATGTTAGGAAGCCACTCACCGGGCTTTCTGTCATAGTCAAGGTACAGGATCCTGGAAATATCCGAGGTTCTGATTCCGTCAATATGGAAATTCTCGATCCAGTATAGCGCATTGGAAATAAGGAAGTTTGTAACCTCCTTGCGACCATAGTCAAATATCATATCTCCGGACTTTGGATGCACCCCGATCCTGGGATCTGCATACTCGTAAAGTGTTCTTCCGTCAAAGTCGCTGAGTCCGCATGAAGCCTTGGGGAAGAAAGTAGGTACCCAGTCAAGGATGACCCTTATCCCTTCTGCATGACAGGCATCAACAAACTTCATGAAATCATCGGTATCACCGTAAGCATCATCCAGGGCAAAGAAATCAAGGACGTGATAGAAATGTCCCGGAACATGCTTCATTACAGGCATCAGCTCAATGGTATTAAAGCCGTGGTTTTTGACAAATTCCAAAACGTCGGCTGTGATCTCCTCCATTGTGCTCTTGCCCTCATGCCTTCCGGCAAAAGACTCAAGACAGATCTCCGCAATTGAAAGAGGGCTCTCGGACACGTCAAACTTCGTCCTCGCCTTCATCCACTTGTCGTCTGTCCATTTGATCGACTTAAGAGGTGTTATCACGGAAATTATTCCGTTCTCTCCTCTTGATTTGATCGCATAGGGATCAGGGCGCTTTAAAATAAGACCGCTTCTGGTCTTTATTTCAAACTGATAACCGTCGTTCTCCTGCGCTCCGGGGATAAAGATCTCAAATACCCCGATAGGATCCAGTCTGTGCATCTGGCACACACGTCCGTCCCAATTGTTAAAGTCACCGATAACACTTACTCTTGCTGCTGTTGGTGCCCATACTGCAAAGTTCGTGCCATCGATCCCGTTTCTCGTCATAGGGTGAGCACCAAGCTTCTCATAAATACGGAAGTGGATCCCGCTTCCAAGCTTGATAAAATCCTCCCTGTCCATAAGAGGTCCAAAGGCATAAGGATCAAAGAGCTTGAGCTCATTGCCCTCCGCATCGGTGATTATGAAATAATACTTAAGCTTATCTACATACGGAACAAGGATGGCATAGAAACCGGCTTCATCCGCAAGCTCCATGTCATAAGTCTTTTTGGTGTTCTCAATATATACTTTGATGGATTGTGCATCCGGGAAAAAGGCCTGGATAAGGTAGCTGTTGCCAACCTTGTGCGCCCCAAGAATTCTGTGCGGGTTGTCACCATCGGAGTAAATAATCTCTTCTATTTCCGGCCAATTCATCATTTTGTAAAGTTTATTATTCACGATACTGCCTCCCTTATGGATTTGTAATTAAATCATACCATTAATTTCATGTATAAATAACCCACTTAAGAGTTTTGGTTCAAACCATGTAGACTTAGGCGGCATAAGCTTTCCGGCGTCCGCAACGTCAAAGAGTTCCGCAATTGATGTCGGATACATCGAAAAAGCAAGACACATGTCTCCATCAGCCCTTCTCTCGAGCTCTGAAAGACCTCTTATACCACCCACGAAGTCGATCCTCTTGTCTGTCCTTGGGTCCCCTATCCCAAGAACAGGTGAAAGAAGCTCATTCTGAAGCACAGACACATCAAGCCCCTCTACAGCATCATCCTTGCAGATATCTTTGTGAGCCTTAAGCCTGTACCACTTCTTATCAAGATACATTCCGAACTCGCCCTTGCAGGAAGGATGAACCGCCTCATTCTCCTCATTTACATCAAATTTCTTTTTGACTTCTTCCATGAACTGCGCACTGCTAAGGCCATTTAAATCCCTGATCACTCTGTTGTAGTCCATTATCATCAGCTGGGAATCAGGGAAAAGAACTGACAGAAAGTAGTCAGACTGCTGCTTGCCCTTAAGTCTGCCTGCATTTTCCTCTCTCATCTTAAGACCAACCTTCACCGCAGAAGCGCATCTGTGATGTCCGTCAGCAATATAGATCTCATTAATAGATGTAAAGATCCTGCAGATCATGTTATTTTCTTCCTCATCAGCCATGACCCAGACTCTGTGAGTCACACCATCATCTGAAGTAAAGTCATAAACAGGTTCATCTACACTCTTGACCTTGTCGATGATCTGGCTTATGAGCTGATTTTCTCTGTAGCACAAAAAGATTGGGCCGGTCTGGGCCTTGCAGGTATAGACATGGTTTATCCTGTCCTGCTCCTTTTCTTCTCTGGTGTTCTCATGCTTCTTGATAACGTTGTTCAGATAATCGTCAATTGAAGCAACAGCCACTATACCGGTCTGGCTTCTGCCATTCATAGTCAGTTCATAGATGTAGTAGCATTTCTCCTCATCCTGGACAAAGTCACCTCTCTCAATCCTTGCCCATAGCTCTTTTCCGGCCTTCTCATAGACCTCAGGAGCATACATGTCGTGCCCCTCCTCAAAGAAGGTCTCGGGTCTGTCTATTGCAAGAAAAGAATCCGGATTCTTCTGAACAATTGCTCTTGCTTCCTCAGTGTTATATACATCGTAGGGAAGAGCTGCTATTTTTGAAACCTTCCCGGTTTGTGGTCTGTATGCCTTGAAAGGCTTTATATCCGCCATTTTAATGTCCTCCGAATAAAATTTAAGGAGAGATCCTGAAAGAACTTCAAAATCTCTCCTGTTATCATATCACTTTTAACGCATTTATACGTCTTTTCTTACCACTCTTACTCTGATTACGCCGTCAACCTTTGAAAGCTTTTTAACTATCTCATCTGTGACTGTGTCCTCAAGGTCGATGAGTGTGTAAGCATAATCTCCCTTGGATTTGTTGGTCATGTCTGAGATGTTCATGCCTGCAGCACCGAGAACAGTGGTGAACTGGCTGATCATATTGGCGACATTCTTGTGGAAAATAGCTACACGAGGCTTGCTGCAGATTCCCATATCGCAGTTAGGGAAGTTTACTGAGTTGTTGATGTTACCGTTCTCGAGATAATCCTTGAGCTCAAGAACAGCCTTAACAGCACAGTTATCCTCTGACTCCTCTGTTGAAGCTCCGAGATGAGGGATTACGATGCATCCGTCATGGCCTGCAACTACTGAGTTCGGGAAGTCTGTTACATACTTTCTGATCTTGCCGGCATTGATACCTGAAAGAACATCAGCCTCATTGCAGAGGATATCTCTTGCAAGGTTGATAAGGATAACGCCCTTCTTCATCTTGGCTATGGCATCCTTGTTGATCATGCCCTTTGTAGAATCAAGTGCAGGTACATGGATCGTGATGATATCACACTTTGAATAGATATCATCTACGTTTGTTACGTGCTTAACGTCTGATGAAAGTCTCCATGCAGCATCGATGGAAAGATATGGATCATATCCGTAAACCTCCATACCGAGCTGTCTTGCAGCATTGGCAACGCGGACACCGATAGCACCAAGTCCGATGATACCGAGTTTCTTACCAAAGATCTCGGTTCCGGCGAATTTCTTCTTGGACTTCTCTGTGAGCTTGGCGATCTCAGGATCTCCGGCATTAGCCTTAACCCACTCGGTTCCTCCGATGATATCACGGCTTGCGATCAGCATCGCAGCAAGAACCATCTCTTTTACACCGTTAGCGTTAGCTCCGGGAGTGTTGAATACAACAATACCCTGCTCAGCGCACTTATCGCAAGGAATGTTATTTACGCCGGCACCTGCTCTTGCGATAGCAAGAAGGTTCTTGGAAAAATCCATTTCAAGCATGTTGGCGCTTCTTACAAGAATTCCGTCAGCATCGTCAACATTGTCTACTACAGAGTAATTCTCATTAAAATTATTAAGACCGATCTTAGCGATTGGATTTAAGCACTTATATTTGAACATCTCTTCCTCCTTATGCGTTCTCTTTCTCAAACTTATCCATGAACTCAACAAGCTTCTTAACACCCTCGATAGGCATTGCATTGTAGATACTTGCTCTCATTCCGCCAACTGTTCTGTGGCCCT
>JAEEGF011577806.1_pt1 | contig 13549 bp, 10 predicted proteins | sample 9134171 | NCBI WGS metagenome assembly JAEEGF01 (sample SAMN16246542, study PRJNA631951) | gut metagenome | biome: gut microbiome; feature: rumen; material: AP-attached | host: Bos | place: Iran: Karaj | collected 2018-10
TCTGGAGAGGAGCTGAAGTCCGGATACCGCGATGAAACCGTAGAGGGCTACGCAGGCGCCGCCCATTACGCACTTGGGTATAGAGTTGATCACCGCTACGAAGGGGGTGAAGAAGGACAGGAGCATGCAGCCGAAAGCAGCCGTTCTGATAGTGTACGTGGAAGCGTTTCCTGTGATCGCAACGCAGCCTATGGACTCGCCGTAGGTCGTGTTGGCACAGCTTCCGAAGATGGTTCCCACAACTGAACCGATTCCGTCTCCGAGGAGAGTCTTATCAAGGCCGGGATCGGAGATGAGGTCTTTTCCAATGATGTTTCCGAGATTCTTGTGATCTCCTACGTGCTGAGCAAGCTCGACCACCGCGATAGGAGCGTAGATCAGGAAGAGCGTTACCGCAGCGGACCAGTTGATAGGCGCATACTGTCCGTTCGTCTGGACGGCTCTCATTATGTAGAGCTTGGGTATATCGACTATGGATCTGACGGAGAAGGTGGAGAACGCCGCCGTGAAGGAATCGAAGCTTGTGATCTGAAGCGCTTCGATGTTGGCAGCTCTTCCTATGAGCGTAAGCACGAGAGCAAGTATATATCCCCCGCCTATACCGTAGATGAATGGGAAGAGCTTCATGTTCTTGTTTCCTCTTACGGATGAATAAACAATCGCGAAGAAGGTGAAGAGTCCGACGACCACGTATACGAATCTGGTCTCGGCTCCGCCGTTTGTGGACATCCATCCGGTAGCGGTTCCGGAAAGGGAAAGTCCTATAAGGGTCACTATGGGTCCTGCGATGGCGGCGGGCATGAGTTTGTTGACCCATGCGCTTCCCACAGCCTTGATTATGAGAGCGAATACAACGTATACGAGGCCTGCGATGGCAACGCCTATTATAACGCCCCAGTATCCGTAGCCGGAACCGATGGACGCCGCGTATGCGGGAAGGAAGGTGAAGGTGCTTCCCAGGAATACGGGGCTCTTGGACTTCGTGAAGAGAAGGTATACCAAAGTTCCGCAGCCTGCGCCGAAGAGTGCCGCCGCGGGATCCGAGGGAAGTCCGTTTCCGCTCATGATCATGGGAACGAGCAGAGTCGCAGCCATGATGGCTATCATCTGCTGGAATGCGAAGAGCAGGTTCTCTCTGCCCTTCGGCTTTTCATGTACGTCGTAAATAAGTTTCATGTTTTTTCTCCTTTTTTACCGGTCTTTTCTTTAAAGTCCAAAACAAAAAACCTTGCCGTTTGTGGCAAGGTTTGCTATCAAAATCATACACGCCGCAGCGCGATCACATTTCCTTGCCAATATCTCTGTATTGGATTTAAAGATCAATGTTTTTTATCCTGATGTATCGTACCAAAGTACGGGGCTAAAGTCAATGAAAAACTGCCCTATTTCTGCGGTTTATATGATACGGTGCCGCATACTCTGTCACCTGCGTCTCCCGCAGCCGTGAGTATATATCCCTTCTCGTTGAGAGGTTCCGGCGAATAGTTGGCGCAATATATCTTAACGTCCGGATGATTCTTGTAGACAAGCTCCAGGCCCTGCTTCGCAGCGAAAATACACATGACCTTTATCCTGCTGCATCCGGCTTCCTTGCAGTACTTTATGGCCGCATCCACCGATACTCCGGTAGCAAGGGCGGGATCCACTATTATGACCTGATCCTTTGCGACCTCCACAGGAAGTTTGAAATAATAGGTGACGGGCTGCAGCGTCTCTTCGTCTCTGTAAAGACCTACGTGTCCGACTTTCCCTGTGGGAACCAGGGATCTTAAGCCGTCTACCATACCCAGTCCCGCTCTTAATATCGGCACTATGGTTATATCCTCAGCGAGTACGGGAGTCGTGATCTTCTGAAGGGGCGCCTGCACTTCCACGTCTTTGAGTTTTAGGTCTCTCAATACCTCGTAACCCATGAGCATGGTCATTTCATTTATGAGTTCGCAAAACTCCTTGGATCCCGTGTTTACGTCGCAAAGATGGGATACTTTATGCTTGATCAAAGGGTGATCGAATACCGTAAGGTTCTTTAAGAATTCGTCCATAACGTTTCCTTTCCGTTCATTTGTATTCCGGCAGTCATTTAACCTTGGCTGCCGCATTTTCATCCTTCACAGTTTACCACCGGCAAAAGAGCCCTTCAAGGAGGCATTGAAAAAACTTTCCCTAAACTGTAAAATGGAAGCATAAGAGAAAGGATATGCGACATGAAAAAGAAAGTACAATTGATGGATGAAACTGCTGTCAAAAGAGCTTTGACAAGATTGTCCTTCGAAATAGTGGAGAAGAGCGCAGACCCTTCCAACATAGTGCTGGCCGGGATCAAGACAAGAGGCGTACCTATAGCTTTCAGGATCGCTGAGAATATAAAAAGGCACAGTAATATAGAACTGCCTGTCTGCGAACTCGACATAACCTTTTACAGAGACGACCTGACCCACGTCACGGACGACCCCACGGTAAAAACCATCGATCTGGGCCTTGATATAAACGGCAGAGAGGTAATAATCTGCGACGACGTATTATATACCGGAAGGACTGCAAGAGCCGCCATAGAGGCTATTTTTTCCCAAGGGAGGCCGGCAAAGATAGGACTTGCGGTACTCATAGACAGAGGCCACAGGGAGCTGCCTATAAGACCCGATTACGTGGGCAAGAACGTGCCCACATCCCAAAAGGAAGTGGTCAAAGTCTGCTTCGAGGAAACCGACGGAGTTACCGACGTCAATCTCTATGAAAAGGACAACGCATTTAGATGAAGAAGATATTGGTAAGCGCATGCCTTCTCGGGTGCGAATGCAGATACGACGGCAAGTCAAAGCCCTGTGAAAAGATCCTTGCTCTGGCAGAAAAGAAAGACACAGTCCTCATACCCGTTTGCCCTGAACAAATGGGAGGACTTCCTACGCCCAGAACGCCTTCTGAAAGACAAAGGGCAAAGAAAGGAACTCTGCGCAGTATATCAAAGCCCGGCGCAGTCCTGATGAAAGACGGGAGCGACGCCAGCTCATATTACAAAAAGGGAGCCGAAATGGCTCTGGAAATAGCAAAGCTTTGCAAGGCAGACTATGCGATACTTAAATCCGGAAGCCCAAGCTGCGGAAAAGGCCTCATCTACGACGGCAGCTTTTCAGGGAAGAAAGCCGAAGGAAACGGAGTAACGACGGAGCTCCTCCTTAAGGAAGGTTTCAAAGTGCTTTCCGAAGAAGAACTGTAAAAACGATAGAGATCAGATAACAAAAACCCCGCCCAGGATAAGGGCGGGGCGTTAATTTAATTGGTCAAATCAGACTACTTTGTAGGTGTCTTGCTGATCTTGATAGCAAGATAGCATACTGCAAGGATCATCATTGTTCCGGCAATGAGAAGCATTGCTGTGTTATCGAAGGTGATAGGTGCAGCCTGTACGTATTCGTTGGTGATATCTACTGTGATGTAGATCCTGTCATCGGTTTCATCTCTGCCCTCTTCGTAGGATGCTACGAAGTTCTCGGGAACGTTCGGCTCTTTTACCGTGTATTCGTGATTTCCTTCGAGTCCTTCCCAAGTGTATGTCCACTCGTTCTCCTCGTTGAGTTCCACGATGCCGCCGTCCTCTTCGGATACAGGCTCGCCGTCGCAGTAGAGCTGAACGACAACGTACTCACCGATCTGTGCGGGTGTTGCGTTGATGAAGCTCTTGTTGACTGTTACGTCAATGGGGATGTATTCATCGACTACAGTGATGGAAGCTGCTGTTGTTGCATGAGGAATATATACGGTATCTACGGAAGGAGTTACCGTTACCAAATCTCTTGCGTTTTCAGCATCGATAACACCGTTACCGATGAGTTCGTCGTTAACGTATGCAAGCAGCGAAGAAAGGCTCGAGAACGTCTGGCTGATCTGTCCGACGGTAAGTGTGTATGTCGGGTTATTTGCTGCATTAGCATCAACTGATGCGGCTGCCGTAGGATCGTTGTATGCAACTTTTGCGCCGTGTGCTTTGAAGAATACGTCTTCTCCCATAGCATAGGCGGACTTAACCTCTGTGGATCCATCTGCAGGGATGAGTTCCAGGCTGCCTGCCGCTGCGTTTCCTGTCCAGTCGGGAACGAATTCGACATTTTCCTTGTTGATAGTGAGGCTGTTGCCTTCACCACCGGTGAAGTTGAGAACAAAGTTTCCGTACTGGCCTATAACGGGAAGCTCGAATACTTCTTCATTTAAGATATATCCTGCGGGAGCTTTGATCTCCTTTGCATAGTAAACGCCGTCAAGGAGTCCGTCGACTGTAGCCTTGCCGTCTGCGCCTGTGGTGAATTCACCTACAGCGACCCAGTTGCCGTTTGCATCGAGTCTGCTTGCTTCCTCCTTGCATTCCTTGTCTCTGTAGAGCTTAAAGACTGCGCCGGCAAGAGGCTCCTTATCGGGGTTGACCTTAGTGATCTCTATTCTGCCTATATATGCTACGGGGAGATAGAGTTTGATCGCGCTGTAGAAATCGGCGTTGATGAGATACTTGTATGACTGGTTGATGGAGAATCCGCTGCCTTCGCCGCCGGAGCTGTCAGTGGTGTTAGCTCTGATCACGTTGAGGTATTCATAGAACGGACGATACTGATAGTCTGAGTCTGCGGTAGCGTAGTCAGGAGAATTGATCCCGTTGATATAAATGTACTGTTCGTCATTGGTAACGGGACCTCTTGAACGGTCGTCTGCATACTGGAGCATCAGATCTCCTTCCGCATCGACTACCTGGTGATCGATCTTTACGTTGTTGTTTCTTGTCTTGTCATAAACGTAGGTCACCTTGGTATGCCAGGTATAGTTCTGGAGAATAGTGTGTCCGGAGTTTTCTTTTACGTCAACAGAAGCTGAAAATCTTGATCCGTTGTGCGCAGGAAGAACTTTGATGGGATATCCGAAGTGGATGTTGGATGAGGAGCTGTCGATCTTGGGGATCTTGGATCCTGCGGGAAGATCCTGACCCAGCTGCTGAAGCGTCGACAGATCGTTAGTGTAAACGCTTGTGGTGATGATGATGGTGGTGATACCGTCAACATTGACCAGCGGTGCAAGATCAAGATAGCTGTTGATATCTTTCTCTGTGACGTAGAACGTTGTCGGCTGATCGGGATTTCTGAAGGAGCCCCATTCAGTCAGATCGACGTCTGCAAATGCGCTTGCCGGTACCAATGCAAGTACCAGAAGCATAGAGAGAAGAATCGCAAATAATCTCTTTGTTTTCATTTTTTTGTCTTCTTTCTTCCAATTAAAAAATTTTGTAGATATTCGTACACATAATTATAAAACAAGGGCCAGCTGAATGCCAACCCTTTTTTACATTTTTTTGCTCCAAAATACCGTGTTTTTATCAGTTTTTTGGATATTATTCTCTTCGAAACAGCAGTTTTTTACTATTTAGACAGTTTGCTTGCCGCTGCGGGGTCAAGATATACCGTTACGTCCGGATGGAGCTGAAGTATGGATGCTGCTACCTGAGTGTCGATAGGTCCGTTGATCATCTTCTCTACGACGTCAGCTTTGTTTTCGCCTATAGCCATGAGAATGATGCTTCTTGCATGCATTATGGACTTGATGCCCATGGTGACCGCCTGCTTTGGAACTTCGTCGATGCTCTTAAAGAATCTGGAGTTTACTTCTCTTGTATTCTCTTCGAGGTCTACCACGTGAGTAAGTGAATCCCAAGGCGTTCCCGGCTCGTTGAATGCGATGTGTCCGTCTACGCCGATGCCGAGGATCTGGAGGTCGATGCCGCCTGCAGCTTCGATCTGGGCGTCATAGGTCTTGATGTTCTCGAGGTTGATGCCGTCGGGAACGTGAGTCCTGGACTTGTCGATGTCGATGTGATCGAAGAGGTTGTGATCCATGAAATAGCGGTAACTCTGGTCGTGGCTTCCGTCAAGGCCTACGTACTCATCGAGATTGAAGGTGGTGACGTCCTTGAAGGAGATTACTCCTTCTTTGTTGAGTCTTGCCAGCTCTGCATAGAGTCCGAGAGGTGTGGATCCTGTCGCTCCGCCGAGGACTGCGTTGGGTTTTCTCTTGAGAAGCTCAACGTACTGCTGTGCTGCCTGCTTTGCGATTTCTTCTTCTGTTCCCATTATGACTTTCATTCTGTTCTCCTTTGCGCCGCCGAAAGCGGCATATATTTAGATTGATTTAAACCGTTTTGTGCTCCGAAGACCGGTCTCCGGACGAGAAGATACTACTCCATTCTCTTCTCTACGATGCGTCCGTCGTTCTTCTTGATGGAATTCGCAGGCACCACTCCCCTTGAGCAGGTCGTGGGATATACGGTAGCATTCCTGCCTACCACAGAACCCGGGTTGAGCACTGCGTTGCATCCTATCTCACACCAGTCGCCCAGCATGGCTCCGAACTTTCTGCGTCCCGTCTCCATCTGCTCGTCGTCTGATTTGACAACGACGTTCTTTCTGTCGGACTTTACGTTGGAAGTGACCGAGCCCGCTCCCATGTGAGCGTGATATCCGAGGACCGAGTCTCCCACGTAATTGTAGTGGGGAACTTCGCAGTTGTCGAATATGACTGCGTTCTTGACTTCGCAGGAGTTGCCCACTACAGAGCCCTTTCCTACGATGGCGCTTTCTCTTATGAATGCGCAATGGCGGACTTCGGCGCCGTGGTCGATGATGCAGGGTGCTCCTATATATGCGCTCGGATACACCTTTGCGTCCTTTGCGATCCAGATGCCTTCAGACGGATTGTCGAACTCGTCAGCAGGAAGGGTCGGACCGAGTTTGAGTATATATTCCTTAATGTCTCCGAGAACTTCCCAGGGATATTCCTTTCCCTCGAAAAGATCTGCGGCGATGGTGTGCTCCATATCAAAGAGCTCGCTGATTTTAGGTATCATTATTGTATTCTCCTCTGGTTATATCGGCTATATCGGACTACTGTTATATCGACTGATATTCTTTGGAGCCGCCTGTTGCGATGAGCCATGTTTTCCGGCGAGCAGGAGGCATGGAATTTGGAGGAGCGCAGGAGTCGAAGATTCGACAAGCGACCCAAATTCCCCTCAGGCGAGCCGCATGAAAACATGAGCGAAGAAGCATTGAGGCGGCGGAACAAGGATATCGTCGATATATCTGTAAGTTACTTTATCTTTATGAGTTTTCCGGCCTGCTTCATTGCAGCGATCATTGAGTCTACGGCTTCCTCGGCAGCCTCCATGGTCAGCGCCTCGGACATGACCCTTAAGACCGGTTCCGTTCCGGATTTTCTGAGAAGCACTCTTCCCGTCTCGCCGAGCTTTGCCGCCGCGGCGTCTACGGATGCCTTAACAATAGGATCTTCCATGGTCTCATCCTTGTCGGTAACGACCACGTTCTTGAGCACCTGGGGATACATGGTGACTCCCTCGACCAGTTTTGCAAGGGTGCTCTTCTGTTTTACTACGGTCTGCATGACCTGGATGGCAGTGAGAACTCCGTCACCGGTCGTTGCATACTTCTTGAATATGATGTGACCGGACTGCTCTCCTCCGATGAGGTGACCGTTCTCAGCCATGTTTTCATATACGAATCTGTCGCCGACAGCTGTCTTTTCATAACCAATGCCCAGCTCGTCGAGAGCTTTGTAGAGACCGAAATTGCTCATGATGGTGGTGACGACTTTGCTGTTTCCAAGCTCTCCAGTCTCCTTCATGTACTTGGCGCACATATACATGATCTCGTCTCCGTTGACTTCCTTGCCGTTCTCGTCAACTGCAAGGCATCTGTCTGCGTCGCCGTCGAAGGCGAATCCTATATCGAGATGGTTTTCCTTAACGAACTTGCAAAGCCCTTCGATATGAGTAGATCCGCAGTTCTTGTTGATGTTGAGCCCGTCGGGGTGGTCGTTGATGACGTGAGTTTCCGCTCCGAGGGCGTCGAATACGTTCTTTGCGATCTGCCAGGTGGATCCGTTGGAAGGATCGAGACCGACCTTCACTCCTTTGAAAGAGCATGTTGCGAGGCTGATGAGATAACCTATATAGCGGTTCCTTCCTGCTGCATGATCGATGACGCTTCCCACGTTAGCACCGGTGGCGAGGGGGACCTCCCAGTCTCCGTCAAGGTAGGCTTCCACCTTGTCGAGGACTTCGTCCATCATCTTTTCACCGTCTCCGTTGATGAGCTTGATGCCGTTGTCCGTGAACGGATTGTGGCTTGCAGAGATCATCACGCCGCAGTCAAAGCCCTCGGTCCTTGCAACGTATGCAACGGAAGGAGTGCTGGTAACATGCAGCAGATAGCAGTCTGCGCCGGCAGCTACTATACCGGCTGCAAGCGCATCCTCGTACATATAGCTGGATCTTCTTGTGTCCTTACCTACTACGATCTTTGCCCTGTAATCTGCCGGATGCTTGAGCTCCGGATTCGCGCCGTAATACCAGCCTATGTAAAGACCGATCTTAAAGGCGTGCATTGCAGTCAGATCTACATTGGCTTCCCCACGGAAGCCGTCTGTTCCAAAATACTTACCCATAATTTATTTCTCCCTTACGTAAACGCTTATCGTTTCCGGCGATAAGCTAATATTAACTCCCGATATCTGGGTGGACGCCGTCACTTTGACGGTGGTGTTGCCCAGTACGAACTTCGAACCGTCGGCGCTAAGAGTAACGTCAGCTGCCGACATGCTTCTCAAGGTGGCTATGGGTCCCGTGACCGTTGCCGTTATATATGCTCCGTCTGAAAGTGAATATGATGCATAAAGGTTGTCTGCAAGATCTCTCGTACTCACCTCGTACGGATAGTAATAGAACTCAACGCTGCCCGTATCCGACAGATCTATCTCCAGTTTTATATCTTTGTCCTTTTCGGAAAGATAAATGCCTTCTGGAAGTATGGGCACGATGGGGAATTCGGCATCGCCGTATATACCCTCTATGTCTATTTCCTCTGAATAAACTTCCGTGACGCCGGAAAGCAGGGACATAGATCCCTTGACAGTGATCGTGGAAGGTGCCGTTATCCTGTTGACGTTGGCACCGGCCCAGGGCTGACCGTGGTATCCTGTCGTGAGGACCACCGACTTTGTGGCATAATTTGTAGCGCTTACTGTGATAACCGGTTCGTCGACTCTGACCTTTCCGGAGAAATCGTTACCGGCAAGATCTCTCACCTGCCCCGTTATCTGAAATTCATTCACGTTTTCATATTCGAGATTCGATGCGTCCACAGTGACGACGAAGCCTCCGACTCCGTCCACCAGCTTCTTTGCCCCGTATACTTCGATGTATTCGGGATACACTGAGACCACCGTAGCTTCGTATCCGTTCTTGGCGCTGCCTGAATATGCCACTTCGACGGGAACGGTCTTTACCTCGAGCTCGTCGACATAAACCCCGATCTTCCTGGAACGAATGTCCTCTACGGTATATTCTCTGGGGACCGTGACCTCTACGGTTATGAAGTCCTGCCCGAGGGTCAGTTCCGACACGTCTGCAGTCGCTACTATGTTATCGGCTGCAAGAGTGGAAAGATCTGTCCTTGAACCCCTGACCGTTATATCGACCGTGAAATCTCCGCTGCCCTCTATGGCGAGATTTTTCTCATACAAAGTCTCCGTGCCCGTGAGGGTGACGGGAATATTCCTGACTGTCGTCGTGGACGAGGGGTTGACTACGTTGATGACGTATACCCAAAGAGCTATGGATATGAGCAGGGAAGTTATCAGTCTTACTATCTTACGACTTTCCATTTATCTTCCTCCATACTCTGTTTATCTTAGACATAAGGGTATCCTCCTGACCTCCGTTGAGGTAAGCGTCCAGGAGCTGCTTTTCCACGCTCTTGAGATCGAGGAACCTCGAGAGCTTGCCGTTTTTTGCAGTGGAAATGATACCTGTCTCTTCCGAGACTATTATAACGAGAGCATCGGACACTTCGGAAATACCTATTCCGGCTCTGTGCCTGGTGCCAAGATCCCTGCTCAGGTTAGGATTCTGTGAAAGGGGGAGTACACATCCGGCAGCGTATACCCTGTCGCCGCGGACTATGACGGCGCCGTCATGAAGCGGAGCGCCTTTATAGAAAATATTGTTGAGAGCGTCGGATGTGAGCTTTGCGTCGACGACGGTACCGGACTCGGCTACGTCGTCAAGGGCAGTTTCCTGCTCTACCACTATGAGAGCTCCTTCTTTTCTTGCCGAGAAATACTCTACGGATCTGACTATGGCTTCGACCACAGCCATATTGTATTCCGTGCTCATGGACGTCTGTTTGAATCCGATGCGGCTGGATCGTCCGAGGAAATCCAAAGCCCTCCTGAGCTCCGGCTGGAAAACTACTACCAGGGCGACGAGGCCTATGCTAAGCACCTTTCCGATGATCCAGGAAAGAACGTAAAAATGACAAAGCTCTGCCAGAAATGCGATGGCTATAACTACAAGTATGCCCTTCGTCAGCTGTGCGGCTCTCGATGATCTAAGAAATCCCAAAAGGTTATATACGATAAAGGTCACTATCGCTATATCGATAATGTCCGTTATGCTTATCCCTGTTAATATGCCTGTGATGTATTGACCCACTAATGGTATTCCTTTCAATTAATCGACATTATATTATATTACCCCGACACATTTTTTGACAATATTTTTTATACGGCTGCACATAAAAAACACATAGAATTCAGTCTTTTGCGCTTTAAGCATATATATTTTTTGTCAAATTTACTTTAGCCTTTCTTTGTGATATCCTTAAGATAATACCAAGAGGTGGATCATGAACAAAGTATATTACGTGAATACCCTGCAGGTGGGAGAAGAACTTACCGACTTTTTTATGGCTAAGAGCCCGTCGGTAAAGGTCGGATCCAACCACAAGAACTATTTCGATATAACTCTGTGCGACAGAACGGGAGAGGTCAATGGCAAAAAGTGGGACGTCGACGACGTCGAAGGAGCAAACCTCGGAAAGCTAAAAGACGGGGACCTCGTCAAGATAAAGGCAAGCGTTTCTGAATGGAACGGGATCAAACAGCTCAGGATAGCCAGGATAAGAAGAGCCGATGCAGCCGCAGACGAGCTGGATATGTCCGATTTTATAAAAGCCGCGCCCGAAGCTCCCCAGAGCATGTTCGACTTCATTTGGGACAAAGCGCAGGACATAAATGACGAAGGGCTGAAGCAGGTATGCACTGACGCTCTTACGGAGAACAAGGATAAGCTTATGTATTATCCGGGAGCGATGAGGAACCATCACGCCGAATACGCAGGCCTCCTCTACCACACCAAACGCATGCTGGACCTTGGCATCAGAGCCTGTGAAGTCTACACCAATCTCGATAAGGACTGGGTGATCTGCGGTGTCATAATGCACGACATGGAAAAGCTCAACGAGATCGAATCCAACGAACTCGGCATGTCCAGCGGATATACCGTAAAGGGCAACCTCCTCGGACACATAGCTCTTGGAGCCATAAGGATGGAAGAAAGGGCAAAGAAGGCTGGCCTTTCAGAAGAAAAGACCGTCATGCTCCAGCACATGATACTGGCCCATCACTATGAACCCGAGTTCGGATCCCCCGTAAGGCCCATGTTCCCGGAAGCGGAGCTTCTCCATTACCTCGACATGCTCGATGCGAAGATGTTCGACTTCGAAGCAGCTCTCGAAGGTGTGGACGGCGGACACTTCTCGGAGAGAGTCAGAACTCTTGATAACAGGATGATCTACAAGCCGACTTTTAAATGAAAGAAGAAAAAACGGGAACAGCTGCAGAGCTGATCTTCCACAACGAATCCAACTACTACACCATACTGCTCTTCGAAACTGAAGAAGAGCAGTTTTTTGCAGTGGGAAACATGGCCTACCCAAAGACTGGCAGGAACTACCGCCTCACCGGCGAGTGGAAGATGCACCCAAAATACGGAGAGCAGTTCGTCTTCTCCTCCGCGGAAGAGCTGGAGCCTACCACCGCAGAGGGGATCGCGGCCTTCCTATGCTCAGGCATCATAAAAGGCATAGGACCAAAGATGGCAGCAGCCATAGTGAAAAAGTTCGGAGACGAGACTTTAAACATCATACTGGAAAAGCCGGAAAGGCTGACGGAAGTTCCGGGTATTGGTACTGCTAAGGCAAGAGCCATAGAAGACGGATACAGAGAGCACCGCGAATACGCTGACACCGTTCTTGCGCTTTCCGCTTTCGACATCTCTTCAGCTGTATGCATGAAGCTCTACAAGGCCTACGGCAAGGAAGCCGTGGCCATAGTAAAAGACAACCCTTACGCCCTCATAGGCGATATTTACGGAGTAGGATTCAAAAAAGCAGACAAGATCGCAATGTCCGTAGGGATAAAAAACGACTCTCCGCACAGGATAAAGAGCGGCATCAGATATCTTCTTTCCCAGCTCATAGGCTCGGGAGACACCTATGCTCCGGCAACCCAGTTCACAGAGAACGCCGCCCGTTTTCTCGACGTGACAAGGGAGCAGGTATCAGACTGCGCCTTTGAAATGGTCATGGACGGCGCCCTTTGCAAGGACGTCATAGACGGAGTCTCCGTATATATGCTCTTTTCATACAGCAGAGCGGAAAAATACTGCGCAGCAAAACTCCATCAGCTTTGCAGCGCAGAGCTCGAAGGCATTGCGGTCTCTGCCGACAGTCTCATAGGCCAGGAAGAAAAAAGAAGCGGACTAAAGCTTTCCGAAAAACAGAAAAACGCCGTGGAAGCGTCGATAAAAAACGGCGTCCTCGTCATAACGGGAGGTCCCGGAACAGGAAAGACCACTATCATAAAGACCATACTTTCCATATACGACTATGCAGGCCTTTCAACTGCCCTTGCAGCCCCTACGGGAAGAGCCGCAAAAAGGATGCAGCAGGCCACGGGACGCCCCGCCCGAACCATCCACAGGCTCCTCGAATATTCCTACGCCGACGGCGAGGACAGCATGATATTCGGAAGGAATGAAGAGAATCCCCTCGAAAACGACTGCATCATAATAGACGAGATGTCCATGGTCGATATACTTCTCATGGAAGCACTGCTCCGCGCTGTAAGACCCGGCACCCGCCTGGTCCTCGTAGGGGACGCAGATCAGCTGCCTCCCGTGGGAGCCGGCAACGTCCTCAAAGACATACTGAGCTGCGATACCATCACAAGCTGCAGGCTCACGGACATCTTCCGGCAGGCTCAGGAGAGCGCCATAGTAGTCAACGCTCATCTCATCAACAAGGGAGAGCATCCGGCCTTCAATGAAAAGGGCCGGGATTTCTTCATGGTCACAAGAAATCCAAGAGATATAAAAGAGACCATAGCCCAGCTGTGCCAGAAAAGGCTCCCGGCCTTCTACAAAGATCTCGATCCGTATAACGACATACAGGTCCTGACCCCTGCAAGAAAGGGAGACCTTGGCTGCGTTGAGCTAAGCAGGATGCTCCAGGACAGACTCAATCCCCCCGATCCGTCAAAAGCCGAAAAAAAGATAGGAGAACGGGTATTCCGCGAGGGAGACAAGGTGATGCAGATCAAAAACAACTACAATATGGAATGGAAAAGCATCAAGTCCTTTGAAGCGGGCAGCGGCGTATTC
>JAEEGF011704595.1_pt1 | contig 13547 bp, 9 predicted proteins | sample 9134171 | NCBI WGS metagenome assembly JAEEGF01 (sample SAMN16246542, study PRJNA631951) | gut metagenome | biome: gut microbiome; feature: rumen; material: AP-attached | host: Bos | place: Iran: Karaj | collected 2018-10
CCGATTTCCAAGGCTTGGTTGACGCTCTCGATGCCTTTGGCGAAGTTGCCCGTCTCCATGTAGTAGTCGCGACCCATCTCGAGATAGAGGTCAGCGAGCATAGCTCGGTCGTTGATGAAGGTGGCGACGCGGAAGGCCGAGTCGTAGTATTGCTTGGCCTGTGTGTATTGCTCCTGTGCCCGCACTGCCCGTCCGCTGTTGCGGTAGGCGTTCATCATGCCAGTAGAGTCAGCTGTTTGGCGGAAGCAGTTCAAGGCCTGTTGGTGTTGCTTGAAGGCATCCTCGAAAAGGCCGTGTTTGAGGTACATGGCACCGAGGTTGTCGCTGAGTTGGCCTTCCAGCTGGATGGCTTCTGTGGTCTTGTCGGAACGTTGCACGATGACCAGTCCTTGCAGGAACTTCTCGGCGGCCTCTTCGGAGCGGCGTTGCTCGCGCAGCTGCACACCTTCTTTATATAGGGCTTGCGCCTGTTCCATCCGCTTCGACTGGCTCTCGCAAGCGGAAAACATCACGCCGAAAGCGAGGACCGTTAGGATAAGGGATTTTAAGTTCGTCTTCATAGGCTTCTTGGTTTACTGTCGGGCCTTCGACGGGCTCAGGCACCTTAACTTCACGTGACCGCCAAGGACCCTGAGCCTGTCGAAGGGCCGATACACATCGCAAAAATATACAGAAAAAACGCTTGTCAAGAGGTCAAACCCCTTCCAAAGGGCCATGTCCCTACTTTTTCCAAATGTCCTTATCGGATTTAACTGTAAATCAATAATATAACAAGTAGCTCAAAAAACCTATGTCCCTACTTTTTTTGGCGACTTCCCCCTCTAGAAGGGGTGCCGAGTAGGGTGGGGGAGTCCCTCAAAACACCAAAACATCACTCTCCCCGAAGTTATCATACGACGAAGTAATCACCTTCTCGCCTGGCTCCAAGCCCTCAATGACCTCGTAATACTGCGGGTTCTGCCGACCGATGCGGATATCACGTTTCGTGGCCTTGGTGCCGTCGGGCGAGAACACATAGATCCACTTGCCGCCCGTCTTCTGGTAGAAGGCACCACGCGGAATGAGTACCGCCTCCACGGGCTGACCCAGTTGCAGGTTGAGGTAATAGGTCTGGCCGCTGCGGATGTTCTCGGGCTGCTGTTCCATGAACTTGAAGTCGGCCTTGAACTTGCCGTCGCGCACCTCGGGATATACCTTGCGGATCTGCGCCTGATAACGCTCGCTCTGCCGCTCAAAGGTGGCCTCCAAGCCCGGCGTCACACGGTCGATGTAATGCTCGTCGATTTGAGCCTCAATCTTGTAGCTGTCAAGGTTGTTGATTTGCCCAATTTTGGAACCTGCGCCCACCGACTGTCCGAGCACGACATCCAAGAGACCCAACTCACCGTCGATGGGTGCCTTGATGGTCAGGTTTTCCTTGCGCTTACGGATCATCATCATGTTCACGCGCATGTTCTCGAGGCTCTCGCGCATCCGGTCGATTTCCACCGAGCGGTGAAGGCTGTCTTGTTTGGCGCGGTTCTCCACCAGCCTCAGGCGGCTGCTCGAGAGCTCAAAGTCCTCTTCGGCTTTCAGGAAGTCCTCGCGGGCGATGAGGCCGTCGTTGTAAAGTGCTTGCTGCGCCTCGTATGTGCGGTGGTTGCGTTGCACCTCCATTTGCAGCTGCAGCTTCTCCTGCTCCACGCTCAGCTTCTGTTGTTCCATCTGTATCATGGTGTTGCGCAGGATGTTCTCCTTCTCGGCAAGGTCGGCCTCCGAGGTAAGGATCTGCATATCGAGGTTCTCGTTGCTCAGGATGACGATGACATCGCCAGCATTGACCCGACTGCCTTCCTCGGCCACAATCTGCTGCACCACGCCGCCTTCCAAGGGGCTGATTTGTATCGTCGTCATCGGTGCCACCTGTCCGCTGATGCGGATATAGTCGTTGAACTCGCCCGAAGTCACCGTCGCAATGCTGATGTTGTCGGCATCGATACGCAGTTTCTTCGAGTCGTCCCTGAAGATAAGCCAAAGGATAAAGACGAGCAGCAACGCCGCGCCCCAATACGGCAACGCCTTCTTGGTAAACGCCAGCGCAATGCCTTTTTTCTTTTCGATTTTTCGATCCATGTTTTCCATAACTATCTGATTATTTGTTGTTTTCTTTCTATTTTGTCACAAAACCCACAAAACCATCAACCCCTTTTTTCCTAGTTGTGGGAAGCACGCCAACCGGCTGCTTCCCAGCGGCGACATGGTTGTGGAGCCGCTTTGCTGTTTTCTGTGGACTTACGCATTGTTTTGCAAGTTTTGTCGGTTTTGTGATAATAATCAATTATTCTTCAACGATTTCACCGGATTCATCCGTGCAACGCGATTGCTGCTCAACACGACCACGACGGTCACGATAAGCAAGACCACCACTGCGCCGATAATAAAGTACATTGACGAGAGGCTAATACGGATGGCGAACAGTTCAAGCCACTTGTCTGAGACAAAGTAGGCAATCGCCACGCCAAACAGGGCTGCAATTACGGCGAGTTTCAGCACGTCCACCACAAACATTTGCTTGCCGATGGCTTCGTTCACGCCGCCCAACTTCTCCGCAAAACTGCGGCTGACGGCGATGTCGCCATTGTACTCCTGCAGGGCCTGCATCGGGTCGCCAGCGAGAAATTCACGATTGAAAAAGTCGAAGAAGCAAGTGTCCGCGCCAATGCACAAACCCGTGATGAGGTTGTCGCTTTCGTCATAAAGGTTACCGTTGAGCAGATTGGAATAGCGCGTTGCCGCTTCCACGCCCGGCACTTCCGCCTTGAAGCCCGGGGCGATGCCGCCCGAAGTGCCCCAGAAGTCATCGGGGTCGCCACCTTCTTGGAAGATGATGTTCTCGGTAATCCAATAGATGCGGTCCACGTCTTTGTAGAAGCTATCATACGACAATTCAAAGCACACCTTGGCAATCAGCACGACACCAATGGCGAGACCTATCCCCAAGGACAGGATTTTAATTAATGTGTCTTTGAAGCGGTTCATATTATGGAATGTTTAAAAACGAAAAGGCAGATAGCATCTATCATGTCAAAATCACAAAACCATAATAATCAATAAAATACAAAAACCACCCCAACCCCAAAGTGTAAAGAATCTTTACACCGCTGTAAAGAATCTTTACAACCGCCCGCTTTTACTCTTTCCTCATCTTCCTCAACTTCCTCCTTTTCCTCAACTCATTTTCGTGGAGAAAAACCACCCTTCGTAATCACGAAAGCACGTTAGCACGCATAACGAGAACTAAACAACTCCCCCTAACACCTCTTTTATATAGTTTTATTTATTTATAGATTTTTTTCTCTACTTTTGCGCATTAAATCATTATCGTATGGCAAAGACAAACACAGCTGACATAGGCTTTGAAGACAAGATATGGAAAGCTGCCGACCTGCTGCGTGGCTCCATCGACGCGGCAGAGTATAAAAACGTGGTGCTAGGCCTCATCTTCCTGAAATACATATCCGACTGTTTCGACGTGAAACACCAGCAGTTAGTCGACGAAGGCGACGGCTTCGAGGAGGATAAGGACGAATACGTGTCCGAAAACATCTTCTATGTGCCCGCCGATGCCCGCTGGAGCGTCATCGCCGAAGCGGCACACACCCCTGAGATCGGCAAGGTCATCGACAACGCCATGATGGAGATCGAGAAAGAGAACGACCGCCTCAAAGGCATCTTGCCCAAAAACTTCGCCCGTCCCGAGCTTGACAAGCGTCGTCTCGGCGATGTCGTCGACCTCTTCACCAACACCATCGAGTTGGGCAAACAGGAAGAGAACAAAGACCTTTTGGGCCGTACCTACGAATACTGCCTCTCCAAGTTCGCCTCGCTCGAAGGCAAGAACGCAGGCGAATTCTACACGCCCAGCTGCATAGTCCGCACCATCGTGGCCGTGCTGCAGCCTTACAAAGGCCGCTGCTACGACCCAGCAATGGGCAGCGGTGGCATGTTCGTTCAAAGTGCTGATTTTGTCAAGCATCATCAGGGCGACATCAAGAACCTCAGCATCTTTGGTCAGGAAATCAACGCCAACACCCGCAAGATGGCTATGATGAACCTCGCCATCCGTGGCATCGAGGCCGACCTGGGCGACCGCAATGCCGACACCTTCTTCGACGACCGCCACCCCACACTGAAAGCTGACTTCGTGATGGCCAATCCACCTTTCAACATGAGCGACTGGGGTGCCGATAAGCTCCAAGAAGATGTCCGTTGGAAATACGGCATCCCGCCAGCGGGCAACGCTAACTTTGCCTGGCTAGAACACATGATCAGCCACCTGTCGCCTTCGGGACGCATCGGCATGGTGCTGGCCAACGGCTCGCTGAGCAGCCAGAGCGGAGGCGAAGGCGAAATCCGTAAGAACATCCTGCAGGCCGACCTCGTGGAAGGCATCGTTGCCTTGCCAAGCCAATTGTTCTATAGCACTGGTATTCCTGTATGTCTGTGGTTCCTCAGCCGACAGAAAACACAACCAGGCAAAGTCGTCTTCATCGATGCCCGCAACATGGGCACCATGGTCACCCGCAAGCTCCGTGAACTGACCGAGGATGACATCAACCGCATCGCCCAGACCTTCACCGACTACCGCAACGACACTCTACAAGACGAGAAAGGCTACTGCGCCGTGAAGACGCTCGAAGAGATAGGCGCACAAGACTTCATTCTCACTCCTGGCCGCTATGTTGGCATCGCTGAGCAGGAAGATGATGGGGAACCGTTCGAGGAAAAGATGGAACGGCTCACCGCTGAACTGAGTGGTCTTTTTGCCGAGAGCCATCGCTTGGAGGAGGAGATTCGTAAACAACTAGGGAATATTGGCTTTAATATTGACTGAGCTATGGACGAGATAGAAAAGAATAATCAAATTGTCGCGACAGCGTCGACACAATCTTTGATGCAGGATCTGCGCCAGATCATCGAGCAGGCTCGTGGCCATGTGGCTGCCACGGCCAATTATGCGCTGACTACGATGTACTGGCATATTGGGGAGCGTATCAATCGTGAAGTGCTTGGAAATGAGCGAGCTGAATATGGAAAGCAAATTGTGTCGCAGGTTGCGACACAATTGCAATTTGAATATGGAAAGAAGGGGTTTGAGCTAAGAAACATTAGGAGAATGATGCAGTTTGCCCAGCAATTTCCAGAGTTTAGAATTGTGTCGCAGGTTGCGGCGCAATTATCATGGTCGCATTTTATTGAGGTATTATCTTTGAAAGATGAACTTCAAAGAGAGTTTTATATCACTTTAGCCGCTTCAGAAAGATGGGGGCGTGATAGGCTCCGCAAGGAAATCGACGGCATGCTCTATGAGCGCACCGCCATTGCCACAAAACCTGACGAACTCATTAAGAAAGAACTCTCCACTTTGCGTGATGACAATGTGATGTCGCCTGATTTGGTCTTCAAGAGCCCATATTTCTTAGAGTTTACGGGTTTGAAGGGCATGTATAGTGAGAAGAGTCTCGAAGACTGTCTGGTGGCTCATTTGGAGCAGTTTATCATCGAGTTGGGCAACGGCTTCAGTTTCGTGGCCCGACAAAAGCGAATGATTATTGACGGCGAGGATTTCTATCTCGACCTGTTGTTCTATCATCGTCGTCTGCACCGCTTGATTGCCATCGACCTCAAGAAAGGCCGCTTTAAGGCTGAGTACAAGGGACAGATGGAACTCTATCTGCGTTGGCTGGAGCAGAACGAGATGGAACCAGGCGAAGAGTCGCCATTAGGTTTGTTGCTCTGCACCGAGGGCAGCGAAGAACAGATAGAGCTGTTGCAATTGGACAAGGCGGGCATAAAAGTGGCGAAGTACCTAACCGAACTGCCGCCGCGTCATGTGTTGATGCACCAAATCCAGAAGTCGTTGGAGGCAGCCAAAGCCCGTTTTGACAACATTATTGATGAGGAAGAATCCTAAATAAAAAAAGAATTGATGGGAAAAGATAACAAGCAATAGGTAATGATTGTAGTCTCATAAACAACTGATGCTTTCTTCGTTATATTGTCAGTCTCAATAAATACGAAGAACCCATGAAAGAAAAATTGATCGTAGAAATCAGCAACGCCATGGCTGATGCTTTGAATGTCGAACAAATGGCACTGCTGAATGGTGTACTGCTGCGTGTCGTCAGCAAGTACAACATCACTGCTGACGAAGAAACCAAGCAGGCCACCGACGAAACCAACGAAAGCCTTTTGCATTCCTTTCTCTCGGCCAAACAGGTCGAAGGCTGCAGCGGCCCCACCGTCCGCTATTATGGCAACACCATCCAGCAGCTCTACAAGACCATGCCCAAGCGCGTCACCGACTACACCACCGAAGACATCCGTGCCTATCTCGCCGTGTTCCAGCGCAAACGTAAGGCCAGCCGCGTCACGGTCGACAACGTCCGCCGCATCTTCTCGTCCTTCTTCGCCTGGCTCGAAGAAGAGGACTACATCATCAAAAGTCCTGTGCGTCGCATCCATAAAGTGAAGACCGGCGCACAAGTCAAAGAGGTCTTGACCGATGAGTCCTTGGAAAACCTGCGCGACACCTGTGTCCATCCCCGCGACCTCGCCATGATTGACCTCTTGGCCTCCACGGGTATGCGTGTCGGCGAGTTGGTTAAGCTCAACCGTGAGGATGTCAACTTCAATGAGCGCGAATGCGTCGTCTTCGGCAAAGGCAACAAGGAACGCATCGTCTATTTCAATGCCCGCGCCAAGATACATCTGCAGGAGTACCTCAACAGCCGCCGCGACAAAAACAAGGCCCTGTTCGTCTCTTTGGCCAAGCCGCATCGTCGGCTGCAAATCTCGGGCGTCGAAGTGCGCTTGCGCAAGATTGGCAAGGAAGCCAAGGTGCCAAGGGTGCATCCCCACAAGTTCCGCAGGACATTGGCCACCATGGCCATCGACAAAGGCATGCCCGTGGAGCAGGTGCAGAAGCTCCTCGGCCACGTCAAAATCGACACCACCATGCACTATGCCATGGTCAACCAGAATAATGTGAAACTGTCTCATCGGCGTTTTTTGAGCTAAATGGGCAAAAACCAATGAAAAAAAGAGTATTTTTGCCTCCTAATAGACGAGTAAATTCTCATTTATGGAAGAGTGGAAAGAATATAAAATTTCAGATGTTATTGATGAAATATCAATGGGGCCGTTTGGCTCTAATATCAAAGTTGATAATTTCATCGACTTTGGGGTTCCCGTGTTGAATGGTTCCAATTTACAAGGTTTTAAGCTACAAGAAGAGTCGTTTAATTATGTCTCGCAAGAGAAAGCAGATAGTTTAGGCAAAGCGAATGCTCATAGAGGTGATGTTGTAATAACTCATCGTGGAACTTTAGGCCAAATTGTTTACATCCCCCAAGACTCTAAGTTTGAGCAATATGTGATTTCTCAAAGTCAATTCAGATTAAAGCTGAAACAAGATCTTATTCGTCCAGATTTCTTCGTTTATTTTTTCCATACTCCTAAAGGCAAACACCGTATTCTGATGAATGCTTCACAAGTGGGTGTTCCAGCTTTAGCAAGGCCAACCTCTACGTTTAAAGAAGTTTTCGTGCCAGTTCCCCCATTGGAAACACAAAACGCAATAATGGCCATCCTTTCCTCTCTTGATAAAAAAATCGAGGTGAACAAGCGGTTAAATGATAATTTAGAGCAGCAAGCCCAAGCCTTATTCAAGTCATGGTTTGTGGATTTTGAGCCTTTTAAGGATGGCGAATTTGTGGAGAGCGAAATGGGGATGATACCGAAAGGTTGGAAAGTGGGTACGCTTGGAGAACTTTGTGCTTTTAAAAGAGGAAAGAACTTATTGACAAAAGATTCCATATTAGGAGAGGTGCCTGTGGTGGCTGGCGGTCTCGAACCATCGTGCTATCACAATGTTGCGAATACGAAATCACCTGTAATAACTGTTAGTGGCTCGGGAGCAAATGCTGGTTTTATGCGTATGTATTATCAAGAAGTATGGGCTTCGGATTGCTCGTTTATCGATTCCACCTGTGAAAATCTGTTCTTTGTGTATTGTTTTCTTACAATAAACAGAAGATTGTTAAGGCATGCGCAAACAGGAGCTGTTCAACCGCATGTCAAACCCGCTGATATTCATAATTTTGAATTGGTAATTCCTCCCAAGGATATCATCAATCAATTCCAAAGAATTGTATCTGATACATTCACTATGAGAGGAAGCATTGAGAAAGAATCCCGCCGCCTTTCCCAGCTCCGCGATGCGCTGCTGCCCCGCCTCATGTCAGGCGAACTGAAAGTGAACGAAATAGAAATGCCTTGATTTGTTGAATAAATTTTCTGATTTTGAGCGAGTAATAAAAAAAGCCGTATCTTTGCACTGCAAAAACTGTCGTAAATGACGACTATTTTTGCAGTATAATAACAAGGATATTATGAACATAGAACGCGAACAATATGTAAATGAACTACTTGCGAAACGCTGGAACGGTAAGGTGAAAATCATTACCGGCATAAGGCGTTGTGGCAAGTCATTCCTGCTCTCCACCCTTTACAAGAACCACCTCTTGAAAGAAGGCGTTCCAGAAGATGCTTTTGTGGAAATCGCTTTAGACAGAAAGTCGGATGTGGCATTCAGAAACCCCGAAACCCTGTTCGAGCATGTCGTCGGCCGCACCTCAAACCTGGACAAGAAATACTATGTCTTCATCGACGAGATCCAATTGTCATACAAAATCAAGAACTCGCAAATCGACGAGCGTCTGGTACCCGAAGAAGACCGCGACCTGCTCTATACCACTTTCTACGACATTTTGAACGACTTGGCGGCACGTCACAACCTGGATGTGTATGTCACTGGGTCCAACTCAAAGATGTTGTCGAAAGACATTGTCACCAACTTTCGCGACCGAGGCTCCGAAATCAAGGTGTTCCCTCTGTCATTCAAAGAGTTTTATCCCGTTTCAGGCATGGAAAAAGCCGATGCCTTGGAGCAATATCTCACCTTCGGAGGCATGCCGCTGGCGGTGCTCGAACCCGAGGAAAAAGGAAAACGAGCCTATCTCGCCGGTCTGTTCAAAAAGGTTTACGTCAAGGACATAGTGGAACGCTATAATCTGAAAGACGACGAGGTGCTGGAGGCTGTAATCGACGCTTTGTCTTCGGCAGTCGGCTCTCTCACCAATCCCCACAACCTGGCCAACAGCGCAGGCTCGCTGATGCACAAAAACACTTCCGACCATACCATAAAGAACTATCTTGACTATTTGGAGGATGTTTTCCTTTTCGTTGGCTCGAAAAGATATGACGTGAAAGGGAAACGCTATTTTGAGAACACCCTGAAATACTATGCCATGGATTTGGGACTGCGCAATGCCCGTCTCAACTTCAGACAGCAGGAGAAATCGCATCTCATGGAGAACCTGATCTTTCTCGAATTGATACGAAGAGGCTATAGCGTCGATGTGGGCGTGGTGGAGATAGTGCGCGTTAAGGACGGCAAACGCCAGCAATCGCAATACGAAATCGATTTCATCGTCAACACCGGCAAGGAGAAAATCTACATCCAGTCAGCATTGAACGTCGATACCGAGGAAAAGCGCCAACAGGAAACTTTCTCGCTGAAAAACTCCGGCGATTTCTTCCGCAAAGTTGTCATTACCGATGGCTTGTCGAAACCCTGGACGGATGACGACGGCATCCTTCACATCGGTGTCATCCCTTTCCTTTTGGACGATGATTTAATTTAATCAAGAATAATCAGTAAAGCTATGTCAGACTACAACGAAGACCATTACGAGCAGACACTCATTGAACTGTTCACCCAGCGGTTGGAATACAACTACCTCAACGGCTACGACATCCAGAACAACTTCGAGGACAAGGACTATTACTGCCCGCTCTATCTCGAACGCCTGCGCGAGAAGCTGAAGGACCTTAATCCTTCGCTCCCCAAGTCGGCCATCGATGAGGCAGAACGCAAACTGCTCCACATCGAAGCCGGCAACATGGTGCAGAACAACGAGCTTTTCATGGATTATCTGCAGCACGGCGTGGAAGTCACCTTCCACAACGGCCACGAACTGAAAAACGACATCGTGTATCTGGCAGACTATAAGAACGCCGCCAACAACGACTTCCTCCTGGTCAACCAGTGGACCTACGTGGAGAAGTCCAAGAAACGCGCCGACCTCATCCTATTCCTCAATGGCCTCCCCATTGTGCTGATGGAGCTGAAGTCGCCCTCACGCGAAGAGACCGACGCCAGCGCGGCCTATCGCCAACTGAAGAACTACATGAAGGAAATCCCTACCATGTTCACCTACAATGTCTTCTGCGTCATGAGCGACATGGCCGAGTCCAAGGCAGGCACCATCACCTCCAGCGAAGACCGCTACATGCAATGGAAGTCCAAAGACGGTGTGTACGAGAGCACCGAGGTCGTCGACTACGACGTGTTCTTTGAAGGCATGTTCCGCAAAGACCGCCTCATCGATATCATCAAAAACTTCGTCTGCTACTGCAAGGACGAAGGCAAAGACTATAAGATCCTGGCGGGCTACCACCAGTATTTCGCCGTCAACAAAGCCATCCAGCGCACTCGCAATGCCGTCACCGGCGACGGCAAGATTGGCGTGTTCTGGCATACCCAAGGCAGCGGCAAAAGCCTCTCGATGGTGTTCTATTCCCATCTGTTGCAGGCTGCCGTGTCGCAGCCTACCATCGTCGTCATCACCGACCGCAACGACCTCGACAACCAGCTCTACGGCCAGTTCGCCAAATGCCAGGACTTCCTGCGCCAAAAGCCAGTGCAGGCCACCACACGCGAGCACCTGCGCCAGCTGCTCGAAGGCCGCACGGCCAACGGTATTGTCTTCACCACCATGCAGAAGTTCGAGGAATATGACGCGCCGCTGTCCACCCGCCGCAACATCATCGTGATGAGCGACGAGGCACACCGTGGCCAGTACGGCTTTGAAGAGAAGATTGATCCCGTCACGGGTAAGGTCAGCGTCGGCACCGCCCGCCTCATCCACGACTCGCTGCCTAATGCCTCCTTCATTGGCTTCACGGGCACACCTGTAGCCCTCAAAGACCGCAACACCATCGAGGTCTTCGGCGACTGCATCGATGTCTACGACATGACCCAAAGCGTCCTCGACCACGCCACCGTGCCGGTCTACTACGAAAGCCGCGTCATCAACCTGAAACTTGACGACGACACCTTAAAGCTCATCGATCAAGAATACGAGCTGCTGGAGATGCAAGGTGCCGATGCACGACAAATTGAGAAGAGCAAGCAAGACCTCTCGCACCTTGAAGAGCTGCTGGGTGCCGATTCTACCATTGATTCCTTGGTGCAGGACATCCTCAGCCACTACGAGAACTACCGCGAGCAGGAGCTGACGGGCAAGGCTATGATAGTCGCCTACAGCCGCCCCATAGCCATCAAGATTTACAAGCGCCTGCTTGAACTGCGTCCCACTTGGACCGAGAAGGTCAAATGTGTGATGACCAGCGGCAACAACGACCCCGAGGAGTGGCGCGACATCATAGGCAACAAGCAATACAAGCAAGAGCTAGCCAAGAAGTTCAAGGACGACGACGACCCGATGAAGATCGCCATCGTCGTCGACATGTGGCTCACCGGCTTCGATGTGCCGAGCCTGGCCACCATGTACGTCTTCAAGCCCATGAGCGGCCACAACCTCATGCAAGCCATCGCCCGCGTCAACCGCGTGTTCAAAGGCAAGGAAGGCGGTCTAGTGGTCGATTACATCGGCATCGCGCAAGCCCTGAAGGCTGCCATGAAGTTCTACACCAGCAACGACCGCAAGAAGTTCGGCGACCCCAACATCAAGACCACAGCCCTGCATAAGTTCCAAGAAGAGCTGGAAATCTGCCGCGACCTCATGCACGGCTTCGATTACTCGAAGTTCAGGGATGCATCCGACCTCAAACGCGCCGAGCTTATCAAGGGCGGCACCAACTTCATGCTGGCCATCGAACGCCAGGATAAGAAGAACGACTTCATGAAGCACGCCACCCTGTTGCATCAGTCCATCACCTTGTGCCGCAGCTTGCTCACCGAATCCCAGCGATGGGAGAGTGCCTTCTTCGAGACCGTCCGCGTCATGCTGTCACGTTTGTCCAGCAAGGGCAAGATAACGAAGAAGGACATCGACGAGCGCATCCGCGAGCTGATGAAGCAGAGCGTGAAGAGCGAAGGCGTCATCAACCTCTTCCAGAACGAGGGCAAAGAGTTCTCGCTCAACGACCCTGCCTTCCTTGAAGAGCTGGCCAAGATGAAGGAGAAGAATATCTCCATCCAGATTTTGGAAAACCTGTTGAAGGACAAGGTGAAGGCCTTCCAGCACAAGAACCTGGTGCAGAGCGAGAAATTCTCCGAGTTGTTAAACAACGCCCTGAGCAACTACCTGAAAGGCATGCTCACCAACGAAGAGGTCATTCAAGAGTTGCTGAAGCTCGCCTCACAAATCAAGGAAACCGAGCAGCAAGGCAACGACCTTGGCCTCAATGATGAGGAAAAGGCCTTCTACGATGCCTTGTCGCGTCCGCAGGCCGTCCGCGATGTCTATGAGAACGACGAGCTGGTGGCCATGACTAAAGAACTGACCGAGGCCTTGCGCAAGAACCGCACCATCGACTGGCAGCACAAAGAGTCAGCTCGTGCTGGAATGCGCAAGATGGTCAAGCGGTTGCTGAAGAAATACAAGTACCCGCCCGAGGAAGCCGAAAGCGCCCTCGAAATCGTCCTAAGGCAATGCGAGGAATGGACCGACGACGAAGACACCGAAGTCGCCCTCCACGCCCCAGTCCTATACCCAATCTCCGAAGAAAGCCAAAACATGCTTCTCGCCGCCGAAGACCATACCCCATCGTTAGCACGATAGGACGTAAGCACGCATAACGAAAACCCTCATCGCGGGCCTCCTCATCGAAGACAAAAAAAACGGCTTTCGGAAAGATTTTTTTCCAATATCACTCTTTTTCTCCTTAACTCAAATTCTATTAGGGAGAGACATTAACATTCTTCTTCTTTTCAACTTCCATGAGAATGTCTTTCTTCAATTGCTCAGTCTCTAGTTTACTTCCCGTGTTCAATGTTTCCATCTCACTCAACAGCTTCGTGTCGTAGTCTTCAACACAATGAACTTCTTCACGAATCATATTTAGCCGAGCCCTGTCTGAAACTGTAGTCCAGGAGATGAATCAAACGATTGGAGAACTCACAAAGATAGAGATAAAACTTGAGGATATTATGCGCAGAATAGTGAAAGCCTAATCTTTTGTGTTATGGAATAAAGTTTCCACGGAATAATGGTAGGTGAGCGACTAACAAGATTTCATTCTATGGTTTGTATGGAAAAAAGTTGTAAATTTGTTGCGCCGTTCCATACGGTGAAAATGTGTGACCGTCTGTCAAGTGATTGGTAGGCGGTTTTTCGTTTCGGGCAAATACGATGTTCGGGCAGTTTTCGGGCAATTGAAAAGGCCTTAACTTGATTTTCAACAAGTTAAGGCCTTGA
>JAEEGF010041346.1_pt1 | contig 13546 bp, 11 predicted proteins | sample 9134171 | NCBI WGS metagenome assembly JAEEGF01 (sample SAMN16246542, study PRJNA631951) | gut metagenome | biome: gut microbiome; feature: rumen; material: AP-attached | host: Bos | place: Iran: Karaj | collected 2018-10
GGCAGTTTATATCAGGCGCCTTAAGCTGTCGAAGTCAGCCCTGCGTCTTAGGGATGAGAAAATATCAGTTCTTGACGTTGCAATGGATATGGGATTCGGAAGTGTGGATGGATATCAGCGTGCGTTTAGACATGAATTCGGATGTAATCCAAAAGAATATGCCTTGAGTCCGATTCCAATCTGGTTGTTTACTCCTTATTTCATTATGGATGAAGAAAGGAAAAAGAGAAAAATGAGCGAAATAAGAAATGTATTCATTCAGGTGATTGAAAAACCGGCAAGAAAAGTGATCATTAAAAGAGGCATTAATGCTAACGAGTATTTCAGCTACTGTGAAGAAGTCGGCTGTGATGTCTGGGGGCTGCTTACAAGTATAAAGTCGATCAGTGGAGAGCCGATATGTATGTGGCTTCCTCCGGAAATGAGAAAGCCTGTAACAAATGAGTATGTTCAGGGAGTTGAAGTTGAAGAGGATTATTCGGGCACAGTCCCTGAAGGATTTGAGATTATAGATCTTCCGGCAGCTACATTTCTTCTTTTCAGAGGTGAACCGTTTGCACAAGAGGACTATGAAACTGCCATTACTGAAATCTGGGATGCCGAAAAGAAGTATGATCCTGCATTTATAGGATTTAAATGGGATGATAAGAATCCAAGAATACAGCTCGAACCACGTGGAGAACGGGGATATATTGAGCTGGTTCCTGTTAAGAAAATATAGTAGTAGAAAATAAGTAATAGTAAGTTATCTCGGAAGTTAATCTTACAAGAGGGGGACGGTGTTCCCCTCTTTCTTTTCTCAAGGCAAATCTGCCACAAAATTACCCAGAGGCATTTAGAGGCAACACCGGAGGGTCAGGAGGCCTTTGACCGGTTTGCGAAAACCCTGTAAGGTACCTGACCTACCGTATGAAAATGGCAATTAAAAATTCACACTCATTCCGTCATAAGCCACGACGAAATGATAGGGCTCGACTTCCTGCTGCAATTCGTCATGCAACATTTCACCGTTATGAGAAAAATGAGTCAGTACAACTTTTGTAGTGGGCTTCAGACAATGAAGCTCACTCATTTTTTTTAGGACAGATAGGTTGTCTGCAATGCCCATATGGTTGTTCCCATCCGGGTACTTGATGGTGGTGCAGTCTAAAGAGACTAGATCCAGGGGTTTTCCGGCAAGATAGCTCCAGGTTTTATCGGGAAAGAGGCCGGTGTCATTCCCGTACAGCAGAGAGGTTTCCCCGTGTTGGATCAGGTAAATGAAACATTTTTCATTTTTGTCGTGATTGGCAAGCAAGGGGGTTACGGTGTAGCCCTCAATGCAAACCGGGACAAACTCCTTGAGCTCTACGCAATCCAGATTTCCATCCAAATGGGTATCATTGGGATCGGATCGGTACATTTTGTCATAGTTTCGAACCAATGCATCGTTGCCATACAGGGTCATTTTTCCGTCGAGCTCATGGGAGAAAACGCCAAAACGTAGTCCGGGATCCTCCAGATACAGGTGATCCTGATGGGTATGGGTGATCAACACGCTGTGAATATGAGAAAGAGGAACGTTGTAATGTAGCATGTGTGCATAGGTGTCCGCAGGAAAGTCGATCAGCAGAGTATCATCGATCAGACTTTGAGACCGGGTACGAAGATTTTTTCCGCCCAATCTTCGAGCCCTCTGACAGATTTCGCAGTTGCAGAAAAGACCGGGAAGTCCCTCGGCAGCAGCGGTTCCCAAATAGGTTATTTTCATGGTTTCACGCTCCTATCTTTCCTTTTGTTTTTTCAGAACGAAAGCAATTAATCCGATTTGCGAGGTCCGAAAAATCCAGATGATTTTGCTCTGTTACAGTTGCGACGACCTGCTTTGGCAAGTTATGCTTTCCGGCGTATACACAGCAGAGAACAGCAGCCAGACATCCGATGGTATCTGTATCACCGCCCAGCATAGCCGCGAGCCGGACTGCCTTCCAGACATCCTCTTCGCACCAAAGGAACAAGGCAAACGCAGCGGTGAAGACATCGCAGGAGGAGATGGTGGTTCCAAAACAGTAAAACAGAAAATCCAACAGCTGGGAATCTGTTGTAAAAAGGCAGGGATGGTCATATAGAAAACGAATCCTGGATTCGCAGGAGGGAACACAGGCATTGTCTGTGTTTTTCTCCGGATAAAGCCGACCCTTTCGGCAACCGATGCAGGACAGCTCCAGGATCATGGACAGATCTTTGGTCTCGGTCATGGCATAAAGAGCAAAGCCATATCCCAGAGCAGCTTCCATGGCAGCAGCGGTGTTATGTGTGGGAAGGAGGGTGGCGATGATATTGCGCTCCAAATCCTCCAGATCTGTGCTACAGAGAAAGGCAGCAGGTGCGCGCATGATGCCACCGCAGGAGGTTCCTGTCACTCCGGCCTGATAGAGATCTGCACCGTTTTGAATGGCGCTGAGCGCCTTCAGAGAGCTGGGCCCGATGTATTTTAAGGGCTCCGGCGTTTCGGTGAACCATCGAAGCAGGCTTTTGGCGGCGATTTCAGGAGTAACCTGACCGTTTTTGATATAATCCTCCAGCAAAAACAAATTCTGTTCGGTGTCGTCTGTTATCTGGGCGTAGGCCATATCCCGGTGGGCAAGACTTTCCTCTGGGGTCAGGTATTCCCTGATTTCTTCAAAATGCTTTGTGATTTGGCCTCTGGAGGCAAATTCTGTACACTTGGCGAAGCTGTCTCCCACAGCAAGGGCTTCTAAAAGCGCCTGTATTTCTTCTTGTTTCATTAGCTGGATCCTCTTTTCGTTTTGCTCTGATCTGAACATAGCCAACCTGAGTAATTGTGTCAATTTTCAGAGAAATAATATCATAATTGTGAGAGTAGAAGTCATTTATAGGATAGTATTTAAACATAGGCAGAGTGGGATAATTTGCGAAAATGTACTATCATAAAGTGTGTAGATTAACCTAAATAGGTTCATTGGAAAAAGGATTGCCAAAAAGGAATCAGAAAAATGAAACAGATATCTTATAAAAGACATTTGATTATTCTTTTGAGCATTTTTATCGCACCCATCGTTCTCTGCCTGATTTTCTACAATTACTATTCTATCAAAGCATTGAAAAATCAGGTCATTAGGAGAGGACAGGACGCGATCAATCTGTATCAGTCCCAGCTGGAATATGATTTGAGCCAGTTAAGCCTAACGGTTGCGGATGACTGGGCCAATGATTTTGACCATATCAATATGATGCACGAGGTGGACGAGCTGACGAGGCATCTGTCCTCCTATGAAATTGGGGTAAAGCATCGCGCGTTGTTGTCGAAAAATACGGAACTTGGGGCGATTGCTCTGATTTCCGAAAAGAATGATCTCAAACGTTATATGTATCAGGAGGGTCGTTACGATTATGATCTCCATATGGAGATGATGGCATTGGGAGATGAAATGCTTTCCCATGCGAAGGAGCATACCAAGTCCGACTGGCAACCCTATCAAATCGGGGGAGAGGCTTTTTTGTGCCGAATACTTGGATATAACGGCGGTTACACCATCCTCTATGTGGATCTGAATCAGACGGTTCAGGGACAGGTGCTGAACTCGGATGCGGGGGATGGCTTTCTTTATTTTACGGGAAGTGAGAAGGAAGATCTCACTCCTCGGGATGGGATAAACAACGAAGAACTTCCGGATCCATTTCAGGAGAAGCTGGTGGCAACCGGGGAAGAATCAGAGAAATATCTGGTGGTGAGTCATCCGTCTGAGGATCTGCATATCAACATATATTATTTCCTTCCATACAATGGCTATTTTTCTTACATGGATACCATAGAGATCTTTCTGCTTTTGCTTTCTATATTGCTGATTCTATTGATTCCTGTAGGATATTTCCTGATTTCCCGATCCTATTTCAAGCCTATGAGTCGCTTGATGGAGACCATGGAGGTGATCCGGAAAGGAAATCTGGACGTGAAGGTAGAGGGGAACTACCGGATCCGGGAATTCAATGAATTCAATGATACCTTCAATCAGATGATGACAGAGATCAAGACCCTGAAAATCAAATTCTGGGAAAGAGAGCTTCAGAAAAACCGTGCGGAGCTACAGTATCTCCAGCTTCAACTGAAGCCCCATTTCTTTTTAAACTGTTTAAAGAATCTCTACGGACTGGCGCAGCTTAAGCGTTACGACAAGCTACAGAACATGATCCTGCAGATCTCTGATTATTTGCGATACCATTTTAAGGATAATTTGGAACCGGTCTCCTTAAATGAGGAGCTGCTCTGTGTGAAAAACTATGTGGCATTGCAGAGGGATGGAATGGGTCAGAATGTGGATTGTGAGCTGGAGGTGGAGGATTCCCTTCAGGATTGTATTGTGCCTGTGATGATCCTGCAGCCTTTCGTAGAGAATGCCTTTAAATATGGCAGAATTCCCAATCAGACCTTGCAGGTTTCTGTTAGGATCGTGGAACTGATGTCGGAGGAAGGTAATCTGTTGGATATTATCATTGAAGATAACGGGAAAGGCTTTGATGAGGAAGTGCTAAGTCAGTTAAACGAACAGTCCCCGGGTCAGTTCTCGGATCAAAATATCGGCATCGCCAATATTCGTCAAAGACTCTATCTGATCTATGGTGAAGCGGCTGTGCTACAGTGCAGCAATTTGGAAGCCGGACACGGCGGCCGGTGCGAGATGATTTTCCCGAAGGAAATGCCTAAGGGGCAACAGAAAGGAACAGAAGAATGAATATCCTGATCGTGGATGACCAGCCCACTGTAGTGGAAGGTGTGCTGGCAGGTGTGAACTGGGAAAAACTGCATATCAGGGAAAAATACAAAGCCTACAATATTTCTGAGGCAAAGGAGATCATCACCTCTCAAAAGGTGGATCTGATGCTTTGTGATATTGAAATGCCCATGGGAAGTGGATTGGAACTGCAAAAATGGCTGCAAACCGAGAAAAAGTATGATATTAAGTGTATTTTTCTAACCGCCCATTCAGATTTTGCCTATGCCAGGGAAGCGGTTCACCTTCAAAGCTTTGATTATCTCCTGCAGCCGGTGTCCTATCAACAGATTGAAGAAACCTTGCAAAAAGCTATTGAACAGATTCATGAAGATCGTTTTATCCGAAATTACTATAGTTATGGACGAGCGGTGAAAAAGCGGGAGAAGGATGTTCTAAAGAGCATGTTTCGGGATTACCTTCTGGGGGTGGCAGGAGACGCAGAGGAGGTAAAGGATTCTCTCGCTGTGCTTTCTTTCCCGGTGGAAAAGAAGGATGTCTTTGAACTGATGCTGATCCAGATTTTGGAGGTGCGGGAAAAGGGCTGGGAAGACACCCTTATGATGTATGCCGTGGAAAATGTGGCGGAGGAATACTTCCGGACAGATGGAGAGAACTGTCTTTCTGTGCAGATGGATGCCATGCATCTGATCCTGTTTCAGAAACGCAGGGATGCGGAGAAAGAGGACCTTGCACAAAAAACAAAGGGATTTGAAAGAGTGATCGAGGAATTGCTTCCGGTAAAGGTGGTATTGTTTCTAAAAGAAAACCTTTCCTTCGATGAATTGCCGAAAGCCGGGAAAAAGTTGATGGAGGAGGAACCGGAGGAGACCACATACGAGGGGCCGGATCTGGATAAATGGGTCGGGTATCTGAAGGAGGGCTACGATGAATTGTTGCAGAAGGAAGCGATGGAATATCTGGAGAAGCAGATACGACTTGGCCATGTGGACCGGAGCTTTTTAAAGCAGTTCCATCGGGACTATATCTACCTGTTTTTCGATGCCTTGAAATATACGGAACATGAAAATGATTACAATTATGATGCGGTTATGAATTCCTATACATCCGTCAACCGGATGAAAAGTCTGATCCTTTTCTCCACAAATTACCTGAAAAGCCTTCGAACCAAAGAAGATATCAGTGTATCGAGGATGGAAGAGATCATGAATTTTATCCATCATAATATTCAAAAGAACATTACGAGAAAAGATGTGGCAGAAGCGGTCTATCTGAATCCGGAATATTTATCCAGATTATTCCGCAAGGAAAAGAATATGAAGCTGTCGGATTATATTCTGGAGGAAAAAATGGCGATCGCGAAGCATCTGCTGGAAACCACCAATTTTACGGTCAGTATTGTGGCCTCCAAGGTGGGCTACACCAATTTCTCCCATTTTGCACAGTGCTTTAAGCGGCTGTACGGTGTCTCTCCCAGTGAGATCACCCGTGGATCAAAGGACAGAGAAGGTTAGTCATAATCGGAACAGCATGTGTCACACTTGGAGTGGTTGCGGGAAGAAGGCTTTCCTACAATGGATTTATAGGCTGAAGAAAGCACAGCCTAAATAATCAAAGGAGAGGTAACATGAAAAAGAAAAGAGTAATGGGTGTGATCCTGTCACTGGCATGTATGACCATGCTGTTTGCAGGATGTGGGGAACAGAAGACGGAGCAGACTCAAAGCGATCAGGTGGTAAACGAAGAAACAGTGGCTACCGATAATCAGCCGGAAGGAACGGAAGCGAAGGAGAAGGATTTTAGCACACAGGAACCCTATACAGTTCGTCTGGTGCTGCCGGGTACTGCTCAAACGGAGGATTGCGAAGAGATTGCCGCACTGGCTACTGAGATTTTGAAACCTAAATATAACACTACCTTGGAAATTACACGTATCGGTTTCGGTACCTATGCGCAGGAGGTAAATCTGATGCTTGCCTCCGACGAAAAGCTGGATATGCTCTACAACAACAGAGATATTTTTGCTTCCGCAGTCAGCAATAATCAGATTGTGGAGATCGGACAGTACCTGGATGAATATGCACCGGAAATGAAGGCTGCTATCAGCCCGGACGATTGGGCCTGCACTACCATCAACGGTGGAATCTATGCGGTACCCGCCAACAAAGAAAAGGCAGTGGCCTGGGGCTTTAGTATGGTAAAAGAGGTGGCAGATACCCTGGGGGTTGATTATTCCGGTATCGACACAGAGGAAGAGCTGGAGCCGATTCTTCTGGCGGTCAAAGAAAAATATCCTGATATGTATCCTATCATTTCCAACGGCGGAACAATGAATACCATGACTACCTATGATGACCTTGGATATGATTTTGGCGTTTTGGAGGACTGCACAGATCCTACCGATACCACGGTTGTAAACTGGTATGCGACGGATGCCTATCGCAAAATTGTGGAGCGCAGATATGACTGGGCACAGAGAGGCCTGATTATGCCGGATGCAGCTGCCAACACAGAGCCCTGGGCTTCCATGGTAAACTCCGGAAAAGCCTTTGGTCGTTTTACCAACGTGAAACCCGGTATCGATGCAGAGCATAAAAAAAATACCGGTAAAGAGATGGTAATTCTTCCTATGACAGATGCATATTCCACTACCACCAGACTGGACATTCTCTGGTATGTGGCTCATAACAGTGAAAAACCGGAGCGTGCGGTTCAGGTGATGAATGAGATTTATACCAACCCAGAGCTCCAGAATATTCTGGCAAACGGTATAGAGGGCAAGCATTATGAATATATGAATGATGCCAAAACGATGGTTCGCTACCCTGAGGGTGTGGACGGATCCAATACCGGATATCCCAGCTATCCCTGGGCATGGTTGAATGAGATGATCACACCTGTTTGGGAAGGCTCTGAGGAGACCCTTTGGAAGGAGACAGAGGAATACAATCAGAATGCAATCATTTCTCCTGCAAAGGGCTTTGGATGGAACAACGAAGAGGTATTGAACGAAGTGACAGCATGCAACAATGTCCGCAATAAATATGCCAATGCGTTGGAGTGCGGGTCTGTGGATCCTGCAGTCGCACTGCCCCAGTTCTTAAAAGAATTGGAGGATGCAGGTGTGGATCGTATCATTGCCGAGAAGCAAAGACAGTTGGATGAGTGGCTTAAAAACAAGTAAGTGAGAATTGTCAGGGGGGACAGCGACGGAGAAAACCACCGCTGTTCCCTTGTTTTATGCAGTTTTGTAAGGAGAGTGCGAATTGAACATGAAAAAAATGAAACGCTTCCTGCCACTGTATCTGATGATGCTGCCGGGAATGCTTTATCTGATCATCAACAACTATATTCCTATGGCCGGTCTGCAGATTGCGTTCAAGCGGTATGATTATTCTGCAGGAATCCGGGGAAGTAAATTTGTAGGACTAAAAAATTTTGAATTTTTATTTAAGACCAAGGATGCCTTTGTCATTACCAGAAATACACTTTGTTATAACGCGGTCTTTATCATTCTGGGGACGGTTCTGGCGATCGCGGTGGCGATCATGCTCAACGAGGTAACCAGGGTTTGGTTGAAAAAGCTTTACCAGACTGTGATCCTGGTTCCCTTTTTGATTTCCATGGTCGTGGTCAGCTATCTGGTGTACGCCTTTTTAAGCTCAGATGCCGGTTTTATCAACAACAGCATTCTGGCTCCCCTGGGACTTGAACCGATTTCCTGGTATTCCACTCCAAAATACTGGCCGGTGATTCTGGTAATAGTGCACCTGTGGAAAGACTTTGGTTACTCCAGCATTCTTTACTATGCGACTCTGGTCGGCATCGACAGGGGATACTTTGAAGCATCAGCCATTGACGGTGCCAACAAATGGCAGCAAATCCGGCATATTACATTGCCCTGCTTGAAACCAACGATCATCACGTTGACATTAATGTCCATCGGGCGGATTTTCTACTCGGATTTTGGTCTTTTCTTTCAGGTGCCTATGAACAGTGGCCTTTTGATTGATGTGACCAATACGATCGATACCTATGTATACAGGGGATTGATCACACTGAACAATATCAGTATGGCTTCGGCCGCAGGCTTTTATCAGTCTATTGTGGGATTTTTGCTGGTTTTGTTGGCTAACCAGATCGTGAAAAAAGTAAGCAAAGACAATGAGTTATTCTAGGAGGGATGTAAGATGGTTGAAAATAATAAAGGATTTCAGATAGGGTGCAATGTGATTTTAATGCTACTGTCAATCTTTTGCCTGGTCCCTTTTATACTGTTGATCGTTTCCTCCATGACGGACGAAATCACACTGATCCGGTACGGATATGGTTTTTTTCCAAAGAAATTTTCCTTTGATGCGTATAAATATCTGCTGTTGGATTCGACCAGTCTACTCAGAGGATATGCCATATCCGCGGGAGTGACGTTGGTCGGAACCTTCATCAATGTGACGATTTCGGTGTTGTTTGCCTATCCCCTGTCCAAGAAAGAGCTTCCGGGAAGACAATTTTTTTCCTTTTTCCTGTTTTTTACAATGTTGTTTAATGGCGGGCTTGTGCCCTCCTATATTATGTGGACGCAGGTTTTCCATATTAAAAATACCTGGGCGGCATATATTGTGCCGGGGATGTTAATGAGTGCATTTTACGTGATCATGATGAGAACCTATTTTGCATCGACGATTCCGGAGGCTGTGGTCGAGGCTGCACGGATTGATGGAGCCAATGAATTGGTGATTTTGGTGAAGGTGGTGCTTCCTATGTCAATTCCAATTTTGGCTACGATAACGTTACTGGTAGGTTTATCCTACTGGAATGACTGGAAAAACGGCCTGTACTATATCAATAGAGACACCTTGTTCAGTATCCAGACTCTGCTGAACCGGATGCTGATGGATGTGCAGTTTTTACTTTCCAACGCTCAAAGCCAGTCCGCCATTAATCAGGATATTGTGTTGCCTGCAACCGGAATCAAAATGGCAATTGCTGTTTTGGGAGCAGTACCGATCCTGCTGATCTATCCATTTTTCCAAAAGTACTTTGTTAAGGGAATTATGATCGGTGCTGTAAAAGGATAAAACAATCTACACTGTGCACCGCTGGCGAAAAGGAAAGTGAAACCGGAATTGAGGTCCCTCGTTGTGTACCCCGAAAGGACATCCCTTTCGGGGTATTTTTTTGCAAAAAACCGCTGACAAAGTCAAACCATGTCAAATCGAGACAGAGCCCAAATGATGTTTAAATCCTGAATGGAAACAGGTATAATTGGTGATAGAGTTTTATTTTCCGGGATAATAGACTAAGACAAATTGACGTTTGAAAGGCCGATTAATATGAACAAAATTCGTAACAATCGTTTTGCGATTACGATAAGTGTAATACTTGTTGCAGTTTTCTTGGTTAACTTAGTACTATCACGTAATTACAATTTGATAATGATCAGTTTGACCGGGGGTGGGGAATTAGTAGATTTATTAGGCGCATCGCGGGGGGATTTTTCCAACGAACTGCAGTTATATAGACTTGTTACTTATGGTTATTTACATCCAACCATATGGCATTTGGCAGCAAACGTTTATGCATTGTGGTGTGTGGGCCTGTTTATTGAGAAAGAATTGAGTGAAATACTCCTTTTTCTAATATATAATGTGGGTTTAATCGTTTCTTGCTTTTTGTTTTTACTGATATTTCCAAATGGGTATATGTATGGAGCGTCTCCGGCTATTTTTTGTTTTCTCGGAATTATGGTCATGTGGCTGATTAAAGATAGGACTCTATTGATTGAGTATAAGCGATTTAGAGGAAATCGTTATCTATTGTGTTACATGATAATATCTAATTTCTTAAGCTTAGGAACATTTGTTGTTCACTTAACAGGCTTTTGTACGGGATTGTTGATAGGGCTTGTTGTAAAAAGAAAGAAAAAATACGTAAATTAAGTATGTCGGAATACTTGAACGATAGGACAAAAATAGTACTTTGTTTAACCACTGAGCGAATATATAAGAGGAAGGATATATAAATTCAAGATTTATGATGAGATGCTTTCCGGGAAGGACTGAAAAATGGAATTAAGAAAAATAAACGAGAATGATGTAGATGCTCAGTGGGCTTATACTACTTCGCTACCGGCAGATGAGAATGGTCTTACAAATCCTTATAGCGGAGTTTCTTACGAAGAATACCGAGACAAGGTACTTCCAACGCTGATTTCATATGAGCATCCCGTAAATATGCCGGACTGGTTTGTCCCGGAGACATATTACTATTTATGGGATGAAAATCATCTGGTCGGTGAATTCAGAATCAGGCATCACTTAACTGATATTCTTCGTGAAGGGGCCGGTCATATAGGATACAGCATTTCAAAAGAGTATCGCGGTAAAGGCTACGGGACAGAAGGGTTAAGGCTGACAATTGAAATTGCAAAAGAAATTGTTCCGGAGGAAGAAATTTATCTGCGCGTTAACAAAGATAATGTAGCGTCACAGAAGGTAATGATCAAAAACGGTGCCTATAGAGCAGGAGAAGATGAAGAGCATTTCTTTATGAGAATAAGAAAAACTTCACCTATTGAGATGCAGCTTATAAATGATGATTACCTTGGATATGTAGAGAAGCTTCGCCACGCATGCAGAGGAATTCTTATCAGTGAAGGAAAAATTCTTTTATGCCATGAGCCTAAAAGTGGACTTTATATTATTCCGGGAGGCGGCGTAGAGGGGACTGAAACCTATGCGGAATGTTGTGAGCGTGAAATGCTGGAGGAGACCGGGTACAGGGTAAAAGCAACGAAGGGATACCTTGATATTGAAGAATTATTCGATGTTTGGAGGCATATTAACCACTATTTCATATGTGAACTGATTGAAGATACCGGATGTCAGCATCTTACAGAAGCAGAGAAAATGGCAGGCTACACAAGAATTTGGACACCTCTGAGGCAGGCTATAGAAGTATTCGGTAAATATGAAGATTATCATGACAAAGATATTGCTATTTATGGGCTGTACAAACGCGAATATAACGCACTTAAGGAGTATGAAAAGCAGAATGGACCAGGGGGACGGGGTTAGTGGTCCAAAACGATGGATTATAACACCAGAACTTTCAGGTGCGATAAAAACCTTTCTGCTATAGGTGTAAATGTCTGATAGCGGTTCCATGCGAAATATAATTTGTTTTCAAGCTTAGGCGACAACGGTCTGAATACAAGGCCGTTGTTTTTTGATGTATCAACAAGGTGATCATAGGTGAGAAGATATCCAAGACCTTCCATTGTGAAAATAGAGCCATTGTAGGAAAGACGAAAAGATCCCTCAAGCTGAAGCTCAGAAAATCTGCTTCCGGCCCAGTTTCTGATATCTCCGTTCCAAGCCTGATCTGAGCAGAAAAGAGGTAATCCTATCAGGTCATCCAAACGAATGGATTTCTTTTTTGCCAGAGGGTCATTTTCAGGGATGATAAGTCCCCAGGTATCAGCCTGCGGAAATTCTATATATTCATACTTTCTGATGTCCGGCTGCTCAACCAGAACAACAAAATCAAGAAGCCCTTTTTCTGTTTTTTCAGATAGCTGCTCTGTATCACCACTTGTGATGTGATAATGGAGATTGGGATAGCTTTCTTTAAAGGTCTTGATTGCTTTTGCAAGGAATCTAAGTTGATAAGATTCTGCAAGTCCGAGGTAAAGATCGCCTCCGCTTATGTCATCAAGCGAAACAAATTCCTGCTCTATTTTGTCAGCCATGCTCACAAGATCTTCTGCACGGTTTCTGAGAAGAATTCCTTCTTCTGTCAGCTTTATACTGAAACTGTGCCTTGTAAATAGCTTCTTACCCAATTCTTCTTCCAATGATTTTAATTGCTTGGATAGAGTTGGCTGGGTCACATGCAGTATCTCAGCGGCTCTGCTCATGTTTTCTTCTCTTGCTACGGCTAAAAAATATCTTAAAGTTCTGATTTCCATAATAACCTCCAAATACAAATATTATTCCAATGAGAAATATCATGGTACATATATAACAATCGCTGTGTGATATTCCGTTTGGGAATAATATGATATTCATTATAACTATTAGCGAGAAGTATCGCAAGCGTATACAATAAAACTGTAAACAAAACCGATATTTGGGAAATGAGGAATACTCATGGATAAAGAATATCTAAAGCAATGCCTTTTAGATGTGGGATGCTGTAATGAGGTAACAGACACTATCCTGGAAAAATTTGAGTCAGGCAGTATTGATGAAATGGTAAGGCTTCTGAAAAAAGAAAGATGCCGTGCCATGGACGAGTACCACGAATGTGGAAGAAAAGTTGACTGCATGGATTTCATGCTAAGAAAAATTGAAAACGAAATGAAGCAGAGATGACGGAGGTATCAAATGATGATCAGAACAGAAGAACTTAATTTAGTAACAGAGTGGGATAAGACCTTTCCAAAGAGTGAGAAGATAGAACACAGCAAGGTGACATTTGTGAACCGATATGGGATAACACTTGCAGCAGATATGTATGTACCCAAGGGTAAAGAGGGCAGACTTCCCGCAATCGCAGTATGCGGTCCCTTTGGTGCAGTTAAGGAGCAGTGTTCAGGATTATACGCTCAGACTATGGCAGAAAGAGGATTTCTTACAATAGCCTTCGATCCTTCTTTTACAGGAGAGTCAGGCGGCAACGTAAGATATATGGCATCACCTGATATCAATACGGAAGATTTCATGGCTGCAGTGGACTTCCTTTCCCTGAACGATAAGGTTGATCCTGAGAGAATCGGTATTCTCGGAATCTGCGGATGGGGCGGAATGGCT
>JAEEGF012089780.1_pt1 | contig 13544 bp, 7 predicted proteins | sample 9134171 | NCBI WGS metagenome assembly JAEEGF01 (sample SAMN16246542, study PRJNA631951) | gut metagenome | biome: gut microbiome; feature: rumen; material: AP-attached | host: Bos | place: Iran: Karaj | collected 2018-10
CAAAATACGCACACTCATTCTGCGTGGGCCGGCTTTCTTGACTTCATACTGCGGGGCAACAGGTGTCACCATAGCTGTTTGTTCCTTGAAACCTTGAGCGGAAGGGTAGAGCACGTAACGCACCTGATGCTCGCCCAGACAGAGCAGGTCGGCTCCTTGTTCTGAAGGTAGCACAGTGGCCGAAGTGATGAGTAGGTGGTTGTCGATTTTGACAGCGTCCAAAGCCTGCTGGCGCGTCAGTGTGGTAATCTTGATGGTATTTCCCGCCTTCGTCTTGATGCTGAACGTCGAACGGAGTCCTGCCACAGGCTTGAAGGTGTTCTTCCCTTTGACGGTGGCAGCGTCGAACATGTATTCTGTTGCCATGCCTTCTGGAGCAAAGAATATGTAGTGCTCTGTGTCGCGATCGTCCAGTTTCATCAGCAGTTGGGCGGTGGCATATTTCAGCAGTGCACCATCCATATCGAGATTGAAGGGCAGTATGACGCTCTCGTCCTTGGGCAGGGTAAACGTGCCGTTGGCAGGAATCTTTAATTCTTCATCCTTCATTCTTAATTTTATCTGCAGGTCCTTCATGTCGTGACGCAACGTGTCATGATCCTGGAAATTAATCATAAACAGGAATCCTGCCCTGTCCTTGATGCGGGCCGCATAGCGCAGGTCGTCGCGATTGCCGGGAGTCATTTTCTCCCAACCCTCGGGAAGAACGGGTTCCATGGGTGCCAGCCGGTCGCCAAAGTCAGCGAGGAACGTGTGGAGCAGTCGCAGGTTGCGATACATCTTTCCCTCAAGACCGAATTCACCTATCGGAGCTTGGAAGTCGTACGATATTTTGGGCATACCCATGGGCTCGTCCTGGAACGAGCCGACACCACCAATCTGTTTAGGGGTCGAACCGCCATGATACATGTAGTAGCCGATGCCGTTAGAACCACTGCCCAGCGTGCGGACCATCAGTCCTTCAGCGGCTTTGGCTGTCACGATGGGACGGGCAGAATATATCATTTGGATGCCTGCGCCCATCTCGGCACAAAACGAGGGATAGTCCTGCGGGTTGTAGCGCGTCGGGGAATAGTCGGCCTCGCGGGTTAGGTCCTTAAACATCAGGAAACGCGACATGGTAGGTTTCTTGACCCAGAAAGGATAGGTGTAGGCAGCAGTGACGGGAATGGCCTCGCCCTCGATGACAGCGGCATTGCCCCAGCCCGTAGCCGTATAGAAAGGCACGTCGATACCTGCTTCCTGAGCCATTTCTTTCAGCAGGCGCATATGGACGGTACCCATCTCAGCGCCTGTCGCCTTGTGTGCCTGTTCGCCCACACCAATCATCGCCTCGCCGGCATTATACGATGCTGCCGTATTGTCTTTGGGTTCCCCTGGGTAACAGATGGCCCAGGGTGCCGCTGAGTGCTGCATCTCGTTTTCTATCTGACAGCCGATAATCGGTCCGCCATCCTTGTAATAGAGCCCCTGGAGCTGTTTCCCGATTTCAGTATACAGCCGTTTGACCAGCTTCAGATATTCCGGATCGTTGGAACGGACTTCCAAGGGTTTGGCGAAGAGCCAGTCGGGGAATCCGCCACTGCGTATCTCACCATGACAGAAAGGACCAATGCGCACAATGACGGGCATGTGGTGCTTCTGGCAAAATTCCACGAAACGGCGCAGGTTACGCTGACCGTCCCAGCGGAACTGTCCTTCGACCTCCTCGTGGAGCGACCAGAAGATGTAGGTGGGAATCACCGTCACGCCACCTGCTTTCATCTTCAGAATCTCTTCCTCCCACTGATCGGCCGGATAGCGCGAGAAGTGGAACTCGCCCATGACGGGAATAGCGGGACGCCCGTCGATGGACATATAGAAGTTGTTAACGTCGATACGGCCTCCCGAGGGCGACGTGCCTCCCATACGGAGGTGGTCGCTTCTGATGACTTTCGGTTGTGCAGGAGCCGTTAACTCATAGACGTGCTGGGCCGCACAGAAAGCAATACCCCACGCGAGTAGCGAGAGTGTCGTCAGCAATTTCTTCATAAGCAGAGTGTTTTCAGTTGCTGAACGCCCTGATGGTTGTTGTCGAGGGCGGCAACCTCTTCCAAGTATTTCTGTGCCTTCGCCTTGTCGCCCATACCATAGTAGCCCAAGGCGAGCATATATTTGCAGTGTATCTCGTTTTTCGTGTCAAGGCTGTCATCCCAGATGAGCAGGTCGGGCAGGGAGACGGCAAAATAGTCCATCACCTGATGCTCGAAGACGTGCTGCTTGCCGTAGTTGATGAGCTTATAGAACCGTCCGTGAGCCTCACCCTCGCGGCCAAGTTTCAACAGTGCCATACCCTGATAGAAAATCTTGTCGGGCTTGGCGTCGTTGTAATACATGGCGGCAGCAGGTTCCTGAGGACCCTTCGTGGCCTCTTCCCAACATGCTTTGGCCTTCGCTTTTTCTCCGATGGCATCATAAGCGATACCCAACAGATAGTAGAAGTCGTTCTCTTGGGCGCCATAGAGCTTGCCCTCGCCTAAATGGTGCGGATATTCCAAGCACTCGTTGAGCAGGCGTATCGCTTCATGGATGTCGGAATCTCCAGATTGTCCGGCGAGAGCTTTTTTCGCAAGCTCTACACGACAAAGTTGGTATTGTGCCGGCACCTTGCCTTCGCCACCTTCCCAGGGATGGAACTGGTGGGCGTCGAGTTTAGCCTTTGCTTCTTCGTAACGTCCCAACTGGTTGAGCAGGGTGATCTCTTCGAGCACGAGGTCGTCGCGCTGGGCAATCAGTTCGGGATATTGCTGCAGGAAGTCGAGACGCTCCTGATGGGGCTTGTGCAGACGCTTGTAGAGCTGATCCAGTTCCATGAGGATGCGACTATCCGTCTCGTCCAGATGGAACGCCTTTTCCATATATTCAAGTGCCTCCTCCTGACAGTCTTGCTTGTTGAATCGTGCCAACGCCAGATTACGCCAGACGGTGGGGAACGAAGGATCGAGTTGGGCGGAACGTTCCCAATTCTCTATCGCCACATCATACTGGCGCTTGTCATAATAGAGACAGCCCAGATAGTAGGGTGCGCGGGCATCATTGACAATGGGCAGAAAACTCAGCGACGAGAGAATGTGTGCATCTTCCAGACGGTTGGGGAAACAATAGTCAGGACTGATGCTGGCAGCTTTCTGCAAATAACCGATACTCTTCGACAACATATTGAAATATGCCAAATAATAATAGGTCAGCGGCGACTCTTCGACACCCTTGTCTATAGCGGTCTGTAATACAAGTGTGGCTTCATCGTCCATGCCTGCCTGTGCATAGTCGAGAGCTGTCTCGTGATAATTGTAGATGTTGCCGTGCATCAGGGCAACCATGTGCTCTAAAGGCTCGCGGTTACCTGTCAGCAGGTGCTCCTCGACCATACAGACGTAATTGAAGGGATCTATCTTGTAACTCTCCTGAATCCATGCTAACGCTTCATCCTTGCGTTCAAGTTTCCTCAGGACAACAGCCTTCATAGCACGGGCCTGATGGTTGTGACTGTTACTGATGAGCGAACGTTCCAGTTCGTCAAGTGCATCCTCCCAGCGTTCGTCAGACATGCTGATACAGGCTGCTTCGAAGTATCCGGCATCGGCCCAAGCCTTGTTCCATGTGGATTTCCAGAAACATTCGTAAGCCTGTTCGATGTCGCCAAGGTATTTATGGACAAGCCCCAGATAAAACAGCGGCTCACCGTCGTAGGGATTGGGATTGCGCTTTTTCAACACCTTGACGGCAGTCTGCAGATAAGGTTCTGCCTTCTCGAAACGGGCCCGACGCAGATACCATAGTCCTATCTGCATATTGCAGCGATAGTCCAACGGATCGCGGCGCAGCGCTTCCTCATAGTAGTCGAGGGCACTCCATGTGGCATGGCGATATTGCTCCAGGTGCAGGCCAGTGAGATAAAGCTGGTCTACGGTCTTTGTGTCCTGTGGTGACAGGGCCGCCTCTGCCGCATCAGGAATGGGACGGATCTCGTCGGGTTCTGCAAACCATTCCAACAGCGGGCACTTCCTGGGGCTCTCTGCCCGCTCAATGGTCAGGCGCAGGTCGTTAAGATGTTCCTTGCCTGTCTCCACCGTCTCAACGAGCACCTCTTCAGGACTCAGCGATACCACCTTATTATAATACACCACACCATCCTCACCATCGAGTACAATTCTCACGGTCTTCTTCGATGTAGCCAAAATCTTGAAGCAAACCATCTGATTACTCCCCTCGCCCTTTGGAGAGGGGGTGGGGGTGAGGCTTTCGATATTGACGACGAAGTCCTTCGAGGCTTGTTTCACAATACCTATCTCGCGATACGGCATGAAATACTGCACGAACTGCTTTTCTTCGTAAGGCATCAGCCACGTGAAGTCGGGCTGGTTTTCGGTGTACACACCCGCCATCAGTTCGATGTAGGGGCGGAAACCGGAACTCGTTATTCCGACGGCAGAACCGTCGGACACAGAATCTGTGAGATTCCGATCCCACGCACGTCCGAAGTCACCATTACCCCATGTCCATTGCTTCTTGCCTGGCGAGAAATGGTGCGAGGCGACGTGCAGCATACCGCCCTTGGTGTCGTTCTCGTAACCGCCCTCGAAGTCGTACTTCGAATTGACAGCCATATAGCTGGTTGGCACGAAGATATTCTTATAGTTCGAGATGTCGACACCTGCCGAATAGTCCATTTTATAATAGGTACCCGTAGCAATAGGGAACGACGATACGGCGCGTTTGCCATGATCGAACACCGCATTGACATCGGGTGGGAATACGCTCTGATAGGCATCGTTCACCTCGACAGCGGGATTGGCCCACCAAAGGAACGTCTGTGGCAGGGGGGTACGGTTCGATACCCGGCCCTGAATCTCCAGATAGGCACATCCGGGGCGCAGCGTAAAGCCTGCCATACCCTTCTGGTGGAACATACGCTCCATTTCGTTCACCCATACCGTCACGCTACCGTCTTCGTTTTCCACGATGTCGCAGTCGACGGGTAGATAGGTTGAGGGGCGATGGTGCTGAGGCCAGTTGAACTCGATGCCGCCACTGATCCAAGGTCCTGTCAGTCCCACGAGAGCAGGCTTGATGACATGGTTGTAATACACGAAATGGCGTTGCTTGATTTTGTCGTACGCCATTTGGATGCGTCCGCCTAACTCAGGCAGAATCATCACTTTGATATACTCGTTTTCCAGCCAGACGGCCAGCCACTCCTTGTCAACCTTCTCTTCCGAGATAGACTCGATGACGGGATAAGGATAAACCACGCCGCTCGAACCCTGATAGACTCGTTTCTCTAAAAAGATAGGATTTTTCTCTGGCTTTCCGACTTCGTATGTTGGTATCGTCACCAACTCTCTCCATGCTTTTATCATAAGTTTGTAAGTTCTTTTTCCAAATCTTCCAGACTCTTGCCTTTCGTCTCCGGACAGCGGTTCCAAAGGAAGATGAAAGCGCAACAGCAAATGGCACTATATATCCAGAACGTGCCGCTACTGCCTAATGCTGCATTCATCGAGGGGAACGAGAATGTCAGCGTACAACAGCCCACCCAGAGGGCGAAGGTACAGGTAGCCATTGCAATGCCTCTGACTCGGTGTGGGAAAATCTCTGCCAACAGCGTCCAGGTGACGGGTCCCAGCGTCATGGCGTATGTCGAGATAGCGGCTACGACGAGTACCACCATCATCACACCCTTCACCTCGAAGAAATAGCAGGTCCCCAATGTCAGGTAGATGAGTCCCAGTCCACCGGCACCTATCAGGATGAGCGTCCTGCGACCCCACTTCTCGATGGTGTACAGAGCGATAATGGTAAAGATAACGTTGGCGATACCCGTAATGACAATGTTGATAAACATGCCGTCGACATCGAATCCTGCACCCACAAAAATCTCTTGGGCATAATTAAAAATGACGTTCGTACCGCACCATTGTTGGAATACGGCAATGACCAATCCTAACAACAGGATGCGACTGTATTTATTTTGAAACAGTTCGCGAAGCCCAGCGTCCCGTTCTTTTTGCTGCGAATCCTTCGCAGCTTTTAGCTGTAAGTACACCGGACTCTCCGGGATGAAGAAACTCATCATCAAGAACAGCGCGGCGGGCAGCGTCTCGGCCCAGAACATCCAGCGCCAGCCCCACGCCACGTTCCATGCCTGACTCTCGGCAACGGAAGTGTCGCGGGCCAACAACATGTTGACAACCTGTGCTGCCAGAATGCCCAGCACGATGGTCATCTGGTTCAGACTGACCATCCTGCCGCGTATCTCTGTCGGACTGACTTCGGCAATATACATCGGCGAAAGGGCTGAAGCCACACCGATGCCCATACCGCCCACGAAACGGGCTATATTGAATAAGGTAAAGTCGTTGAACAACCCCGTACCAATGGCTGATACCGTAAAGAGCACGGCTGCCAGCATCAGCAAGGGCTTGCGGCCCCACTTGTCGGCTGCCGATCCTGCTACCATCGCACCAATCAGACAGCCTACAAGAGCCGTCGACATGGCGACACCCTGCATGATGGGCGAGTCGCCAATGCCGAAAAACAGTTCATAGAACGGCTTTGCACCACCTATCACTACCCAGTCGTAGCCAAAGAGCAGACCGCCCATGGCTGAGACCGAGCAGATAAAGTACAGAAAGCCTTTATCAGTCCTTTGCATATTATTGTACCGTCCAGATGTCGTTGGTTTCGAGCAGCTCCTCGAAGTTGTGATACTTCTTCTGAGCGCTTACCTCAGCAAGCTGGGCATGTACGGCATCGTTGTAGGTCGGAGCCTCCACGTCGCGGATGACACCCAGGGCGATGGGGAATCCATCCTCAGGCGTCATCATGGCGAGCTTCAACTGCAGGGTGTTATCCTCGCAGTGGGCATCGTGAACGAGAACATCGTCCAGCGTGTAACCGTCCTTGCCAATCTCGACAACCTTCAGACCGAAGCCCTGCTGGACGAGTCCGAACTCGTTGTTCTCGCCGAACACCAGCTTCTCGCCGTGACGAACGTAGATGGCGTTCTTCTTACGGCCTTCGTTGTTGTAGACGATGTCGTGACAGTGGTCGTTGAAGATAACGCAGTTCTGCAGCACCTCCGTAACGCTGGCACCCTTGTGCTCGTAGGCTGCCTTCAGCACCTCGACGCTACCCTTGGCATCGGTAGCCACACAGCGGGCGAAGAAGTGTCCGCGGGCACCGAAGCAGAGCTCGGCAGGACGGAACGGATCCTCCACCGTGCCGTAGGGGCTCGACTTCGAGACGAAACCACGGGGTGAAGTGGGCGAGTACTGACCTTTCGTCAGACCGTAGATGCGGTTGTTCAACAGGATCATGTTCAGGTCGATGTTACGACGGTTGGCATGAATAAAATGGTTACCACCGATAGCCAGTCCGTCGCCGTCGCCTGAGACCTGCCAGACGGTGAGGTTGGGGTTAGCCACCTTGGCACCAGTAGCAATGGCTGCTGCACGTCCGTGAATGGTATTCATGCCATAAGTGGCCATGTAGTGGGGCAGACGGCTCGAACAACCGATACCGCTGATGACTGCTACGTTCTCGGGAGCTACGCCAATCTCGGCCATAGCTTTATGGAGTGAAGCCAGGAAGAAGTGGTCGCCACAACCCGGGCACCAACGAGGCTGGCCTTTCTTAAAATCTTGTGCTGTATACATTTTAATTAAGAATTAAGAGTTAAGAATTAAGAAAATCACTTTCGGCATTGTCATACTTTGTCGTGTTTTCTTTTGTTGTTTTTACAATAGAAGCAAGAATCGCTGTTAACTCATCTGCTTCTTGGTGGAGAGAGTTGAACGATAAATCGTCAATATATTCGCTGTCATGTAAGAGTTCAATCCAATACAGAGTCTCGTTGGCTTCTTTTAATGCGATAGATGCTTTATTGACAAAGTCTGCTCGGCTTTGTGCAAATTTTGCCTCTCGCATCATTGCGCCAATTGAAGTTCCACTGCGTAGCATCTGTTTAGATAAGACATATTCGTCTTTTTGTTTAGTCAAATATTTATATGCCTTTACTATACGTAAAGCAAACAGATACGAACACTTCTCTATGGGATTGTCTTGAGTCATTTTTTCTTAATTCTTAACTCTTAACTCTTAATTAGTTTTTCGAACTCGGCAACGAGTTCGGAAACGACGAACGGCTGACCCTTGACCTGGTTGAACTGGTAGGGCACGAAGCCGTCGACCTTCATGCGCAGGTAGGCAGCCAGCTGACCCATGTTCTGCTCGGCAACAACCACCTTCTTGAACTTTGTGAGTACCTCGGCAGTATTCTTGGGCAGCGGGTTCAGGTACTTGAACTGAGCCTGAGCCACCTTGTAGCCCTTCTCACGCAGCTCGTCCATAGCCGAATGCAGATGACCGTAGGTACTGCCGAAGCCTACGATGAGCAGATCGGCATCAGCATCGCCGTCCACTTCGAGGTTGGGTACCTGAATGTTGTCAATCTTCTGCTGGCGCAGACGTGTCATCAAGTCGTGGTTCTCAGGATTCGTAGAGATGGCACCCGTCTGAGAGTCCTTTTCCAGTCCACCCAGAATATGTGTGAAACCCTCGCGACCAGGAACAGCCCAGTAGCGGGTACCGTTCTCAGCACGCATATAAGGAGTCCACTGACCCTTCAGCTCCTCGGGAACATACGGAGGATTGATGGCGTCGAGCTTGGCCATCTCGGGCAGTTTGAAGGCACCGGAACCATTGGCCACATAAGCATCGGTAAGCAGCACGACGGGTGTCATGTGCTCCAGTGCAATCTTGGCAGCCTGATAGACGGCATCGAAACAGTCGGTAGGACTCAGGGCCGCAATGACAGGCATGGGACTCTCACCGTTACGTCCGAACAATGCCTGCAGCAGGTCGGTCTGTTCCGACTTGGTGGGCAGACCTGTAGCAGGACCGCCGCGCTGTACGTCGATGACCACCAGCGGCAACTCCATGATGACTGCCAGGTTCATCACCTCTGACTTCAGACAGACGCCAGGACCCGAGGTGGAAGTGACACCCAGTGCTCCGGCAAACGAAGCACCCAGTGCTGAAGCAGCACCGCTGATCTCGTCCTCGCATTGTACGGTAATCACACCGCACGACTTATGCTTCGACAGCTCGTGCAGGATATCGGTGGCGGGAGTGATGGGGTAGCTGCCCAGATAGAGGCGCAGACCGGCCTTCTCGGCAGCGGCAATCAGTCCGTAGGCTGTGGCCTTGTTACCGGTGATGTCCATATAGCGGCCCGGCTCCTTGTGCTTCGACTCTACGCGATACACGTTGGTAGCACTCGAATGGGTATTGTGACCATAGTCGTAGCCAGCCTGGATGACCTTGATATTTGCTTCGGCAATGGCAGGCTTCTTGGCAAACTTCTCCTTCAGGAAGTTACCCACTAGGTTCAGGTCGCGGTCGAACAACCAGCAAACCAGTCCCAGGGCAAACATGTTACGGCACTTCATCATCGCCTTGTTGTCCATGCCGGTATCTGCCAGACAGTCCTTCACCATCGTGGTCAGCGGACACTGGATGACGCGATCGGGATCGATACCCATCTCGCCGAGGTAATCCTCAGTCTTAAACTGTGCCTTCTCCAAGTCCTTCGGACCAAACGAGTCGGTGTCGATGATAATCGTTGCACCGGGCTTGGCATAGCGATACTGCGTCTTCAGCGCGGCAGCGTTCATAGCCACCAGCACGTCGCACTTGTCGCCAGGGGTATACACCTTGCCGGCACCGATGTGAACCTGGAAACCTGAGACTCCCGTCAGCGAACCTTGCGGGGCGCGGATGTCGGCGGGATAGTCGGGGAATGTGGAAATGCCGTTACCAACGGTGGCACTAACCGTAGAGAAGATGTTTCCGGCCAACTGCATACCGTCGCCAGAGTCACCTGAGAAGCGGACAACAACCTGGTCCAACTCCTTCACTTCTAATTTTTCAGCCATATTAATATTTTGGTTTAATACTATACTCTCAAAATTCGCCGCAAAAGTATTCATTTTATGCGAATTATCCAAAAAAAATACGCAAAAAGTGCATATTCACATAAAATTTCTTGTAAATATACACTTTTTGTAGCATAAAAATACAATTCACCAATCACTATTCACCACAATCTTTTCCTTGTCTCTGGTGGGCGTGACATTCACGTTGATGACCTTGCCCTTGCGAAGTTCGGCTTCGACGGTGGTTCCTCGTGAGGCGCGGAGTTTGAAGCGCACATCCCACTCCTTGGGCCACGCGGGGAAGAGGTAGATGCGGTCGTCAACCTCCTGCATCAGCATCTCCTGCACGGCAATCATGCCCGATCCGCCCCAGTTGTGGTCGGGTGTCCAGTCGTAGCCGGGACCCCAGAAGGCGGGGAAGCGGTGCGGACCGTCCTGCATCTTCAGCGTGACAAGCCGTTGGGCCTCGTCGGTCATACCCAGACAGGCGGCCCAGATGGCATCCTGCTTCCAGCCTACATGCGATCGGAACTTCACAGCCAGCGTGTCGTTCTCGTAGGTGCGACGGGCTACGTCGAGGTCGGGGCGTCCCACGCCGTACATGCGCCAGGGGAATACAGGATACAGCTGCGTGGTTTCCACATTCTGCACGCGTTCGTAGTGCATTGCGGGGGCTATCATACCGTCGCGAATGGTGATGTCGGGCAGACGCGAGAGGAGGGCTTTCATCTCTTCCTGGTCGTAGTGAATGGCCATCAGCGCCTCGGCCACCGTGCGCAGAGCGGCTATAGTCGAGGTCGAATTGTAGACTCCTTTGAATGTCTCGCCACCCGAACCGGGGTAAAGCACCAATTTTCCGTTACCATCGAGCCGTTTCGCACCGCGCTGGTTGGCCAGATACTGGTAGTGCTCGTCGAAGAAACGCAGGCACGAGCGGATCATGGGCAGATAATCCTTGATGTCCATTCCCCCATAGCGGTGCGCTTCGAGAGCCATCATACAGAACTCCAGACAGGTGTCCCACTCGTATTCCAGCCAGGCGTTACGCTCCATGCCGGGGTCGAAACCCTTAGGGCGCTTCGTGCCGTATTCCGGATAGCAGGGCAGGCCGTAGTTCTCGATCTGCTCGGTCAGACAGGCACCCTCGTGCCCCCAGTAGAGTCGCGAGCGCTCCTCGGCATTCTTGTAGATGCGCAGGTAGAAGTCGAGTTGGGCTTTCAGCATGTCGAAGTCGCCGTTCTTCAGTGCCGGCCAGTACACCAGTCGCTGGTTTTGTGCGGTGTGCACCCCTCCGCCCCAGTTGCGGAAGTCGGGCGACAGTTTGTATTCGTCGGCAGGATTGACGTATTCCGGATCGAACGTAAACAGTCCGCCATTGAATTTTGTGGGCCACTGGCTGTGGGCATTACAGCCCAGCATATAGCGGAACAGATTGTAGTTGCGGAGGATATTGACCATTGACGATTGACCATTGACCTTTGACCTTTGACCAGCTTCGATATAGCTCCTTTGCCAGAACTCACGCCACCACTGTCGCGACGCCTCGCAGTCGGCCACGCGACTGATGCTCTTTTCCGTTTTGGTCAGTTCGGCAGCCCAGTCTTCCGGAGAGCCCTGCACGGTAGCCATCGTCACTTGCAAATGGAAAGTGCGTTTCGGGAATTTCGTCACATACAACCATCCCTCGTAGTCGCTGCTGGCATAACGGCCGTTGATCCTGTCGACAAACACCATATCCTTCATCAGCATCCATCCGCCGGAGATACGGTTCTTCAGTGGGTTATACAGGCGGTCCTTCACCGCATCCATGCCTTGTTGACTGACGGTGGCGTCGAAGATGGTCTCCGAGCTGTTCTGGTGCATGAAGGCTATCCCTTTTCTGGTGGCTATCACGCTGTCGGCATGGGTGGTAAGACCCTTGGGGGCCGCAAACTTATAACTCGTCTGGAAACTTTCGCGCTTGGTCAGTTCCTTTTCCTTGGTGCGCCAGTTTTCGTAGGTCACGGCGATGCTCTGCTTCACCCGCGGACTCGACACGTCGACGTGTACCACCGGTTTCCAGACGTCGGCCCACAGTTGTATGGACAGTTGCCCGTCGCTCACCTCCACATAGCCCTCCTCAAGGTGCAGCGTCTGGCGGAAGTTCTTCATGTCGAGACCTGGCGACAGGCTCAGTCGGAAGCGTCCGGCCTTCAGCAAGGTGTTGTTCTCGTCGAACGAACCGCTCCGTGCCACATAGAACAGCACGTCGCCCTGTTCCACCCATACATTCATGCCGATGTCGCCGCCTCCGCAGGGCATCGACTCCGACGCGTTCTGGCTCTGCGTGGTCCATACGTAGTCCTCGGGCTGTGCGATGGTCCCCATCACTCCAAACACCATCAGACAAATCGTTATTACCGTCTTCTTCATAATTTATAGCTTTTCGTTTTTTTCAGTCATGTATTTCCAATAGCGGCGCGGCATGTCGCTCAGTTGTTTTCTGGGGTTCATGCGCTCCTTGATGCAGATGGCCTTAAAATACGTGCGCCACAGCTGCTGAAACAGCTGGTCGTTCTCGCTCAATATGTCGGCGTCCATTTTCCCGTTCGACAAATCGAAAGGCACGGCGGCTTCGTTCTCGAAGGTGACGCGTATGACGCTTTTCCCGTCATAATAGAACCCATAATGCCGCTTCGCATCGTAGATGAGCCAGAGCTGGTCGTTAAACCGGTCTGCAAAGTGGTCCGTCACCAGCGGCAGCACGTTATGGTCGGGCGATACCACCCCCAGATATGTGCCGTCCTTCGCCTTCTGGAACCGGATGAACTGCTTCATGCGCAACGTTTCGTGCAGCACCCGCCGACACGTGTTCCTCACCGCCAGCACATCGTCGTCCGACGCATTGTGCGATATGTCCCGCTTCTGCTTAAACACCTTGCAAATCATGTTAAACAGCGGCTGGCTCAGCGCCCGTTCCTCCGACAACCAACTGATGGTTATCATGTGCAGTGCCTCGCGCGACAACTGCTTCTCCAGCCCCTTCCACACCCTCGCGGCCTTCTCCGCGTCCGTCACCACCCTATGCGGCTCGTCGGCAAACAGCGGCAGCTGCTCCCCCTCCGCCAACAGCGTCACATCCTGCTGCTTGCGGAAAAAGCTGTCGAACACCGCCGTCAACAGCCCATCGAGCGTATTATCGAACACGTAAGTCTGCATACAGGCTACAAAGATAACATTTCTGAATGTAAAAACACGAAAAAAGCAAAGAAAAATATAAAAAGTTAATAAAATCGGGCCGACCCTAACAGTCAGCCCGAAATTTTATCGCATTCACCATCTTTTTTTAGTCGTCGCGTGATGAGCTTCACGTAGTAGTCCAGTCCGAAGATGCTGCCCACCAGCAGGAAGGCCTGCGCCACATACACCAGCAGTCCGTTCGACACGTCGTCAATCACCACCACTTGGTAAGCCACGAGTGCAATGCTGCTCACAATCAGCAGCACTGCACAAGAGTATTGAGAGATCAAAAAGCCCTGTTTCATAGCTTACATCATCATATAGGCGGTGGCTCCACCACTCAGCGCA
>JAEEGF011693653.1_pt1 | contig 13543 bp, 8 predicted proteins | sample 9134171 | NCBI WGS metagenome assembly JAEEGF01 (sample SAMN16246542, study PRJNA631951) | gut metagenome | biome: gut microbiome; feature: rumen; material: AP-attached | host: Bos | place: Iran: Karaj | collected 2018-10
CCTCCTTGAAGTGAGCATAGTAGGTGGTCTCCTCGGTGATGGTCTTGACGCTGTAAGCGGTCTTGGAATCGTCGGTGATGTTGTTCCAGATGACGAAGCTGCGGTCGAACTCGGCAGTGTCATTCTCGGTGGCGGTGTCGGTCCAAGTCCTCTTGTCCTTGGTTATGGTGATGACGTTACCGTTGACGGTCACCTTGGATCCATAGGGGACGACTATGTCCTTAGGCTCAGAAACCTCTCCGAGTCCAGTGCTGTCGCTTCCGACCCTGAAGTGCACGGGGAAGGTGTTGATCTTCTGCTCGAAGTGAGCGTAGAAAGTCTCTCCGCCCATGACCGTCTTGACGGTGTAGGTCTTGGTCTCATCGGTCTTGTCGTTGTTCCAGATGATGAACTTGGTGGTGTAGCCCTCCATGTTGATGGGAGTGGCGGTGCTGCTTCCCTCACCGACGATCGTAGCAACGTTGCCACTGATGGAAACGTCGGATCCGCGGGGGACGACGAGCTTGTCGACGGAGACCTTACCCATTCCGGTGCAGTCCTCGGCGACCTTGAAGTACACCTCGACGATAGCCTTGTAGTAGAAGGTTATGACGTTGTAGGGAGAGATTCCCATGTAGTCCTCGGGGTTGATAGCGGGGTACCCGCTGCCAGCCTAAATCTGGTCGCAGCTGAGACCGCCGATGCTGCTGATCAGCTCGTCGTAGCTCATGCCAAGAACAGCCATAGGGGACTTGTCCTCGCCAGTGGACTTTCCGTTGAACCAGGGGTCGTCAGGAGAGGTGATTCCGACAGGCTGGAAGTATCCCTTGCCCTTCTCGTACTGGAGGGGGTTCTTCAGGTACCTCTCGTCGTCGGTGACGAGCTTGTATTTGCCTCCGTCGTTGGAGACGATGGTGGAGTCAGCGTAGGTCCTGAATCCGGATCCGTTGCTCTCAAGGCCGTAGAACCTGGAGGAGACGTTGCGGACGTAGACACCGTCCTTGTTCCTGTCGACAGCCCAGTCATCCCAGCCGACAAGCTCGGGGAGGAGTTCCTCTCCAGTGTCGACATCGACGTACTTGACGACGTACTCGAAGGAGGCGTAGTCGAAGTCAGTTCCGATGATGAACTATTTCTTGTCGTTGTCGTCATCCTCGTTGTAGACAGAGGTGTAGAGGACGGCCTCAGCCTGGACGGGGTAAGCAAGTATGCTTCCGTCGTCGGCGACGGGCCACAGGTCAGGGGTGCAGACGACGGGCTCGACATAGGGCTTGCCGTCAACCTCGAAGACGGGTACGGTAACGTACTCGGAGCTGTACATCTTTCCAGCGCTGGTAACACTGTACTTGTCGCCAATGTTTCCGCCGTCGCTGAAGAAGAACTTCACGGCCATGACGGCTTTGTCGCCGTAGGGCCATTTTCCATAGTTGTCGTCGAAGTCAAAAGACGCCGTCCAGTACTGGGTGTGGTCGGCATCGTCCACGGGCGCATCGTAGCCCAGGGTCAGCCCGAGATCCCAGTTCCTGAGAGGCTGCTCGTTTCCGGCAGTGGCGGTCGCCGCGTCCGAGGTCGGAATGGCCGAAAGCACGACCATGAAAACCGCGAATACAGCGAGAGCCGCCATGACGGAAGAGCTTCCTACTCTTTTCATCGCATTCATTTTTCATTCTCCAGAGATTGTTTCCCTTCCGGGATGAAGCTGTACGACGTATTGTCGCACCGGTGCCTGTACACCGAATTATCTGTTATGAGCAGATAAACAGCCTATGTGCTACAAGCAATGCCACTTATTTAATCTTGGCTACCAACGGCTGAAAAAGATAATCCAGCACGCCAAACGCCTGCATAAAACCTGCTGAATTCTTAATGTCGACAACATGAGCCAGGGACATCCAGGTACCCATAGGATTGTGCGTCCAATCCCCGCCGCGGTCTGGATCCTCAGATGCCTCCCAGACATTCACATCGATCCTCACGCCCTGACGCGTCGCGTCCTTCGTCGGAATCCTATAATGACGGCCATTAAATCGGTGGAGACGCGGCCGATGCTGACGATGCGCATGATCCCATCGCCATACACGCACGCATACGCCCTTTATCGCACGTATCACAATCAATTAATATGGCGACGCAGTGCCTCACGCATGGATAAATGGACGATCACACTGCTGATGCTTCCGGTCGTTGCCGTATCTTTGTTCATGATCGCAGATTGTTGCGACGCGGAGGGACCGGTGACCTCTCTCCCCGGCATCGAATCCGTCGAGTACGTGTCCGTCGCGGAGGACGGGTCGTTCAACCCGCACATCACCGTGTACCTCAACAACGTCACCGACGAGGACTACCTCATAATGTTCAGCGCCGAGCTAAAGTACGGCGCCAAGACGATAACCAAGGACACCAGGATGATATCAGGAGGGGACAGGCCCTCCGTCGACATCGACATCTCCAAGAGCGTCGTGAGCCGGCTCAGCGACGGGCAGTACACCCTGACCTGGTCCAACGGCTCGAAGTCCACCGTGGAAAATTTCTACGTCCTTACCGTCGACTTCAAGTCCAACAGCACCTCGTACAAGAGCAACAGTGTGCAAATGTCCACGGACTCCTCCCGCACCTACTCCGTCCCGTCCGGGTACCTGTGGAACACCGAGAACGACGGCTCCGGAGACTGGGTCACCAACGTCTACGACGTCACCGGAGGGAGGAACCCGATCTCCTTGTTTGCGTTCATGGCAGGAGAGAGGTCCATCAACCTCACGTCCGCCACATATACAACCGCTCCCAACACCAACGTAAAAGTCTTGCTTTCCATCGCGAACAACCCCGGATGCGATACACTTAAGCTCACGGTGACCTACGACGCCTCCGTCCTGACATTCAAGGGTGCCAGCAATGCGACGTCCATGGTCATGACAGCGGACGGGTCCTCCCTTGGAACGGTAAACATCACGCTCGATTCCACGAAGACGATACGTGCCATGGGCGCCATCGTCGACCTTTCCTTCGACGTGAACGACAAAGCCGAGCACGGCCAATACCCCTTGACTGTGAAGGCTACGGCCACCAACAAGGGCATAAACGTCCCGGCCACCGCCCAAGGATGCGTCGTCATCGTCGGCGAGAAGATGCGCGGAGACCTCAACGGCGACGCGAAGATCACCGTCATAGACTCCGGCATCCTGAAGAGCCGCCTGGCTGGAATGTCCGTCGCCGCATCCGATTCCGACATCGACGTGAACGACGACGGAAAGGTCAGTGTCCTAGACTCCCTCCTCATGAAGAAATATCTGGAGGGCGAAGCAGTCGTGTTCGAAGACTTCGACGTCAAGAAAGTGTCCATGACCGTGAAGGAAGGCGGCGCCGACTCCACCTTCGACAATGTGACCGTCGGATCGGACGTCTACATAATCGCCGAAGGGAAGAAGGTCACCGCCGCTACCTCCAAGGAGGCCATTTCCGTCACAAACCTCGGCAACGGCAGGTTCCGCTTCACCGCCCCCTCGTCTGCCATAACAGTCACCATTTCCTGAACCAAACTCGGCCATCGGCCGTCCTTTCCTTTTCTTATATTATTTATTCTGATAATCCATCCTCGCTTCGGATGGGTTGCGATGAATGCTCTGGACGAGGCAGCGGAAGCGGACGCTTGGAACCATATATCACCCGAAGCAGTAAGATTCGTAATGCAGGAGGCGGGACGCCGCGGCATTTTACCGCAGAAAACATCGGATTGCCATGATCTGGCCGAAACGCTGTGCCTTTCGATGGATGGCAGCCTCACGCTGTCCGGCGCCATCCTTCTATGCAAGCGGCCGGACCGCTATGTCCTAGGCTCATACGTCAGGATTGGACTGTTCGATTCCGAGGGCGACCCAGTGAAGGAAGACGTCGTCAGGGGACCTCTGATAATGCAGCCTGCGGCGGCCATCCGCATGCTTTTCGACGATTACATCGAGAGCAAGGTCGTTTACAAGAACCTGTTCATAGACTCGACCACCGACTATCCCAAGAAACCTGTGGAAGAGGCCGTTCTGAACGCGTGCGTGCACAAGGACTTCCTTCAAGAATGCCCTGTGGAGATCAGGATCTACCCAGATAGATTGATGGTCATGAACCGCGGAGGCCTTCCTGAGGGGTGGGGAACGGACGATCTTCTAAAAGACCACGTCTCCAGGCCTCGCAACGTGAGAATCGCCGACACCTTCCGTGACCTGGGGCTGATGGGCTGCTGGGGAACGGGGATCCGCCGCATGATCCAAGGATGCGGATCCGCCGGAATTCCGTCCCCCATATTCGAATGCGACGGAGACGGGTTCTCGGTGACCTTCCTGATGGAATCGGCCGAGAGGCCCGAGAATCCGGATCCCCCTGAGCCGTCCTTGGAGGAACGCATACTCGAGATCATATCCAATGGGGAGCTCAGGACCGGCCAGGAGATCTCCGACGCCGTCGGCGTCAACCGGCGCCAATTCACGAGGATAATGTCAGGACTGATGGAGTCGGGAGCGGTATCCCGGGAAGGCAACCGGCGCAAGGGGAGATGGGTCGTCCGCAGACGATCGCTCCGAATCCTTTATGGCCTGCAGAAGGCCACGGAACGTCGGCTCAGGGGAGACCAGGTCAGGAGCCCTTCCTAGGGCTTCCAGACTCTCCCTTGTGCGTGCGTCCACGGCGGCCACTTTCACATTGTCTTCGAGATAGGCTCTAGACCGCTCCTCCCCGTACTTCGAATCCATGAACCCAAAGAAGGAATCTGCGGAGGCCGGAGAAGTAAAGGCAAGCCAGTCAATCTCGCCCCTCTTCACTGCTATCATCATGTGCAAAACGGGATTTCCTATCCCGGCCGGGACGGATTTGTAGACCTCCGCATCGACCCCGGGCGCCCCTTCGGGACCGACGACGACCCTGTTCTCCGCCGAAGTCCCCGCTGGAACGATCCCGAAATGCCTCAGGCACTCCGCCGCCGTGCCCTCCGCGAAAGCCCCTCCCGCATCGAACATCCTTTTGAAGTCTGCCTTGAAATGATCGGAGCATTCCTCCACGGCCGTGGACGTGAGGAACACGACAGGCCTCCCGGCTGCCGCCGCCTCGGAGACCTTGGCGAACTCCCGGTCGTCGCCTTTGATGATGGTGACAGCCGGAGCCGCCATCACGGAGAAGCCCATGGCCTCCGCCTCTTTCACGGAATCGACCAGACGCCTGGTCGTACGCATGAAGCCCAGCCTTGTCATGGCGGCGCCTAGGCCTTCATCGTTTATGTCTATGCCGACCCTCGGACCACATAGCCGCGGTCGCCGTTCAGGTATTCGGCTATTCCGAGCAGGTCGTCCATCACATAATCCGACATGACGTAGTCGTCGAATCTGCGCGGATCCCCGCAAAGGAAGGATACCGCCTCGATATGGACGAACATGTCCTCCAACGAGGCGGAAACGCCCACGGGAGAAAACGGGCCCGCCCTCATCAGCCTGAGTATACCCCTCTCTGCGCCGACCTCTATGCGGGTGCGTCTATCCTCCGACCTCCTTGCCGCCGCCAGCGTCTCGGGGTCGTCCTTCCTGCAAACGACGGCCACCGCCCCCTGCGACGGCGCCGGTATCAGGGCTCCGCATTGCATCCCGATTCCGCGCCCGGACAGCCGCAGCTCTGCGGACGGAGCCACCAGGGCTTCGACCCTCCCGGACTCCATCGCTTCCAAGCACCCCTCCAGGCCGTCCTCCTCGAACACTTCCATATCCGGACGGGCGAGCGAGAGCTGCCTGCACACGCATGGATCTGATGCGGCCACGGCTGAAGCGCCCTCCAGACCGGCCGGGAACGACGAGTATCCACTGCCCCAAGGCCTCATGACGGCCGCGACCGTCAGGTCCTTTCCGACCGACAGCGGGACGTTGCGAAGCATCATGACCGACGCCTCCCCGACGTCGGGACCCTCAATGGATGGACCGCACAGATCGGCATCCAAGCCCATGGATGAGGCAACCTCCATGAGGAAACGTCCGGCGCCTGACCTGTCGGCGGAGAAAATGCGCATGAAGCCTCGAAGACGACCTGGACTATGACGGTTGCGGTATGAAAGAAGGGGCCCGGGCCCTTTACCTCCGGGCCCCTGTTTCATTAGGGTTGGTTAGGCGGCCCCGAAGGACCGCCAGAGCAGATGTCTGTTATTCGATTCTCAATCGTTTCCGAGCGGGTTGTTTTTCATCGTCATGAACGCCTAGCCCTCAGGATCAGCACGATTACGACCACGATGATCAGTATCACGAGCACGATCAGGAGGATATCGGTCAGGCTCATCGAGTTGTCCACGACCACAGGCGGCTCGTCCTCGGAGAAGCTGAACTGGATCAGGTAGTCCACCTGCTCCTTGTTGTCAGGGTTTCCTCCGAAGGTGACGTCGTAGTTGGACTGAGGCACGCCGTTGACGACCATGGGGTTGTCGATGTACTGCTCCTGGTGGCCGTCGGCATAGGTCATCTGGACGCGGTAGGTGCCGGCCTTGAGGTTGACCGGGGACTCGTAGCAGTTCAGGCCCGACTTGTAGAGGGTCAGGGGGGTGAAGGTGCCGTTCTCGAGCTTTCCGATCATGGGCGTGGCGGTCTCGTCTGCAGCGTACAGCTTGAAGTTGTAGATCTCGTAGACGCTGTTCATCCAGACGGTGTCATAGGTTCCGTAGGGCGAGGTGACCCTGGCCTTCGCGGCCTCCTCGACGTTCTTGACCTCCTTGGTCGCCCTCCATCCGTTGACGTAGGCGTCGTCGGCGGCGGCGTAGATGCTGTCGATGGTGCGGTACTTGCCGTCGGCCCAGTCGGAGTATGCGGACGGGTTGGCAAAGACAGTCAGGTAGTGGTCGTTGCCCTTGTAGTAGTCGGTGTGCTTGAAGCCGTCGAAGCATCCAGTGGTCCTGACCGCGGGGGACACGTAGGCGACTCCCGAGGTGGTGAGGGTGACTCCGGATCCCAGGGTGGGCACGGCGGTGGCGGGGGCCACGGCGTTTCCGAAAATGCTCTCGTTGACGCCGGCGTAGATCTTGCTGGCGACGAACTTGCCCTTGTCGGTGAGGATGTCTCCGGTCACGTACACGGTGCGGTACATGGTGAAGGTCCCGGCCTTGGCGTTGACGGTACCGTCGATGGTGGAGGTGCCGCTGGAGTCGAGCGCCCCGATGATGACGTTTCCGCTGTTGGTGAACGTTCCAGGGAGCACGAGGTTGGTGGCCGTGAACAAGGATCCCTCGGCGGTCTCGGCGCTGCCCGCGATGGCGACGGTTCCGTTCTCCTCGGAGAAGCTGGATCCGATAGCCGCGGTGGAGTTCTTGCCGACGATGAGCTTTCCGTCGACGGTGAGGTCCTTGAAGCATGCCCAGATGGTCTTCTCGGGTATGGTCAGGACTCCGGTGGAGGCGACACCGGTGTTGCCGTACACGAAGCTTCCTCCGGAGGCAGTGCTCGTGGAGAAGGAGCCCATGGTAGCGTTTCCGGCGACGTTGAGGTCTCCAGAGATGCTCACGAGGTTGATGACGCTGAGGTCGAGGTCTCCGGTGACGTTGACGTCCTTCTTGACGGTGAAGGAGTCCTTCTCGTTGACCTCGCCATCCTGGACGGTCTTCAGGCTTCCCGAGACGTCGAGGACGCCGTTGACGACGGCCTTGATCCCGGAGGACAGGACGAGGTTGCCAGTGACGTACATGTTGTCGACGTTGAGGACGCATCCGTTTCCGAACACGGTGTCGCCAGTGACATAGAGGTCCCCGGCCACGATGTCGGAGGATCCGTCGCCGAGGACGAGGTCCTTGACGGTGGCGGAGGCGGCCTTGATGGAGGCGTTGTTGCCGAAGGTCACGGCGCCGAGGTCGAGGTTGTTCTCGGCGGTCATGGAGGCGGAATCCTTGAGGCTTCCGTTGGCGATCTTAATGTTCTTCGCCTTGAGGGTGAAGCCGTCTCCTGCCTCGATCCCCTGTAGGGAGTTGACATCGGATTCGACGGTTATGGCGCAATTGTCTCCGAGGGCGATCTTTCCAGTAGTGGAATCGATGGTTCCGAGATTCAGCTGAGATCCGTTTCCTCCGAAGACCAGTCCATCGACGGTCAGGCTGCCCGCGTTCAAGACCACGGACTCGATGTTTCCGACGCTCCCGTCCTTCGCAACGTTGATGGAGTCGGCGGTGATCGTCCTTCCGTAGAGGGTGCCTCCGACGGCAACGTCCTTGGCGGTCAAGCTCTTCTCGGCGACCACGACCGCTCCGGCGGGTATGGTGACACGGTCCTGGTAGAACACGATATCATTGGTGAAATCGACGTTCGCATCATCCTCGAAAGCGATGGTGACGCCAGGCTCGAAGTCGGATTCGACGGTGCAGTTTCCAGAGAACGTCGCAGAAGCGCCGCTCGCAGCGGGGGAGACGGTACTGTGCATCCAGGCCTTTCCAGACTCCTCAGAAATGACGAATCCCTTGGCGGAGTTGAAGGCGACGGCGCCGGTTCCAGCCACGATCTCTCCGGTGACCGAGTCGGCGTAGACGGCGCCGAACCTGAACTTGTCGATGGAGATCGTTCCGGCCTCGAGAGAGCTGTCGGGCATGAAGTCGATCATCTTGTTGTCGCCTCCGGTGAAGGAGACGTCCCCGGCGGTGTTGGCGCCGTTCATGAAGATGATATCGCCAATGCGGCTCTCCTTCCCGGGGATGTATCCGAGGGAGGATATGGCGTTGACCCCGTCGAGAGTGTAGTAAGCTCCAGCGATCTTCGAGAAATATGCGTCGAAAGACTCGTCGAAAATGAAGAGCCCGTTGACGACGGTGGTCCCGTTAGTTATAGTGTAGACTCCAGGATGGGCGTCGAGGGTGCCGTTGACGGTCAGCTTAGCGCCGTCGATGAGCTCCACGATGTGCCCGGACCCGATCTTGAGGGTGACTCCCTCGGGAATGACGGTGTCCTCGGAGATATAGACATGGGCCCTCTTGACGAATATGACGTCCCCGGGCTGCGCCTCGGCCAACGCCCTCTTGAGGTTGGTGAACTTGGTGGCGATTCCGGACTCCACCTTGACGTCGCTCTCGACGATGTCGACGTTGGTCTTGCTGGTGGGGGTGTTCTGAAGGATCAGGGTGCCCTGTACGTCAATGGGGACGTTTCCGTTCTCGAACACTCCTCCGTCCTCGACGGTCACGGTCGCCTTGTTGGAGATCGTGATGGAGTTCGCCTCGGTCATGTCGACGATCATGCCGTTGGGGATGACCGTGTCGGAGTCGAAGATGATGTCACCGTACACCTTTATGTAATCAGGATTGGCGGCGAGGGCCTTGTCGATGGTCGTGTAGTAATGATAGTTGTCCTTCATGTAGTACACGGCGTTCAGGTGGATTCCGGGCTCGGTGGCGGACTGGATGACCAGGCGCACCGCGGTCTTGACGGTCCCGGTGACGGTCAGGGTTCCAACGCCGGTGATAGGCGCGGTCTCCGTGTTGTCGATCATCGTGACGTATGACGACACGTTGAGGACCCCGGTCTCGCCCAGATTGACGGCGACATCCTTGGGGAACTCCATGTCCTCGTTGAAGAGGACGTTGCCCATGACCATCATGGCGCCTCCGTCCTCGGCGCTCGTCGCGGGGGTTCCGGCGACCTTGACGCCGACAAAGTCGGAGTCGGCACTGACCATAAGCCCGTGAACAGCCATGATGACGAGGTCGATGACGGGGTCCTCCACGGTGGAGAACGTGGCTGAGGCATCCTTCTTGACGTCGAAGGTGGACCCGTCGCGCATGACGACGATGTACGTGCATTCGATGTCAGAATCGGCGACGACGACCTTCGAGTTGTCGATGGCCCCGATGAACTCCCCGTTCACGACAATGTTGCCCATGTTGTTGATCCGGCTGGACGTGAGCGTGCTGGAATGGACGACACCCTCCTCGGCGATGGTGAAGACGGCTCCGTCCTTGATGGTGATTCCATCGAAGAGAATCTCTCCGGCGAGGTTGAAGTTGGAACCGGACTCGGCGGTGATGCTCTGGATGTAGGTCTTCACATCTCCCTTGGTCCTGATATCGAGGTTGCTGCCATTGTTGATGGTGAGCCCGCTGATGTACGCGGAACCGGACTCGGCGATGTCGAGGCTTCCGTCGAGGGTGACGGCGGCCCCGGTCTCGGTGCAGAATCCGTACAGGCCGTTCACGTCGACGTCTCCTTTGATGTCGACGCTGGCTCCGTTGCGGACGGTGAAGGTGGGCGCCTCGGTGGAGCCGCCTTCGCAGATCACGTTCCCGTAGATCTCGGCCTTTCCGGACTGGATATCGACGAACGAGCCTTCCTTGAGTGTAAGGGTCACTCCTTCATTGACGATGAAGTCGTTGTTCGCCATGACGTGCTTGTTAGCTCCGTCGATGACCAGGTCGTCGTCAACGATGATGATCTGGTCCTCGCCGCCGTCTATCCCGGAGTCGAGGGTACCGTGGATGTAGAGGATCTTGCCGTCCACTACCGGTGGATCTGCGTCCGCGGGAAGGCTGACGGCGACGCATGACATCACCATAGCCAGGACAGCGACGATGGCAAGGTATTTTCCCTTGCCCTTGAATTCATTTGTCTTTACGAACTCCATAGAACATCTGCTCCTATGAACCGGACCTAAGGCGTCCGGGTGCTCCCGGCGGGAGGCCTTTCGGGGACCCGCCTATCGGCTACGCTGCCGGCGCCTAAGCGTCGGATGTGCATCACCGGGTACCCCTATGGCGCTCTTGATATTTATTTAATATATTGGGAAGGCGAAAAAATCAGAGGGGTCGCGCCTTCTTCTTCTGGTCCGCCACGTCCACCTTCTTGCGCTGGCGGCCGCCCGTCTTCTTGAGCTTCCCCTGGTCCAGAGCCCATTCGAAGCTCTTCTGCTCGGCAGGGGTGATCAGCACCCGGTCCCCTTTGGCGTACTTGCGCCCGCTGACCCAGTTCGTGAACGGCGACAGGACCTTGTACTCGTCGGCGTCCATCACCACCTCCCTGACGTTGGGCCTCCCTTTCATCTCCGAGTACGTGCCTGCGAACGTCCTCACCCTCCCGCCGGACACCTCGATCATGCTCGTGCAGACGGTGTCCAGGAAGTACCTGTCGTGGGTCACGGTCATTATGGTGCCGTCGTACTCGTTCAGGGCCTCCTCTATGGCGTGCTTCGCCGGTATGTCCAAGTAGTTGGTGGGCTCGTCCAGGACCAGGAGGTTGGTCTCGTCCAGGAGGAGCATGCACATGGCCACCCTGGCCCTCTGCCCCCCGGACAGGGTGGATATGGGGCGCTCCACGTCCTCGCCTGTAAGCAGGAACCTCGCCAAAAGGGAGCGGGCCTCGCCCCTCCTCTCCTTGCCGATGAGCTGCAGGAGCTGCTCCTCGGCCGTGAGCTTCATGTCCAGGCGGTCGTGGTGCTGGGAATAGTAGCCGATCTTGGCCCCTGGCGCCATCCAGAGCTCTCCATCCGAGGGTATCTGCTCCAGCAACGCCCTCACGAGGGTGGTCTTCCCTTCGCCGTTGGACCCGAAGATGCCGATCTTGTCGCCTTTATGGACGTCCAGGTCCACGTGCTCCAATATCTTCTTCCCGCCCAGGGAGACGGACAGGTCCTTCGTCGTGAGGACGTTTTTGCCGGACTTGTGGGCAGCTTGAATTCTTACCGTTATCTCCCTGCTTTCCTCGGGCTTCTGCTTCTCCTCCATCCGCTCGATCATCTTCTCCCTGGTCTTGTGGGTGGTCGCGTACCACTGGTCCTTGTGGAGCTCCCTCGCGATCTCCTCCTGCCTCTTCTTCTGGGACGCGTACTTCCTGTACTCCTTCTCCATCCTGTCCAGGTCCAGCATCTTCTTCATGATGAAGTCGGAGTAGTTGCCCTTGTACTCGCGCGACTTCCCGTTGGATATCTCAAGCATGCGGGTGGCGATCTTGTCAAGGAAGTACCTGTCGTGGCTTATGACGAGCAGGGCGCAATGCGTCTTGAGAAGATAGTCCTCCAGCCATTCCACGGTGTTGATGTCCAGATGAGACGTGGGCTCGTCCATCACCAGGAGGTCGCAGTCGTCGGCCTGGACCACGATGCGGGAGAGCATGACCTTGGTCCTCTCCCCTCCGGACAGGGAGTCCATGGTCCTGTCCATCATGTCCGCCGAGAGCCCGACCTTCTCCAGCGCCAATTTGAGGTTCCCCTCGTCCTCGATGTCCGACTTCTCCAGCTGGGACTCCAAGGACGCGCTCTCCTCGGCCAGGGCGTTCCAGTCTATGTCCCCGCCCGCCGCCATCAACGCATCTATCTCCGTGATGCGGCGCTTCAGGTTCTCTATGTGGCCGTAGGGCCTCCCGAGGACGTCGCGCACGGTGTACTCCGAGGAGGACTCGGCGAACTGCTCCAGATACCCGATCCGCTCGGTGTTCCTCGTGAGCTCCCCGGTGTCCGGCTTCAGCTCTCCCAAGATGATCTTCAGAAACGTGCTCTTCCCGGCGCCGTTGACCCCTATGAGGCCGATGGCGTCCCCTTCGTTGATCTGGAGGCTGACATCTGTAAGGACTTTGACCGGTCCAAACGATTTGGCGATGGCCTGGGCTTTCAAGAGCATGAAGACCTGTATGGGACGGGTTTAAATGATGTTTCGGTCGGAGATACAGGTCCTTCCCGCGGAAGGCGCGGACCTTCCCTCCCGTCATGGACACGATCCTCTCGGAGAACTCGTCCGCCTTCTGCACAGGCACCCTGGCCTTCACAGAAACCTTCTCGGAGAACTCGCACTCGGGACGGCCGACCAGGATGTCCGAGAATCTGGACTGGAACGAGTTGAAGGAAGCGTAGTCCAAACCGAGGGAGAACTCGGCGCAGGCCCTGCGGACGACGGTCCTGGCGCCTTCCAGCGCCGCCTCCGCGGAAGACGTGTACGCCTTGACCAGCCCCCCGGTCCCCAGCAGGGTGCCGCCGAAATAGCGGACCACTACTATCATGGCATCGGAGAGCCCGGAGCCCCGCAGGACGGCCAATATCGGCCTTCCGGCGGTCCCTGATGGCTCCCCATTGTCGCTGAACCTCTCGACGGGGTCCGAGCCTCCGAAGACGACCGCATAGCAGTAATGGGTAGCCTGAGGATACATGGAGGCCACGCGGCCCAGGTTGGACGAGACGGAGGCCTCGTCCGGACATGGCATGGAGATGCCGATGAACCTGGAGCCCCTGACCGAGGATTCGGACGCATGCTCCCCTTCCAGAGAGGGATAATCGGAAAAAGCCATGATGACAGAAAGGAAGGCCCCGAAGGGCCTTGATGGTTTCAGCGCTGCTCGACGTAGCTCTGGGCCTCGTCGAACTCCTTCTGGATCTCCTCGGAGGGAGCGGGGGTCGCCAAGGACACCAGCACGCCTGCGACGGCGGCGAATATGAACCCGGGCAGCAGCTCGTAGACGCCGGTGCTGGCGGTCAGGAACGTGTTCCATAGGATGACCGTCAGGAATCCGGTGAACACGGACGCGACGGCGCCCTGCAGGTTCATCCTCTTCCAATACAGGGACAGGATCATGAGCGGGCCGAAGGCCGCCCCGAACCCCGC
>JAEEGF010532614.1_pt1 | contig 13542 bp, 8 predicted proteins | sample 9134171 | NCBI WGS metagenome assembly JAEEGF01 (sample SAMN16246542, study PRJNA631951) | gut metagenome | biome: gut microbiome; feature: rumen; material: AP-attached | host: Bos | place: Iran: Karaj | collected 2018-10
ATGCCGAGCATGCCCTTTCCGAGCCGGTTGAACGCCGTCACACCCGCGACAAGCATCAGGAGCCGGAAGTTCAGCCGCATGTCGCCGTTGAGGATGTGGCTGTATTCGTGCGCGACTACGCCCTGCAGCTCGTCCCGCTCGAGGAACCTGAGCGCTCCCGCAGTAACGCAGAGAGATGCCGCGTCGCACGTCGTCCCGGCTACGAACGCGTTGACGTCGCCGGAATCCTCGAGAACCCACACGGACGGCATTGGCACGCCCGACGCGATCGACATCTCTTCGCAGACATTGAAGAGCCTCAGCCTCGCAAGCGACTTCGCATCGCTCCCCTTTGTCCGCGAGCGGACCACTTGCTTCGCTCCGATGCGCGCCATCAGCTTCTCAGGAGATGAGAGATCGTCGCTCTTCACGAGGAAGCCGATGAGGACGACCAGGAACGAGACAAAAAGCGACCACGCGATAACGGCAGGGTTCAGCACGAACGGCCAGAACGCGAGATCCCTCTCCTCAAGGAGAAACCGAAAAAGCGTCCACGCGCCGCACGCAAAGACGCACGCCGCCGCCGCGACGACCGCGGCGACAGCGAGAACGGCAAGCGCGACGAGCCGTCCGGTGTTCCGCCGCGCTTCGTCCTGGAGCGCGAACGGATCCATCAGAACTTGACCTGCGGCGCCTCGCGCTGCGCGGCGGAGTCTGTGGACTCAAGGAGCGCTGCGGGCTCGAAGTTGAAGATGCCCGCGACGATCGAGGTCGGGAAAAGCTCGCGCTTCGTGTTGTACTCCGTGACGGCGTCGTTGTACGCCTGGCGCGCGAAGGCGATGCGGTTCTCGGTCGAGGAAAGCTCCTCCATGACACGGGACATCTGTGCGTCCGCCTTGAGCTCCGGATAGCGCTCGACGACGACCATGAGGCGGGAGAGAAGTCCCGCGAGGCCCGACTCTGCGGCGGCGAAGGCCTTTACGGCCGACGGATCTCCCGGCGCGGCGGCGAGGGCCTTCGCGGCGCCCGCGGCCTGGTTGCGCGCCTCGATGACGGCGGTCAGCGTCTCGCGCTCGTGCTTGAGGTAGCCCTTGGCGGTCTCCACGAGGTTGGGGATGAGGTCGTAGCGGCGGCGGAGCTGCACGTCGATCTGAGCGAACGCGTTCTTGAAGCGGTTCTTCAGGACGACGAGTCCGTTGTAGAGTCCGACGACCCATGCGATCAGCGCCACGAGTGCGACAACTATGATTCCGACGACTATCAGAGTGTTCATCTTTTGTCCTTTCCTCCTACAGGCTTGTTGCAGAGATTATACCACATTCCCGCGCCATGCGCTCGGCCTCGCGAACGATTCTCGTCGCGACAGCCGCCTTCGACATGAGCGGAAGGCGCTCGACGGATCCGTCCTTCCTGAGAAAGGTCACGCAGTTGGTATCCGTCCCGAAGCCCGAGCCCTTCTTCGTGACGTCGTTCGCGACGATCATCTCGAGCCCCTTCTCGCGGCACTTGCGCCGCGCCTCGGAAATTACGTCGTTCGTCTCCGCGGCGAATCCGATGAGCAGGGTGGTTCGCGGTTCGCGTGCGGCGCGGAGGGAGAGGGTCTTCAAGATGTCGGGATTGCGCACGAGCTTAAGCGTGTCGGACATCTGCCCCTTCTTGAGTTTCCTCGCCGCGCACTTCGCGGGACGCCAGTCGGCGACTGCGGCGGTCGCGACAAATACTGTCAATGGATCTTGGCTTCTCTTCTGCGCGTGTCGTCCGGCAAGAGCCTCCTCTGCCGCGACGAGCATGTCGCGCGCGCTCGTCACGTCGACGCGGCGCACGCCCTTCGGGGTCTTCAGCGAGACCGGTCCAGCGACGAGCGTGACGTCGTGTCCGCGCCTCGCCGCCGCGCGCGCGACGGCGAAGCCCATCTTTCCGGTGGACGGATTCGAAAGAAACCTGACGGGGTCGATGTGCTCGCGCGTCGGCCCCGCAGTTATCACGAAACGAAGACGCTTCATCCGCGGTAGTATTCCTCCCAGCCGCGCCTCGGGGCGGGCCCCTTGAGAAGCATGTCGACTTCCGCATCGCCGATCGCGCACTTCTTCACGGAATCGAACTTGAAGCCGCGGTTCAGGCGCTGCGCGGCGACGCCGAGGCAGAAGATCTCCGAGAGCGGCGCGGCGATATGGAACGGGCTCTTCGCCTCCTCCTCGCCCTTCACCGCAAGGAGGAAGTTGCGGTAGTGGTCGTTGTGCGCCTTCTCGAACTCCGGGACAGGCTCGTCCTGCGCTCCGCAGCGCACGAGCGTCGACGCGTGGGAAAGTCCCTGCCAGACGGTGCCGTCCGCGAGGTAGATCTCCTTGCCGGGCTTGAGCGGCGGATCGATGAGTCCGTCGTTTGCTGTCGACGCGGGGAAGAGCCCCTTGTTGTCCGCATAGCGGAACCCCTCCGGCAGCTTCGGCTTGTTGTCGAGTCCCTCGTACCATTCGAGCGTCACTCCCGGGAACTTCATCGTGAGCGTGTCCTGGACCGGGAACACGTAGGGGTTCCATCCGATGACGTTGGAGATCGCGACCTCGCTCGGGAGCGCGCCCTTGAGCGTGAAGCGGTGGACGCAGTCTAGGATATGTGCGCCCCAGTCGCCCATGCAGCCGTTGCCGTAGTCGTACCAGCAGCGCCACTCGCCGTACGCGAGGTCCTTGGAGAAGTCATGCCACGGCGCGGCGCCGCACCAGACATCCCAGTCGAGCGTCTTCGGCAGCTGCTCGGCCTTCGGATACGACGAGGTCTTTCCGCCCCACTTGTGCCAGCGGCGCTGCATGTTCATGTGGGAGACGACCTTCGTGACGTCCTTGATCACGCCGTTGGCCACGTAGTCGCGGTACTGGTAGAAGTTGTTCCCGCTGTGGCCCTGGTTGCCCATCTGGGTGACGACGCCGTACTTGCGCTCCGCGGCCATAAGGAGCTCGCACTCACGGAACGAGTGCGCGAGGGGCTTCTCGACGTAGACCGCCTTGCCCAGGCGCATCGCGTGAATCGCGGCGCAGAAGTGGGAGTGGTCTGGGATGCCGATGAGCACCGCGTCGATCTCGTCGGCCATCTTGTCGAACATCTTCCGGAAGTCCTGGAAGCGCGGCAGCGCCGGAAACTCCTTGAGCGCGTCGAGCGTGTGCGGCGCGCCGATGTCGGTGTCGCAGAGGGCCACCACCTCGCAGAGGTCCTTGTTCTGCGCGAGCGCCTTCAGGTCGAACCACGCCTGCGCGCCGCATCCGATCGCGGCGAGGCGGACCTTCCCATTGGCGGCGTACGCCTTTGGCGAGAAGCATCCCGGCATCAGCGGATACGCACCTGCTGCGAGAATCGTGGATATGAAACTGCGGCGGTTGATGTTCATCTTGTTTCCTCCTTTGTGAAAAGCTTTCCTAGATTATACCAAAACCTGGGGCTCTCTGCGGAACTTCGGATTGTTCCCCGCGATGACGAGCGCGACTTCGCCCTTCACCTTCGCGCCTTCGTACTCCTTCGCGAGGTCGGAGAGGTATCCGCGCGAAACGCGCTCGTGCATCTTAGTGAGCTCGATGCATACCGCCGCCTCGCGGTCGCCGAGCGCGTCAAGCGCGGCGGCGAGCGTCGCGCCGATGCGGAACGGCGACTCGTAGCAGATGAGCGTGTGCTCCTTGTCGCGATCCTCCGCGAACCAGTTCCTGAGAGCGCCGGGTCCGCGCGGCGGGAAGCCGCGGAACGTGAAGGACGACGTGGAAAGTCCGCTCATGAGGAGCGCGACTTCCACCGCGCTCGCGCCCGGTATCACCTCGTAGGGGACGTTCGCCTGCGCGCACGCTCGGATGAGGCGGTAGCCAGGATCGGACACGGCGGGGTATCCCCCGTCCGAGCAGAGCGCGACCTCCCTCCCCTCGGCAAGCAGCGCGAGCACCTTCTCGGTGACGCGCTCCTCGTTGCCCTGGCGATAGGAGAACATCTCCTGCGGACGCGGAATCTCAAAGTGCGAGAGAAGCTGCCACGTGCGGCGCGTGTCCTCGCACGCGATGGCCGCGGCGCCCTTGAGCGCCTCTATGGCCCGCGGCGAAAGGTCGCCGAGGTTCCCTATCGGAGTTGCGACTACGTGCAGCATGGCTCAGCGCGCCGTGTGGACCTCGATCTGCGGGAACGGAATCTTCACGCCGGCGCTGAAGAGCGCCTCCTTCACCTCGGTGAGCGTCGCGGACGCGACAGGCCAGTAGTCCGCGCTCTTGACCCACGGACGCACGTTGATCTGCACCGCGCTGTCGTTGAGCGACGCGACCGCGACTCCAAGCGCCGGCTCGGAGAGGACGCCGGGGATGCGAGAGACCGTCTCGCGGATGACGTCGATCGCCTTGGTGACGTCCTCTCCGTAGTCGATGCCGACCTGAAGGTCGACGCGGCGGAGGCCGAGCGTGTTGTAGTTGACTATGGGACCGCCCCAGACGCTCTTGTTCGGAATCACGATGCGCTTTCCGTCCGCAGTCTTCATCACGGTGGCCATCATGTTCACCTCGAGGATGCATCCCGTGTGGCCCGCTGCGTCGACGACATCGCCGACCTTGAACGGCTCGTTGATCGCAATCATCATTCCGGAGGCGAGGTTGCCGAGGGACTCCTGGCACGCGAAGCCGATGATGAAGCCCGTGGCGCCGAGACCGGCGATCAGCGGCGCGACGTTCACGCCGAGACGTCCGGCGATCATGATGAGAAGGACCGCCCAGCACACCTTCGTGACGACGGAGCACGCGAAGTTAATGAAAAGCGTCTGCTTCGCCTTGCCGCGCATAAGCGCCTTGCGGACGAGTGCGTCGATCAGCTTTATGACGAGCCATCCGACGACGAGGATCAACGCCGCAGCGAGAAGGTTGACCGCGAAGTCGAGCCCCTTCTCCGTAACCCACGTCATCACCTGCGAGGCGACCTCCCTGCCTTCGTTCAGCTGCGCGCCGAACGCGCCTGTGACTTTTTCCGCAACTTCAACTTCGTTTGTCATTTTCCGTTTTCTCCTTTTTCGATGTTATGCAAGATCTCAAATGAACCGTCCCGTGAAGGAGGCCTTGCACGCCTTGACGGCGGAGACGGGCCCTTCACACACAAGCGTGCCGCCGGAGTCTCCTCCGCCCGGTCCGAGGTCGACGATCCAGTCCGCGCAGCGGATGACGTCGATGTTGTGTTCGATGACGATGATCGTGTTGCCCTGGTCGCGCAGGCGCAGGAGCAGCTTCATCAGCTTCGCGACGTCGTCGAAATGGAGCCCCGTCGTCGGTTCGTCGAGAAGATAGAGCGTCCGCCCAGTCGAGCGCCGAGAGAGCTCGGTGGCGAGCTTGATGCGCTGGGCCTCTCCGCCGGAGAGCGTCGTAGCGGACTGCCCCAGCGCGACATAGCCGAGTCCCACGTCCGCGAGCGTCTGCAGCTTGCGGGCGAGCGACGGTACCTTCGCGAAGAACTCGCACCCTTCGGCGACGGTCATCTCGAGGACGTCGGCGATGTTCTTGCCGCCGTAGGTGACCTCGAGCGTCTCGGCGTTGAAGCGCTTGCCTCCGCACTGGTCGCATGTCACGTAGACGTCGGGGAGGAAGCTCATCTCGAGCTTCTGGAGTCCGTCGCCTCCGCACGTCTCGCACCTTCCGCCCTTCACGTTGAACGAGAAGCGCCCCGCGGTGTAGCCGCGCGCGCGGGCGGACTCCGTCTTCGCGAAGAGCTCGCGTATCTCGGAGAAGAAGCCGACGTACGTCGCGGGGTTGGAGCGCGGGGTGCGTCCGATCGGCGACTGATCGATCTCCACGACCTTGTCGAAGTTCTCGAAGCCGGTGATCTTCTTGTACTTTCCGGGGACAGCCTTGGCGTGGTAGAACTTCTGAAGAAGCGCGCGCTTGAGCGTCTCGTCGACAAGCGTCGACTTGCCGGATCCCGAGACGCCCGTCACGACGGTGAACGCTCCGACGGGGAAGTGCGCCGTCACGTTCTTGAGGTTGTGCTCCGACGCGCCGGTGATGACGAGGGCGGGGCGTGAGCGAGAATTTTTTGGGGACGTGGGCGGCGTGAGAGTCGTGAGTGGCGCGAGGCCCACGTCTTTCATGTCTCTCAGGCCCCTCACGCCATCGCCTTTCGCAATTTTCTTTCTCCCCGTCAAATAGTCGGCCGTCAGGCTCTTCGCCTTGAGAAGGCCCTTGAAGTCGCCCTGGTACATCACCTTGCCGCCTTCGCGTCCTGCGCCGGGACCGAGGTCGACGATGTAGTCCGCAGCGCGCATCATCTCCTCGTCGTGCTCCACGACGACTACGGTGTTGCCGCGGTCACGCAACCCCTTGAGGGTCGAGATAAGCCGCTCGTTGTCGCGCGGGTGGAGTCCGATAGTCGGCTCGTCGAGGACATAGAGAACTCCCGTGAGACCAGAGCCGATCTGGGTCGCGAGGCGGATGCGCTGCATCTCCCCGCCGGAGAGCGTCGAGGCGGCGCGGTCGAGGGTGAGGTAGTCGAGTCCGACGTCGAGCAGGAACTGGAGCCTACGCACGATTTCGGCGATGATGTCCTTTAGGCCTGCGAGCTTGGCGGATGGCGCCGCGGCAGAGGCAAACTTCCTGAAGAACTCGAGCGCTTCGGTGACCGGCATCGCCATCACCTCGACGATCGACTTCCCTGCGACCGTCGCCGCACGCGACTCTGGCCTGAGGCGCGAGCCGTTGCAGTCTGGGCATGTCTTGTAATTCTGGTAGGCCTCGAACTTCGCGCGCATCTCGTCGTCCTCCGCCTCGTCGAGGCGGCGCTTCAAAGACGCGAGCACTCCCTCGAACGGACGGTCCACGCGACGCCACGGGAGGACGAGGTCGTCCTTGAAGCCGTGCATGAGGTCGTGCCGGAACTTTGCCGGCAGCTTCTCGTAGGGCGTCGAGAGCTTCACCTTGTACTGCTTCGCGATGTGGGCGAGGAGCTCCTTGTGGTAGAGGATGTTCATCTGGCCCATGCGGCGCCAGGGGTGGATCGCCTCCTCGAGCGGAAGCGACTTGTCGGGCACAACGAGGTCTTCGTCGAAGTAGTAGAGCTGCCCAAGGCCGGCGCACGTCGGGCATGCGCCGAACGGCGAGTTGAACGAGAACGAGCGCGCCTTCAGCTCGTCGAAGGAGATGCCGCAGTCGGGGCAGGCGTTGAGTTCGGAATAGGTGGTCTGGCGCTTCGCGTCTCTCGCCTTCGGCTCGTTCCGCTCCGCGCCAGACGCGATTTTTGTCTGCCCGTCTCTCGCCCTCGGCTCGTTCCGCTCCGCGCCAGACGCGATTTTTGTCTGCCCGTCTCTCGCCTTCGGCTCGTTCCGCTCCGCGCCAGACACGATTTCTGCATTCGGCTTTGTGGGTTCAAGCCACTCCACCATCATGATGCCCTTGCCGGTCTTGAGCGCCAGCTCGACTGAGTCTGTAATTCTCGTCCTGAAGGAGGCGTCGGGCTCCGCGGGAATGACGAGGCGGTCGATGACGACGTCTATGTTGTGCGCTTTCTTCTTGTCCAGCTCGGGGAGCTCGTCGACGGGATATGTCGTGCCGTCGATTCTCACGCGCGCGAACCCGTTGCGCTTCACGGCGGCAAGCGTCTCCTCGTGGCGTCCCTTCTTGCCCTTGACTAGTGGCGAATATAAGATGATTCTGCATCCGGCGGCTGCTCCGCCCGCCAGTATCGACTCTACGATCTGCTCGGCGGACTGCTTCGTAACCGGCTTTCCGCAGTGCGGGCAGTGGGGAACGGCGATCGATCCGTAGAGGATTCGGAGGTAGTCGTGGATCTCGGTGACTGTCGCGACGATAGAGCGCGGATTGCCGCTTGTCGTGCGCTGCTCGATGGAAATCGCCGGGGACAGTCCCTCGATTTTCTCGACGTCGGGCTTCTGCATGCGGTCGAGGAACTGGCGCGCGTAGGCGGAGAGCGACTCGACGTAGCGGCGCTGGCCTTCCGCGTAGAGCGTGTCGAAGGCGAGCGACGACTTGCCGGAGCCCGAAAGTCCCGTGATCACCGTGAGAGAGTTGCGGGGGATCGTGACATCGATCCCCCGCAGGTTGTGAACCCGAGCGTTTTTTATTGTAATATCCATTGCGACGGAGCGGATTTACAATTGCTTGAGGTCCAGCGCAAGAAGGAACTCGGGATTCGACTGCGTCTTCTTAAGGGAATTGAGGACGGACTTCATCGCGCTCTCGGGACCGGCGTCGGAGAGGATGCGGCGCATGCCCCACGTCTTCTCCAGCTCGACCGGGTCAAGGAGGAGGTCCTCTTTGCGCGTGCCAGACTTGTCTATGTCAATCGCAGGGTAGATGCGCTTGTCGGCGAGTCCGCGGTCGAGCACGATCTCCATGTTGCCCGTTCCCTTGAACTCCTCGAAGATGACCTCATCCATCCTGGAGCCCGTGTCAACGAGTCCGGTCGCGATGATCGTGAGCGAGCCGCCGCCCTCGATGTTGCGCGCCGCGCCGAAGAAGCGCTTCGGACGGTGCATCGCGAGAGCGTCAACGCCGCCGGTCAGGATCTTGCCGGAGTGCGGCTGGACGGTGTTGTAGGCGCGGGCCATGCGAGTGAGCGAGTCCATGAGGATGATGACGTCGCGTCCATTCTCCACCTGGCGCTTCGACATCTCGAGGACCATCTCGGTGACGTTGACGTGGTGCTGCGGCTCCTCGTCGAACGTCGAGGAGAGGACCATCGCCTTCGTGTTGCGCTGCATGTCCGTGACTTCCTCGGGGCGCTCGTCGATGAGGAGGATGATGAGCATCGCCTCGGGGTAGTTCTTCGAGATGGCGTTGGCCATCTTCTGGAGGAGGACCGTCTTGCCGACGCGCGGCGGCGCGATGATGAGTCCGCGCTGTCCGAACCCAATCGGCGTGAAAAGGTCGACGACGCGCGTCGAGAACTCCTTGGGGTCGGTCTCGAGGATGATGCGCCGCGTCGGGAATGTCGCGGTGAGGTTCTCGAAGTGGATCACTCGAGCGGCGACGGACGGCTCCTTGCCGTTCACGGTCGCGACGTTGCCAAGGCAGAAGAAGCGGTCGCGGTCGCGCGGATCGCGGATCGGTCCCTCGACGATGTCGCCCGTGCGAAGCGCGTGGCGGCGGATCTGCTGCTGCGTGACGAAGACGTCTTCGGGGCAGGCGAGGAAGTTGTTCTTCGCGGAGCGGAGGAAGCCATGTCCCTCGCGCACGATCTCGAGGCATCCGGAAGCCAGAACCGCTCCGCCGTTCGCGAGGTACCTGCGAATCGCCGCGAAGATGAGCTCGTGCTTGCGGTAGGAGCCGAGTTCCTCAGGATCGGCGCCGGGCATCATGCGCTCGACGATCTGCGGCGCAGGCCAGGTCTGGATGTCCGCGAGGCGGTACTCGGGAAGGTCTGGGTTGCGGTTGGGGTTGGCCGGCGTCTCGGGCTCGAGCTCCTTTTGGTCCGTCGGAAGCGGCGCATTGAGGAGCGGATTCACACTCTCCTCGCCGTTCGCGCCGCGAATCGGGGAGTTGTTCGGCTTGTTGCCGCGGGTGAAGTTGCGTCCGCCGCGGTTGCGGAACTTGTCGCGCTTCTTCATCCCCTGTCCTCCGCCGTTCTGCTGGGACGGCTGGGGCAACTGAGACGGCTGAGCCTGGGGCTGAGACTGGGGAGCCTGAGATTGGGGAGCCTGCGTCTGGGGCTGCTGGTTCTGCTGCTTGGGCTGCTGCTGGGCTGGTTTTGAGGACGAGCCCTTGGTTATGGCCCCTGCGAAAATATCTAGTTCGTCTGACATGTTCTTTTTGTCGTTGAAGTTTAAAGGTTGTATTTTGAATGTTATTTCTGAGGTTTCGAATCACGACACAACCTGCCGCGAAATCCACTCGACGAACGAACGCGCTTCTTCGCGGAGTTCGTCGGGGGAGCCGTCATTGCGGATGACATAATGCGAACGCCTGGCCTTCTCTTCAACCGGCAACTGCGCCGCCAGTCGGGCCTCGGCCTCCGCACGAGTCATCGAGCGCGTTGTCACCATCCGTTCGATTTGACTCTCCCTTTTGGAGACAACGCAGGATATTATATCAAAATTTTTCTCCCAATGCACCTCGAAGAGGAGAGGGACAATGGCGATTTTGAGATTTGGGGGCGAGAGGGACGCGAGGGGCGTGAGAGACGAGGGCCTCTCGTCCCTCGCGTCACCCACGTCCCTCACGACATTGTCTCCCTCGTCAAACCATCTCTCGATTCTCTCCTTCACCAGCGGGTGTATCCTCGCCTCAAGCTCGCGGCGCTTTTCGGGGTCGGCGAAGACTTCCGCTGCGATGCGGCGGCGCTCCGCAGGGTCGGGAATGATTTCGTGGACGATATCGTCGGCGTCGAGCGTCTCGACGCCCAACTCGTTAAGAAAGCGAGAAAGGAGGGATTTGCCGCAGGCAATCCCTCCCGTCAGTGCGATTTTCATTGTATCGCTTTATTCGGCTGCAACTTCGGGGGCAGACTTGACTTCGCCTGCGGAGCCGGGCTCCTCGAGGTTGAATCCGTCGTTGTGCATCTCGCGTCCGCGTCCGTCGACGATGCGCGTCGTGACGAAGATCAGGAGGTTGCGCTTCGACGTCTGCTCGGAGTGGCTGCGGAAGAAGCGGCCGAGGAACGGAATGTCGCCGAGGAACGGAATCTTGTCGTCCATCGCCTTGCGGGCCTCGGTGATGAGACCGCCCATGACGATCGTGGCGCCAGGATACACGCTGACCTTCGAGTCGACGGAGCGGACGTGGAAGAACGGCTGTTCCATCGGGGCGTCGTAGTACGTGATGTTCTGGTTTCCGCCGGAGATGTTCTCGAACATGTTGGCGACAGCGTTCCAGTAGCGCGTGACGATGCTCTCCATGATGTCGGCCGAAGGCATGTAGCCCTGGTCGGCGAAGGGTCCGTTGCCGAGGGTGACCTGGAGGTTGCCGGCGGAGGCGTTGCCCGTGAACGGAATCCTCATGCCGTAGTTCTTCCACGTGGGCTCGTCGACGACCTGGGTGTTGAGCTCGAGGTCGACAACGTTGCCGTCGTCCGTGAGCGTCGGGGTGACCTGGAGGATGACGCCGACTTCACGCATCGTGAAGCTCTGCGGCTCGACGACCGCGAGAATCGCGGACTGAGAGCTGCCGCCGTATCCGCCGCCGCCCGAGTTGCTGGACTGGAGCTGCACGTCGTAGTCCGTCGGGTAGATGTACTCGGTGACGACCTTCATGACCGCTTCCTCGCCAGGACGCGTAAGCACCTTCGGCGCGGAGAGGAGGTCGGTGTCGCTCCTCTGCGAGAGCATGTGGAGGATCATGGAGAGGTCGGCGTTGCCGAGGAACGCGTTGACGCGCATGAACTGGTCGTTGTACGCGTTGCCCTGTCCGGAGATGTGGTTGTTGAGCGTCGACAGATAGCGCTCGCCCGTAGAGAACGATCCAGACATGTTCGACGTGTCCGAGAAGTCCGTCACGCCCGGAATCGCGTTCACGCCGACATTGCGGCTGCTGCGGTTGTTCCAGGGATTCCTGCCCGAGGAGTTCCAGTGGTGCCAGTCCGTCGAACCAGTGCCGGAGCCGGGCATGATCGAGGCGGTCGTGGAAGAGGCGGTCGTGGAGTCGCCGTCCGCGCCGGTGATAGAGCCGGAGCCCTTCGTGGTGTTGGGCTTGTTGTAGCGGCTCTTCGGGCTGCCCCACGAAGCCTCGCTGCCTGCCCACGCACCGTCCTTGATACCAAGGGCGCGGCCGATGTGGCGATTCAGGCCGAGCGTGTAGTCGCCGTTGAGAATCCACTCGAAGCCAAGCGAGTTGAGGTCGTCCTGGCAAACTTCGACGAAGCGGGTCTCGATCTCGACGAGCGTGACCTGCTGGTTGAGCGAGAGGAGGACGTTCTCGAACTCGGCGAGGTTGTCCTGCGTGTTCTTCACGAAGAGGCGGCCGACCGTCTTGACGTAGAAGATCGAGCTGCCCTCAGGCCACTTGACGCCGAGCAGCGAGAAGAACTCCTTCCAGTCCCTCTCCTGGCTCTCCTCTTCGGCGTCGTTCTTCCTGCGGTTCGCCGCACCGCCGAAGGTGGACGTCTGCATGGACGTCATGTCCTCGGAGGCGGTGGACATCTTCTCGAGGAACGTCGAGAGAACGGGGAAGGAGCGGGTGATGAGCTCCTCGGTGGACATGTCCTTGTGCATGACCATGACGATCGGACCCTGCACGGAGAACTTGTAGTCGACCGACTCGCAGACGAGCTTGAGAGCGTCGTAGAACGTGATGTCGCTCGCGGTGATCATCGGGATCACAGGCACGCCGACAGGACCGTCGCCCGTGTCGTCCGCACCGGTGTCGGAGAAGTCATCGCTGTCGTCAGCCGCGCTGGCGGTCTTCATGTGGACGGCCTCGGGCGTCTTGAGGACGAAGTTGAAGCCGCGCTTCTCGATCGGGATGTCGGGACGGTCGAAGTCCTTGGAAGCGCCGCGGAAGTACTCAACCGCGTCGATGATCGTCGCCGGCGGCTTGAACGAAATCGCGGGAAGGCGCATCTCCTTCATGCGGGAGATGATGGACTGCTCCATGGTCTGGGCGCGGTCGGGGCCGGTCGGACTCTGGATTGTCTTGCCGTTGTCCTTCTCGTCAAGCTCGCGCGCATCGACGGCGTAGACCGGACGCCACGCCTCGTCGACGTCGGCGATCATGGCCTCGCGCGTAACCTCGCGCTCCTGCTTGAGGATGACGTCGCGCTTGCGCTGGATGGAATCCCTGAGACGGATGGCCTCCTGGTTGTAGGGGTCGTTCTTGATCACGAGTTCGCATTCCTCAAGCGCGAGGTCGATTTCGCGCTGGGCGAGATGGTGGCGGGCGCGCTTGAGGTGCTGAATCTCACGCTCGCGGCGGGCCTTGTAGTCCGCATCGTTGCGGCGGTGGGAGATCTCGCTGACGTCGGTCTTGTACTTGTCGGGATCAACCTCGCTGTTCCATGCCTCAAGCTGACGGCGAGCCTTGGGATGGCGCCTGTCGACGGCCTGATTCATCAGCTTGACCGCTGCGTCGCGACGCCCCGTGCGGTCCTCTTCGAGTGCGGCCTGGTAGAGTCCTTCCGCGATGCCCTCCCTGCACTCCTCCTTGAAGACCTTCGAGCCGGGGCGGTCGTTGAGGAACTTGAAGGCGTTGCCGTAGTGGCGGACCGCCTCCTTGAACTCTCCTGCGACCATGCTGGCGCGCGCCTCTTCGATCTCGCGCATCGCCTGCGCGTCCATCGCCTGGCGGCGGAGCCTTTCGTAGGTGTTCAGTTCATCGATGAGCTCGCTGTCCTTGCCCGGAGCCGCGCCGACCGCAGCTGGCGCACCCTCTTCGGGAGCGGCCTCGGTCGTCTCGGCCTCCGCAGGCGCTTCGGCCGCAGGCTCCTCGGTCGCCTCGGCAGGCTCTTCGCCAGAAACCTCGGAGACGACGTCAAGCGCAGCGTCCACATCGTCGGCGGCAGGCTCGGCTGCAGGTGCAGCCTCCTCTGCGGGGGCGGCCTCTTCAGCAGGCGCGGCCGCTTCTTCAGCGGCAGGCTCAACTGCTTCTTCGGCCGGGACCGCCTCTTCGGCGCTTTCCGGCG
>JAEEGF010588046.1_pt1 | contig 13542 bp, 9 predicted proteins | sample 9134171 | NCBI WGS metagenome assembly JAEEGF01 (sample SAMN16246542, study PRJNA631951) | gut metagenome | biome: gut microbiome; feature: rumen; material: AP-attached | host: Bos | place: Iran: Karaj | collected 2018-10
ATCGGTTCGTCCGGGTCGCTCCCGGGCGACATGCAGCGCATGTGGTGCGCGCGCGGTGTGGACACCTACAACATGGAATACGGCTACTCGTGCATGGGCTATGAGGTCTCCGGCGCGCTCGGCGTCAAATACGCGATCGGCGATCGCGACGTCTATGCCATGGTCGGCGACGGCAGCTTCATCATGCTGCACAGCGAGCTTCTGACCGCGGTGCAGGAGCACAGGAAGATCAATGTCTGCGTGTTCAACAACGCCTCGTTCGGCTGCATCAACAACCTGCAGGTCGGTCACGGCAACGACACGCTCTGCACGGAGCTGCGCTTCCGCGGCGACGACGGCGCGCATTCCGGTACGTTCATCCCGGTCGACTTTGCAAAGATCGCCGAGGGCTACGGCTGCCGTTCGTTCACGATCCATACGATCGAAGAAATGAAGGCGGCGATCAAGGAAGCCAAGAAGATCGAGGGCGTTCCGGTCGTGTTCGACATCCGCGTGCTGCCGAAATCCATGACCGACGGCTACGGCTCCTGGTGGCGCGTCGGCGACACGGAGGTTTCCGAAAACCCGAGAAACCTGGAGGCTTACGAGGACCATCTTGCGCATGTGAAGGACGCAAGAAAGTATTGAGCTCCGAATCCGAAAGACCCGGCTGCGTTGTGCAGCCGGGTCTTTTTTTGATTCTTTTTTCCGGTCGTCAGATTTTGATCGAGCCGGACGTAATGTAGCGTCCCGACTTACGGTCGAACAGCATGATCGCGTCGCCGTCAAAGTGGATATGCGTCGCGCTGCCGATCGTGTAAACCGTTCCGCCGAACACGACACCGGTGAGCAGAAACTCGCCGACGCGAATCTTCAGCGTGGATTCCATACCGGTTGGCATCGCGCCGTAGATCTCACCGCCGATGCCGTCGTCTGCAAGGCGGATGAATTCCGGACGAACGCCGAGCACGAAATCGCCGTCACGGATGACCGGTGCATCTTCGATGGAGGTATCGACCTCTTCGACGCGGGCAATGTTATAGCGGAAGACCTCATCCTTGTTGCCCTTTTCCACATAGCCTTTCTGTTTTGCAAGCTCAGCACGGCGTGCGTTCTCGGCTTCGATCGACTCGTCACGCGCGCGATTCCATTCCGCAATCGAGATCGGTTCGTTCGGATGGAACGTCACACGATTGTCACCGAGCAGCGTCAGCGCAATACTGCCGTCGGGGTTCTGTTCGCCGTGCGTCTCGATGAAGTTGATCGACGGATTGCCGACGAAGTCCGCGACAAACAGATTGTTCGGACGGTTATAGACCGTCAGCGGCGGTTCGTACTGCTGGAGTACACCGTTGTTGATCAGACAAATCGAGGTTGCGAGCGTCATTGCTTCCATCTGGTCGTGCGTGACATAAACGAAGGTGCTGCCGGTTTCCACGTGCAGACGCTGCAGTTCGTAACGCATCTCAAGACGCAGCTTTGCGTCGAGGTTTGAAAGCGGTTCATCCATGAACAGCACGCTCGGTTCCGGCGCAAGCGTTCTTGCGATTGCGACACGCTGCTGCTGACCGCCGGACAGTTCCGCGGGGTAGCGGTCCATGAACATGCCGATCTTGACGATGCGGGATACTCTGCGGACGGCAAGGTCGATCTCTTCCTTGCAGAGCTTGCGCTTGACGACGATCGGTTTGCCGTCCTTCAGCACGCGAAAGTCCTCGTCGAGTTCTTCGCCCTTGGCTCTGTGCGCGGCGATCGCGTTGTCGAGCTTCGTTTTAAGCTCCTTTATGATCGAATCCGCTTTGGAGGTATCGTTCTGCAGATCGTAGCCGAGCAGCGTCTTTGCGCTCATCATGGAGATCGTATAGGCGTCGATCAGCTTGATGTACGCTTTCTTTTTGTCGACCGTGCCGCTCTTGTCACGGCAGTCGTTGATGACGTCCGCGACGCCTTTCGGATCCTTGAGGATCTCGATCATGCGCGCAGTGGCTTTGGCGCTGAAGTCGAAGGTTTCCTTCGGCTCGTTGATGTTTTTGAGACCGAATGCGATGTTGTCGTAAACGGTCATGTTGGGCCACAGCGCATAGTTCTGGAACAGGAAGCCGACCTTGCGCTTGTTGGCCGGAACGTTGATGCCCGCAGCACTGTCGAACACAACTCTGTCGCCGATCGTAATGCGGCCTTCGGTCGGTGTTTCGAGGCCCGCGATCATGCGGAGCGTCGTCGTTTTGCCGCAGCCGGACGGACCGAGCAGCGTGACGAACGCATTGTCTTCGATAACGAGATTCAGATTTTCGACAGCGTAGAATTTCTTCCAACGCTTCGTGATGTTTTCCAATACGATTTTCGGCATATCATTAACCTCCGATGCCTTCATCCAGGCTTGCGCCGGTGAGTTTGTTGACGACTGTGTTGCAGATCAGGATCGTGACGACCAGGATCAGGTTGATACCGCTTGAGAACGCGTACAGACCCATTTCATCGAAATAGTCCAGCGTCGTGGAGAGGATGTAGCCCTGCGTACAGAGAAGCATGAACAGGGACAATTCACGAAGACACGTCATAAACGGCAGCATAAATCCGCTGATGATCGAGGATTTCTGGATCGGCACGATGATGCGGAACATGCGCTTGAACCACGGAATGTCCTGAATGATCGCCGCCTCCTCGATCTCGCCCGACAGCTGCAGCATGGAGTTCAGCGACGCGCGGCTGGCGAACGGGATATACTGGACGGTACCGACGATGATCAGCAGCCAGTCGGTGTTGTAGAGATTGACGTACTTGTTCGAGAACAGAATGAAGAACGCGACGCCGACCGCGATGGAAGGCATCAAATACGGCAGGAACGCCATGTTGTTGACGTAGTTCGCCCACTTCGATCTGCGGTTCTTGCTGACGGCGTAGCCGATCAGCGTACCGATCGTGCCGGCGGTCAGCGCGCAGGCGAAGGAGACGAGCAGCGTGCCGCCGTAGGCATGCCAGATCGTGCTGTTGTACAGCATGCCCTGCTGACCGTACATGCCGTTCTCGGTGACGTTTTCGGCGGTGAGCCACCACTTGGCCGTCAGATTCTGCACGTTTCCGGTGTACAGGAAGCTGTAATCGCCCGGGTTCGGCAGGAACGTTTCAAACGCGAACGAGATGATGGGGTAGATGCTCGTGAAGAACGTGATGACGATGAAGATCACGCCGATCACGTACTTGCCCAGCTTGCCGAGATTGAACCGGGAGATCTGTCCCGATTTGCCGGTCACGGTCGTATAGCTCTTGCGGCTCTTCAGGGTGAGCTGGTTGGCAAGCAGGATCGCGATGCCGAAGATCATCATGATGATCGCAAGGATGCTCGCTTCACCGGTATATTTGCTGTTCAGCGAAATGTACTTCGTGGACAGCGTTTCAAGGTTCAGATAGTGCGGGACAGGATAGCTGCCCATCGCGCTGCCGAAGACCAGCAGCACCGTCGACAGGATCGCGGGCTTGATCATCGGGAGCGTGATGCGGAACATCGTCTTCCAGCGCGGCGTATCGAGGATCGTCGCCGCTTCTTCGAGGTTCGCGTCCATGTTGCGGAAGATGCCGCCGATCAGAATGTACGCAAACGGCGCGTAGTGCAGACCCAGCACCATCGCGGAGGGGAACAGCCCCTGACACCACCAGCCGGGCATCTGAAGGTGGAATACCGAGGCCAAAAGACCGTCCGAGGTGTGCGTGACGGCGTTCGAGTAGAAGAGGTTCTTCCAGACGATCGCCAGCGTCCACTGCGGCATGATATACGGGAAGATGAAGATGGAGCTTAAATATTTCCGAAACTTGAGATTGGTTCTGGTAACCAAAAACGCAAAGAGTCCGCCGAATACGATCGACACCACGCAGGAAATGGTGGACAAAAGCACCGTGTTCAGAAGCGGCGTCCACAGGTTCTGTTTGGCAAGTCCCGAGGTGAACAGATCGATATAGTTGACGAGCGTATATCCTTCCGACTCGCCGGTCAGATGCGCGTCGATCGTGCCCGGATGGATCAGGATCGTATCCCGGACGATCGCGATGATCGGCGCGACGGTGGTGAAGGTCAGAATAATGCCCAGCACCAAAAGGATGATATTTTGCGGTTTTGAGAAAAACGTTTTCAGCTTATTGAGCCGAATGCGCCGCTTCATGGCGCGTGTGGGTGCGGCTGTTTGCACGAATTCCTCCCTTTATCCCATCGGAGGCGCCCTAAAATCACTTAAGGCGCCTCCGATCATTTTCGTCGATGTGTAATTAGTCTACTTTATACTTCGTGAGCATTTCGATCCAGGAACCGACGGTGAACGCAACGGATGCGCAGTACTCCGGATCCTCGATGACGAGCTTGCCCTCTTTGATCCACCAGTCATAGCCGCGGTCGTTCTTGCACTCGAACTCGACCTCGCCGGCCTCGTTCATACCGCCCTTGCTGTGGCCGTACTTTTCCTCGGTGCCTGCCGCAACGGTCGGGTTGGAGGAGTAACCGCCCATATCCTTGCCCCATGCGGAGAAGCCGTCAACGGTGCAGGTGATGAACGCGATGAACGCACATGCGGTCCAGGGCAGCGGGCTGTTGTCCGGAACGAACATGTAGTGGCAGTAGCCGTAGCCGCCGATGCCCTCGTAGCCGTCCTGATACGCCGCAACCTTGATGTTGTTCTTGGAAATGGTGTCGGACTCTTCAACGGAACGGAGCTTGGAGTAAACAAGCAGACCGAACTGATCGGTTGCGGACTTGTCGACCAGCGTGTTGCAGATCGGGCCGTCGTCCGGTTGTGCAGCATAGCTCTCTACCCAGAGCTTGATCCACGCAAGCGCGTATGCGCCGTTTGCGCCGAGACCGAGGTCCTTCGCATCCGCTTCGAGACCTTCAATGATGGGCTTGAAATAAGCCTGCTTCGTTGCGTCGAGCTTGTCAAACGCTTCCTTCAGATAGCCGGCATACTCATCCTTCGTGAGCATGTAGAGGAAGTTCTTGCCGACGATCTCGGAGTCGATGTCCATGAACAGACCGTGTTCGCCTTCCGCAACGAAGTCCCAGCAGTTGGTGAACGTCTTCGAACCGGTGCAGTTGTACTCGAAGACCTTGTTCAGCGTCTGCAGCGGCAGATAGCCCTTATAGTCGGCTGCCTTGATGCCGTTTGCATTTGCCCAGTCGAGCGGAATGAACGTGTCGAGGATGCCGGTCTTGACCATCTTGCTCTCGATCTGGTTGCCGTCCTGGATCAGGGTGACCGCAAAGGTGCCCTTTTCCTTCATGGAGTCGGCGGTCAGCTGATCGAAGATCTTGTTGTTCTTCGGCTGCTGCCATTCGAAGTTGAGCGTGTAGTTCGGATCGAGCGTCTGCAGGTATTCGATGAACAGGGGCAGAGCGGACTTGCCGCGGCTGGAGTTGCCCACGCCGTAGAAGGTCGCACCGTTGGATTCTTCGATTGCTTTCTTGCAGAGTTCTTCAAGTGTCAGGCCTTCCGCTTCCTGGATGACCTTTTGCACATTGGAGTCGTTCTTTGCTGCCGGTTTGTCGGAGCCGCCGCAAGCGACCAGACCCAGCACCATCACGAAAGCCAACATGACAGCGATAAACTTTTTCATGATTTCCCTCCTGATTGTTACTTCACGGAAATAACTCCGCGTATATTTATTTTAGCAGAAAACCGAACCGGAATCAACAGGGAAAAAGACATTTTTATATTTAAATGTTGTTTTTCTGCCGCATGCTCTTTCGGTGATTGTCAATCCGTCCGCGGCATGGTATACTGATAAATTGAAGGAATACCGAATCAAAGAGGCAGGAGGGACCCCATGAAACCGAACGAAACGGCAATTTTCTGCGATCTGGACGGCACGCTGTTCGATCATACCGGCGCGGTTTCCGAGCAAAACAGGAACGCGATCCGCCGTTATACGGAGGCGGGCGGACTCTTTGCCATCGCGACCGGACGCTGTCCCGGCAATATGCTGACGTACCTGGACGGCGTTGCGTTCAACGCGCCGAGCATCGTTCTGAACGGCGCCGGCGTGTACGACAACGGGCAGAAACGTTTTCTTTATACGCAGTTTGCCGACAGCGCAGCGATCGCCGCCGTGCTGCGGTTTTGCAGGGAACGGCACCCCGACATGAACCTGCAGGTCTATACCGAAACGGATATCCTCTACGTTTCACCGAGAGAGACGCTTAACCTTCCGTTCTGGGAGCTGCACCGATCCAGCCTGTTCGTGAGCATCGAGGAGGCGGAGCGGACGCCGTGGTTCAAATCGCTGCTGTTCGGCGCGCCGGAAAAGCTGCGCGAAGCGGAAGCGTTCATCGCGGCAAACGGACTTTCGGATCGGTTCGACCGCGTCTACGCAACGACCGATATCGTCCCCGGCTCCGTCTATCTCGAATTGCTGCCGAAGAACGTGAACAAGGGTACGGCGCTCAAAGTCTGCCGCGGGCTGGATTGTTACCGGAACCGGACGCTGATCGCCGCGGGCGATTACAACAACGATCTTGAACTGCTTTCGGAGGCGGATATCGCCGTCTGTCCGAAAAACGCAAACGACGCGATCCGCGCAATTTCGGACGTGGTTTTGCCGTCGAACGACGAACACGCGATCGCCGCGCTGATCGACCGGCTGCCGGATCTCGGGGCGCGCGCATAAACATCGGAATGTATACGGAGGGAAGAACGAAAATGACGGAACGGGAACGGAAGCTGATCGAAGCGCTGGCGAACGCCAAAGCGCCGAGCGGGTTTGAGGACGAAACGGTTGCGATCATGCGCGAAGCGCTTCGGGATCTCTGCGATTTTGAGGAGGACGGGCTGCGCAATCTGTTCATTCGCCGCCGCAGAAACACCGGAGACAAGCCGGTCCTGATGCTTGATGCGCACAGCGACGAAGTGGGATTCATGGTACATTCGATCCGCCCGAACGGCACGCTGCGCCTCGTGGGGCTGGGCGGCTGGAACAAGGCGACGCTTCCCGGCATGCGCGTTCTGGTGCGGAACCGCTTCGGGGACTGGATCCCGGGCTGTATCGCGGCAAAGCCGCCGCATTTTATGAGCGCGGCGGAGAAGGAACGCGGCGGGGTCGCGGAGATCCGCGATCTTTCGCTCGACGTCGGCGCAACGTCCGCCGAGCAGGCGGAGAACGCGTTCGGCATCCGCATCGGCGAACCGGTCGTGCCCGTGCCGCATTTCTCGTACGATGAAAGGAACGGTCTGCTGTTCGGCAAGGCGTTTGACTGCCGGATCGGCTGCGCGGCAATGGCGGAGGTTATGCGGCAAATCGCGGACGAGGATCTGAACGTCGACGTCGTCGCGTCGCTTTCCAGTCAGGAGGAGGTCGGGGAGCGCGGCGCAAAAGCCGCCGTAAACCGGATCCGCCCCGACATCGCGATCGTGTTCGAGGGCTGTCCCGCGGACGATACGTTCACGGAACCGTATGCGGTGCAGACGGCGCTGAAGCGCGGACCGATGCTGCGGTTCATGGACGTCTCGGTCATCATCAATCCGCGGTATCAGCGGTTTGCGCTGGACCTTGCGGAGCGGGAGGGGATTGCGGCGCAGGCGTCCGTGCGCGAGGGCGGCGGCAACGACGCTGCGGTGATCCAGGCGCTGAACGGCGCGCCTGCGATCGTGCTGGGCGTACCGGTGCGATACATCCATACACCGACCTGCATCGCGTCCGCATTTGATTACGAGGAAACGGTGCGGCTTGCGCTGGCGATCATCCGCGCGCTCGACGCGTCGCTGATCCGGAGCTTCTGAGCGGGGAAAAGCCCCTGCGGCAGCTGCGGGGGTTCAGACGCTTGCGCGGAATTCGTTCGGCGTGACGCCGGCATATTTTTTGAAGACGCGGATGAAGTGTCCGTGGGAGGAAAAACCGAGATACGCGCCGATCGCGGAAGCGGATTTATCGGAATAACGGAGGAGGCGTTTGGCTTCCTCCGTTTTTTCGCGGAGAATGAAATCGGTCAGGGTTTCGCCGGTCTCCCGCTTGAACTTTGCGGACAGATACGGACGGCTCAGATAGAATTCCCGCGCCATTTTTTCGGTGCTGATCGGTTCGGAAAGATGGTGACGGACGTAGTTTGCAACGTCCCCCGCGAGCTTGGACGGCCGGTGCCCGAGATGCAGCTTTTCCACCTGCTCGGTGAATTCGAGGATCATGTGATACTGCAGATTCATCAGCTTGCTGTGATCGGACAAAAGCTCGGCGCGCTGAATATAGCCGTCGGACAGGGAGAACGCGTCGTCCTCGCGCATGCCGCCGCGGATCGCGGCGCGCGACGCCAGCGTCACGGAGACGATGAACGTGTTTTTGAGCTGACGGAGCTGCGTCGGCGCGATCGTTCCGCTGCGGATGGCGGGCGCTTCGCTGAGCCAGCGCTTCAGCGCTGCGGTGTCGCCCTTGCGCACGATCTCCATCAGCGCTTCCTCGATCGCGAGCGCGTTGTGCACATCGCGCGGGGCGTCTGTTTCTCCGTAGACGCGTTCCGTGCGGCGCTGCTCCACGCTCGTTTTGATCGTTTCCTGTTCGTCGCTGTAGATCATAACGTCCGAGATGGCAAGCATCTCCCCGTCGTTCAGAATGTGGTTCATGGTGCAGAGCATCGAAAGCAGCGTTTCCACCGGCAGACGGTTGACGCCGGTCATGCCGGTCACGAACGCGGGGATCTGCTCCTTCGGCACGTCGAGCCGGAAGGCAAGCTCCCGAAGGTCCTGCTCGCTCGCCATGATCTGCGACGTCGGACCGAGCACGATCGACGCTTCCGCCGTGCGGATCACGCCGTAATAGTGGAACAGCGGCGTGACAAAGTAGCCTACGTGCGCCGTGATTGAAAGGATCTCCCTTTTGTAAAGCTCGATCGGGTCCTTCGGCAGCTTTGCCGGAAACCACGAAAAGGTGCAGACGGCGTTCTCATAGAGACGCACCGGCACGCCGGACAGCGTCCCCATGGATCTGACAAGGTATCTGAGATCGATCAGTTTCATACGGCATCCTCCGATTCATTACAATTATACGAAATATATTACAATAATGCAATACAAGAAGAAACAGAAATTGTATAATGTCAGTGAAAACAATCGAGGAGGCTACCCGGATGGAAACAGAACGGATTCTGCAGCAAATGACGGTCGAGGAGAAGGCGGCGCTGGTTTCCGGCACGAACTTCATGTACACAAATCCGATCCCGCGGCTTTCGATCCCGTCGCTGCGCATGTCGGACGGTCCGCACGGACTCAGACTGCAGAAGGAAGGCGGCGACAACGGCGTCTCAGAGAGCGAACCGGCAACGTCCTTTCCGACGGCGGCGACGACCGCTTCGGGCTGGAACCCGGAAAACGCGCGCAAAATGGGCGAGGCGATCGGCAGGGAGTGCCGGTATTACGGCGTGCATACGCTGCTCGGTCCCGGCGTCAACATCAAGCGCAATCCGCTCTGCGGCAGAAACTTCGAATACTTTTCCGAGGATCCGTATCTTGCGGGCGTGATGGGCGCGGCGGAGGTCAACGGCGTGCAGTCGACGGGCGTCGGCGTTTCGGTCAAGCATTTTGCGCTGAACAATTCCGAAAACTACCGCTTCATGGGCAATTCGATCGCGAGCGAAAAGACGATGCGCGAGATCTACCTGAAGCAGTTTGAGTATATCGTAAAGCATGCGCATCCCGCGACGATCATGTGCGCGTACAATCAGGTCAACGGCACATTCTGCTCCGAACACAAGTGGCTTTTAACCGACGTGCTCCGCAAAGAATGGGGATATGACGGCGTCGTCATGACCGACTGGGGCGCGATGCACGACCGCGTCGCAAGCCTGAAAGCCGGACTCGATCTTGAAATGCCGGGCGATACCGCGATCTGCCGCAGATGGATCCTCGACGGCGTCAAGGACGGCACGCTGCCCATGGAGGACCTCGACAAAGCCTGCCGGAACATCCTCCGATGGGTCGACAAATATGCGATCCCCGCCGATCCGAAGCCGGCGGACTGGGACGCACATCACGTGCTTGCGGCGGAGATCGCCGCAGATTCCGCGGTACTTCTGAAAAACAACGGCGTGCTGCCGCTTTCCGGCACGGAGAAGCTGCACATTGCGGGCGAGCTCTTTGAAACCATGCGCTATCAGGGCGCGGGCAGCTCGATGATCCATCCGACCGCGGTCACGACGCCGAAGAATGCGTTCGACGCGCACGGCGTACAAACGTACGCTTTGGAGGAGAGCGACACGGTTCTGATCTTTGCGGGGCTGACGGACGAATACGAATCCGAGGGCTGCGACCGCGACGATATGCGCCTGCCGGAAAGTCATCTCCGGCTGATCGACTCGCTTTCGGAAAGCGGGAAAAAGGTCGTCGTCATTCTGTTCGGCGGTTCGCCGGTCGAATTGCCGTTCTGCGATAAAGTCGACGCAATTCTCAATATGTATCTGCCGGGACAGAACGGCGGCGCGGCAGTCTATGATCTACTGTTCGGCGTAAAAAACCCGTCCGGCAAGCTCGCCGAGACGTGGCCGATGCGCTATGAGGACGTTCCCTCGCATGAAACCTTCGGCAAGGGGATCAACGAGATCTATGCCGAGGGGACGGAGGTCGGCTATCGCTATTACAGCAAACACAACGTCCCCGTGCGGTTCCCGTTCGGCTTCGGACTTTCCTATACGACCTTTGCGCATTCCGAATGGAAAAAGGACGGCAATGTGTATACGCAGACGATCGAAAACACTGGCGATCGCTTCGGCGGCGAGGTCGCGCAGCTGTTCGTAGACGGCGTGCTCAAAGGCTTTGAGAAGATTTATCTGAACCCCGGCGAATCGAAGACCGTTTCGATCACGGTCGAGGACGAGCCGGAAACGGAATATTCCGACACCTACACCGTGCCGGAACCGCAGCCGGGCTTCCCGGTGACGATCGAATCGCGTTTCACCGATCTCAACCGGAGCTTCATGGGCCGCATCCTCTATAACGCCGTGCTGTCGGTGGTGAAGAAGCAGATGAAGCAGGCGCAGAAGCTGCCGGAGGGACCGGAACGCGACAATGCGATCAAGGGCGCGTACTTCATGAAGCGCATCATGGACAGCAATTCGCCGCGCTCGCTCTCGATGTGCGCGGGAAACCGGATGCCCTATAACTTCGCGCAGGGCTTTGCCGAGCTGACCAACGGACATCTCATCAAAGGGATCCGCTGTTTTATGAAAAAGATTGACGTACCGAAACTGCCGAAGGAGGAGCAAAACGCATGAAACTGCCCAAGAGTCTGATCACATCGGAACAGGTCACCGCAAAGGAAAAATGGCTGGGCTATCTTCTGGGACCTGCCGGCGCGCTGCTTCTGAACGCGGTGCTTGCGACCTATCTGAACGTCTATTACACCGACGTTCTGAAGCTCAAGGGACTTTGGGGAGGCATGTTCCTCTTTGTCTTTCCGATCATTTCAAAGATCGTCGACGCGTTTACCAATGTTGCGATGGGACGCGTCATCGACCGCACCCGCACCAAAGAGGGCAAGGCGCGTCCGTGGCTGCTGCTGTCTGCGATCCTTGTGCCGGTCACCGGCATCCTGCTCTTTACCGTGCCCGAATCGAATGATACGGTCAAGGTGATCTGGGTCATGGTCTCCTATAACCTGTTCTATTCGTTCGCATACACGATCTTCAACATGAGCCACGGGCTGATGGTTCCGCTTTCCACGCGCGACGGCAAGGCGCGCGGCGGACTTTCGGTCTTCAATCAGATCACCACGATCATGATGAGCGGCATCCTCGTTGCGCTGCTGTTCCCGATGGTGATCATGCCGATCATCGACGTGGACAAGTCCAGCTGGATCACGCTGATGACGATCATTTCGATCCTTGCGCTGCCGCTGACGCTTCTGGAGTATTTCTTCACGAAGGAACGCCTGACCGAAGAGGCGGGCGACCGGACCGACAAGACGCTGTCGTTCAAAGAATGCGCGAAGATCATCTTCAGCGACAAGTACATGGTCCTGATCTATCTGTACTTCTTCGTATATACGGTCGGTTCCTGTATGAAGAACATCGGACTTGTCTATTACTGCAACTATGTGCTCGGTACCTACAACGACGGCAGAACGCAGATGCTGATCTCCGTGATCGGCGGCATTCCGATGGGCATAGGCATCTTTGCAGTGTGGCCCCTGGCGAAGCGGTTCGGCAAGCGAACCGTGACCATGTGGGCGTTCGTGATCTATGCGATCGGCTCGCTGATTTGCTGGCTGTTCCCGACGAACCTCGTTATCATGCTGATCGGGCAGTTCATCAAAAACATCGGGGGCTTGCCGTGTGCATACGTCTTTATGGCGCTGTTTGCGGACTGTCTGGATCATCTCGAGTGGAAAACCGGCAAGCGCGTCGACGGCAACGCGATGTCGATCTACAACATCATCGCGGTCGCGATGGTCGGCATCATCACCGGCGTGTTCAACCTGCTGCTGTTCAAGACGGGATATATCGAGCCGATCGAGTTTAAGGCGGTCGCGAGCGCGGATTATCAGGCGTTTGCAAACGCGGCGTCCGTCATCGGGAGCCGGATCCCGCAGATTCCGCTGGGCGAGATCGAAGCGAACGCAAAAGGCATCTATACCGTTGCGTTCCGGCAGCCGGATTCCGTCAAGAATATGTTTACCTTTGCGTTTGTCGGACTGGAGGTCTTTACGGGCATCCTCTGCGCCTTGATCCTGCGATTCATCAAGGTCGAAAAGACGATCGATAAGGAACAGGAAGAGATCAAAGCGCGTCACGAAGCGCAGAGCGCGGAAGCGGCGGAGATCGAGGAATGAGAACATTTTCCGAAAATCTGCAGGCGGCGTACGATTTCTGGCGTCCGAACCGATGGGGGATCAGGCCGTATCTTCTGAAGGACGGCAGGAAGCACCCGTTTGCGATCATCGTGCCCGGCGGCGCCTACGGCATGGTCTGTTCGTATGTGGAAGGACTGCCGTTTGCGAAAGCGCTGAACGAAAAGGGATATCACGCGATCGTTGCGTATTACCGCGTGAAGAATAAAGCAAAGTATCCGGCGCCGCAGGACGATCTTGAGCGGGCGATCCGCGAGATCTTTGCGCATGCGGCGGACTGGAACCTCGACACGGAACATTGGTCGCTCTGGGGCAGCTCGGCGGGCGGACACCTTGCGGCAAGCATCTTTACGGAAGGGAAAAACGTGCCGAAGCCGAACGCGCTGATCCTCATTTATCCGGTCGTCACGCTGGGCGAGGGAACGCATACGGGAACACGCAGAAATCTTCTCGGCGAAAGCCCGGATCCTGCGATGATCGAACGGCTTTCCGTCCAGAATCACATTCCGAAGGACTTTCCGCCGACCTATGTGTGGAACGGCACAGCGGACACCTCGGTCGATCCGAAGAACGCCCGGATGCTTGCGGCAGCGCTCGAACAAGCGGGCGTTCCGCATCGGCACGAGGAATTTGAAGGCGTCGGGCACGGCGTGGGGCTTGCAAAGGGCACGAACGCCGAACCGTGGTTCGATCATGCAGTATCATTCTGGGAGGAACAAAAATGAAAGCGATCCGTCTGAAAACCGAACACCTGTT
>JAEEGF011332525.1_pt1 | contig 13542 bp, 10 predicted proteins | sample 9134171 | NCBI WGS metagenome assembly JAEEGF01 (sample SAMN16246542, study PRJNA631951) | gut metagenome | biome: gut microbiome; feature: rumen; material: AP-attached | host: Bos | place: Iran: Karaj | collected 2018-10
TGGTGTGAAAGCCGCCGAGCTGGAGATGGCGTTTGCCGAGATGAACGGCTGGGAGGCCGAGAGCGAGGCAGCACAGCTGTTGCAGAACCTGGGCGTGGCTGAGCCTCAGCACTACAAGCAGATGTCGGAAATATCGAACAACGAGAAGGTGCGCGTGATGCTGGCCAAAGCGCTGTTCGGACATCCTGACAACCTGCTGCTGGACGAGCCGACGAACGACCTCGACCTGGACACGGTGCAGTGGCTGGAGGAATACCTCTCGAACCTGGAGCAGTGTGTGCTGGTGGTCAGTCACGACCGTCACTTCTTGGATGCCGTATCGACGCAGACGGTGGATATTGACTTCGGCAAGGTGACGCTGTTCTCGGGTAACTACTCGTTCTGGTACGAGTCGAGTCAGCTGGCCCTGCGTCAGCAGCAGAACCAGAAGATGAAGGCCGAGGAGAAGCGCAAGCAGCTGGAGGAGTTCATCCGTAGGTTCTCTGCCAACGTGGCCAAGTCGAAGCAGACCACGTCAAGAAAGAAGATGCTGGAGAAGCTGAACGTGGAGGAAATCACACCCTCTACACGTAAGTATCCGGGCATCATCTTCTCGATGGAGCGCGAGCCGGGCACACAGATCATCGAAGTGGAAGGCCTGAAGGCGGTCGATGCCGACGGCACGGTGCTGTTCGACAACGTCTCGTTTACCATTGAGAAAGGACAGAAGACTGTCTTTTTGTCACACAACCCCAAGGCCATGACGGCGCTCTTTGAGATTATCAACGGCAACCGCGAGCCGCAGGCCGGCACCTACAAGTGGGGCGTGACCATCACGACCGCCTACCTGCCGCTGGACAACACGGCGTTCTTCCAGTCGGAGATGAACCTTGTGGACTGGCTCAGCCAATATGGCACAGGCAACGAGGTGCTGATGAAGTCGTACCTGGGCCGCATGCTGTTCAAGGACGAGGACGTTCAGAAGAAGGTGTGCGTGCTGTCGGGCGGTGAGAAGATGCGTTGTATGATTGCCCGCATGCAGCTGAAGAATGCCAACTGCCTCATCCTGGACACGCCGACGAACCACCTGGACCTGGAAAGCATCCAGGCCTTCAACAACAACCTCATCTCGTTCAAGGGCAACATCCTGTTTGCCTCGCACGACCATGAGTTCATCAACACGGTGGCCGACCGTATCATCGAACTGACACCGAAGGGCACCATCGACAAGCTGATGACCTACGACGACTACATCTACGACGAGGAGATCAAGGCGAAGAAAGCGGAAATGTATGCTTAATGGTGAGTAGTGAGTGGTGAGTGGTGTAAGATTGGCACGGAATTTGCTGGAAAAGCTATAAAAAACATTAGCATTATGAAAGAAAAAGATAAGAAAAATCAGGAAGAGCAGGAGCTCGAAGAGAACACAGAGTACTCAGAGAACCCGGAGGCCGCAGACGACGTAGAAGTCACAGAGGCTGCAGAAGACGTGGAAGTCACGATGGCCGAAAAGGCCCCGGACGACGAAATCGCAAATCTCAAATCACAAGTCGCAGACCTTCATGACAAGTACCTGCGCTCAGTGGCAGAGTTTGACAACTACCGCAAGCGTACCACGAAGGAGAAGGCGGAGCTGATTCTGAACGGCGGTTCCAATGCCGTGAAGGCCATTCTGCCCGTGCTTGACGACATGGAGCGTGCCATTGCCAACGGTGAGAAGACGGACGACCCGCAGGTGCTGCGCGAGGGTATGGAGCTGATATACCAGAAGTTCCAGAAAGCGCTGGAAGGACTGGGCGTCAAGCTGATTGAGACGGAAGACGCCGACTTCGACGTGGATATCCATGAGGCTGTGGCGATGGTTCCCGGCATGGGTGACGACAAGAAGGGCAAGGTCATTGACTGCTTGCAGCACGGCTATAAAATGAACGACAAAGTAATCCGCCACGCGAAAGTGGCAGTTGGACAATAGAATGGCACAGAAAAGAGACTACTATGAGGTGTTGGGCGTCAGCAAGGGCGCTACCGAGGACGAGATTAAAAAGGCGTATCGAAAGATAGCCATCCAATACCACCCAGACCGCAATCCTGGCAACAAAGAGGCCGAGGAGAAGTTCAAGGAGGCTGCCGAAGCCTACGACGTGCTCCACGACCCCAAGAAACGTCAGCAGTATGACCAGTTCGGATTCAACAGTCCTGGAGGCGGAGGCTTCGACTTCAGCGGCTTCGGCGGTGCGACGATGAACATGGACGACATCTTCTCCATGTTCGGTGACATCTTCGGAGGTCATGGAGGATTCACCGGTGGGGCACGCCGTCCGCAGAAGCACCGTGGCAGCGACCTCCGTCTGAAGGTACGCCTGACGCTGAAGGAAATCTCGGAAGGCGTCAGCAAGAAGTTCAAGATGCGCAAGGACATTCCCTGCTCCCACTGTCACGGCTCAGGTGCTGAGCCAGGCAGCACGGACGAGATCTGTCCGACGTGTCACGGTTCGGGTGTCATCACCCACACCACCCAGAGCATTTTCGGCATGATGCAGACGCAGGGCACCTGTCCTACGTGTAACGGTTCAGGCCACGTCATCAAGAACAAGTGTAAGCATTGTAACGGCACTGGCGTGGAGAAAGGCGAGGAGGTCATCGAGGTGACGATTCCTGCCGGAGTGGCCGAGGGCATGATTGTCAACGTACCCGGAAAAGGCAATGCCGGACGCAATAACGGCATCGCTGGCGACATCCAGGTGTTTATTGAGGAAGAGGAAAACGAGACCTTCGTTCGTGACGATAACGACCTGATATACAATCTGCTGCTTGACTTCCCTACAGCAGCACTTGGAGGTGAGGTAGAGATACCTACCATTGAGGGCAACACCCTGAAGATCAAGATGGAGAGCGGCACCCAGCCGGGCAAGACGCTGCGTCTGAGAGGCAAGGGACTGCCCGCCGTTCAGGGTTACGGCAGCGGCAGGGGCGACCTGGTGGTCAACGTGAGTGTCTATGTGCCAAAGACCCTGAGCCGCGAAGAGCGCGAGGCCTTGGAGCATTTCCGCAGCAGCGACAATTTCAAGGGTGACGCTGCCACCAAGAAATCCATCTTCCAGAGATTCAAGAACTATTTTAGTTGAGCGTTGAGCGATGAACTATAAAGAGACGTGCGAATACTTGTTCAGTCAGCTGCCGCAGTTTGAGAAGGACGGAGCGACTGGTTTCAACGAGGGCCTGCGTAACACGCTGGCACTCGACAAGCACCTGAAGAACCCCCATCGTAACTACCTGACCATTCACGTGGCAGGTACCAACGGCAAGGGTTCCTGTTCGCATACCCTGGCTGCCATTCTGCAGACTTGCGGCTACAAGGTAGGTCTCTATACCTCACCCCACCTGGTGGATTTCCGCGAGCGCATCCGCATCAACGGAGAACCCGTCAGCGAGCAGTATGTGGTGTCGTTCGTGGAAAAGCACCGCAGTTTCTTTGAACCCCTGAAACCTTCGTTCTTCGAACTGGCCACCGCCATGGCCTTCCAGTACTTCAGCGACATGAAGGTGGATGTTGCCGTCGTTGAAGTGGGACTGGGCGGACGGCTGGACTGCACGAACATCATCACCCCCGAACTGGCGGTCATCACCAACATCAGCTACGACCACACCCGCTTCCTGGGCAACACGCTGGAAGCGATAGCAGCCGAGAAAGGCGGCATCATCAAGCAGGGCGTACCCGTGGTCATTGGCGAGACGACCGACGAGACCCGTCGCGTATTCGAAGACATTGCCCGTGACAAGCAGGCACCCATCATCTTTGCCGAGGACGTTCCCGAAGTGCTATCTACTGACATGATGGCTGACGGTACCCTACTCTATCACACCCAACACTACGGCGACCTGAAGGGCGAGCTGGGCGGACTGTGTCAGGTGAAGAACACCAACACCATTCTCTGCGCGGTCAGACAGCTGGAGGAGACCGGACTGCTCTGCAGGTGCACCAAGGACGCGAATGTGAAGAAATGCAGGAAGGAACTGCAGGAGGCCTTTGCCCACGTCACCACGCTGACGGGCCTGATGGGACGCTGGCAGACGGTAAAGACCACCCCGAAGACGGTTTGCGACACAGGCCACAACGTGGCAGGATGGGAGTACCTGAGCGAACAGCTGAACAAGGTGAAGTGCGCACACCTGCACATCATCTTCGGCATGGTGGACGACAAAGACGTGGAAGGCGTCATCCGTCTGCTGCCCAAGCACGCCCACTACTATTTCACCAAGGCGGACAACAAGCGGGCTGTTCCTGAAGCCAAGCTGCTGATGACTGCCAACGGTAACGGGCTTCAGGGCGAGGCCTTTGACTCGGTGGCGAATGCCTACGAAATGGTCAGGAACGTGGCTTTAGACGACGACTTTATCTTCGTCGGAGGCAGCACTTACATTGTTTCAGACTTCATGAAACTGACCCTGTAACAAGATAAACATTTTTCCTTTTAACCTTTTTTAGTGTCGATTGTTTGTTTATGTCGAGTTTTTTCAGTTACTTTGCAGAAACATTGTAACTAAAAGCATTTTTTTATGACAAACACTACAGAAACAGCGACGCTGTGCGGCCTGAAACGCAAGGACTTTCAGACCACCATCAATGGTAAGAAAACCGATTTGTACATTCTCAAGAACCGTCTGGGTTACGAAGTAGCCATCTCTAACTACGGAGGTGCCATCTGTGCGATTATGGTACCCGACAAGGACGGTAAAGTAGCTAACGTCATCCAGGGACACGGCAGCATCAAGCAGCTGATGAGCGGCAAGGAGCCTTACCTCTCCACGCTGATCGGACGCTGGGGCAACCGTATCTGCAAAGGTCAGTTCACGCTGAACGGCAAGGACTACCAGCTGGCACTCAACGACGGTCCCAACCACCTGCATGGAGGTGCCGTCGGCTTCAACGCCAAGGTTTGGGATGCCCGTCAGATGGGTCCCCGCTCACTCGCCCTGCACCGCATCTCCTCCTATGGTGAGGAAGGTTTCACCGGCGAAGTTGATGTAACGGTAGAGTTCACGTTTACTGACGACAACGAGCTCGTCATCGAGTATCTGGCTTCCACTAACAAGAAGACCATCATCAACCTGACCCATCATGCCTTCTTCAGCCTGGCAGGTACCGCAGCCCCCACACCCTCTATCGACGACCAGATCTGCGAGATTAACGCTGACTTCTATCTGCCGACGGATGCAACTGCCATTCCTACGGGTGAGATCCTGAAGGTGGAAGGCACACCCTTCGACTTCCGCACCCCCAAGTCTTTCGGACAGGACATCAATGCCGACAACGAGCAGATTAAGTTCGGCAAGGGCTTTGACCACAACTACGTGCTGAACAAGAAGGAAGAAGGAGAACTGAGCTTTGCCGCCAAAGTGAAAGACCCGAAGAGCGGACGTACCCTCGAGGTATTCACCACCGAACCTGGTCTGCAGCTCTACACCGGCAACTACCTCAACGGCTATGAGGGCGCCAACGGGGCTACCTTCCCCTTCCGCTCTGCCTTCTGCATGGAAGCACAGCACTTCCCCGACACGCCTAACCGTACCTACTTCCCCAGCGTGGTACTGAACCCTCACCACCGCTACAAGCAGAAGACGATTTATCGTTTTGGCGTAGAGAAATAAGTTGAAACCAACACCAACTAATAACTAAGATTATGAGTAATCAACAGAAAATGAATGGCAGCATCATTGCCATTGTCACCATGTTCTTCCTCTATGCCATGATTGCGTTCGTGACCAATCTGGGCGCACCCATCGGTGTCATCTGGAAGAACCAGCCGGGTATTGACGGCAACAACATGCTCGGCATGATGGGTAACTTCATGAACTTCTTTGCTTATCTGTTCATGGGTATTCCCGCAGGCAAGATGCTGACCAAGGTAGGCTATAAGAAGTCTGCGCTCATCGGTATCGCCGTAGGTTTCGTGGGTGTGCTGATACAGTATGTATCCAGCTTCCCCGAGGGCATCCCCGGCTTCTGCGTCTATCTGCTCGGTGCCTTTATCAGCGGTTTCTCCGTCTGCATTCTGAACACCGTGGTCAACCCGATGCTGAACCTTCTCGGAGGTGGTGGCAATCGTGGTAACCAGCTGAACCTCATAGGCGGAACCCTGAATTCCCTGACGGGTACCTTAACGCCGATGCTCGTAGGTGCACTTATCGGTGAAGTGACCAAGTCAACCCAGATGGCTGATGTGAACCTCGTGCTTTACATTGCCATGGGTGTCTTCTTGCTGGCCTTCATCGCCTTGTTGTTCATTCCTATTCAGGACCCCGAACTGGGCAAGGTTACGGCCGAGACGAAATTCGAACACTCTCCCTGGTCGTTCCGTCATTGCACACTGGGTGTCATCGCCATCTTCTTCTACGTAGGTGTTGAGGTGGGTATTCCTGGCGCCCTGAACTTCTACCTGTCTGACAGCAGTGAGAAGGGTGCCGGTCTGTTGGCCAATGCTGCCACCATCGGTGGTGCCGTTGCCGCTATGTACTGGCTGCTCATGCTGTGTGGCCGTCTGGTATCAGGCTTCATTGCCGGTAAGATTTCATCGCGCCAGCTCATGCTCGGCACAACGTCAGTCGCTATGATACTGATTGCTGCTGCCATGTTCCTGCCGAAGACTATCACCGTCACCATGCCGCTGTTCAGCATCATGACGTTCTCGTTCACATCGGCTGTTGTTCCGGTCAGCGCCCTGTTGCTCGTGCTCTGCGGTCTGTGTACCTCCATCATGTGGGCCAGCATCTTCAACCTTGCTACTGAGGGACTGGGCAAATATACGGCTCAGGCCAGCGGTATCTTCATGATGATGGTAGTCGGTGGTGGTGTGCTGCCGCTCATTCAGGGATGGTTCTCCAACTTCATGGGTTACATGCCGAGCTACTTCGTCTATTTCCTTGCTGTCGGCTACATGTTCTACTATGCCCTCATCGGCTGCAAGAACGTCAACAAGGATATCCCCGTGGAATAAGCAATTGTCAAATCATAAAATTGTCAAATCGATATGATGGAAATTGATTTTGTAAGAAGCCGTTTCATCAAGCACTTTGATGGTAAAACGGGTAACGTATATGCCTCTCCAGGCCGTATTAACCTCATTGGCGAACACACCGACTACAATGGCGGATTCGTGTTCCCGGGAGCCGTTGACAAAGGCATCATGGCCGAAATACGCCCCAACGGGACGGAAGACACCATCATGGCCTATGCCATTGACCTGAAGGACCGTGTTGACTTCCACCTGAACGACGAGAACGGCCCCCGTGCCAGCTGGGCCCGCTACATCTTCGGCATTTCCAAGGAGATGCAGAAGCGTGGCGTTCCCGTCAAGGGTTACAACATCGCCTTTGCCGGTGATGTTCCCCTTGGTGCCGGTATGTCTTCATCGGCTGCTATGGAAAGCTGCATCGCCTTCGGACTGAACGACCTCTTTGGCGACAACAAGGTCTCTCAGTGGGACATGGTGCTGGCCGGACAGGCTACGGAGCATAACTACTGCGGCGTGAACTGTGGCATCATGGACCAGTTTGCCAGCGTCTTCGGTAAGGCAGGCTGTCTGATGCGTCTTGACTGCCGCAGCCGTGAATTCGAGTATTTCCCCTTCAAGCCCGACGGCTACCGTCTCGTGCTGCTCGACAGTGTGGTGAAGCACCAGTTGGCAGGCTCGCCCTACAACGACCGCCGCAACTCCTGCGAGAACGTGGTGAAGCATATTGCCGCCAAGCATCCGGAGGGTACGTTCGAAACCCTGCGTGACTGCACGTGGGAACAGCTTGACGAGGTGCGTGCCGAGGTAGGCGAAGAAGACTACAAGCGCGCCAAGTTCGTACTGGGCGAGAAAGACCGTGTGCTGGGCGTTTGCGAAGCCCTCAACGAAGGCGACTATGAGAAGGTCGGCGAGCTGATGTACCAGACGCATGAAGGTCTGTCGAAGGACTACGAGGTAAGCTGCGAGGAACTCGACTTCCTCAACGACATTGCCAAGGAGAACGGCGTGACGGGCTCTCGCATCATGGGCGGCGGCTTTGGCGGCTGCACCATCAACCTGGTGCGCAACGACCTCTACCGTCAGTTCATTGCCGACGCCAAGAAGCGCTTTAACGAGAAGTACGGCCACGAGCCCAAGGTCTATGACGTAGTCATCGGCGACGGCTCACGCCGGCTGTGCTAATCACTGCTCACCACTCACTACTCACCAATTATGTTCAACATCGACCGCCGCTACATTGATGCGCCTCAGTTTGAGGAAACCCTCCAGAGCAGGATCATCACCATCCGTTCCAAGAACAGGAACGACCCCACCCTGCCCAAGGCTGAGCAGTTTAGCATCAGCGACGAGGATTTCGAGAACTATATTGACAAGAAGCAGGATTTGATGGAGTGGCAGAAAGACATGAAGCGGCGCGGGCCCCTGTGGCTCGTGCTGCTTTTCTGCATTCCGCCTGTTCTCATCACTTGGAAGAACCCGGATAATGACACCCTTTTCTGGCTGAGTTTCTTGGCAGGACTTGTTCCCTGCGTGTTGCTATGGCTCCTTTACAAGTTGGTGGCAAAGCAACGTGAGAAACGCCTCTACGACCAGCGATGTGAGCAATACATCGATGCCCTGCTTGCCTGGGAAGAGAATAAAGTTGAGAGTTGAGCGACATTTGTTGAGGGTTGTGCGTTTGCAACCATAAACTTATTATATTAGAATGGCCTGTGTTTTTCGTTTACTTCTTTTCCTATGCTTTTTTACCGTAGGAATGAGCGCCAGCGCTGGTGCTCAGCAAAACAGTTTTGCTCCGCAAGGAGCCGTTAAGCTGACGGACGGTTGGAAAGTTCAGTCGTCAGCCAAGATTCAGGCCACAGGCGAGTTGCTCTCTACCCCTGCAGCATCCACTGACGGTTGGTATGATGCCACGGTGCCCTCCACCCTCATGGCAGTCCTCACCCATCACCCACAACCACTCACCGATTACCCGTCCACCCTCTTCAACGTCAGTTGGTGGTACCGTACTACGTTCACCCTCAATGCTCAACAAAAACCGCTCCAGTCACCAATTACCACTCACCAATCACCAGACACCACTCCATCCTTCACCCTTGAAGGTTGGAACGTCAAGGAGACTACCTTCTCTTCCATTTCCCTAACGGATGCCTATGAGGTAGTTCCCAGGCCACAGTCAATAGAGACAGTCGAGGGAGCCCCCTTCCAGCTTAATGCCGACGTGCAGATTCTAGCACCAGAAGCCCTCAGCAACGAAGCATCATTCCTGCAAACCTACATAAAAGACCTCTTGGGACTGCAACTGCCTCTTGTCTCTCGGAAGCAACCGGGAAAGCGCTACATTGAACTCTCCGTCTCACCTGACGTAAAAGAAAAAGAAGGCTATGTGCTTACCGTTTCCGACAAGACCATCACCATCAACGGCGGTTCAGCGGCAGGCGTCTTCTACGGCATCCAAACACTCCGCAAATCTTTCTCCCCTCTCCTCCACCCTATCGCCATCACCGACGCCCCACGCTTCCCCTATCGTGGCATGCACCTTGACTGCTCACGTCACTTTTTCCCTGTCAACTTCATCAAGAAGTATATCGACCTGCTGGCGTTGCACAACATGAATGTGTTTCACTGGCATCTGACAGACGACCAGGGCTGGCGCATCGAAATCAAGAAATGGCCACGCCTGACCACCATAGGTTCCCATCGCAGCGGCACCATCATCGGCACCAACTCGGACCTTGACGACCACATCTCCTACGGCGGCTACTACACCCAGGAGGAAGCACGTGAGATTGTGACATACGCCAAGGCGCGCCACATCACCGTTATCCCTGAGATTGATATGCCAGGTCACATGCTGGCTGCCCTGGCCAGCTATCCGGAGCTGGGCTGCACAGGCGGTCCTTACGAGGTAGGACATTATTGGGGAGTCTATCAGGATGTGCTTTGCATAGGTAATCCAAAGGTCTATCAGTTTGTGGAAGACGTGCTGACGGAAATCATGGACATCTTCCCTTCTGAGGTCATTCACATAGGCGGCGACGAAGCACCCACCACTCGCTGGGAATCCTGTCCCAAGTGTCAGGCGGTTGAGAAAGAAGCTGTGAAGGGTGAACCTTCACACACAGGTTATCAGTCCTACTTTACCCAGCGTGTGTTCAACTTCCTCAGCCGTCACGGACGACGGACCTTCGGATGGGATGAGATTCTCGAAGGCTGTCCGCAGGATGCCGTCATCATGTCGTGGCGAGGAACAGAACCTGGAGCCAAGGCTGCTGCCCTGGGGCACGACGTGGTCATGACCCCCACGTCTCATTGTTATTTCGATTATCAGCAGATTGAAGATGCGCAGTTTGAACCCAGCCGTTGCGGAGGATTCATACCGGTTGAACGTGTGTATGCTCTTGAACCTGTGCCTACAGGCATCAGCGACGATGCAGCCCGTCATATTCTCGGTGCACAGGCCAACCTGTGGACGGAATATGTCATTAGTGAAGAGGTGGCTGAGTATCAGGCATTGCCACGCATGTCAGCTTTGGCAGAGGTACAGTGGTCACAGCCTCAGCGCAAAGACTACGCCTCCTTCCTGCAGCGACTCACACGCCTGACTACTCTCTTTGAACATTACCATTACACCTACGCCAAGCATCTCTGGCCTGAGCGTACGCTATCCAACCGTTGGCAGTTCTAACCTTTCGCCACTCACCATTCCGGATTCACCCATCCGTTGAACAGCTCCATATAAACATTTGCAGCCTTCTTGTCAGCAAAGCCCGGACCCAAGCGGTCATCGGAACCCTTTGCCTCGATGCATCGTCCGTTGTTATCAAAGTAATAACGCCATTCAAGGTTAGTGCCATCGTTCTGCGCCTGCTGGCTGAAGCAGAACAGCAGACGAGGCTCCTTCGGCTCAAACAGGTACTCACTATAGACGTGCAGGTCACCCATCTCGCAGACCGAAGACATGAAATAGCAGCTGCCGTTGCCATCCTCCCCCACATGATCAAACCAGAAGTGCAGCACATCCGTCTGTGGCGGCAGCGCAGGGTCTTCCTGGTCATGAATCTCGATGAGCACGTTACGTGGAATCTCTGACTGGGCATCCTTTGCCACCTTCTGCTTTGCCTCTTCATACAGGGAACGGATGTGTTTCATCTGTGTAGCCTTGTCAGCTGTCTGCATCGCCGTATAACTCTCTGAGGCAGCCCCTTTCTGCTCCATCAGGGCATTGAACATCGCCATAAACACCATACCCATTGTCTGGTCGCCTCCTCCGCTGCTCCAGCTTTGGCCATCGGCCGTCGTCTCTTCGCCGCCAGTCTTGTGTTTCTGTTCTATGAGGTTGCCCAAGTCGTCATAGTAGTAACGTGACTCAATGACAAAGCCCGCATGCGTCTCAGCCTTCATGTACGAGAAGCGCAGATGACCGCTGAACGGGTCAAACAGCATTTCCCTCCATACCGTATGCCCATTAGCGCTGGTTTCCTCGGTGAGGAAGTAACAGCTGGGCTGGAAGAGGTCCGTGTCGCCTGACTGGCGGATGCGCTTGAAATAATACGTTATCTCCTGATCCTCGTTAATGATAAAGTCCTCGCTCACCTCCGAGCCATCGCTGATGGCAATCCTCACGTCCATACGCGGACCGTCTTTGCCGTTATTGGCGATGTCCTGTTTCGCCTCAGCGTATGCCTTGCGGATATCCTTGATGAGCTCCGCCTTGTCCTGTGCCAGCACGTTGAGCGCTGACATCAGACACATTAGAATAACAACCGTCTTTCTCATATAACCGATATCTTTTTTGATTCTTCTAACCTTAACTTTTGTAAAACGCCACTCTCTGACCGTTATCAGATGGAATTTAAAACTCGCTGGTGAAGTGGAAGCGGATGTGCTTGAAGTCCTCCTGCGCCATCTGGAGCATGTAGCCGGAGTCGGCCAAGAAGACGTCACGACCCTCCTTGTCCTTCGCCATATATTGATACTTACGTTTCTTAAATGCCTCTAACTCAGCATCGTCATCGCTTTCAATCCAGCAAGCCTTAAAGAGATGTACAGGCTCCCAACGACAACGCGCATTGTACTCGTTCTCCAGACGGTACTGGATAACCTCGAACTGCAGCTGGCCGACGGTACCCACAATCTTGCGGTTGTTGAACTGGTTGACAAACAACTGGGCAACACCCTCGTCCATCAGTTGGTCAATGCCCTTCTGCAGCTGCTTGGCCTTCATGGGGTCGTCGTTCTCAATGTATTTGAACAGCTCGGGCGAGAACGAAGGCAGACCACGAAAATGGAGCTGCTCGCCCTCGGTCAGCGTGTCGCCAATCTTAAACATGCCGCCTGTATCAGGCAGTCCGACGATGTCGCCCGGCCACGCCTCGTCGATGGTGCTCTTACGCTGTGCCATGAACTGCGTGGGGCTAGAGAAGCGCAGCGTCTTGCCCTGTCGCACGTGGAGGTAGGGCTGGTTGCGCTGGAAACGACCGCTGCACACCTTACAGAAGGCGATGCACGAACGGTGGTTGGGGTCGATGTTGGCGGTAATCTTGAAGATGAAACCCGTGAACTTCTTCTCCTCGGGTTCCACCATGCGCTCCTCGGCCTTGGTAGGCTTGGGACTTGGGGCTATCTCAACAAAGCAATCCAAGAGTTCCTGCACACCGAAGTTGTTGAGGGCAGAGCCGAAAAATACGGGTGCAACGGAAGCGGCACGGTAGTCCTCAACGTTGAACTCAGGATAGACGCCATCGACCAGTTCCAGGTCTTCGCGGAGCTTGTGCGCATCCTGGTCTCCGACACGTTGGGAGAGCTCGGGTGAACCGAGCTCCACACGCACCTTCTCGGTGACGCGCTGCTTGTCGGGGGTAAAGAGGTTGAGCTGCTGCTCGTAGATGTTATACACGCCTTTGAACTTGGCTCCCTGGTTGATGGGCCACGACAGGGGACGTACCTTGATTTCCAGTTCCTGTTCCAGTTCGTCGAGCAGGTCGAAGGGGTCGCGACCCTCACGGTCCATCTTGTTGATGAAGATGATGACGGGGGTGTTACGCATGCGACAGACATTCATCAGTTTACGTGTCTGCGTCTCCACACCCTTGGCACTATCTACCACGATAATGGCGGAATCGACAGCCGTCAGCGTGCGGTAGGTATCCTCGGCAAAGTCCTGGTGACCCGGGGTATCAAGGATGTTGACCTTATACTCCGTGTCAGAGCCGTCGGGCGTATAGTCAAACTCCATGACCGACGTTGACACACTGATACCACGCTGCTTCTCAATGTCCATCCAGTCGGAGGTGGCAGTCTTCTTAATCTTATTGCTCTTTACGGCACCCGCCACCTGTATCTGTCCGCCGAAAAGCAGGAACTTCTCGGTCAGCGTCGTCTTACCGGCATCGGGGTGCGAGATAATGGCGAATGTTCGCCTGCGTTCTATTTCCTGATTCATAATTGCACTTCACTTCGTTTGTTCGCCTCGATTATCATTTATCATTTCTCATTTAGAAGCTTGTGAATACAAACTTCGAGCGACTCCTCCCAATACGGAACCTCT